>Ga0256832_1000162_pt1 | contig 41037 bp, 34 predicted proteins | sample 134614metaG_FD_190534 | JGI IMG/M metagenome (GOLD analysis project Ga0256832, IMG submission 190534) | Hydrothermal vent microbial communities from Lau Basin, Pacific Ocean - 134-614 | ecosystem: Environmental > Aquatic > Marine > Hydrothermal vents | place: Pacific Ocean: Lau Basin | collected...
ACATTATCAGTTACATGGCGACGTGGTGCCCATTGCCGAGGACGGTATTCACGACCCGGAAAATGACGCGGTAAAAACTCTGCAACCGCCGGCGGAGGCCATGAAGGATTTTCCACGGGATGAGCGTGGTGTTATCAACTGGGTGGAGACCCTGGACCGCGGTTTGATTGAGCCCCGCACCGGCTTGACGGGGACAGAAAAAATGCACTCCGTGGATTTTGACGTCATTTTCAAGAACACGGCGTCGATGCCCTATGTGCGCTTTCCTCATTTGCCGCATACCAAATGGCTCACCTGTAAAAATTGTCACCCTGGAATTTTTCTGCCCCAGCGTGGCGGGAATTTTGTCACCATGGCCTCGATTATTGAAGGCGAGTTTTGTGGTGTCTGCCACGGCAAGGTAGCCTTCCCGCCACTGCAGTGTAATCGTTGCCACAGTGTCGCCCGTGAAAATGTCGGGTTACGGTAGTCAGTTGCTTCTTCGTGTTTTTGCTTTCCTGATGCTGGCCGGCGGCCTGGCGGCATGCAGTGTCGCCGAGCTGGAAAAATTCGCCCTCGAGGGTGAGGAGCTGGATGCCTCCCAGTCCAGTGGTAGGGATACTGGGTTTTCCCAGAAGGTTGGCGCCAAACTGCTGAGCCCCGAAACGATTATCAAAGGCGGGCAGCGATCCTACAAGGGGGTTGCCGGCCAGTTTAGCCGTTTGCTGATTGGCAAGGGTGAAGAGATAAGGTTTCTTGAGCCGGTGGCGGTGGGCGGCGTCGATGGTTTGCTGTACATCGTTGATGCCGGGACGAAGCTTGTTTTCAAGTATGACCTGGTAAGTAACGAAATCGAACCGCTGCGTGATATTGCCAACTTCTTTGAAGGCGCTCCTGGAAAGATTTATGTGGCGAAGGATCGCTCCTTTTACATTGTCGATACCCTTGGCCGCAAGGTGATGCATTTCACGGAGCAGGGCGAGCTGCTGACCACTTTCCAGGATCTGGCCAATCTTTCCCGTCCCATGGATGTGCTGGTCAATGAGAAAACCGGCGAGGTTTTGGTGATTGACGGTTCGTTCAGTCGTGTGGTGGTTTTCAATACCATTGGCAAGGCGACCCATGCCATAGGACAACGTGGCAGCGGCCCGGGGCGTTTTCGTGCGATGACCGCGATCACCAGCGGTGCGGATGGCCTGTATATTCTGGACAGGCTGGAATTGCCAGTGCAGGTGCTGGATTGGCAAGGCAATTATCTGTATTCATTCGGCGAGAATGAGTTGTTGTTTCCCAATGCCATCGCCGTGGACAGGGATCAACGGGTGTATATCAGTGATCGATCCACCAACACGATTCTGGTATACCAGGATGGCCAGTTATTGATGTCATTCGGGGGTGGGGGATCTGGCCCGGGGCGTTTCCGCCTGATCACGGATCTGTGGGTGAATGGCAATCTGTTGTACGTGGCCGACAGCCTGAATCGTCGCATTCAGGTGTTGCGTATCAATCCTTCTGCGCCGCTGCCAGTGATGCCCGCAGGTTGAGCATGCGCAACATTCCTCTGTTTCTCGTCATTCCTGCCTTGACGATACTCTTGCTTGGTGGCTGCGCCGATACCAAGTACTTGTTGCAATATGAAACCTCCGCGGAAGAAAAAGTCTGGCCGCCGCTGCCGGACAAGCCCCGTTATCGTTATGTTGGCCAGTTGTTTGGCGAATCCAATCTTACTGCGGTGGACGATGGTGGCGCGGGCGCAGCCATTGGCCGTTTTTTCAAGGCCTTGGTGGGCCTGGGGGACGAGGCGGATTCCATGCGCAACCTGTTTCGTCCGCAGACGGGTGCAGTGGACGACAAAGGCAGGGTGATTGTCACCGATGTGGGGCGCCAGGCCGTGTTCGTGTTTGATCAGGCGGCGGGCGAGGTAAATGTGTGGCGTGCGGTCAACGAGGATGTGAATTTTGTCTCCCCGGTAGGTGTGGCCGTCGCCGGCAATGGTGATATTCTGGTCACGGATTCCGAACTCCGGCAGGTGATTCGCCTGGACAGTCAAGGGGGCGCAAAAGGCACTTTTGGGCTCGAGGATTTCGAGCGGCCCACAGGCATTGCCATTGACCCGCAAAGTCAGCGAATCTTCGTCGCCGATACCGGTGAGCACAATATCAAGGTCTATTCCGATGCAGGAAAGCTTGTGCAGGTCATCGGCAAGGTGGGAACCGGGCCCTTGGAGTTCAATGCGCCGACCCATTTGAGCTTTGTCAATAAGCGCCTTTATGTCACGGATACCTTTAATGCCCGGGTGCAAATACTTGATTCAGAAGGTAAGTTTCTGCGTAGTGTGGGTTCCCGTGGGCTGTATGTGGGCAACCTGGTGCGTCCGAAAGGGGTAACGGCGGACAGCGAAGGGAATATCTATATCATTGAATCATTTCATGATTATTTGCTAGTATATGACCAGGATGGGCGGTTTTTATTGCCCATTGGCGGCACCGGGGCAGAGGTCGGAAAGTTCTATCTGCCCGCCGGAGTTTGGACCGATCATCAGGATCGTATTTACGTTGCAGATATGTACAACCGGCGGGTAGTGGTCTTCCAGTACCTGCGCGACCAATACCTGCACGACAGAGAAGGGCAAGAAAATAGCGCTGGCTCCAAAGGGGCGAGTGAGCAGAATAAATAGGATGCCCAGAGCGACACCGTGACACAGGTGTCGCAAAGCCAAACGTTGAGTGGTAGGAGTGGCTATGCGAAATAAGGGGTTTGTGATTGCGGGCATGCTTATGCTCGTACTGGCGGCGGTGTGGGTCTCATCCGCCTCAGCTGCACGCATTTCCGATATTCGTAATACCAAGCATAACTTTTCTTCGTTCGTCACACCGGATATTCTCGGCGGTGGGGATCAGCGTACGGTGAGATCCACCTCCGAGGCGGAAATCTGTATCTTTTGCCACACGCCTCATGGCGCCAATCTGAGCGAAGGCCCCTTGTGGAACCGCGAGATCCCTTCCAACTCCACCTACACTATCTACAGTTCCGGCTCCATCGACTCCTCCATCCAGCAGCCCAATGGCGTCTCCAAGCTGTGTCTTTCCTGTCATGATGGCAGTATCGCCATTGGCAGTGTGCGCAATCGCGCCGGCAGTGGTGGTTTTCAGGGGCCTACCATCGGCATGCAGGGTACCGGAACCGGTGGCGTCATGGCCCCGGGTGAGGGCAGCAACACCGGATACACACGTTTTCTGGGCAAGGATCTGACCAATGACCACCCCATTTCACTGACCTACAACCAGGCCCTGTTCAATGCCGATGGTGAAATGCGTGATCCCACCCAGGACCCCATCCGGGTGCGGGGGTTGAATCCACGGCCACAGCTTCAGGATATTCACCTGCAGCCCGAGACGCCGAACAATCCCACCCCAGACAATGGCCAGGTGCAATGTGTCAGTTGCCATGACCCGCATATCCGCGACACCACCAATGAAAACATTAAATTCCTGCGTTTGAACCGCCTGCAGAAAGCGCAGCCGGACGGCTCCAACACCTTCCTGCCTGCCTCGGACATCATCTGCCTGGCCTGTCACACCAAGGCGGGTTGGGAAGGATCGGCCCATGCCCAACCAGCGGTGGCCAACGAGACATACACCAATGCTGCAGCCGACGTGCGGGAGTTTGCTCGTGGTACCGCGGTATGGCAAACCGCCTGCCTGACCTGTCACGACACACACACCGTACAAGGTTCACGCCGCCTGCTGCGCGGTGGCGTCGATGGCAGCACCCTGACCTCATCCAGTGGTTATACCATCAAGGCGGGTAATGGTAACTATGCCATTGAGGAAACCTGTTTTGCCTGCCATTCCAGTGATGGCGGCACCCTTACCTCGCAGGGCATGAATACCGAAGTGCCGGATATCAAGGTGGACTTCAACATGCCCATTCACATGCCTATTCGCAGTTCTGAGCAGGCGGCGGGTACCGAGGTGCATGATATTGGCAGCATCGGCAACGACACACAGCAGACGAACCAGCGTGGCAAGGACTTTATCGAATCCCAGGCCAATCTGGGTAAGGCCAGCATGGGTGGCTCGCTCACCAATCGTCACGTGGAATGTACGGATTGTCACAACCCGCATCGTGTTACCAAACGCCGCCAGTTCAATCAGGATAATCTGGGAGGCAACCTGGATGCCGCCGGCACCCACAACCATGACAACGCCAGCCCTCACACCAATATTGCCTCCGGTGTATTGCGGGGGATCTGGGGTGTGGAGCCGCAATACACGTCCAACAGTTTTTATGTGGAGCCCAGCAGCTTTGTCATCAAACGGGGTGACCCGGGTGCAAGCACATCCACGGCAGTTACCCAGCCTTACGTGACCCGTGAGAACCAGATTTGCCTCAAATGTCACTCTAATTATGGTTATGATCAACCGCCCATGCTGGGTGTCAGTTCGGCGACGACCCCATCCGGCGTCAATGCCATGACCCAGTACACTAATCAGGCGCGGGAATACAACTCACCCTCCTCTCATGCTGGTGAGCCCCTCAGCGTGGGCAGTGATGGCGGCGCCGGTAACAACAGTGGCTTTACCTGGAATACCAACAACCACCGCGCCTGGCATCCGGTGAGGGCGGCCACGGGGCGCACCGCCGGACGGCGCAATGCCAGCTCGAACCTGTGGATTAGCCCGTTCAACAATGCCGTGGGTACGCAGACCATGTATTGCACCGACTGTCATGGCTCTAATACCGCACCGGGAACCGCCGATCCTGATCCGGGGCAGGAAAACGGTCCGGTATGGGGGCCACACGGTTCCACCAATTATTTCCTGCTCAAGGGTGACTGGAGTGGAAACGTGCCAGGCTCTCCGCAGAACGATTTCACCAATCGCCCGGGTACCGGAGACAATGACAGTGGTAACGATGCCACGGCGCATCTGTGTTTCAAGTGTCACCGGTATGAGCAATATGCCAGTCCCTCGGGTACCGGATTGGCCAGTGGTTTCGCAGGCATGGGTTGTATGTGCCTGGGTGGTATGGGGGGCAACAACTTCCATCGTTTGCACTCCACGCGGGTGACAAACTTCCGTTGCAACCTGTGCCACGTGGCGGTGCCCCATGGCTGGAAAAACAAGAATTTCCTGGTCAACCTCAATGACGTGGGTTCCGAGGCAGGCTTCCCGGCGGGCTCCAGCAACGAGGTGCGCAACAACACCACCACGGCCTATGTGCAGGGTCCGTACTACAACCGTGCCGTGCTGAAGGTCTTCAGCTTCGCCCCCAGTGGCAACTGGGCGCCGGGTAATTGCGGCTCCATTGGTGTGAGCGGTAATGGCCTCACCGGGGTAAACTGGATGAACGGTGGTGGCGGCATGGGTGGTGGCGGTATGGGTGGTGGTGGCGGTGGCGGTGGCTCGGAAGCCTGTAGCAACGTGCCATGAGCCGACGCCCTGCGGCGTATCCGGGTTCCTGTCCGGGTGTTTCCATTGAGCGGTTTCTGTTGATGAGAAGGGGGCGTGGATTGCGTCCGGGCTCTGATCTTTCCACCATGATTCAACGTAAAAAGCATCCCTTCGTTCAGCGCGTTCTTGTCCTGCTGTTGTGTGTTTTGGCTTCGTTGGCGCAGGCCGGCGAGAGCATCCGTTTTGCCTATACCAGCAATGATCTGGACGCCAGCCTGGCGCGATATTCCATCGATCCGGCCACGGGCATGCTGCGCTTTGTGGATTATCTGCCACTGGGGAAAAATACGCCGGAGACGGTGGTCGATCCCTCCGGGCGCTTCTTGCTGGCGCCTGCCCAGTCCATCAATCGGTTGTTTGTGTATCGCATCAATCCCCAGGACGGCTCACTCACGGAAGTGCCCGGTTCACCGTTCAACGTCAAGGGACGAGGTCCGTTGTTGATAAGGTTTCATCCCTCCGGTCGGTTTTTTTACATCGCCCTTCGCTTCAGCGGCGTGGGCGCCTACGCCTTTGATCCGCAGACGGGCGCGGTATCACCGCTGCCCGATTCGCCCTATCCTGCCCAGGAGCGTCCCCGTGCCGTGGCGCTGACCCCCGATGCCCGCTTCCTGTACGCATTGAATACCTACGCCGACAGTATCTCCGCCTTTGAGGTGGATGCCCGGAGCGGGGCCTTGCGTGCTCTGCGAGGATTCCCCATTCGCGTGGGGGATGACGCCAGCTATGATTATCGCAACCTGAGTCAGGATATCCCCGCTTCCGCGCATGCCACGCCCTACCACATGCTGGTGGATAAAAGCGGACGCTTTGTGCTGGTGGCCAATCTTGCGGGAAGTACCATCAGCGTGTTTCGCATCGATGGTGATTCCGGCCGTCTGAGCCAGGTGCCGGGCAGCCCCTTCTTTTCCGGCGCCAATCCCGTCAGTCTCGCCCTGCATCCCAATGGGCGCATTGTTTATGCCATACGCAGTCGCGACAGTGTGGTGGGGGCGTTTACCCTGGATGAAAAGACCGGCCGTCTCACCGAGGTGTCCGGTTCACCCTTTGGCACCGGCGGGTTGGGGATTGCGGAGTTGGCCTTTAGTGATCAGGGCCGGCGCGCCTATGCCATCAACCGGGAATCCAATGATGTGGCGCAACTGGACGTGGATCCTGTCAGTGGGGCATTGACGGTGCGCGATGTGGTGAAGACTCGTTCAGGACCCTGGTCTATTTCCCTGGCCAGGGGGGAAGCGCCTAGTGCATTGCGCAGCCGGATTTTTGCGGCCATGGGAGAGAAGGGGGTGGGACGCAGCGATAACGGCGACCTGTCCCGGCTGGTCTCCCTTTCAGGGCCCGGGTCGATCACCGCTCTGGCGCTGACGCCGGACCGACGTCTGCTATATACGGTTGATCGTGACGCAGCCATGCTCACGGCCTGGCGGGTGGATGATAAGGGCGGCCTGACTGCCATTCCCAACGGCCAGGTGGCCACAGGCAAGGCGCCCAGCGACGTGGTCATCGATCGCAATGGCTGGTACGCCTATGTCACCAATGCCGGTGACGACACGATGTCGGTGTATTACATCGATGAAAAAACCGGCCAGCCCAAACCGGTGAAGCGCTCGCCATTCAAGACCGGCAAACGGCCCAGTTTCATCAGCCTCGACCCCGCTGCGCGTTACGCCTATGTGGTGAACAGCGGCGACGACAGTATTTCGGTGTACCGTTATCGTTCCAATGTCACGCCCCTGATTTTTGAATCCATTTATTATGGTTCACCCTATGCCACGGACAAGACGCCGGTGGCCATCGAGATCGACCCCACCGGGCGCTACGCCTTTGTCGCCAATGCCGCATCCAATACTGTCTCGGCGTATCGTATTCATTATCAGACTGGGGCGTTGGATTCCCTGCCGGGGTCGCCTTTCAAGGCGGGTCGCAAGCCACGGGCTCTACTGGCCCATCCCAATGGCCGTTGGTTGTTTGTCGCCAACGAGGATTCCCGTGATGTCCGGGTGTTTCGCATCGAAGGTATGCTGGGGGCACTGGACGATGCAGGCCACCGTCAGCAACTGCCCTTCAGGCCCGGACAGTTGCACTGGGATGCAGCCGCCGGGCAGTTGCTGGTGCTGGCCGTTGACGGCAGCAAATGGCTGAAACTTTCGCAAGACGCACACAGCGGCGCTCTTTCGATTGTGGGTAGCCAGTCTTTGCAAAGCCCCTTGCTGGATCTGCAGGTATTGACCGGGTCCGGCCAATAGCCAGGGAGACGTATTCCCTGCGGGGTCTTGACCCTGTGGCGCGTACTGCGTATTTTGTTCGCGGCGTTTTTGCCGGTTTTACCCTGTTGCCTCAAGGGCTGTTCATGGATGGCCGCTTCTCCCCACGGATGTACTGATCTGGATTCCTCTTGTGCATGTGCTGGCATGTGTATCACATGCATGTTCACTGCGCTGAAAAATCCCCAGTGAAGCCACTTGCCCACTAACGGGCGCTCCAGCGCGAAATGCTGGGTGTAAGCCATTGATTCTGCAATTTTTGTCCCATTTTATGGTTCAAGTTTTGGGCGCGCCGGACGATATACCGGGGAATGATGTCCCATTTGCCAATAAACGCCGGAGAAACGTGTTGGTATTTTTATTACTAGAGGGTTGAGGGAGAGGTATGAAGCGGTACAGCCCTGGGATTAACGTATTACAGTTGCTTATTCTTGTCTGGCTGGGTATGGGTGTCTCCATTGCCGGGTCTCTGCCGTCCAGCCGGATCTCGGACATTCGCAATACCAAGCATAATCTTAGTAATCAGCCCAGCAGCGGCCCTTCGCGCGCAGTCCAGTCTGGGAGCGAAGAGGAAATTTGCGTGTTTTGCCATACGCCCCACGGCGCCAATGTTGACGTGGCGGGCCCTCTGTGGAATCGCAATCTTTCCACCGCCACCTACAATACCTACAACTCCGGCTCGCTGGACGCCACGATGGAAGGCGTCGCCCTGGATCAACCCGGCGGTATCTCCAAGCTTTGCCTGTCATGTCACGATGGCACCATTGCCATCGGCAGTGTCCGTAACCGCAGTGGCAGCGGAGGTTTTGGTGGCCCCGCGATTGCCATGTCCGGCGTGGAAACGGATGGCACCATGCCCGTGGGCCCCTATGGCGAGACTACCGGTTTTACCCGCCGCATCGGCACTGACCTGACCAACGATCACCCGATTTCATTCACCTTTGACACGGCGTTGGCCAACAAGGACGGTGAATTGCGCGACCCCGCCGGAGAAGCGGAAATTGGCAACCGTGGACCGGGTGTCCAGCCCCATGTGCCGTTGGACAATGGTCAGGTACAGTGCAACAGCTGTCATGATCCGCATATCCGCGATGCCAGTGATCCCACCAAGAACATCAAATTCCTGCGCCTGAACCGTTTTCAGAAGGTGTCGCCCATCAATACCACTTTCAACGAGGCCAATGACATCATTTGTATGGCCTGCCACGACAAGGCGGGGTGGGTGGGTTCCGCCCACGCCACGGACATTGTGGCTAACGAGACCTACACCGATACTGCGGCCGCACTGCGGGAATTTCCCGTGGGTACCGCGGTGTGGGAAACCGCCTGTCTTACCTGTCACGATACCCACACCGTGCAGGGCTCGCGGCGCCTGTTGCGCGAGGGTGTGGACGGCCCCATCGGGGCCAGCGGCGAAAAAACCGGCGGCAATCCAGCCATCGAGGAAACCTGTTTTGCCTGCCATTCCAGTGACGGGGGAACTCTGACATCCCAGGGAATCAATACCGAGGTGCCTGACATCAAAACCGACTTCAATCTCGGCGGCACCTATGCCACCCACATGCCCATCACCAACAGCGAGCAGGTGGCGGGAATGGAAGTGCACGATATCGGTACGGTGCAGCAGGATACCCAGGAAACCGCCCAGCGCGGCAAGGATTTCATTGAATCCCAGGCCGCCCTGGGCAAGGTGAGCAAGGGGGGCTCGCTAAACAACCGGCATGTGGAATGTACCGATTGCCACAACCCGCATCGAGTGATGCGCCGCCGCTTGTTTAATCAGGATCATCTTACCGGAGGGCTGGATGCTGCTGGCACCCATGCCCACGATATCACCGATATCCAGGCGGAAACGCCCTATACCACGCACAACAATCTGGCCTCCGGCGTATTGCGCGGTACCTTTGGCGTGGAGCCGGTGTACACCTCCAATGATTTCAATCAGGAGCCCACGAGCTTCACCATCAAACGGGGCGATCCCGGCACCCCCGGTTTTGGCACGGGCACCACCAATGTCAGTGAACCCTACGTTACCCGTGAATATCAGATCTGCCTCAAGTGTCACTCCAATTATGCCTACGATACGCCGCCCATGATGTCAGCCAGCAGTGCAACGACGCAAAGTGGTATTAATCATGTCACCCAGTACACCAATCAGGCACGGGAATATAATTCGCCAGCGACCCATGAAGGGGAAGGCCAAAACCTGGGCGCGGATGGTGGCGCAAATCCCAATTGGAGCACCAATAACCACAGGGGTTGGCACCCGGTTATGCGTAAGACCGGCCGCACGGCAGCGGTACGTAATGCCAATGCCAATAATTGGCTGGCGCCGTTCAATGCCGATGTGGGCAATCAGACCATGTATTGTACCGACTGCCATGGTTCCAATACGCCTGCGGGAACCGTGGATCCAGATGGTCCCGGAAATGAAAATGGAAATGTGTGGGGACCACATGGTTCCACCAACCCCTTCCTGCTAAAGGGTGACTGGAGTGGCAATGTCCCCGGTTCAGCCGCCAATGACTGGACCAATCGTCAGGGCACGGGTGAGGATGTGGTGTCAAACGACCACCTCTGTTTCAAGTGTCATGATTATCAGCAATATGCCTCCACTTCAGGTACAACTCAGGACAGCGGTTATGGCGGTTCCTCATGTGGCATGATGTGTGGCCCCAGTTTTACTTTGGCCAGAAACCTGCATCGTTTTCATGTGCAGCAGGTAAGTCAGTTCCGTTGTAATCTGTGTCACGTGGCGGTGCCCCATGGCTGGAAAAACAAGGCCTTCCTGGTGAACCTGAATGATGTGGGCCCCGAGGGTGGTTATGCTTCAACGGGAAATCAGGTGCGCAATAACACCACTGCAGGTTACGTGAATGGTCCGTATTACAATCGTGCGGCGCTCAAGGTGGTCAATTTTCAGACCAGTGGCAACTGGTTTGCCGGGGCCTGTGGATCGGTGGGGTCGCCGGGCAATGGGCGCACGGGTACAAGCTGGATGGCCAGCGGCTCTGAGGCCTGTTCTGGTGTGCCCTGAGAGATTTGGCGGCATCTATTTCACGTTATACCAGTCATCCGCAGCAGGTACAATTTTGCCAGGGGCATCGTTTTCCGGTACGTTCTGTGGCATGAAATTATCCCGCAACAAGCTGTTTTCACAACTGTTTGCTCTGTTGCTTGGGTGTTGCCTGGGGAGCGTATCCGCTGCCCAGTCACCCGCCCAGGTTCGTTATGCCTTTGCCGTAAACGGCCTGGATTTCAGTCTATCCACCTTTCGTGTAGGTGAGCAGGGAGAGCTGCGGCATCTGGGATTTCGTCCCCTGGTCAAATCCGTGCCCTTCGTCACTCTTGATCCTTCCGGGCAGTTTGTGCTGGTGCCGTCGAAAACCGTCTCTACCATTGCCGTATTCCGCCTGAATGCGCGTACGGGGGCGCTGACGCCCGTGCCCGGTTCACCCTTTGCGGCAAAGGCAACCTCGCCGTTCAGTCTGACATTTCACCCATCGGGCCGCTATGTGTACGCGGCGGCCCGGTTCAGTGGTGTGGGGGCGTATAGCTTCGATGTGAAAACCGGTGCCATTAGCCCGCTGCCGGGTTCACCCTATCCCGCCGGTGAGCGCACCCGGGGTATCAGCATTCATCCCTCGGGGCGGTATCTGTACGCCTCCAATGGCTATTCCAACAGTGTCACGGCTTACCGGGTCAATCAAAAGAACGGGCAATTGACGCGGCTCCCTGGTTCACCTTTCTCTGTGGGCGACATGGGTGAGATTGATTACCGGGCCTTTGGCATGGAGGATGTGCCGGCAGGGGCCGGTGGGATTCCCTACGACGTGACGGTGGATCCGCAGGGGCGTTTTGTTTTCGTGGCCAATTGGGCGGCGGCCAGCATCAGCACCTTTCAAATCAACCCGGAGACGGGTGGATTGACAATGGTTGAAGGGAGTCCATTTTTTACCGGCTTTAATCCTTATCGGCTTGCCGTGGATCCGGCGGGACGGTTTCTTTATGTGACACAGTTTTCCTCCAGTGAAGTGGCGGTACATGCCATAGAGGGTGATACGGGTAAGCTCAGTATCATTGATGGCTCTCCTTTTTCCACCGGAGGGCTGGGCCCGGTGGCTGTCAATTTCAGTAGCGATGGCGAACAATTGTATGTACCCAATTACGAATCCAATGATATTAGCTTGTTCGATGTCAACAAGGCGAGCGGCGCTCTGCATTTGCGGGAAGTGGTGAAAACACGCAGTGGTCCCTGGTTTGTGGCGCTGAGTAAACCAATGCCGGCCCCGGAAAAAGGGGGAGGTTCCCTGCTGCTGGCCCAGGGTGATGGTGGCATGGTTCGTCTGCGAGTGTCTGGCAAAAAGGTGCAGCCTCAGGAGGGTGTTGGGCATACCGTCGATGTCATTGAAATGGCAAGAATGCCCGGCGGCAACTTCGTGTACGCACTAGACAAGACGAAGGGTGAGATAATTACTTTTCGTTTGACATCGGAAAAAGGGCTGTTAACGCCGGTGAAAGACGGTGTGGTGGCCACCGGCCGGCAGCCCAGTGACATGACGGTCGATGTTAATGGCTGGTATCTCTATGTGACCAATGCCAGTGACAACAATATGATCGTCTATTATCTCGATCCGCAAACAGGTATTCCGCGGCGCGCACACAAGTCACCTTTCATCCTGACTGGCAGAAACCCCCTATCAGTCGTGCTGGATTCCGCGGCCCGCTATGCATTTGTGCTCAATGGAGATGATGACAGTGTATCTGTTTATAGTTATATGAACAGCGTGACACCGTTGATCTTTGAAAGTCGTGGTGCGGGTTCGCCCTTTCCATTGAGGAAAGGCGCCGCATCGCTGGTGGTGGAGCCGACGGGACGCTTCGCCTATGTCGCCAATGGTGCCGATCGGACGATATCGGCCTTTCGGGTGCATCACCAAACAGGGGCGCTGGCGGAACTGCCGGGCTCTCCCTTTGTTGTACATGGCCAGCCCCTCGAGGTCATTGCGCATCCCAATGGCAGGTGGTTGTATGTGCTACATGCCAGCGGGCGAGACGTGGATCGTTATGAGATTGATCCGGAGTTGGGTGCGCTGGAAAAACGGGTTCTTGCCGTGCGTTTGCCCGTCGGGGCCAGGAAGATGCGCTTGAATCAGGCAGGTGACATCGCGTTTCTGCTCTCTGGCGATGGGCTACGCTTGTTGCAGTACCAGGTTGATCCTGAGAATGGCCTGTTCAGCCTGTTGAGTAGCACAGGGTTTACAAAGCCTGTCAGTGACATGCGGTTTATTGAATAGGCCTGATTTCCAGGGTCAGGAAAAAGGCGCCGTGCAGGTCGGGGGAGAGGTTCATTTTTCGATCGGTGATCTGCAAGTGATTCTTAAGAAGCATTTTTTCCACTGTTTCCAGATTGCGCAGGAAACCGAATTGATAATAGATACGCCCACCCGGTAACAAATGTTTTTTTACGCCTGCAAAAAAGCGCTGGTGGACGTGCCAGAGCGGGCTATCGGCGCCATCGCCGGGGTAGCGCAGGTTGAAGAGGATTACATCAAATCTTTCGTTTGCCTTGAGGGCGGCAAACAGGTCGCCCGTTCTTGCTTCTATTTTATTTTGCAGGCCAAGTTTCTGAATATTGTATTGGGTGTTTGCTGTGGCGCGGGGATTGATGTCTGTGGCTACAACATGATTCACCTTGCGTGCGGCAAAAATGGCTTGTATACCTGTGCCGGTGCCAAGGTCAAGTACGGATTCTCCGGGGTTGATTCGGGCATGGGTCAGCAGGTGCAGGCTGTCGGCCGAGGGGTGTGGTACGCCGTCGAAAACCACAATTTGTAATCCCTTGACGCTCATGATTGAGCGGTCGCCGTGTTCGGGGTCACGTCCAAGATAATGCAGCTGAGTCTGGTCCCTGTTTGTTGCCTGGGTGTCTTTTTCTGGAAGCGAACCGGTACAGGCAGACAAGGTCAGGCCGGGGAGCAGCAGAAACCACTGAAATTTGTGTGTGTTCACTGTGTCTAAAAAAGCCCGGGGAAAAAACGGTGTTTCACTTCCTTCATGTATTGTCGGTACTCGGCAAATTTTTTTAAGTGTCGCTCTTCGGTGAGCGCGCGTAATACGTAAATCGTACTCCATCCCAGGTAGCCCAGCAGGTATTTGGCGGTCCAGAATTTTTTATAGAACACGCTTTGCAGCAGCCAGAACAGCAGTTTTGTGGTGGTGCCCGGGTGGCGGATCAATGCGTAAGGGCCGCGGGTCTGCAGTTTTTTCAGCGTAATGTTGGCCACCGAGGGGCCGAGGCTGGTGTCGACATAAATATGTGTCACCAGGAACAGCAGTTCTGCAATTTTCAGGGCGTAAAAAAAGTTCAGATTGTTGATGAGCATGTCGTCGGGCTGATTGGTGGCGATAAAGGGCGCGAAGGCAAACACCGAGCTCGTGAGATTATTCAGTGGCGCGTAACAGCTCAGGCACACTGCCCAGCCGCCGAAGGTGAGATCGATGGAGCGTGAGCGGTTTTCCAGCCAGCGAGATTCCAGGCAGTAGGCCGCCGAGGCATTGAGCACATCGAACAGCCACAGGCCGGCGCTGAACAGCATGATCAGGGCCATGAACTGGTGATCGTTTATTGTTTGGTAGAAGAGGGTGAGTGTGGCGCTGGCGGTGGGCATGATCTGTTCCACCATGACGGGAACAAAATAGGCGCGCATCACCAGGTTGAGGAATACTTTGCGATTGTAGGGTTTGCGCAGGACGCGAAAGACCGATGCGCGGCTGTCACCGCGCAGGCTGCGCAGGATGATTTGTTTGAATACATGAATGAAACGAATCGCCGGGTCATAAAAGTCCTCCGTGCGTGAGGCCTTAAAGATCAGGGTGATGGCAAAATAGGGCAGGCCCAGCCACAGGTATCCGTGCAGGAAGGCCTCGAACAGCAGGTGGGTCTCGCGGTACGCGGCGTTACTGTAGGGTGGGGTAAGCAAATACAATTGATAACCCAGGGCCAGCACCACCAGCCATACCAAATAACGGGCCAGGGCGCGGCGCAGGAGTGTTTCGACGCGAGCGCTGCGGTCGATGCTGAAACGGCTGCGAGAATCACGGCACTGGCGAATAAAATACAACAGGCCGTAACTGATTCCGAGTGCCAGCACGGGAAGGAAGAAATAGGCTTCGCGCAGGCCGTAGCGGCTCATGAGATAAAGTGAGCCGAGTGTGACCAGCAGGTTTGCCGTGACGTAGACGCGGGGTGATAGGGCGGTGTGGGCGGCTGGGCTGTCCACGGTTTCAGATTGCAAATGACGTATAGGTTTTGTGGGCGTTGTTCAAGACGATTCCCTGTTGGACGATCTTAATGAATACGGCAGGTCCTTGTCTGCACTGACCCTGTGGTTGATCCCGAATTTATCATATTTGTGAACCTCTCCGGCGAATGTGGTCAAGGTATACTGTGTGGCCGCAGGCCCGCGGGTTGTTGCGGATGAAATTTTTCAACGGAGTACAGTCGCTGTTATGTTGCGCCGCTTGGCATCGCTGAAGTTTACCCTGGTGGGCATGATCCTGTTGGCCGGGGGCGCCATGCTCAGTTATGGCAATCCCGTGGATGTGTCGGTGTGGGTGCTGGTGGTGCCGCTGGCCCTGCTGGCGCTGAATCTGTTTGCGGCCATCGTCACCAATCCACGCATCAACCGTCAACCGGGGTTGCTGGTGTTTCATGTCTGCCTGCTGGCCACGGTGTTGCTGGCCGGCGTGGGGCGGCTGACCCACCTGGATGGGCATATCGAGCTGGCGGAAAATCAGGCCTTCAACAAGGACGAGCTGCTGGATGTGCAAAAGGGGCCCTGGCATAGGGGCAACCTGGACAAGGTGCACTTTATTCAGGGGCGTTACACCGTGGATTATGCGCCGGGCCTGAAGCGTGGGCTGACCCACAGCCAGGTATTCGTGCCCCGCCCGGACGGCACCCTGGAGGAGCGGGACGTGGGGGACGACCGGCCGCTGATTCTTCAGCGCTATCGTTTTTACACCACCTTCAACAAGGGATTTGCCCCCATTCTTACCTGGATTCCTGCGCAAGGGGCGCCCATCACCGGGCGTATCAACATGCCTTCCTATCCCCTGTTTGAATACAAACAGGACAACCGTTGGACCCCGCCGGGAACCGGTGAGGTAATCAAATTCTGGTTGCAATTGAAAACCGGACTGAACCTGGATGAGGCCTGGGTGCTGGACGGGCGGAACGCCTCCGCCACCCTGGTGGTCACGGCAGGCGATAAACGGGTGGAAATGCAACCGGGCGAGGAGGTGCAGCTGGGCCCTGGACGGCTGCGCTTCGAAAGCCTGACCACCTGGATGGGGTATCGCGTATTCTATGATCCCACCCTACAATGGCTGTTCTGGGTGAGCATCGCAGGAGTATTGGGATTGACGCATTTTTTCTGGACCAAGCTGAATCTCGCCCCCTGGGTAGATGAGGCGGACACGGCGGCACGGGGGAGCAAGGCATGAACGTAGTGGCTGAACAACCCTGGCTGTGGGCCGGGCTGGGGGCCTATCTGGTGGCCACCCTGATCGCCATGTGGGGGGTCTCGCCGCGCTCGGAAAACAGCCCCCTGGTGCGGAACAAGACTCACGAAAAACTGGTGCTGGGCTTCATCGTGCTGGGCGTGCTGCTGCTTAGCGCGGCCATCATCGCCCGCTGGGTACGCATCGGCCACGGCCCGTGGATCAGCCTGTTCGAGCTGCTCATGAGCCAGATGTGGAGCCTGGGGCTGATCTTTGCCCTGCTCTATTGGCGCCTGCCGGGGTTGCGCCCCAGCGCGGTGATCGTGCTGCCGGTGATGTGGATCCTCGGCAGCTGGGTGCTCACTCTGGAGCCGGACATCAGCCACTTCCCCGCCACCTATTACAATGTCTGGAAATGGGCCCACGTGGGGGTGGGCAAGGTCTTCCTGGCCCTGCTGCTGGCCGGCGTGGGCCTGGGCGGGGTGATGATTCTGCGCACCACCGAACGCGGCCGGGTCTGGTTCCGCGCCATGCCCTCGGACGCCACCATCGACAAGCTGGCCTGGCGGCTGATGATGCTGGCCCTGGTGTTCGACAGTCTGATGCTCATCGCCGGCGCGGTGTGGGCGCAGGACGCCTGGGGACGTTACTGGCAGTGGGACTCGCTGGAGACCTCGGCCTTTCTCACCTGGATTTTTCTCGCCATCGGCCTGCACGTGCGCCTCACCTACAAGGTGAAGCCCTGGGTCAGCGGAGCAATTATCATTGGAGTGTTTATCATGGCCTTTAGCACCTATTTCGGCACCCCCTATCTCAGCCCCTCGGCCCACAAGGGGGTGATCTGATGGCCACGGCGTCGCAACATCCTTTCGAGGCCCTCACAGTGATTCTCTCGGTGGCGGCCATTGTCGCCATTGGCAGTCTGATCACTACCCTGCCGGCCTGGCAGGCCCAGGGGCAAGGATCCCGGGTGAAGGGTTACACCATCCCGGCCCAGGTACAGAACGGCGCAGCAACGGCCCAGGCCGCACCTGAGAAGAGGGGCGCCGAGCAGGCCTTCCGCGAGGCCTTTGGCGAACCCCAGTCCGAGCTGGAGGCGCGGGTAATGGAGCGTTTCCAGCAGGCGGTGGCGTTGCTGCACGCCAAACGCTACGACTATGCCATTACCGCCCTGGATGCGGTGCTGGAAATGGCCCCCAACATGCCCGAGGCCTACGTCAACATGGGCTACGCCTTTCTGGGGCTGGAGGAATACGGCCCGGCGCGAGGGGCCTTTGAAAAGGCCATCGATCTGAAGGTGGATCAGGTCAATGCCTATTACGGCCTGGCCGAGGCCTTCGAGGGGCTAAAGGACTATGAGGCGGCCCTGGGGGCCATGCGCAGCTATATTCATCTCTCCAAGCCCGACGATCCCTATCTGGCCAAGGCCCGGGCGGCGTTGTGGGAATGGGAGGCGCAGCTGGGGCGTGTGAAGGGGGTCAAGGTAGCCCCCGAGGGCGTGCCCGGCGCCACGGTGAAAACCCCTTCCTGGGACACCAAGCACTAGCCGCCCGGCAATGGCGAGGTGCGCCCCATGGCCGGAAGAGCAGCGATAAACCCGTTTCTCATGCGCCTGGCTCGCCCGCATTCCTCATTCACCGCACGCTGGCTGTTGCTGCTGGCCCTGGGCCTGCTGTCGGCCTGTGAGGAGCCGGCGCCGCCCCTCAAGGTGCGCGTGGGGCAGGTGGTGCCGCCGCTGACGGTGCAGGATCTGCACAACCATGCCGCGACCATCGAACCCGTCCCCGGCAAACTGCTGATGCTCAATGTCTGGGCCACCTGGTGCGCCCCCTGCCGTCACGAAATGCCCAGTCTGCAACGTCTCGCCGCCCGCCTGGGCAGTGAACGCCTGAGCCTGGTGGGCCTCTCGGTGGACATGGACGATCACGTGGTGCGCGAGTATCTCATTGAAAACAAAATCACTTTTCCTTCCTTTCTGGATCGTGACCTGAGCGAGGTCAACGGTGTGCTGGGGGTGCGGGTGTTTCCCTCCACCTTCTTCATCCACCCCGATGGCCGTCTGCTGAAGATCGTCGAGGGCTGGCGGGAATGGGATGACCCCGAGCTAGTGGCGGAGATCCGCGACCTCTTGCCTTCCCGCCAAGGCGGGTGAGTATTCCTTTTGATTGGCGCACAAGCCCCTGATTTTTTCAAGGTTTGAGAGGTGAATCCCGCACCCGTGCGGTGGAGCAATGGGCCGCAAAAATGTTACACTGACCGGCTTTCGGCGAGGCTGAATTGTGCCTGTTCGCCAAAACACAAGAATAACAGGACGGGCTTCGGCCATGGCGCCGACAGGGCGTCGAGAGGGGTGAGTGGATTCGATGTTGGAAGTCCGTAATCTCGAGTGTGTGCGCGGCGACCATCGCCTGTTCACGGACTTGAATTTTCAACTGGAGGGCGGCGAGTTACTGCGCCTGCGCGGCGCCAACGGCAGCGGCAAGACCAGCCTGTTGCGCACACTCTGTGGTCTGCTGGAGCCGGCCGAGGGCGAGGTGTTGTGGCGGGGGGAGAATATCCGCGCCCAGCGCGACGAATTCAACGCCGAGCTGTTGTACCTGGGGCACAGCAACGGGGTGAAGGCCGAGCTCACCGCTTTCGAGAACCTGCGCATCCACAACGCCCTGTGTGGTCGCCGTCTGCCGGATGACCGGCTTTACGACGCCCTGGTGGAAATCGGCCTGGGCGGGCGGGAGGATCTGCCCACCCAGGTGCTGTCCCAGGGACAGAAGCGCCGCGTGGCCCTGGCCCGGCTGTTGCTGAGCGACGCCGCCCTGTGGGTGCTGGACGAGCCCTTCACCGCGCTGGACGTGGACGCCGTGGCCCAGCTGGCCCGGCTCATGGAAGCACATCTGCAGCGTGGCGGCATGGTGGTGTACACCACCCACCAGGAGGTTGAAATGCGCGCCGGGGCCTGTCGCGAAGTGAACCTTGACCGATGAACGGGATCAATGAAACAGGGGCCGCGGTTCAGCCCAGTTTGATGAGTGCCTGGCGGGCCATGATCCTGCGCGATCTGACCCTGGCCATGCGCCGGCGGGCTGATGTACTCACCACGCTGTTTTTTTTCATCATCGTGGTCAGTCTGTTTCCCCTGGGCGTGAGTCCGGAGATGGCGGTGCTGCGGGAGATCGCCCCGGGGGTGATCTGGGTGGCGGCGCTGCTGGCCTCCATGTTGTCGCTGGGTCGGTTGTTTTCCGACGACTTTCAGGACGGCACCCTGGAACAGATGCTGTTGCTGCCCCAGCCCCTGTCGGTGCTGGTGCTGGCCAAGGTGCTGGCCCACTGGCTGGTGTCGGGCCTGCCCCTGGTGCTGTTGTCCCCCTTGCTGGGCATGCAGTTGGGGCTGGATGGCGAGGCCATTGGCCTGCTGATGCTCACCCTATTACTGGGGACGCCGGTGCTGAGCCTGATCGGCTCGGTGGGGGCAGCGCTGACCCTGGGAGTGCGCGGCGGCGGGGTGCTGGTTTCGTTACTGGTGCTGCCGTTGTATATTCCCGTGCTGATTTTTGGCACCGGAGCGGTGGATGCCGCCACCTCGGGCATGGAATACGATGGCCATTTGTCGCTGTTGGGGGCCTTTCTGGTGCTGGCGGCGTTGTTGGCGCCCCTGGCCACGGCAGCGGCATTGCGCATCAGCGCCGAATAGAGCCGCGGGTGGGACAGGGTGCGAAAAGAGGGCGCGAAGCCCAATAATACGGAATAAATGAATGGGTTTTAAGAATTCAATCGCGTGGTATTACTTTTCTGCGCCCAAAAACTTTTATGTCCTGGCGGGACGCCTGATTCCCTGGTTCTGGGGGGCGGCGATCGTTCTGCTGGCGGTGGGGTTGTACATGAGCTTTTTCGTGGCCCCCACGGACTACAAGCAGGGTGAGAGCTATCGCATTATTTTCGTCCACGTACCGGCGGCCTGGATGTCCATGTTTATCTATCTGCTCATGGCGGCCTATGCCATCATCGGCCTGTCCTGGAAGGTGCGCATGGCGGAGATGATGGCCTCCGCCCTGGCGCCTACCGGCGCCATGTTCACCTTTCTGGCGCTGTGGACAGGCGCATTCTGGGGCAAACCCACCTGGGGCACCTACTGGGTGTGGGATGCGCGCCTCACTTCGGAACTCATCCTGCTGTTTTTGTACATCGGTTTCATGTCCCTGCAGTCGGCCATCGACGATCCGCGCCGTGCCTCCCGCGCCAGCGCCCTGCTGGCCATCGTGGGGGTGATCAATCTGCCCATCATCTACTGGTCGGTGAAGTGGTGGAACACCCTGCATCAGGGCGCCTCGGTAAGTCCCACCATGGCGCCGAAGATGGCCTCCACCATGCTGACGGTCATGTTCATCATGGCGGTGGCTTTTTGGATGTACACCATCGCTGTGGTGCTGATGCGTGCGCGGCGCATCATTCTGGAGCGGGAGCGCCAGACCACCTGGGTGATGGATCTGGTGAAGGCCGGGACAGGAGACAAACAATGAGTGAGTTCTTTGCCATGGGCGGCCACGGTTTTTACATCTGGACGTCCTTTGGGGTCACTGCCCTGCTGATGATCATTGAGGTCATTGCAGTGAAACACAGTCAAAAGAAAGTGTTCAAACAATTGGCGCGGCTGGCGCGCGCCGAATCACAGCGCTAAGCCTCAGGGCCTAACCGTATTTAGTGGAAGTTTAGGAGCAGTTCAATGAAAACACGTCACAAACGAATGGCATTCATCCTGGTGGGGCTGGCTGGCCTGGCTGTGGCCGCTGGTCTGGTGCTCAATGCGCTGAACAGTAATCTGGCGCTGTACATCAGTCCCAGTGACGTGTTGGCGGGCCAGGCACCCAAGGACAAGGCCTTCCGTCTGGGTGGCATGGTGGTGGAGGGCAGTCTGCAGCGGCAGGAGGACGGCCTCACCGTGCACTTCGAGGTGACGGATAATCACAAGACCATTCCGGTGGCCTTTACCGGCATCCTGCCCGATCTGTTCCAGGAGGGTCAGGGCGTGGTGGCCCAGGGCCGCATGGAAGGAGGCATGTTCAAGGCCACGGAAGTGCTGGCCAAGCATGATGAAAATTATATGCCTCCACAGGTGGCAGACATGTTGGAGAAGGGTGAGAAGGCCAAGCAGGCCGCAGGCGCCACGGCGCCCTAACAGGCTTCGGCCACTGAGACAGGGGTTACAGACATGATTCCAGAAATCGGACATTTTGCGCTTATTATGGCGTTGTGTGTTGCCATGGTGCAGGGAGTGGTTTCCATTGGTGGCGCGCAGTTGGGGATACGCTCATGGATGGCCCTGGCGCGACCGGCGGCGCAGGCGCAATTCATTTTTGTCGTGGTGGCGTTCGGTTGTCTGATGTACGCCTTCATCAACAATGATTTTTCTGTGAAATACGTGGCCACGGTTTCCAATTCCATGTTGCCGATACAGTACCGCATTGCCGCCATCTGGGGTGGTCATGAAGGATCACTGCTATTGTGGGCCCTGTTGCTGTCCGTGTGGACCCTGGCGGTGGCACGATTCAGTCGCAACCTGCCGTTGGATATGGTGTCGAGGGTGATCGGTGTCATGGGGCTGATTTCCGTGGGCTTCCTGCTGTTCATGCTGTTTACCTCCAACCCTTTTGACCGTTTGCTGCCGGCCGCCGCCGACGGACGTGATCTCAATCCCCTGTTGCAGGATCCGGGGCTGATTATTCACCCGCCGCTGTTATATACGGGCTATGTGGGTTTTTCCGTTGCCTTCGCCTTCGCCATTGCGGCGTTGTTGGGCGGACACATGGATGCCACTTGGGCGCGCTGGTCACGCCCCTGGACCACGGTGGCCTGGATATTCTTAACCTGCGGTATCGCCCTGGGCAGCTGGTGGGCCTATTACGAGCTGGGCTGGGGCGGCTGGTGGTTCTGGGATCCGGTGGAGAATGCCTCCTTCATGCCCTGGCTGGTGGGCACGGCGTTGGTGCATTCCCTGGCGGTGACGGAGAAGCGGGGCAGCTTCAAGAACTGGACGGTATTGCTGGCCATTTTCGCCTTTTCATTGAGCCTGCTGGGTACCTTCTTGGTGCGCTCCGGCGTGTTGACCTCGGTGCATGCCTTCGCCACGGATCCCGAGCGCGGCATTTTCATCCTCAGTTTCCTGGTGGTGGTCATCGGTGGTTCCCTGACCCTGTTTGCCTGGCGTGCCCCCAAGGTGGGCCTGGGTGGGCGTTTTGAGCTGGTTTCCCGTGAGAGTTTTTTGCTGGTCAATAACGTCATGCTGGTGGTGGCGGCCGGTGCGGTATTGCTGGGTACCCTGTACCCCTTGCTGCTGGATGCCTTGAATATGGGCAAGATCTCCGTGGGCCCACCGTACTTTGATACCGTATTCCTGCCCTTGATGGTGCCCATGATCTTCCTCATGGGCCTGGGTCCCATCGCCCGCTGGAAGAAGGCCAGTCTGCCGGACATGGCTGCACGCATGAAATGGGCGGCAGTCGTCAGTTTGGTAATGGCGCTGATTCTGCCTTTTGTCATGGGCCGTTGGTCGGCGCTCACCAGCCTCGGTTTCGCCATGGCCTTCTGGATTTTCAGCAGTGTGGTGGTGAATCTGCACGAGCGCCTGAAGAAGACCGCCACAGGCAATAGTGGCGCGGGTATATTGACGCGTATCGCCGGCTTGCCCAAGTCCTACCTGGGGATGAATATCGCCCACTTCGGCGTGGGTGTGTTCATCATGGGCGTGACCATGGTGAAGAGCTACGAGGTGGAAAAGGACATGCGCATGGAAGTGGGCGACACCGTGACCATGGGAGGTTATACCTTCCGTTTCGATGGCGTCACCGAGATCAAGGGACCCAATTACACGGCCAGCCGGGGACAGATTCTGGTGACCAGAAATGGCAAGACCGAAACCGTGTTGTTCCCGGAAAAACGCACCTATCTCGTACAGACCATGCCCATGACCGAGGCGGCCATCGACACGGGCCTGTTCCGTGACCTGTATGTGTCGCTGGGTGAACCGGTGGGCAATGGCGCCTGGGCGGTGCGTGTGTATTACAAACCCTTTGTGGACTGGATCTGGGGCGGCGCCTTCATTATGGCCATTGGGGGTATCTTTGCCGTCAGTGACCGTCGTTATCGCCTGGCGACACGTAAACGCAAGGTACAAGACAAGGCTGTGGCTGCCAGTGCCGCAGGGCAGCTGGCAAAAGAGGAAGCGTAAAGATGTTGCGTTACATTGTCCCCCTGGTGGTGTTTTTGGGCGTGGCCGGTTTCTTGCTGAAGGGACTGGATCTCAATCCGCGTGAGGTGCCGTCACCGTTTATCGACAAGCCCGCGCCGGATTTTACTTTGCAGAAGCTGCTGACACCGGAAGTACAGTTTTCCAACAAGGATATGCTGGGCAAGGTCTGGTTGTTGAACGTGTTTGCCTCGTGGTGTGTGGCCTGCCGTTCCGAGCACCCCCTGCTGGTTCAATTGTCCCGCGCCAACCTGGTGCCTATTTATGGTTTGAATTACAAGGACGCGCCCAGTGATGCAAAAAACTGGCTGCAGCAGTTAGGGAATCCCTACACTGCCAGCCTTATCGACTACGACGGTAAGGTGGGTATCGATTACGGTGTCTACGGGGTGCCCGAGACCTTTGTGATCGACAAGCAGGGTGTGATTCGCCACAAGGTCATCGGTCCGGTAACGCCTGCCGCCCTGGATAACTGTGTGTTGCCGTTGGTAAAGAAACTGCAAGAGGCCGCACCGCAACAGGTGATAAAGCGCACGGAAGTGGAGGGCTGTGTATGAACGCGCTGAGAGTGTTTGTTGTGATGGTCGGCATGCTGGCATTGGTGTCATTGGCCTCCGCCAAGGAAGCGGTGCCCCTGGCAGACGATCCGGAACTGGAAAAACAGGTCAACGAGATTACTGCGGAGTTACGTTGCCTGGTGTGCCAAAACCAGACCATCGCCGATTCCCATGCAGACCTGGCCATTGATCTGAAAAATCAGGTGCGCGAGATGGTGAAGTCAGGCAAGACCCAGAAAGAGATTAATGACTACATGGTGCAACGCTACGGCGATTTTGTGTTGTATCGGCCAGCCATGAAGCCCAGCACCATGTTGTTATGGGCGGGGCCTTTTATTTTGCTGGTGATTGGTTTGACGGTGCTGGTGATCAATCTGCGCAAGCGCCGGGCGCTGGTGAAAGATGAGGGTGATTTGTCGACTGATGAACAGCAGCGGCTCAAAACCTTGTTGGCGGAACAAAGGGCAGAGGAAGAAAAATCATGATGGTGTTTTGGTTGGTTGCCGTGTTGCTGATTGCCGCGGCCTTGTTGTTTTTGTTGCCGCCGTTGATTCAAAAGATAAAACGCGATACCGACGAAGACACGTTTGATCGTGATGAATTGAATGTCACTATTTTCAAGGATCAGTTGGCGGAACTGGAGCGTGATCTGGCCGCCGGTGTGTTGACCCAGGAACAGTTTGACGCAGCGAAGCACGATCTGGAGCGCAGCTTTCTGCAGGACGCCAATACCGAAGACGGTGAATCGGTGGCGCAGACAGATCATATTATCGGTCGATCCGCCGCGGTGGTGATTGCCGTGGTAATCCCGATTCTCGCGGTGAGTCTTTACAATCTGCTGGGTTCCGGCGAGGCGGGACTGCATCCCGAGGATGCCCGCCCGCAGGTGCAGGCCGAGGGGCATGATGGCACTCTGGAAGAACAGGTGCGCAAACTGCAGGATCATCTGCAACAGAATCCCGATGATGTCGAGGGCTGGGTCATGCTGGCGCGTTCTTATTATTTCCTCAAGCAGTACGGTGCCGCGGCGGAGACCTTTGCCCGCGCCTCCAGTATGGTGCAGGATTCCAATCCTGAATTGCTGGCGGATTATGCCGATGCCCTGGCCATGGCCAATGGTCGTAACATGGCGGGCAAACCCTTCGAGCTGGTGAAAAAGGCACTGCAGATTCAGCCGCGCTTCCAGAAGGCGTTGTGGCTGGCGGGTACCGCCACCTATCAGGCGGGTGACTACGAGGCCACCCTGGATTACTGGAAACGTTTGCTGGCAATTTTCCCCAAGGGCTCGGATAATTATCTGCAAATGCAGAAGAACATCGCCGAGATTCAGCAGAAACTGGGGCTGCCCATCGATGCTGAAATCCAGGCGGCGGCCGCCGCGGCAAACGGGCCGCGAATTACCGGCGTGGTGCGCCTGGATGAGTCATTGATGCTGGATGCCGCCGTTGGCGACACCCTGTTTGTCTACGCCCGTGCAGCCAAAGGGCCGCGCATGCCCCTGGCCATAGTACGCAAGACGGTGAAGGACTTGCCGCTGGAATTCACCCTGGATGATTCCATGGCCATGAATCCGGCAATGAAGCTGTCCAATTTCCAGCAGGTGGTGGTGGGTGCCCGTATTTCCAAGAGCGGTAATGCCATGCCCCAGCCGGGGGATATGCAGGCAGTGTCTGCGCCTGTCAATGTGGCTGAGGCGCCGCATGTGGAATTGGTGATCAAGCAAGTGATTCAATAACCTGATCGTCAGTCTTCGGAGGAAAGAAAATGAACCAGAAGTGGATTATTGCACGGTTATTTTTGGGCCTTTTGTTTCTGGCGGCATCGACGGGTGTCGCTCTGGCCGGGGATCCCATGAAGGGTCGGCCGTTGTACGTTGAACATTGCTCGGGCTGCCATGGATTGAACGGCCAGCCCCAGGTGGCCGAGGTGCCGAATTTCAAAATGGGACAGGGTCTGATGCAGTCCGATCAGCAGATGCTGGACTTTGTGAAAAGAGGAAAACTGGTGATGCCGGGTTTCAAGGGCATTCTCACCGATGACCAAATCCTCGATATTATCGCTCATGTGAGAACCTTCTTTTGATGAACCAGATTCGCAGTGAAAGGCCGCTGTTCGCGGCCATGATGGGGGTGATACTGAGCGTTGCCATGTTGTTGCTGGCAGCGTGTTCTAATGATGAGTCAGGGACGCAGCAAAAGGCTGCCACGGCGCCGTCACATCCAGCCGCAACTCCCGCGACCCCGACCGCCACACCCGCTCCCGCCAGAAAGGGGGGGTACGGCGTAGCGGATACCTTCAAGGTTGGTGAACAGGTATACGTGCGTTCACTGGAGGTGGACGAGAAACGCCACCGCCTGTGGGTGGGCACCAGCGTGGGTGTGCTCGAGGTTGATACCGATACTCGCAACCTGGTGAATACCTTCACCCGTGACCAGGGGCTGGCCAATGAGTATGTGTTTGGCATGTTGGTGGACAGTCAAGGCAATCGTTGGTTTGGCACCAATGGGGGCGGCATTTCACGTTATTCCCCCGATAAACAATGGAAGACCTATTTCCCCATGCATGGCCTGGCGGATTACTGGGTATATTCCTTCGCCGAGCAGGCCGATGGCACCTTGTGGATTGGTACCTGGGCGGGGCTGAGCACCTTTGATCCCAAGACAGAGAAATTTCACACCTACCTGAAGGAGCTGGTAAACGAATGGGTCTATGGCCTGGACGTGGATTCGCAGCAACGGGTGTGGATTGGCACCGAGGGTGGTATCAACATGTTCGATGGCAAGACCTGGGCCACGTGGACGCACAAGGATGGCCTGGGAGCAGATAACGAACAGAATTTGCCCATCAGCACCAATACTGGTCTCGGCACCCGCTCGCGACACGATCTGAGCATCCTCTCCATGGATCAGCAGACTTACAATCCCAACTATGTATTTGCCCTTAAGGTGGCGAAGGACGACACGGTGTGGGCCGGCACCTGGGGCGGTGGCGTGAGCCACTACGATGGCAAGCGCTGGAAGAGTTACACTACCAAGGATGGTCTGGCCGGTAATATCGTGTATAGCGTGGCCCAGGATGCAGACGGTGGCCTGTGGTTTGGCACCAATGCGGGGCTGACATATTTCAATGGCAATGAGTGGTTTATTTTCACCAAGTCAGATGGCCTGCTGGACAATAATATTTATGCCATTGCACCGGTGGGGAAGAATCAGATCTGGGTGGGCAGTCGCTCCGGCGTGGTTCTGTTGCAGGCGGACAAATAAATTGATGGGCAGCGGAGAAGCTGCCGGAAGAGAGCAAACTGGAGGATGTTGTGAATATTAGCGCGAAAGGTTTGGCGGTAGCGGCCCTGGCAGCAGGAGGGCTGATTATTGCAGCCTATAATTTTGGCACCAAGCAGGCCGAGGCGCCAAGCGCGCCGCCATTGGCGGGGCAGACCCAAATGCCTCCCGGACATCCCGCAACACCGGGGCAGACACCGGCAGTGGACCTGTTGCCCAATCAGCCGGCCAAGAACGCCAAGTTTGCTCACTTCCGGGTGGGCCAACGTAATGTCAAAGCCATGATGGCCGATGGCAACGAGGTGTGGGTGGGTACCTCCGGTGGCGTGATTCGCTACGACCTGAAGACCAATGATTACAAACTGTATGATGTTAAGAACAAGAGCCTGATCTCAAACGGCGTGTTCCACATCAGCAAGGTGCGCGGCAAGGTCATGGTGGGAACCTATGGTGGCGGCCTGTCAGTGTACGATCCACAAACGGATAGCTGGAAGAACTACAATATTCCCGATGGTCTGGCCGATCAGTTCGTTTACGATATTGCCGAGGCCGATAATGGCGACTTCTGGATAGCCACGTGGTCCGGTGTGAATCGTATCCCCAAGGGTGATATGACCAATACAGATCAGTGGGAAACCTTTACGGTGGAAAACACCCAGGGTGGGCTGCCGAACGACTGGGTGTATGGCGTGGAAATAGGCAAGAATGGCGATGTCTGGTTCGCCACCGAGGGCGGCCTGGCATTGTACAAAAACAAGACCTGGACCAACTGGAAGCATGAGGATGGCAAGCAAAGTCTGGGTGCCGATTATGAAAAAGTGAAGGCCGATATTGCCTTTAGTAACGACCCTGCCAAATCGTCCAAGCATCATGCCAAGCAAAAAGCAGAGCAGGGGCTGAGTAATGTAAAAGTGGGATATAACCCAAATTACATCGTGTCGATGATCGTCGATGAAGACGGCGTGATCTGGGCCGGAACCTGGGGCGGCGGATTGTCGCGTTTTGATGGCAAGAGCTGGAAGACCTACACGGTGAAAGAGGGTCTGCCCGGTAATCATGTGTTTATGCTGTACAAAAAGCCGGGTGGCGAAATGTGGATCGGCACTAACAAGGGCCTGGCGCGGTTCAATCCTGACGGCAATGGCTTCAAGGTAATGACCAAGGCCGATGGGTTGTTTGCCAATAATGTCTTCTCCATGGCCGAGGCCACTGATGGCAGTCTTTGGGTAGGCAGCTTCGGCGGTGTGGCGCGCATCATGGATTACAATTAGCCGCGTGATGGGATTGTGAAACAAAACCCTGCCAGGGACACCGGGCGGGGTTTTTTGCTGATTGAGGATGTGAAATGAAACGATTGATGCTTTTGATTGCCCTGTTGTCAGGCTTGTGGGCGTGTTCCCCTGCTGACAACGGCCCTTCATCAGAAAAGGCGGTTGCGAATAAGACGGACGTCGCACAGAAAAAGATCTGGATACCGGGGTGGAAAGAAGCCAGCCCCATGAATGTGCAACGCGCCGGCGCAGCGGCGGTAGTGCACAATAATATGGTTTATATGATCGCCGGTGTCGACGGGCGACAGTTTTTGCGCAGCACAGAATATGCTCCCATCCTGGAGGACGGAAGCCTTGGCCAATGGAAAATGGGGCCGCGCCTTATCGAAGAGCGAGGTTTTATCGATGCCGTGGTCAAGAACGGTTACATCTATGTAGTGGGTGGCGGTAATGGACCCAATGGCAAGCACCTGCTCACCACTGTCGAACGCGCCAAAATCAATGCCGATGGCAGTCTGGGTGAGTGGCGGCAGGAATCGAATCGAACCATGTTGCCGCGTCGTTGCACCAAACTTAGCTTGATTGGCGATTATATTTATTCTTTTGGAGGTTTCGGCGGCACCCTGCTGGACAGTGTGGAATACGCGAAAATTGAGCCGGATGGCTCGGTGGGCAAATGGCGTATGGCCGATGAAACCATGACCATGCCGCGTTATGTCAATGGTGTAAAAGCAGCTGGTGGTTATGCGTTTGTCTTTGGCGGACACGATCAGCAGAAAGGGGTTGGGATTAAGGATGTGGAATGGGCGAAACCCCAGGCCAATGGTGACATCAATGGCTGGCAAAAAACCCAGCCGTTACTCACCGGGCGCTATGGCCTGGCGACAGCCAAGCACGACAAAACCCTGTACGCACTGGGTGGCCTGACGGGTCTGGAGTATTTGCGCAGTATCGAGAAGGCCCATGTACTGCCCCAGGGTGGCCTGTCTGAATGGCAAGAGACCAGTGCCATGAGCGTTCCACGGGCCACATTCAATGCCTTTACCCATAATGGTTACTTTTATGTCCTGGGAGGAACCAACCGGGATGGTTATCTGCGTAGTGTGGAATTCGCCATGATCAATGAGCAGGGCGAATTGGGGTTCATGGGGACACAGCGGGACAGAGAGGAATATCAGAGGTATGTGGAGAGCAAGTCACATCAGGGGCCGGCCCTACCCAACGAAGGCATTGTCAAACAGCTATTACACACGGAGATGTACAGTTATCTCCAAGTGCTGAATCAGGGCAGGCTGGAATGGATAGCCGGGCCAAAAACCGAATTGCCCATCGGTTCGCGGATACGTTACAGCAAGGGTGTCTTTATGAGCAACTTCTATTCCAAGGAATTACAGCGTCCCTTCCCGGCAGTGACCTTTGTCAGTCGTATCGAACGGGTGGAATAATTCAAGTGAAGAGTTTCGATTACAAATTGTGCGAGTGGTCCAGTCAGCATCTATCCGCTGTGGTGATATCTCTCTTTAAGGAGTACTGTTTTAAATGCACGTCGTGTTGTCAAGCAGACGAGGCACGATAAACTGAGAGATTAATCGGGCCGGATGGTGTAAGGCGTTAGTATGCTTCGGTTTGTGAATGTCTGATGCGGGTTTATGAGTTTACCAAAAAAGAATCCCCGCCGAGGCGGGGATTTCTCAAGTAGCTGCATATTTTGCATTACCTATCAATCAATGCTGGAAAGATGATTCTTTTTGAGCGACCACTTGGCTGCATTCGCTTGAGTTTGGAGCAATTGATACAGTTAACGCTGTGCTCTCCATGTTTTGCACAGTGTCGTATGCGAACTGGTAGAATGAGCTGCTTGGCGGTACGTAACATGAGAAGTAGCTTCCATCCGAACCTCGCCCATAAAACGTTACATTTTTACTGCTCGTATTGTAATTTCCTCCTATGTAGGTTTTGAAGGTTGTGGCTGCTGTATCGAAGCGGTTATTGAAGCTTCCAAAAATGAAATTTCCTGGCGACACCAGGACGCCATAGTTTTTATATTCCCCCTCTGCGGCCCCAATACTCGGAACCAGGACTATTAAGGAAATCAGCGCGGCTACAATAAGTTGTTTCATTGGTCTCTCCTTGATCACAGTAAACGATTATCAAATAGTTGATCTTATACTTTTTCTCATTGCTTTTTTGTTAACTTTACATCTTTCATTCCGCGATGGATGGAATCCAGGGGCGCCTAAGAGTAACTACTTTTGTTTTGGTTTAACTACACTCTGTATTTCTGCCTTCGAAGGTAATGACGGTAAAGGCTGCCGACTATTCATGTCTCAAATTCTCAAATCATGCGTTAGCTCATGAAAAAATCTATTTCACCTGTTAATGTGAATGTGGCTCCAGTGACTCTTCCCTGTATTTCTAGATTTCTTGAGATAGTTCATTTCAGAGAGTAGGAAATTCGCCATGAATTTCTAGTTCTTGCCGGTTGATGGCGCCGTAAAGCTTTTCAATAAGACTTCTGCGAACTTCTGGAGAGATATTTTCTGAATTTTTCAGCAGAGCTAGATTATTTTCTTTGGTCCAGGTACCTGTGGACAAGGCTTCTTCTATAACTGAGACTGCTTGTTTATTTGCTGTTTCAATAGCATAGACAGGCGTTGCACTTCGATGTTTGTTGATGCCATTGGACTTGCGGGATTCGATTGATGATAAAGCCGTGGTATTTTCAACCTTGGACTGGTTAACAATGCTGCGAAGTTCTTGCTGCACTATTTGTCGCAGCTCTTCGCGTAGCGTGGACTTAAAGTCGAATGAAAGAGGAAGAGTATTGTTCGATCTGCTTGTTTCAGCATGAACAGATGATTGAGCAAAGGTATCTTGCGGAACCGCACGACCTTTGTCGTTTTCAGAGGTTAGCTGGTAGCTGGTAGCTGGTAGCTGCTTCGCCCTTGTGTCACATACAACACATAAGTTCCTCCAAGCTGAGCGAAGATGCTTAAGCTGATTAGGTATACCAGTACGCGATTGTCCATAATCATCGACTAGTCGACTAGATGTTTCTTACATTTTTATTTCGCGTGACATGTCAGGCACAAGGCACTCGGACCATCGCCGATTACGCCATCGGCATTCACACCACTGTTGTTGACACGCAGGAAGCTCGGATTGAATTTTGTGCCAGGTCCATTGGAAGGTATGCCGTGTGGATCATGACATGAAGCACATTCCACCTCCGGTCCTTCCCCAGAGTCATACAGGCGGACCTCATTTTTCTCTGCGAACCCACTGCCATTGGTGTCGTAAAATGCCCATTTGCCGGGGATTGTAATATCTGGTTCATTGAAATCAATGCCAGGACCAAACGTGGTAGGGAAGCGAATTCCGACCACGTGGTCGTCGCGAAGATCTGTTCCAAGTACAAATACACGGAAATCAGCGCGTGCACCACCTTTGCTGGCATGGCAGGCTGAATTCGCACAGGTATTGTCGGCTACGCTGTTTGCTGCGCCAGCGGGATCACCCATGGTGAAGTGGGTGGTGCTGGGGCCAGGTTTGCCGGCGGCGCTCCATGAGTTGAGGAAATTCTGATCGGATGTACCAAGCTCGTTGTTTCCATAGCCCGCTGAACCTGGCATATTCAGGATGGAATCGATGGCGATGGTGCCGTCGTGACAGGATAGACAGGTTAAAGAACCTGGCCCAGGCAGCCCGATACGGCCGGCCAGTCCCAGGGTGGTTTCCTTGTCATAAATGGTGTAGTTGCCGGGGTTCACCGTGCGGTTCCACAAGGGTGCATTGATCTGTTTGTTCGCGCCGTGGGGGGTGTGGCAATACACACAGATTGCGCCGTAATCATTACGTGCAAAATCCATGATGAGACCCTGCCCACCGGCATCCTTATTGTACGAAAGCGTCAAATTGTGGCGGGTATTGGCAATACTGCCGATATTGGTTGCCCTTGAATCCGGATCCCAGCCGTCCGCCAGGGTGAATACGCTGATGCCTGCCAGACTGATTGAGAGTGCGATCTGTGAAGTGATTTTTAACGACAAAGCGAGAATTCCCTTTTTTACGAAATACCAATGGCGTTATTTGGCATTATTGTTGTGTGATTACGCTTATGGTTTATTTTAAACGACCTGCCTGCTGGTTAAAAGCCAATTACCAGAAAGGCCGGTTAAAATTTAACCATAACCCGACTTGTCTTGCCAATAGACTGTATTTATATCATGACCTTCCTGGTTCAGGCAATCCGGAAAAATGGGTAGAACCCTAGACTAGGTTTTGGGTCGGTGGTGTTCTCCCCCCAGCCAGCCTTCGTTTTTCTTGATTGTGGCGGGCCGGTAAATATCCACTTTGCTGAAAAACTGATCCACCATGTAGACACGTCCGTCTTCGTCCACGGCGATACCGGCCGGCAGCATGTACCGTCCGGGGCCTGGTGTCTGGCTGCGCTGGCCAACAAACATGAGAAGCTGGGCCTTGCTGTTGAAAATCTGGAAATTACCGAAAGCGGAATCAACAACATAGATGTTGCCTTCATTGTCCGTGGCAATACCTTTGGGACGGGCAAAGTTGCCGACCTTCCGTCCTACGGTGCCAAAACTCATTTTATGCGTGCCGTCGGGGTTGAAGGCCTGGACACGAAAGTTGCCGCTGTCTGTGACGTATACGGTACCGTCAGGGGCTGTGGTGGCCTGTAGGGGCAGGTTGAAGTCTCCATCCCGGCGTCCCCGTGTGCCAACGGTTTTTTCCAGTTCCCCGGTGATGGCATTGAAGATGAACATGTGGTGTTCTTGAGTGGTCACGCCGCCGGTATCCACCACGTAGGCCTTGCTGCCGTCTGGGCTCACTGCGATGCCGGAAGGGCGGCGTAGGATGCTGCGATTACCAAAGGCGCGCAGGAAGTTGCCTTCCTGATCGAAGACCACAACCCGTTTTGCGGTGTTATCCGCAACGAAGATTTCTCCATTTTTTCTGCTGATGGCGATGCCAATGGGTTTGCTCAGGGTGCCTGGGCCTTCGGTGCCGATCATTTTGAATTCTTTGCCGGGCACGTCGAACATCATGATGGCGCGCTTCACGGTGTCCGTAACAAAAATACGTCCATGGTAGACGGCAACGCCATAGGGTTTGCCCAGGCCGGTGGCGGTGCCCAGGGTGCCGGTGGCGAAGATTTTGAGCTTGTCGGCGCCGGTGATTTCCTTGACATCAAAGCTGCTGCGGATGGTTCCCTCAAAGAAGAACCGTGGTGGATCAGGGGGCGGCGGATAGGCCAGTACAACTTCCTGACGTTTGACTTCTTCACTACCGCAGCCGGTCAGTGCGAGAAGGATTATGATGCCTAACCAGAAAAGTCCGTGTTGGCGGTTTATTATTTTGCGTGACAAGTGAAACATAGCACCTCGGCGTTTGCGCGTAGTAACAGTTCTCTTGAGGGATCGTGCACGTTGTGACAGGTCATGCACTCGACTTGGCCATTATACAACTTAACGCCGTTTGAAAAACCGTTGGGGTTGTCCGGTGGACGGAAGTCTGCATCTTTGAATGTTAAGCCAGCATATTTCATGGAGATGGGATGATCGTTGCGCAGGTCTGTGCCCAGCATTTTGGCGGTGATGTCGTGGGCCACTTGTCCATTGTGGCATTTGCCGCAGCTTTCGATGTTGTCTTCGGGGTTGATGCGCATGTGCATGGCATTGTCTTGTGTCGGGTCGAAGGTGGCGGGTTTGAACAACACCATGTCCACCGCCATTGTGCCGTCATGGCATGACAGACAGAGCATACTGATGGGATTGGGGCCGCTGGTTTTGTTGTCCAGGTTGACGCTGTCGTACAATCGATAATTGCCCAGAGCGGGTACATAGCGGTTCCAGCCGTCGATGCCGCCAAAGTCGGCGGGGACCGCGCCGGCCTCTTCCGGTGGGATGTGGCAATAAACACAGGAGTAGCCGTAATCGGAGAAGGCCACCCCGGACATGGCCACCACACCGGCGCGGTCATTGAGTCCGGTAAAGTCGTGCTTGGAACCGAGGATGGGGTCGTCGGCGCCCAGCACGGGGTCGCCCACAATGGCGGTGGCGGCAGCCACGTAAGTCGCCCAGGCCAGGCCGCCCACCAAGAGTGAAAAGATCAGAAATTGAAGGCTGGCTTTCATGTGAGAAAGCCGTTTTCTTATTTGCTGCGACATGCTTCCGCCCCCGGACAACGTCTACCAATTGTGGTGCTTTAATGCATTCAGGTGGCGGCTCCAAGCTTCAAGCATTTGTGATCACCTGAGAAAAATCAGAAAAAGGTCGATAAATCCGTATATTACCTTCGCTATCGGCCTACTATACGTGAGCTTTAGGGTAGCGCAAAAGCGCTTTTTTCGCCACAATCCGCCAGCGTCATCGCGGGGGGGTATATAATAGCGGGCATTTTTAGGGCGCGCATTGGACGGAATTTGTGCGAAAAATCCGCAAGGCGTTGAAATGGCGGGGAGTTTTTGGGAACTCCCGGGGCGCTCACGCCTCATTGGAACAGTCAATTGGAATAGTCAAAAGGTATTTCGGTTTATGAAGATTTGCAAGATGTGGTCAAAAATGCTGGCAGTGACAGGGATTATTTTTCTGGGGGTTGTGACCCAGGTCGGGTTTGCTGCGCCCGCCGGCGCCGTGTCAGGAAAAGCCGCGTCAGGAAAAAAGGACGTGGCCGCCTTGTATCTGAAAAACTGTTCCATTTGTCATGGCGACAAGGGGGATGCCAATACCCGCGCCCAGTCCGGCATGTTTCCCAAGCCCCGGGATTTCACCACGGCCGAGGCGGCCATTGAGCTGACCCGGGAGCGTATGATCAAATCCGTGACCGAGGGCCGACCGGGTACGGCAATGGTTTCGCACAAGAAAAAATTGACGGCCCAGCAGATCGAAGACCTGGTGGACTATATTCGCGCCAATTTTATGCGCCTGCCAGTGTCCGAGGCCGGGGTGCCTCCCGCTGTGAGCCTGGGCGAAAAGGTGTATACCCAGAATTGTTCGGTGTGTCATGGTGACAACGGCAACACTGCTTTTTGGGCCAAGAATGGTCTGAATCCTCCGCCGCGGGATTTTACTTCCCCTGAGGCGCAGAGCGTGCTCACACGCGAGCGCATGGTGCACTCCGTAACCAATGGACGTCCGGGTACGGGCATGATGCCGTTCAAGAAACGTCTGTCGAAGGAAGAAATTGCCGCAGTGGTGGATTTTATCCGTTTCAAATTCATGGGGGTTGATCCGCAACATGACACCGGTGCCGCACCCCTGGCACAGAACAAGCCGCTGACCCCGGCGGCGCCGGAGACTCCTGCCCATTCCGGTGTTATTCCCGGCGTGGATGCCCCCCTGTCCACGGCGCGTCCGGCCCCGAAGGGTGCCGGGCCGCACCCGGCAGCCCCTGAATCTCCCGCTGCCCAGACCCCTTCAGCGCCGGCGCCGGGGGCAGGCATGGGTCACAGCATTAATGTCGACATGTCCCTGCCCGTGCCCGGGGGTCTGAAAGGCGATATTGAATGGGCGCGCAAATTCTATATGGCCAATTGCTACGTCTGCCATGGCGTGACCGGGCAGGGCGACGGGCCGCGGGCCTACTTCAATATCCCGCGGCCCCGCAACTTCACCAGCGACGAGGCACGGCAGGTGCTCAATCGCCCGCGTATCTTCAATAGCATCACCCATGGCCGGGTACGCACGGTGATGCCGGCCTGGGGCAAGGTGCTCAACGAGGAGCAGATTGCGGGCCTTACCGAGTTCGTGTTTCAAACCTTTATCCGTCCGGATGGAACCGGCGGCGAGAAAAAAAAAGCCCCGTAGCGGGGGCCACGAATGACGATGCCCGGCATCGGCAGGGCCGGGCGATCTACAATTTCCGTTGTTATTTCTGTCACGGATATTCCGGCGACGCGAAGACCCTGGCGGCCAGTTTTCTCAATCCGCGGCCACGTAATTTCATCGATACGGATCCCAAGGGCATCAGCCGGGATGCGATGATTGCCGCCGTCACCCGCGGCAAACCCGGCACCGCCATGCAGGGGTTCGCCAATACGCTTAACAAGGAGGAGATCGAAGCGGTGGTGGATTTCGTGCGTCGCGAATTCATGCAGAACAAGGCCCCAAACACCGCTTATCACACAAAGGAAAACGGCTGGCCCAATCACCGGCAATATGCCCCGGCCTTCCCCTTTGCGCTGGGCCAGATCGCCCTCGACGAGCCGGTGGACAATCTCACCGAGCAGCAGCGGCTGGGACGGCGCATTTTCATGCAAAGCTGCGTTACCTGCCACGACCGGGGCCGCGTTCACGATGAAGGGGTGATTTGGGATCCTCGTCCGGTGTCTTTTCCCCGCAATCGGTATTCCCACCGTGCGCCTGAAGCCTCAACACCCACGGACGTCACCAGCAGCGCCACCCCCTACGCCCGGCACGAGCAGGCGCCTGTGCTGAACAATCCCACACCTCGGGAGAGGGAGGGAGAGAGACTGTTTCAGCAAAACTGCGCGTTCTGCCATGCGCCGGATGGTACAGGGAAAAACTGGATCGGCAGTTTCCTCGAACCTCACCCCCGCAATCTTACCGATCCTGAAAACATGCGCGAGATGACTGCCGAGCGTCTGCGCGGTGTGATTCGCAACGGTTTGCCCGGCACCACCATGTCGGCCTGGAAGTCGGTACTCAGTCCGTCACAAATCAATTCTATTATTGCTTATATAAATAAAGCCTTTTATCCCATTAGAAATTTGCAGGGGAAGAAAGAGAATGGGGGCCTTGACAGGTAAACCGGCAGATACGATAGTCGCTGAGTCGGTTTTCCGGCAATGAGGGACAATAATAATATAAGTCTTTCATTATATTATATTAATTGACAGCACGTCTTTTTGACAGTCTTTAGGAGGAAGGTAATGTTTAAAATCGCAGCCAAAGGGTCAGCGTTGCTCATCGCGCTCGCCATGACCTTGGGAGTGGTGCAAAACAGTGTTGCGGCAGACAAGCCGTTTGCCCAGAAGAAGATCGTTTTGCAGATCTCCGATCCCAACCCATTCAAACAAACCCTCGTGCTCAACGTCGCCAATAACCTGCAAAAGGAATACGGTGTCGACGGTGTGGAAATCGAAATCGTCGCCTTCGGCCCGGGCCTGCGCCTGTTGTTTGCCGACAATGCCAATAAGGGCCGCATCCAGGCACTGGCATCCAGCGGTGTGGAATTCCGTGGTTGCAGCAACACCAAGAAAAACATGGCCAAAAAACTGGGGCATCCTCCGGTGCTGAATCCCATTGCCAAGGTGGAAGGTCCTGGTGTGGTGCGTATCGTCAAACTGGTAACCGAAGAGGGTTACACATTGGTTAAACCATGAGAGTCAAGCCTGAAAACGTTGAACATTTAAAAAGAGACTTGAGCAATAAAAATTTTTAGGGAGGAGTACACATGAAACAGGCACTGAAAAAGGCTGCCCTGGCGGCCGCGTGCGCCGGCAGTTTAGCCGCCACCATGCAGGCGCAAGCCGCCAACTGGCTGATGTTGCAGGGTGCGGAACCGTCATCCGCGGCGGGCCGTGCGAAGGTGTGGGGTTTTTTGCAGCCGACATATACCTCGATGAAGGGTACCGAAGTGGCTGCCGGCGGCTGGAATGGCAGTCCGGCTCAGTTTAATATGCAACCGCCACACCTCAGCACCAGCAAGGGATTTGATTTGCGGCGGGCACGTATCGGTATTCGAGGGCAGGGTTTTCCGCTGGATCCGAAGGTCAACTATTTTTTCCTTGCCGAATTCGGCAGTAACGGTATCACCTGGCCCAACGGTGGAGATGGACAGGCGCGCATTACCGATGCCAGTGTGACCCTGAGCCACATCCCGGGGGCGCGTATTCGCGTGGGTTTGTTCAAGACTCCCATGTCGGAAGAGATGTATCAGGGCATTCATGTGTTCGACTACATCAACTTCACCAACTTTGGTTTCCAGCAATTGCTGGAGCGCTTCATGACAGAGGATGGTTCGGGCGCACCGGGTTCGGCTGGTGTAAATGCCCCCAACGGCCCGGTCAATGCCGTGCGTGATCAGGGTATTCAGGTGTTTGATACCTTTAAGACCGGTGGCTGGGATACCAGTTATTCCCTCATGGTGGGAAATGGTAATGGTATCAACCGCGCCGACAATAATGACCAGCTCGACAAGTATTTCTATCTGTCCACCGAGAAGGTGTACGCCGGGAAAGGACCTCGTGTGCAAAGTTTGAAGCTGTATGCATGGGCCATTTCTGGAAAGCGCGACATCATTGTGACAAGCGCCGGCACGGGTGTGCCAGAGAGATTTGATCGCAAACGTAACGGTATCGGCATGACCTTCCGCAAGGGAGCGTATCGGGCCGCCGCTGAAATCCTGCGTGCCGATGGTATGATCTTCGCGGGTACGGATGGTGGTGCTAAGGCGGGTTCCATTGGTTGTTGCGGAGCTGCATCCGGTCAACCGGCGGGCTTTAACATGTTGCCCGATGACAAGGCCGACGCCTATTACGTGCATTTGGGTTATGCCGTGACTCGGGCCCTGGAGCTGGATATCCGCTATGACACCATGAACCGGGGTACGGAAACGGATGCGGGTGAACGTAAATTTACCACCACAACCCTGGGTGCCCAGTGGTTCTTCAATCTGAAGACCCGCCTGGTGGTCAATTACGAAATCCGTGATGCCGAGGCACCAAACCTGCCATCTACCGATAACGCCAATAAGATTCTCAGTGAGATGGATAATCGTCTGTCCCTGCAGATCACCAGCATCTTCTAAGCAGCGGTTTGTCTTAGCAGGAACCAACAATAAGGCCAGTGGATGGTCCGCCAATCGAGCCCCGGTTCTGCCGGGGCTTTTTTTTCCTGCATTTTTTGATCGTACTGTGTTCTCATATACGGTGTTCTTATTGATGGGGCAGCACAGGGGGGGGCAACGGCGCCGCCCACCATGACTGGCTTGCTTACATCGTAGTGGGTTTGATCCCCGCGGCACGCAGCGACCAGTGTCATTCTGGCGCAGGCCAGAATCCAGAGGTCGAGACCCCTGGACACCGGCCTTCGTCGGTGTGACGCCAAAGCCCCCGCCGGCTTGCTGCAGGGTCGCTTATCTTCGAATAGGCTGGCAATGCCTTTGATGCCCTGCGGGTACACCCAGCACATTGCTTACATCGCGATTAACACTACCCCTTTGCCGTCATAGCCCTTACCATTAGCGGTTCAGATTTATCGGGAGTTTTGACGAGATGGTAAAGGTCGGTATTGTCGGCGGCACGGGTTACACAGGGGTGGAGTTGTTGCGCCTGCTGGCGGCCCATCCCGAGGTGGAGCTGGCGCTGATCACCTCGCGTTCTGAGGCCGGTCTGCCGGTGGCGGAGATGTTTCCCAATCTGCGCGGGCATGTGGATCTTGCCTTCAGCGCCCCTGATGCGGCGGCCCTGGCGGCCTGCGACGTGGTGTTCTTTGCCACCCCCAATGGCGTGGCCATGCAGTCGGTGCCCGAACTGCTGGAGTCCGGGGTGAAGGTCATCGACCTGGCCGCGGATTTCCGCCTGAAAGATGCCGACGAATGGGCGCAGTGGTACGGTCAGCCCCACGCCTGTCCTGAATTGCTGGGGGAGGCGGTGTACGGTCTGCCCGAGGTGAACCGTGCGGCCATCAAGCAGGCACGACTGATCGCCAATCCAGGCTGCTATCCCACCGCAGTGCAACTGGGCCTTCTGCCCCTGTTGGAGGCGGGGCTGGTGGATGCCGGGCGGTTGGTTGCCGACTGCAAGTCCGGGGTCAGTGGCGCCGGGCGCAAGGCCAGCGTGGCCACCCTGCTGTGCGAGACCAGCGAGAGCTTCAAGGCCTACGCCGTGCCTGGCCATCGGCATCTGCCGGAGATCCGCCAGGGGCTGAACCGGACCATCGGAGGCGAGGTGGGCCTGACCTTCGTGCCCCATCTCACCCCCATGCTGCGCGGTATTCACGCCACGCTGTACGCCAACCTGAGCAATGCGGCAACCAAAACCGATCTGCAGGCGTTATTCCAGCAGCGCTATGCAGACGAGCCCTTCGTGGATGTGCTGCCTGCGGGCAGTCACCCGGAGACCCGCAGCGTGAAAGGGGCCAACACCTGCCGCATCGCCATTCATCGGCCCCAGGGGGGCGACACCCTGGTAGTCCTCTCGGTGATCGACAACCTGGTGAAGGGGGCGGCGGGGCAGGCGGTGCAGAACATGAACATTCTCTGCGGCCTGCCGGAGACGGCAGGGTTGGAGGGCATAGCTCTTGTTCCGTAACGCTTGTTGTACCTCTAATTTGTCATTCCGGCGCAGACCGGAATCCAGTAACCCAATGGAAGCCCTCTGGATTCCGGTCTGCGCCGGAATGACGGCTGTTTTTGTTGGAAGCAGTGGGATGGCTTTACCGCATGTAGCAATACCGAGTGCTTGATTGCTGTGGCTTCAAAATTAATCATCAAGTCCCACCAC
>Ga0256832_1000163_pt1 | contig 40850 bp, 32 predicted proteins | sample 134614metaG_FD_190534 | JGI IMG/M metagenome (GOLD analysis project Ga0256832, IMG submission 190534) | Hydrothermal vent microbial communities from Lau Basin, Pacific Ocean - 134-614 | ecosystem: Environmental > Aquatic > Marine > Hydrothermal vents | place: Pacific Ocean: Lau Basin | collected...
CGGCGTTCTTTGTTTTCAAATTTCGCACACTCGGGCTTGAGCTGAAACTGCAGGTCCGGGCGCAAGTGGCTTTCGGGCAGGGCCGGAAGCAAAGCGGTGGGTACAAAGGCTATCTCTGCCTGAGCTCTGCGCAATTCCCGATCTTTTTCTGCAAAGGGCTCTTCGCTTGCCTGAGAAGGCGAAGAAGAGACATCCGTTTGTGTTGCAGAACGCTGCATCGAAGTAAAATCCTGATCTGCGTATATTTTGGTTTCGGCTTGAGCAGGTGCAGGAGAAGCTGCCCTTTTTTCTTTCCTGCCGCTTGTCGTTTGTAGAGGCGTAGTTGATTTTGAATGGAAAACTTCAGTAGTGTGAGATGAGTTGCCGGATTTTGAAACAGATGCCTTTTCGGCTTGATCGGAGGCGGTTTCCTTTTGATTTGCAGCCTGGTCTTCGGATAAGCGTTTTGTCGGCGTTTCGGATAGACTTGCCTGGGTATTGTTCTGATATTTTTCGCTTGGAACGGCTTTTGGGGGAGTGTCTTTTATATGAATTTCCTGGTTCTCACTTCGGTTGAGCAGGCCATACCAAAGGCCAAAGGCTAATAGTAAGGCTGCCGCTGCGAGCATTGCACGCGAGGCAAGACTGCCTCCAAAAACGGGCGCTCTGTGCTTGCGGCGCTTCAGCACATCATCCAAAAGGTGCTCAGGTACGGGTGATTTATAGTCTTTCAGTCTTCGTCTTATCTCCCGATCAAAGGGGTCTGTGCTCATAATAGTCTTTTTTTAATGCCAGGACTTTTTTCTTCAGTATGTTCCGCGCTTTGACCAATTGGGAGCGCGAGGTGCTTTCTTTGATGCCGAGCTTCTCGGCTATTTCTCTGTGGCTGTAACCTTCGATCACAGCCAGGTTAAAAATGACCCGATAGCCTTCCGGCAAATCCTGTATGAGCCGAATGAGTTCTTCTTCGCTCAATACGGATATTGCTTCGGGCTCCACCGACTGATCGCAGCCCGGGTCTATGCCAATTTTTTCCTTTTGGAAACTGCTCTTGTTGCAGTTCTTTAAGGAAGTATGTACGGCAATTTTATTCAACCAACCCTCAAAGGAACCTTTATACTCAAAATTCTTCAGCTTGTCGAAGATTCTTATGAAGGTGTCTTGCAGCAAATCCTCGGCCTCCATGTCATGACGGGCATAACGCCGGCAAATGCTCAGCAACCTGCCGGCATGACGTCGCCACAATTCTTCCTGGCAGCTTCGGTCTTCGCGAATGCATCCTTCAATAAGTTCTCTTTCAGTCACCCAAAGAATGTTTAGAAATCCCCCCTGCGAGCCATTGTTTCAAATAGCTGCACAGGCCAATACCCGAAGCCTGGGGGCTTTCCGCTATAAAGAGGATACTCCCAAACCTCAAAATGCTGCTTAAAGATAAGTAAATTTCTTTGTTTATATCACTTTTCGGGAGTTTGGCTATATTTTTGCATTTCAATTTTTGATGAAAATGAGAAAAAAACTACTCTTTCTGCTGCCGGCTGTTTTTGTCATTTGCTCTCTCAGAGCTACGACTTACTACGGCACGCCCTCTGATTACACCTCTTACTTTTCTCTTCTGCAGCCGGGCGACAGCCTGCTCCTCGAAGCAGGCGATTACTACGATCGCATGAACCTGGACGACATCGTCGGTACCGAGAGCGCTCCCATCGTCATCAGCGGGCCGGCTTCGGGGGCTTCTGCCATCCTCTACGGAGATGCCTGTTGCAATACCGTGAGCATAGAGCGCTGTGCTTATCTGACCATCTCCAATCTGGTGCTCGATGGCCAGGACATTCCCTACATTGATGCCGTGAAGGCCGAGGGCACTTCCGGCAATTGGGCCCATCACATCACCATTGAAAACCTGCTCATCATCCACCACGGGGGCGCTTCTTTGACCGTAGGCATCAGCACCAAATGTCCCGCCTGGAATTGGGTCATTCGCCACAACACGCTCATTGAGCCCGGTGTGGGGTTATACCTCGGCAACAGCGATGGCACGGCTCCTTTCGTAGCGGGCCTGGTAGAATACAACCTCGTGCTAAATCCCCGCCGCTATTGCATGCAAATTAAGCATCAGAACGTCGGCACCCGCGATGTGGCAGGCATGCCCACCGAGGCCCATACGACCATTCGCTACAACGTCTTTTCCCGGGACGAGGGCAGCGACCCCGATACACCCCGCCCCAATTTGCTGGTGGGCGCTTTCCCCGCTTCGGGCTCCGGCTCTGACGATTATTATGAAATTTACGGCAACTTCCTCTGGCAAAACCCCAATGAGGGCCTCTTTCAGGGCACGGGCAACCTGGCCTTTTACGACAACCTGCTCGTCAATTACTACAGCAACGGCTGGGGCGTCCTCAGCTTCCCCCACAACGACTTTGCGCCCCGCGAAGTGCATTATTTCCACAACACCATCTACACCACTTCCTACGGCATTGAGATGTACAATGTGGATGCTGCTTATGAGCAAAACGTTACCGGCAACGCCATCTTCGCCCCCATTGCCCTGCAATTGGACAGCGATGTAAACTCAGACAACAACCTCCTGCCCGACCCTCCCGAGCTGATAACCGAGTTCTTACAAGACCCGTACAGCCCCCTCGGCCAGGCCGATTATCGCCCGGCTCCGGGATATATGCAGGCCGACCCCGCCATTGACCTTTCGCTTTTTACGCAGTATGAGCGTTACAATCGCGATTTTGAAGGGCATCTGCGAGATGGGGGATACTACGGCGCTTACCTCCCTTCCGACGAGCTTTTGTGGGCACCCGATCTCGAAATTCGCCCCGAGGTAGGGCTGCTCCCCGTCAGCGTTTTGGAGCTTTATCCGGCCGAAAAATTCTATTTGAGAGTGCATCCCAATCCGGTGCGTGGAGATTTTTTGAGCCTTTCGGCAAATATCCCGACGGCCGGCGTCCTTCGCCTGAGCTTATCGGACATCAACGGCCGCATACTCCTGACGCAGAGCGAGGAGGTCGCCCCTGGCCTGTGGGAAGGGCAAGTCGCGTTATCGCATTTGCCGAAAGGCTATTATTTCCTCTCCTGGACTACGGAAAGCAGCCACGGCAGTGTAAAAATCATCAGGAATTGAGGCTGAATCGCTTTTTGGCATACCACATATAGCCGGCAGCAATGAGCAACATACCGGTGGCAACAAAGCCAAAGGCCGTGCTCAACGTATAGCGCATGGTGATGGGTGCCAGCAGCAGCGGCGAGGAAAACTGGCCGAGAAAAAAGGCCGAGCTCATGCGCCCCATGGCTCTCCCACGCCGGGTTTCGGGGATGATGTCGAGTATCCACAGGCCGGGGTTGGGCATGAGCAGGCCCACACCAAAGCCGGTTACTACCATGCCCAATAAGACGCTGTACCAGCCTATGGCAAGAGCCGTGAAGCCGTACCCCAGGGCCGTGATGAAAAAGGCCAGGGCATACATCTGCGAAAAGTGAAACCGCCTGCGCAAAGGGCTGTACATCAGCGAACCGAGGGCTGCCGACAAAGTGCCCGTAACGATGGCCAGCGCAGCATAAACAGGCGAAGGCACGCCCAACTCCCGCAGCAAAAAGGGCAGTTGTACCGGTATCATAAAAAAGGCTGCCATGGTTACAAAAGCCGTGGCGAGGATGAGCATGAAAAGCCGCTTGTCATAAGTTTCGGCCGTATCGCACAGCTCGTCTTCCGCACTGCGGTCAGGCTCGTGCATCCAGGCTATGACCATAGGCAGTACCAAAAGTCCCAGACCATAAATCAGGAAGGGATCGTGCCAGTCGTATTCGGAAAGCCAGCCCGCCAAGGCGATGAAAACCATGCCGCCAAGGGCCATGAAAGCGCTTTGCAGGCTCATGTAGCGATCGCGCTCTGCCCCGCAGAAATAATCGCCTGCCAGAGTGGTAACAATGGGCATGATAAAGGCTACGGATAAACCGAGGAAAATTCTGCCGGCCACCAACGGCCACAAGTCGTTGAAGAAAAAACCCGAACTGCCCGCCAGCACGTACAGCAAGATGGCGGCTTTCAGCAGCCTGATGCGTCCGTAGCGGTCTATGAGCGCGCCCGCTATGGGGCTGAGCAGGGCAATAAACAGGGCCGGCAGCGTCAACAGCATTTTGGAGATGAAATCTGCCTGCTGGTAGCCCGACAAGGCCTGGCTGATTTTGGGCAAAGCCGGGCCAATGATGGCACTGGAAAGAGCCGTCAGCGTAGCTGTCATCAGCAAGGCGATTTTGAGTTTTGTCTTGCGCATAAAAATCTCCTTTTGAGGGCATCGCCCCCACTCCCCGAAATGCCGTAAAAATACAGCCTGCAAAATACGCCCTTTTGGGTCTTTTTCGTTCATAAACCGAAGTTTTCGCAGCATGCCCATACGCTATGCCTAATATCCGGAAATTCTCTTATTATAGCGCGGTCAAATTTTTACTAAACGCAAAGCGCCAAAACCCTTACTTTTGAGCCGTACTTTTGATCACACAAAAACCATTTCCCCAGTGAAAGAAAAACCCATGAGATCTTTGTTCGTCCTTTTTGTTGTTGCCTTTTTCTCTCTGAGCAGCCTGCAGGCTCAGGAGCCCGTTTATACCGTTTATCTCGGCACTTTTTTGGATGCCCAAAAGAGCAACTTTGAGCCCTTGGAGTCCCTGGGCTTTTTGTATGCCGATGAAATGAGCAACAACCTGAGTAAGGTCTTTATCGGAGGCTATACCTCTAAAGCAGCCGGCGATGCCGTGGCTGTGGCAGCCCGCAAAAAAGGGTATATGGACGCCACCGTGGTGGAGTTGAAAACCCAGGATTCTCCCAAAGCTGCCGTGGTGCAACTGGGTATCAAAAACGCCCGCAAAAAGATAGATTGGAGCGAATTTTCCAAAGCCGGGAAAATTTACTTCATCCTGCGCAACGATCAGGTCAAAGTCGTTACGGGCATTTTTCCCTCTATGGCTTCTGCTCAATCGGCCGTTGGCGAATTGAGGAAGCGGGGATATAAAGATGCTTTCGCAAAATCCGTTCCGGAGGTGTTGCTGCACGAGCTGAACGGCTTTGTGCTGGGCAAGCCCGCAGCTACGCAGGAGGGCATGTTTGGCGAAGAGCCCGTAGCTGCGAAGACTTCGGTGCCTGCCGATGTGCCCGTGTCTTACGATTTTGAGGCCGGCGGGCCTGTGGTCATCAAATCTCCCACGGCGCCGGAGGCTGAGCACTATACGCCGCCGGCACAAAGCGATCTCTTGTATCGTCCCGAAATTCGCACGAAGGTGAAACGCGGTTCGGCCTTGCAGTTGCAGAAAATTCTCAAGCGACTCGGCTATTACAGCAGCAGTTTAGACGGTTATTACGGCCGTGGCACTGCCGGAGCTTACGACAAAGCGCTAAAAGAGCTGCCGGCGCTGAAGAAATACAGCGTTCTTGCCAACCACTTGGATGAGTTGAATGCCGCAGAAAAAGAGGATGGCCTGCAATATTACATCAATACCCTGCCGGATGATCCGGCCCATGCCTTGTCAGGCTTGTCGGCCTCTTCCGAGCCTTTGGCGAAAGCCTATCGCGCTTATTGGTCGTTTGTTACGCGGGGCCCGAGCCGTGAAGTCAATGATCTGATGAACGCCGCCGTTCACCAGGCTTATGCCGACCCCAAGACACCGGTGCCTTCGCGCTTTGACCCTGCAGCCACCTATGCTTATGCCAATCTCTCGCAGTTGATTCTGCATCTGAGCTACATCCATCGCGCAGTGGGGAAGTCCATCGCTGCTCCCTGCTGGCTGTTTCAACGCCACCCCAAAGAAGCGCTGAGCGCTTTTGAGCCCGAGGGCAGCATGACACAGGCCGATTATCGCATCCAGGCCTGTGCCGGCTTCGACCAGTGGCCCGAAGTACGCTTGCTCATAGCCATAGGCGAAGACCTCAACGCCATGAGCCCTCCGGCGCCGGATGTACTGGCCAATGCCCGCTCCCGCCAGACGCGCTACCTGCTCTCTCCCAAGCCTCTGCCTGCTTCGCAAACAGCCGATCTGCAGGCCCGTCAAAAGCGCCTCATCTCCAATTTGGATGTTTGGGCAGGCAAAGACCCTCTGCATCAGAAGATCGTTACGGCCTTTAAAATCAGCTATTACCAAACGCAGGTGCTGCTCGAAGATTTCTACATGGACAAAGACCTGAATCCAGATCAGGCCAAGGGCCTGGCCCTGGGCACCTTAGATGCCATTGTAGAGCCTTATGTGATTCGGTTTTTGAAGTGAACGCTTATTTCACAGCATTAAATCGCAGATCCAGCCGGCTGCTGATGCTTTGAGAAGGTGTTTTGGCGAGTCGGAACCACAATTGGATGTTGACCTTATCCTCGGTGAGCCATTCTTTGAGGTCGGGTTCATTGGGTACGAGGTCGAAATCGCTGCCGAGGGTTTGGGTGGGGAATTTCCAGTAAAAGGCTTCTTTGCCGCATTTAAACTCCCTGTCGCCCTCGGGGCAGACCTGTACCGCAATTTCCCAAAAGATGTCTTCGTAGCTTTCTCCGAAGATGGAGCGGATAAAGGCCTTCCCCGGCAGAATGGCTTTGACGTCGGCAGCCTCAAACCCATAGGTGCCTGCCAACTCTTCAAAATGCGTGGGCACATTGTCGAAGAAAAAGTAGTAAGTATCTAAGGTGCTGGAGCCGGCTTCGATGTTGAATTCCAGAGAGCTGAGCGGCAGCTCGAAGAGCAGCTCAAACTTGTCTTTGCGACAGGAGAAGATGCCGAGAAGGGCCAGAAAAAAGAGGAGGGTTGTCTTTACGCGCATAGCGGGAGTTTTGCTTTAAGAACGCAGGCCGGGAAATTTTCGTTTGTCGGCTTGTTTGCATTAAAACAGCGCCATTTGACAAAACCTTTTTGCTTTTCATTGTTTTTTTATGCAAAAGGGTAAGATGACCTCTGTGGTACAGATATCCATTTGGGCATTTGGGTAGCGCAAAGCCGCCGCTCAAAAGCCTTTGACATTTTTTTCACTTAAAATTTTGAGAATCATGAAACAAAAAATTACGCTCTTTGTGTTGACTTTTTTGATGTTGAGCACAGTTGCCTTTGCGCAAAGAAACTTTTCTTCCAATCTCCACGAGAGTGCTGCCAAGACGGGCATGAGCCATCATGTATGGAACTCTTTGAGGCCTCAGCACGCAGTTGTCCCTGCTCAAAACAGCATGTTCCGCTCTTTGGACACTAAGCTGGGCCTGGACAGTTTGGTGGTTTCTGTTTATGATGCTAATTTGGCTGTCTGGATGCCCGGTAACAAAGAATGGCATACTTATGATGCAGATGGGCATGAAACGCTGTTTACGCTTTTCTATTGGAATGCTGATTTGAATGACTGGATGCCGGACGGTAAAACCGGATACGAGTATGATGCAGACGGCCGTTTGTCGGTGGATTCCAGTTTTTATTTCGATTCTGATAGTACACAGTGGTTTATCATTGACAAAAATGTTTACACTTATGATGCAGACGGGAAGTTGATGCAAAAAGTCAATTACTATTGGGATGCAAACAGCTCGCAGTGGGAACCTACGGAGCAGAGTTCATACAGCTACAATGCAGATGGCAGCATAGATGTCATTTCTACTTCGTACTGGGTAGGCAGCTGGGTGGATGGCAGCGAGGAAGCCTACATCTATGATGGCGATGGCAATCTGACGGAAATCGTTTCATCTTATTGGGACGGTTTTTCCTGGGAGCCCGATTCCCGTGAGCTTTTCGGTTACAATGCCGACGGGCAATGGACGGAGTATATTACCCAGTATTGGGATTTTGATCTCCAAGACTGGGCGAATGACGAAAAAGAGGAATACATCTATGATGCAGCCGGAGATGTCATGGAAAATTTTACCTATGGCTGGGATATAGTCACTCAGACCTGGATGTCTGTCAGCAAGCTGGATCTTGTACATGATACAGACTACTCAGCCCAGGATTTGTTGATACCCATTGTTTATGAGGAAGATGCCCCTCACTTTTTTACTCACAAATTGGACAACGCACAGCTTTATAACTGGGATGAAGACCTCGGCTGGCAGGTCTTTTTGAATGTGGATTTGTACTATTCAGAGTACGTCTTTACTGGCACTTCCGAGCCTGAGGCGAAAGAGTTGGGCGTTTTCCCCAATCCCGCTTCCGATCATATTTCGCTGCAACTTCCCGATGATTTTACAGAGGGCATTTTCCGCGTATTTGATGCGCAGGGCCGCCAGGTTTTGGTGCAGGAGTTGCAAGGCTCCGGAGAAATCAGTGTGGCCGGCTTGCGCTCCGGACTGTACTTCTACACCCTCGGAGGAGACGAGCGAAAGATGTACGGCAAGTTTGTGAAGGAATAAACTCCCTTTCCATATTTTGCGGGGGCCCCCTGAGCGTAGTCGAAGGGGCGCCCCCGCATTTATTTTACGGACGGACGCTCAGGCGTCCGTTTTTCTTATCGGCGGATAAATGACATCTGTCAGATAAAGGCCCCGGGCGGGCACGCTCCATGCCTGGGGCAGGCGTGTTTGTTCGTCTAAGGCTTTTTGCAGTTCTTCTATGGAGAGTTTACCCAGGCCCGCTTGCAGGCAGGCGCCCACGATGAGGCGCACCATACCGCGCAGGAAGCGATTGGCGCTTATGCTAAAGCGCAGTTGGCCGGTTTGGGGCTTGCGTTCCCAGGAGATGTGGTGCAGTTGGCATTTCATGTGACGGGCATCGCTGTTGCTCTTGCAAAAAGGGTAAAAGGCGTCGTACTGCATGATGAGGCGTCCGGCCTGTTGCAATTTGGCGAAAGCCAAATCCTTACAAAAGGGAAAGTGGTAGCTCAGGTTTTGGAGGAAGGGGTCTTTGTGGCAGTGTATGCGATACTCATAGCTTCGCTCCAGGGCACTGAAGCGGGCATGCATCTCATCGGGCACGGGCAACAAAGCGTGCAGCGCTATGTCGGGGGGCAAAAAGCGATTGGCGCGGTGCAGGAAATTCTCGGGCAGGGGCTCTGCTACATCTAAGTGAGCCACGTAATAGCTCGCGTGTACGCCTGCGTCTGTGCGGCCGCAGCCGACAAGCTCAACTTTTTGACGGAGTAGCGTGGAGAATGCGTATTCCAACTCCCCCTGCACGCTGCGCGCCTGGGGCTGCTTCTGCCAACCGGAGAAGGGCGTGCCGAGGTAAGAGAGCTCGAGGAAGTAGCGCATCTGTTGCTGATTGAAGGGGGATGAGTCTTTTGCTGTTGCAAAGAAAAGGTTTTATGAGTTTGCGAGGTAGAGCTTTTCGATTTCCTTTTGATAGCGTTCCTCAATTTTGTGCCGGACAATTTTCATGGTGGGCGTCAGGAGGCCCTCTTCTGTGGTCCATTCATCGGCGATGAGGAGGAAATGCCGGATGCGTTCGTGGGGTTCGAAATCCTCATTGATTTTCTCGACCACCTTGTGCATGTGCTGTTGCACTTTGAGGTTGTGAACCATGTAAGCCGGTGCTGTCCAGTGGATGTCGTTTTCTTCGCACCATTGTTGAAGGAGGGGAAAGCAGGGGGTGATGAGCGCTATGGGGAAGGGGCGCCCCGAGCCCAGTGCCATGCATTGCTCTATCCAGGGGGAGCGCTTGAGTCGTTCTTCAATTTTTTGAGGGGAGATGTATTTGCCAGAGGAGGTTTTAAAGAGGTCTTTGATGCGCCCGGTGATTTGCAGGAAGCGCCCTTTGACCCAGCGGCCGCGGTCGCCGGTGTGGAACCAGCCTTCTTCGTCTATGGCGGCCGCGGTTTCTTTAGGCAGTTTGTGGTAGCCCAGCATGACGTTGGGGCCCCGCACACAAATTTCGCCTTCGCCGGAGGGGTCGTCTATGCGCACTTCCACGCCGGGTATGGGCACGCCCACCGTGCCGAAGCGATACATGCCGCGGTTGAATTGGTTGAAAGCAATGACCGGAGAGGTTTCCGTCAGGCCATAGCCTTCGCGCAGTTCGATGCCGGCTGCAGAGAAGAGGCAGGCCAGCTCCATTTGCAGGGGGGCCGCACCTACGAAGATTCCCTTCAGGCTTCCGCCAAATAAACGCCGCCACTTGTGATAAACCAGAAGGCTCAGCGCTTTGTGGTGCAGCCAATAGAGCGGATTGCGCAGTTTTTTGCCTCTGTGCCTGCGCCCGAATTTGAGGGCATGCATCATCAGTTTACGTCCAATCCAGGATTTATGCAGGGCGGCATCTGTGATCTTTTTTTGTACTTTTTCCAGAAGCCGGGGCACGCTGGTAAAGTAATGGGGACGCACATCCTGCATGTCCCTGAGCAACTGGTCCATGCTTTTGGTGTAATAGATCGAGGCCCCCACCGCCATATAGGCATAGGAGACCATGCGCTCAAAGACGTGGCTGAGAGGCAGGTAAGAGACCACGCGATGGCGGGCATTGACGGGGATGAGCGCGATGGTCGCTTTGATGTTGCTGACGATGTTTTTGTGGGAGAGTAAGACGCCTTTGGGCCGGCCCGTAGTGCCGGAGGTATAGATGATGGTGCAGGGATCGTCTTCGTGAATGACGCCGCGATAAGTGTCTAAGTCGGCGAGATGCTTTTCCAGAGGTGTGGTGGCGATGTCTTCGAGGGAGGAAGCGCCTTCCAGGGGCGTCAGCCCATAGACTTCTTTAAGCCCGGGCACTTGCGTGGCAGCCCGGCGGGCTTTGGCCAGCAAATCTTTGCCTGAGACAAAGCAGTAAATGGCTTCCGAATCGCGCAGGATGAATTCCAAATCGCCTTGTGTAGTGGTGGCATGTATGGGCACCACCAAAACGCCGATGTGGTGCAATGCCATGTCGAGGATGTTCCAATGGGCGCTGCCGTGATCGGCGAGCATAGCGACTTTTTGACCTTTTTTGAGGCCGAGATCGAGCAAACCTGCAGCGCAGCGCTGAATTTCCTCGATCAGTTGTTGGGTGGAAAAGCGCTCCCAGCGCCCCAGTTTTCGGTGGGCAATGGCCGTTTTTTGCGGGTATTTGGCCGCCTGGTAAGGCAAAATGTCGAACAGGCGCCTGAAGTCTTTCATGTCATTGCTTGTTGGGCAAATATTGCCTTTTGTTTAAGTTGGTTGTATCGCTATGGCAGAGCAAGATAGTGAAAAATCTGAATATGGAGCTATGCTCAAAGCACAGGAGTTTGAGTGGTCTTCGACACCCAAACTCCCGGGTCAGCGACCTTGCATCTCCTCTGCCATCCAGTCCAGGTATTCCCTGAGTTTTCCCGCGAGGAAATAGGGCAGATTGAGCAGATAGTAGGGTTTATGAGCTGTAATGGTCTTTGTTTTTTGCAGAAGAAGGGGGCCTTTGTACATGCGTACAGCCATTTGATGCGGAGCCCGCTCCATGAATTGATGCAGAGAGCGCAGCCTTCCGGTTTTTCCGCTTTTTACTTCTATGGGGATGATTTTCCCTTTGTGAACGATGACGAAATCCACTTCGGCATCACCGCTTCCTTTATCTCTGACCCAAAAGGAGAAGGGCGGCAAGATGGACTGGTGTTTGGAAGTTATTTCCTGGGCTGCGATTTGTTCAGTGATTCTTGCGCGGTATTTTTCATTCAAGTCGCTGATATGCAGGAGTTCCTCCTGCCAGTGATTGTAGTAATTGACCAGGCCGGTATCACACCAAAAGAGCTTTGGAGCTTTTTTGTAGTCCGGTTTGAGCGGAAGTTGAGTTTCTGTTGTAGGGTATATCAGATGCAGCAGAAAGGCCTTTTCCAAAGCTCTAAAAGCTTCCGAGACTTCTCGCGAGCGGTAAGAAGATGCTCCGAAGTTTTGAAATTTAATGCGGCTTCCCACCTCGGCAAATCCTGTATGGATGATGTGTCTCAGCACTTTTTTTTGCGTGGGATTTTTGCCGTATTTTTCCACATCCTGCAAGTAGCCCGAAATGAGTCCGTCATATTTTGCTGATAGTTGAAGAATGTCCTTTCTGTCTATGTAGGTTTGTAGAATTTCAGGCATCCCTCCGATCATGGCATAGGTGTGGAATACTTCAAAGAGCGGAGTGGTTGCAAAATCATTGAGGGGTATTTTCTGATACTCTTGAAGCAGTGTTTCAGCTTCGGTCGTCATGAGGTACTCCTCAAAACTGACGGGGTAAATATTCAGGTATTCGACCCTTCCTACGGGAAAGCTTTCTTTGAATTCCAATAAGGTCTCGAGCAATGAGCCGGCAGCTATGGTTTTCAGACTTGGATGTTCTTCATACAGATACCGCAACTGTTTGATTGCTGTGGGCGAATACTGTATCTCGTCCAGAAATAGAAGGGTGTGTTCGGGCTCCCAGGGAATGCGGGCCTGCAGGAAAAGGCTTTGCAGTAGTTTGTCCAGATTTTTTTGTTGCTCAAAAAGCTGCCGGTTTTCTTCTTTCTCCAGATTAATTTCGAGAAAGTACTTGAAGCGTTTCCCGAATTCGCGGGCAATCCAGGTTTTCCCTGTTTGTCTCGCTCCTCTCAGGACTATAGGTTTCCTGTCGGAGCGTTTGACCCATTTTTCGAGCTCCTGAAGTGCTGTTCTGGCAATCATTTGGCGGTGTATTTACCGCAAATGTAACATTTTACACCATATTTGTTACAAAGTTTGTAATATTTTACACCATATTTAAGCCAAGAGAGGGGGTGCGTGCTTTGCACGCCCCCCCTCTCTATAAAAAAGAGGAGTGCTTCGCACTCCTCTTTTTTATAGAGAGGCTTGCAATTTGATTTGCAGGCCAATTTGATCATTGATGAGCCGGTCTTTAGCCGTACCGATGATACCGGATTTGTAGGTGATGCCCCATTGCGTGCGGTCAATGGTGAATTTGGGCGTTTCGACCTCTACATAGGTTTCGGCGACCTGTACTTTGGCGGGGATGCTGATGCTTTTGGTGATGCCTTTGATGGTGAGGTTTCCGGTGATGAGGTAGTTGGCGTCTTCGCGTCCGGCTAAGGGTTTGGCATCTGTGATGACGAAGGTAGCCGTAGGGAATTGCCCGGCGTCAAAGAAATCCGAAGAGCGCAGGTGGTTTTGGAGGTCTTCTTTGTCCTGGCCTTCCTGGTCGGTGTTTTCGATGCTGTTCATATCTATGATGAACTCTCCGCCGGAGATTTTTCCGTTGGCCATTTGCAGGTGGCCTTTTTGGAGTTTGATGATGCCCGTATGGCCTCCTCCGGGTTTGGTACCCTCCCAGAAGATTCGGGCGTTATCGGCATCTACGGTCAGTTTGGCAGAGTTTTCTGCAGGGCTGTCTTGTTGCTCATTTTGTTGTGCTTCGGAGGCTTCTACCTGCTCGCCTTCGGGAGCTTGAGAGCAGGAGGCTGCAAAAAGGAGCAGGCTAAAGAGAAGGAAGAAAGTGCTAAGTCGCTGCATGGATGAAATGGTTTAAGTGATTTTGGTGATTTGTCGTGCTTTGTACTAATACATTCTTGCCCATTAAAAGGTTTTGCGTAATTTTAGGCAAAATTAGAAAAGGCGGTGTCTTTCGCCTTTTACGGTGGCAGTTTGTATGGCAAGCTGTTTTAATTCTGGAAAACAAAAAAGAAACTATGAAGTCTGTTTACTCTTTGCGCTTGTTTAAACGCGTGCCCGCATACCTTTGGGCTTTTTTGCTATTGCCTTTTTCGGCTTTGGCTCAGGTAACACCTGAGGCGGGTACTGTGGAGTGTTTCCTGGTGGGCTCCGGAGGTCTGTTTGTGGATCAGGGAGGTCAGGGTGGCAGCAGCGATTCGCAGGGCGCACCCGGCAATTACGACAATTGCGATTGCGTAACTACGACGACTCTTTGCCCCGTAGATGGCTCGGCCTTGACTGTGGATTTTACGGCTTTTGGAGTAGGCGCTGCCTTTGACTGGCTGGTGATTCTGGATGGCGACAATCCCGATGGAGAGACTTATCCGTATTCTATTTTGGCTGACCCCGGTAATGCCGCTTTGCAGTTGTTCAACAACTCCAATGGCAGCTCTGCTTATGGCGGAGCCGACAACTATGGTGCAGGCTTACAGCAGGGCGTGGGGAACTTATTGCAAATGGACGTTACGAGCTATACGGCGAGCAATGCCACGGGCTGCCTGACCTTTGTATTCAGAGCTTCCGGCACTTTGGATAACCTGGGCTGGGAAGCCGCGCTTTCCACTGCAGACGGAGCCGGTCATCCGGGCGATGACATAAGCTGTGATGTAAACATTTCCTGCTTTCCGGTGGGCAATCCTTATGTTTTCAACATTACGCCTGGCGGTGCTGAAGTGAGTTGGAATGAGGTTGCAGGGGCAGAGGCCTACATCGTGGAGTACGGCCCTGCAGGTTTCATTCCCGGCAATGGCATTTTTGTCTCCACTACAGAGACCGGTTTTACCCTGGAAAATCTCGAAGAATATACCGCCTATGACGTTTACATTTATACAGACTGCGGCAACGGCGAGCTGAGCCTTCCGGCAGGCCCGCTCAACTTCCAAACGCCCTGGCTGAACCCGCCGACGACTTGTACTTATTCTTTGGACTTGTTTGACTCCTTCGGCAATGGCTGGAATGGAGCGCAACTGGAAGTCAATATAGACGGAGATATTCAAATATTTACTCTTTTCAATGGCAGCAGTGCTACTTATACCTTTGACGTATTGGATGGAGTGCCGGTCATCCTGACCTACTCTCCGGGTTCTTTTGAAAATGAGGTCTCTTATGTGATGTACGATTCAGACGGCAATCCGGTCTTTTCAGACGGGCCTTTTCCGGCTACGGGAGAAGTTTACAACAGCCCGGCTTTTTGCCCGGCCTGCCCGGGAATTTCTCCTACGGGGGTAACGGTTTCTAATATAACGGAGAGCACGGCAGACATCTCCTGGACGGACAACGGCGCCGCTCAACAATACGTGGTGGAATACGGCCCTGCGGGTTTTCCCCAGGGTATTGGTCTGACGATGACTACGACTTCTCCTTCGGTTACGCTGACGGGCTTAAACTCGTTTCTGAATTATGAATTTTACATCTATGCCGATTGCGGCGCCGATGGTACGAGCAGCGTGGCAGGGCCTTTCTCCTTCCAGACGATGAGTAGTGGAGGCGGTGGTGCCACTTGTACTTACACCCTGCAACTGCACGATTCCTTTGGCGATGGTTGGAATGGCGCATTCTTAACCGTTGAGCAAAACGGCGTTGCTACGGATTACACCATTGACTTTAGCGGCAATGGCTCCGATGAGACCTATATGGTGGATTTGATCAGCAATTTGCCGGTTACGATTTCCTATTCACCGGGCTTCTTTGAGAGCGAGGTTACTTTTGAGATCCTGGACCCCGACGGAAACATCATCTATGAAGACGGGCCTTTCCCTCAGACGGGCGTCATTTTGGAATTTCTGGCCTGCCCCTCTTGTGCCGGCCCAACCAATTTCCATGTAGAGGATGTGAATGCTGACAATGCCACCTTTGCCTGGGATGTTGCACAGGATGCAGGGGAGTACGTTTTGGAATATGGCACTTTCGGCTTTACGCTCGGCACAGGAACGGCCATGACTTTGACGGATGCGACTTCTGCCACCATCACAGGTTTAGAGGAGAATACGTACTATGACGTTTACCTGAGCTACACCTGTGATGACGGCGAACAGGGCGCACGCCTCGGCCCCATACTCATCCATACGCGTTGGTTTAACGATGTGGGTATTTCCGGCATCTTTTCCCCCACAGAGGCCGATTGCAACCTCAGCGCTGCCGAGCAGGTGGTCGTGGGCATTCACAACTACGGGCAAAATCCACAATCGCTGATTGACTTTTTCTATGCTGTAAACGGCCAAAAGGCTCCCATTCCCTATCCTACAGATGGCTTTTTTACGGGAGTCGTGAGCAATGACAGCACGGAAGTCGTGCCCTTTGAAACGCTATATGACCTTTCTGAACCCGGCTATTACCTCATTGAGGCCTGGACAGCATTGGAGACGGACAGCAACCTGTCTAACGACACTTTCCGCTTAGAAGTGGTAACGGCAGCGCCTTTGCCCCTGGTGGAAGATTTTGAAAGCGGAGCTTTGGATGCAGATTGGTCAACCAGCGCTTTCAATCCGATTTATGCGCCGAACAGCCACAACAACCCCACTTGGGTCTGTGGCGTGAATCTGTATTCTTTCAACAACACCTTTTTCCTGCAGACCAATCGCGTGGGCTCTTTGGGACCGAGTGAAGAACTCAGCTTCGAGTATCGCTATGTGGATTGGTTCGCCGGCACAAACGCCACTATTTTGGGGCCTGATGACAAATTAGAGGTGCAAATCTCCACCGATTGCGAGGCGAGCTGGACGACCGTTTATACCATAGATGCGTCCAATCACACGCCTACAGCCGATTTTACGGAAGTGAGCATAGACCTGTCTCCCTTCGCAGGGCAGGCCATTACAGTGCGCTTCCAGGCCACCTGGGGCTCAGGGGATTACTGGCTGGATTTGGACAACATCAATGTTACCGGCTGCCCTTCCAGTTTTATCCTTTCGGCAAATGTACAGGACGAGAGCAGCGCCGGCGCTGCAGACGGAAGCATCTCTGTGAGCCCGACCATTGGCACGGCTCCTTTCACCTATGTGTGGTCAAATAATGCCATAGGTCCGCTGAACGACAATCTTTCGGCAGGCACTTATTCGGTAACGGTTACGGATGCCAACGGCTGCCAGGAGGTAGCTGCTTATGAAGTAGGTGTAGGTACGGCTGTACAAACACCCGACTTCATCCAACGCCTGTTGGTAGCTCCGAATCCTACGGCAGGACGGGCCGTTGTGGAGTTAAGCCTGTACGAGCCGGCTTCTGTGGAATTGGACGTCTTTACGGCTTTAGCCCAGCCCATAGCGCATTACGAGCCCGGGCAGGGCAAGCAGTTCAGGCAGGAGTTAGACCTCTCCGAGCAGCCTCCGGGCATGTATTATCTGCGAATACGGGCCGGAGAGCAGGTTTACATGGCTAAACTTTTGCTCGCTAAGTAATGTAAGAAATAAAGGAGATGCGATGCATCTCCTTTATTCTTATAAGAGAAAGCGGTTTGGCAAGCTGCATAGATATTATTTGGCATGAGGATAGGCATTGTATGTTACCCGACCTTTGGCGGCTCCGGTGTGCTGGCCACGGAGTTGGGCCTTGCTCTGGCAGAAAAAGGCCATCAGGTGCATTTCATCACTTACCGCCAGCCGGCCCGTCTGAATATTTTCCAGGAAAATGTCTTTTACCACGAAGTCTGTGTGGCGGATTATCCACTCTTTGAGTATCCGCCTTACGATACGGCTCTGGCCAGCAAGTTGGTAGATGTGGCCCGCTTTGAAAAACTGGATTTGCTGCACGTGCATTATGCCCTCCCCCATGCTGCTGTAGCCTATATGGCTAAAAAAATTCTGGAATCTCACGGCATCGCACTACCTGTGGTAACGACTCTGCACGGTACGGATATCACAGTGGTCGGGCATATCCCGACTTTTGCGCCGGTGGTGAAGTTTTCCATTGAGCAATCCGATGGCGTTACGGCTGTCTCTCAAAGCCTGAAAGAGGACACCTATAAGCTATTCGATGTGCAAAAAGACATTCGCGTCATTTACAACTTTGTAGATTTTGACCGCTTCCGCAAATGCAATAAGGACCATTTTAAGAAGGCCATTGCTCCACAGGGAGAGCGCATTCTGGTGCATACCTCCAACTTCAGAAAGGTTAAACGGGTTGATGATGTCATCCGGATATTTCACAAAGTACAGCAAAAAATGCCTGCAAAGCTGTTGCTGATTGGAGACGGCCCGGAGCGACACAACATGGAAGAACTTTGCCGTCAACTCTCGTTATGTGATGACATTCGTTTTCTCGGCAAGCAGGATGCCGTAGAGGAGTTGCTCTGCATTGCCGATTTGTTTTTGCTGCCTTCCGAGCACGAGAGCTTTGGCCTGGCTGCCTTAGAGGCCATGGCCTGTGAAGTTCCCGTCATTTCTTCCAATACCGGCGGCCTGCCGGAAGTCAACATCCACGGGAAAACGGGCTTTCTGGCTCCCGTGGGCGATGTAGATGCCATGGCCGATTATGCTCTGCAAATTCTGGGCTCTGACGAAAATCTGGAGCGCTTCCGTCGTCATGCCCTGGAGCAGGCGCACAGGTTTGACCTTTATCGCATTCTTCCTCAGTACGAGGCCTATTACGAAGAGGTCATTGCCGGCTCCATGGCAGATGTGGAGGCGCCTCGTTCGAGAGTGAATTCATAGCAGGAGGCTAAACGATTCTCTTTTCACTGCGTCATAGTTTTGCAGCGGGTAACTTTTAGGTGTGTAGCCGCGTTCATTTGTAGAGGGATTTGCATCATTTTTGCCGAAAGGCGTAAAATCCCCTGTTCTTATCGTATCTTTGTCGTCAAAAGAGATTCATCATGAAGACTTTACTGCTTTTTAATTTTTTTGGGCCGGAAATGCTGGTCGTATTTTTTGCCATTCTGCTTTTGTTTGGCGGCAAGAAGATTCCCGAGTTGATGCGCGGCATTGGCAAGGGCATTAGCGAGTTCAACCGCGCACGTTCGGCCGTGGAGCACGAGTTGAAGGAGGGTATGAAAGAAGAGGAGCGCAAAAAAACGCTCCCCAAATCAACTGAGGAAGAGGCCTAATCTTTTCTAAATGAAGTTTCCGGAACCACTTCCTGTGCAGGAAGTTGCCCGTCTCACAGGCGCCCGCCTCTTGGGAAACACCGATTTGGTGCTTACAGGTATCAACGAAATTCACAAAGTTGAAGAAGGCGACCTCACTTTTTCTGATGTGGAAAAATACTTCCGCAAGGCGTTGGATTCTGCCGCCTCAGCGGTCATTCTGAACAAGGAGGTGGAGGTTCCTGCCGGCAAGGCTGTGTTGGTTTGTGACAATCCCTTTGAGGCGTATGACTCGCTGGTGAGGCGCTATCGCCCCTTTCGTCCTCTCACGGCCCGCATCAGCGATACGGCCCGCATTCATCCTACGGCTGTGATTGAGCCGGGGGTTGTCATTGGTCATGAGGTGGAAATTGGAGAGGGGTGTTATATCCAGGCTCATGCTTACATTGGCGATTACAGCATCCTCGGCAAGCGGGTGATCGTACAGGCCGGGGCCATCATAGGCAGCGATGCCTTTTATTTCAAAAAAACAGAAGAGGGCTTCCTGCCCTGGCGCACGGGAGGCCGCGTCATACTCGAAGACGAGGTGCAAATAGGCGCCGGCAGCACGATCAACAAAGGCGTCTCCGGCGACACCATCATAGGCGAAGGCTCCAAGCTGGATTGCCAGGTACAAATCGGCCATGGCGTGGTGGTGGGCAAGCGCTGCCTGCTCGCAGCCCAGGTCGGCATAGGCGGCAAAACCATACTCGAAGACGAGGTGGTGCTCTACGGCCAGGTCGGCATTGCACAAAACCTGCACATCGGAAGGGGCGCCGTCATTCTTGCCAAATCAGGCGTTTCCAAAAACCTGGAGGGCGGCAAGGTATATTTCGGCTATCCCGCCTCGGAGGCTTCCGCCAAATATCGCGAACTGGCGGCTTTGCGCCGCTTGCCCGGGTGGATGAGGAAATAGGGTGTAAAAAATTGCCGGATTTAAAAAACTTTTCTTACCTTTGCACCGGATTTGAGAGAAAGAGGGAACCATCGTTCCCTCTTTTTGTTTATTAAATAGCAGCAAAGGGGGCTTTCCCCCAGGTAAACGGAGGTGTTTACGTGGCAGAGCAAAAAATTCGCGATGTGCTTGAGCGCATCCTCAGCAGGGAGCCTTTTACGGATTGCTTTCTGGTTGAGCTAATTCTTCACCCGAACGACAAGTTAGAGGTCTTTATCGAGTGCGAAGGCGGCGTAACCTTCTCTCACTGCAAGCAATTGAGCAGGGCTCTTGAAGAAGTGCTCGACACAGAAGGCTGGCTGGGTGAGCGCTATGTGCTGGAGGTTTCTTCTCCCGGCATAGGCAGGCCTTTGAAGCATCGCCGCCAATACGACCTGAACGTAGGCCGGAAGCTGAAAGTCGAGCTCAAAGATGGTCGCACTTTGATCGGTCGCCTTGTAGGCATGGAGGATGAGCAGCTCAGGCTTCAACCTCTGCCACATAAAGGCAAAGGGAAGAAAGCCACTGCTGCAAAAAAACAAATGGAAGCGGTGGAAATACCTCTGGAAGAGGTCGCTTCCGCAAAAGTACAGGTAGAGTTTTAACCGGCCTGTTGAGTTTTTGAAAACGAGATACGCAGGCCTTGAGATTGAAAGACAAAAAAGTAAACCATGAATCTGGCAGAAACCTTTAATGAGTTTAAAGCGGGAAAAAGCATTGACCGCCCGACTATGGTGCGGGTATTGGAGGATGTTTTTCGCACGCTTATCAAAAAGAAGTACGGTACAGATGAAAATTTCAACGTCATTGTAAACCCCAATGGCGACCTGGAATTGTGGCGCATACGTGAAATCGTGCCCGACGGCGAGGTCATGGACGACCGCGCTCAGATTGCCATTTCAGAAGCCCAAACCATAGATGAAGACTACGAAGTCGGGGAGGATTGCTATGAGCAACTGTACCTCGAAGAGTTTGGCCGCCGCGCCATCATGGCTGCCCGTCAGACGCTGATTTCCCGCATTCTGGAGTTGGAGAAAATTGAAAAATACAAGCGCTATGAGGCGCGTGTAGGCGAGATTGCCATAGGCGAAGTCAACCAAATCCTCAAGCGCGAAATTTTCGTCATTGACGATGCCACCGGCGACGAATTGGTCTTGCCGAGAAACGAGACCATCCGCGGAGATTTCTTCCGCAAAAACGACATCGTCCGGGCCGTTATTCGCAAGGTGGAAATGAAGAACAACAACCCCGTTATCATCATCTCTCGTACAGACAACATGTTCCTCGAAAAGCTGATGGAGCAGGAAGTACCCGAGATCGAAGACGGGCTGATCAGCATCAAAAAGATCGTCCGCATTCCGGGCGAACGGGCCAAGGTGGCAGTAGAGACTTACGACGACCGCATTGACCCCGTCGGCGCCTGTGTAGGTATGAGAGGCTCGCGCATACACAGCATCGTACGCGAGCTGAACAACGAAAACATAGACGTCATCAATTACACCACCAATGAATCGCTGCTCATTCAGCGTGCATTGACGCCGGCTAAAGTCAGCAACATCGAATTGGATACCGAAAACCGCAGGGCAGCCGTCTATCTGGATGCAGACCAGGTATCTCTTGCCATTGGTCGTGGCGGCTCGAACATCAAGCTGGCCAGCAAACTGACCGGCTACGAAATTGACGTCTATCGCAAGCCCAGCGCCAATGAAATGGACGATGTGGATTTGGAAGAATTTGCAGATGAATTGGACGAATGGGTGATTGATACCCTCAAAGGCATCGGTTGTGATACCGCTCGCTCCGTCCTGGAATTGAGCACGGAAGAATTGGCTCGCCGGACAGATCTGGAAGAAGAGACCATTGAGCAAATCCGTGCCATTCTCGAGGCCGAGTTCGAAGAAGAGGAAGAATCTTAAGCGAAACCAACTTGCGTGGCAGATACCTCTGGTATATGCCACGCAAATTTTATACCTTTGTTACAAAATAACCTGACCGCTGAATGGCCAAACGCTTAATAAAAGTTGCAACTGAATTGAATGTGGGCACCTCCACATTGGTGGAATTCCTTAAGGAAAAGGGCTTTGATGTGGAAAACAAGCCCACCACCAAGGTCTCCGAGGAGATGGAGGACCTGCTCTATCGCGAGTTTCAAAAAGACCTCGCCATCAAGCAAAAAGCCGACCAAATGGTGTTGGGGAATGCCCGCACCTCTTCTGCTGAGAAAACGGAAGCAGCCCCGTCTTCTTCTGTCGCAGATATTCTGAAAAAGAAAGCGGTAAGCCAGGAAGCAGCGCCTCCACCCGTCGAGGAGAAGAAGAAAGCTGTGGTTGAAGAGAAACCGGAATCTCCCAAGGTTGAAACTCCGCCCGCAGATAAAAAGGAGGCAAGACCCGAGCCAAAGGAAGAAACTCCCGAGCTTAAAAAAGAAAAAGCAGAGGAACCCGCCACGCCTAAGGTGGTCGTTGAAGCCCCTGAAAAAGAGGGCAGGGAAGAGGAAAAAACTAAAGAAAAAGTCAAGACTGTCAAAAAAGAAGCTCCGAAAAAGAAGCCAAAGAAAGAAGCTAAACCGGTCGCTGAAGCCGAAGAGCAAAAAGCCGGCAGCACCGAAAAAACCGCAGACGAAAAAACGGCTACTCCGACAGTCGAAACCAAGAAGGAAGTTGAGCCCGAGCCCGAGCCTGAAAAGAAAAAAGAGAAGGAAGACGAAACCATCCGGGCTGAGGGCCATGCCCTGCGCGGCTTGAAGATCATGGGCAAAATTGACGTCTCCAAAACGGAGCGAAAACCTGCCAAAAAAGCGGAGAAAAAGAAAGCCGGCGAGAAGAAAAAGGAAAAGAAATCCAAGCCTGTGGCCTCTTCGGATTCCGTGCAGACCAAGCGCAAGCGCCGCCGCCGCGTATCTACTACCCGTGGTGGCAGCGGCCGTGGAAAGAAAGAGGAAGTTAAAGAGGTCATCTCCCAAAAAGAAATTGAAGAGAAAATCAAGGCCACCATGGCCCGCATCTCCGGTGCAGGCAAGAAAAGAGGCCAGAAAATACGCCGCGATAAGCGCGAGCGCCTGCGTGAAAAACAAGAACTGCGCGAGCAAAGCCAGGTTTCTGAAAACTTGCAGGTAACAGAATTTATCACCGTGCAGGAACTGGCCAACCTCATGGAGGTGGAGCCCGCAGAAATCATCACCGTTTGCATGAATGTGGGCATCTTTGCCGGCATCAACCAGCGGTTAGAAAAAGAAATCATCGAGCTTGTAGCTGAAGAGTTTGGCTATCAGGTCGAGTTTATAGATGCGGCAGAAGAACTGGAAACTGAAGAAGAAATCGTAGATGCTCCCGAAGACCTGAAGCCCCGCCCGCCCATCATCACGGTCATGGGGCATGTGGACCATGGTAAAACTTCTTTGCTCGATTACATTCGCAAATCAGATGTAACAGCCAGAGAATCGGGAGGTATTACCCAACACATCGGCGCTTACGAAATAAGTGTAGATACCAAAGAAGGCACGCGAAAGATCACTTTTCTGGATACACCGGGGCACGAAGCCTTTACGGCTATGCGCGCCCGCGGAGCCAAAGTAACCGACATCGCCATCATCATCATTGCTGCCGACGACAGCATCATGCCTCAAACGCGTGAAGCCATCAGCCACGCACAAGCTGCGGGCGTGCCGCTCATCTTTGCCATCAATAAAATAGATAAACCGGGAGCCAAGCCCGAACGCATCAAACAGGAATTGGCAGCCATGAACCTGCTGATCGAAGAATGGGGCGGCGAATATCAATCCCAGGAAATTTCTGCCAAGACAGGGCAGGGCGTTCCCGAGCTGTTGGAAAAAATCCTGCTGGTAGCTGACCTGATGGACCTCAAGGCCAACCCCAACCGCAAAGCCATAGGAACGGTACTCGAAGCCTCTCTGGATAAAGGCCGCGGTTATCTCGCTAAACTGCTGGTGCAAAACGGAACCCTGCGCATCGGCTCGCCCATCGTTGCAGGCCAGCACGCCGGTAAAATCAAAGCGCTTTACAACGAATACGGCACGCGCCTGAAAGAAGCAGGCCCCTCCACGCCCGTCCTGGCACTGGGCCTCCACGGAGCGCCCCAAGCCGGCGAACGCTTCAAAGAAATGGAGACCGAGCAGGAAGCAAGAGCCCTTGCCAATCGCCGTGCTCAAATTGCCCGCGAACAAACCCATCGCGCTACCAAACGCCTCAGCTTAGATGAAATCGGACGCCGCATCGCCTTGGGCGAGTTTAAAGAACTCAACCTCATCGTCAAAGGTGATGTGGATGGCTCTGTGGAAGCATTGGCCGATTCCTTCCTCAAGCTTTCTTACGAGAAAGTGCAAGTCAACATCATCCACAAAGGTGTGGGCCAAATCGTGGAATCGGATGTCCTGCTTGCGTCCGCTTCCGATGCCATCATCGTAGGCTTCCAGGTAAAACCCTCCCTCGCTGCCCGCAAACTGGCCGAACGGGAGCACGTCCAAATACGTACCTACTCCGTCATCTACGAGGCCATCAATGAGATCAAGGATACCATCCACGGCATGCTTGCACCTACCAAAGAAGAACACGTGCTGGCTACACTCGAAGTACAACAGGTATTTAAAATCCGCAAGGTGGGAATGGTGGCAGGTTGCGTCGTGCAGGATGGCAAAATTACCCGCGATGCCAAAGTGCGCGTTATCCGAAATGGCTTGGTCATTTTCCCCAACAAGGAAGGCGTCGAAGCCGAGCTCGGCTCGCTCAAGCGCTTCCAGGAAGATGTCAAAGAAGTCAAAGCCGGACAGGATTGCGGCCTGACGATCAAGAACTTCAATGACGTCAAAGTGGGCGACGTCATTGAAGCCTATGAGATTGTGGAAGTTGAACCGAGCCGTCAATCGTAGTGAAAACGCTGTCAGCTTTCTCTCAAAAGGTTGAAGCAAGCCCCGCCGAATTTCGCAAGCGTTTGCTCCTCGCTTTGATAGCTTTGGTACTGCCCCTTTCCCGTCCGCTTGCCGGCCTGGCAGTGTTTGTGGCGATTTTGCATGAGTTCTTTTCTATGGCAGCTTCTTTGCGCAGAGGGCAAAAGCCGGCCATTCGATTTTCTGCTCCGCTCAAGGTTTCCATGCTTTTGTTTGCGTTCTATTTTGCGAGCCTCTTTTATGCCGATGATTTCATCTTCAGTTGGCATAAGTTGGAGACCAGGCTCTGCCTGCTGTTTTGCCCCCTGCTGTTTGGCCTAAATTACTCGCCTTCGGCGGGGCGGTACATTCCCAAAGCGTTTATCCTCGGCAATTTACTGGCCGTTTTGTACTCGCTTGGGGCTGCAGGCCTGGAGACCTTCAGTACGGGAGTGAACCACTTTCACTACATGAAGTTGAGCGCCTATCTGCATTTGCATCCTACGGTGTTTTCGCTTTATCTCTTTGTGTCCCTCTTTTTTCTGTTGGATGAGTGGGCGCAGTCGGGTGAATTTAAGTGGAAGCCTTTATTGCCTCGCCTTGCTGTTGCGATTTTGTTTTTAGTCTTCATCCTGCTGCTTTCGGCCCGCATGGCTATGATGAGCGGGTTTTTACTTCTCGGCATCTATCTTTTTAGGCTGTTGTATGTGCGCAAGGGTTTTTTGCAAAGCTTTGGGTGGATGTTGTTGGCCTTGACTTTGAGTTCGGCGGCGGCATGGAGCATACCTTCTACCCGTTATCGCTTGCAGGTTTTGTTGCAGGGTGAAGAGCGGGGGAAGCAGGCGCCCAATGTGCGTTGGGAAATTTGGGATGCCGCAACACAACTCGCAGCAAAAGCTCCCCTTTGGGGCTATGGCTTGGGCGATGTGGACACGCTTTTAGTCAACAAGTATGAGGAGCTGGATTACTGCAAACCCTATGGCGAGCGCTACAACGCCCACAACCAGTTTTTACAAACCCTGCTCGCGACCGGCTGGCCCGGGCTTCTCGTCTTTCTGTGCATGCTCTTTCTGGGCTTTCGCCGGCATTTCCCGAAAGGGAGAACAAACAGTCCGGCTCAACAGGGAGAAACGTTTGGCAGGCAACAGGCGTTTAAATCGCCCGGACAGTTGCCGGCACTCTTCTTCATGCTCTTGCTGACCATCAATTTCTCAACCGAAAGTCTGTTGGAAACGCAACAGTCGCTCATCTTTTTTTCGTTTTTTTACAGCTATTTCACCTTTTCCGATTAAACGGCATTTGCCGAAAGGCATCTAAAAGAGCGTTGGGAACAACTTTTGATACCGAAAATTCCGACCAAATTGGAGTACGTAGAAGACCACGGCGTTTCAGTTGATGAGCAGATATTGTACCTCTTGCAGGTCAAAGGCGATTTTGACAAGGGTTTTAAACTGCTGATGGAACAGTATGAAGAGCGCCTCTACTGGCACATCCGTGGTATGGTGAACACCCATGAAAATGCCAACGACGTAGTCCAAAACACCCTGGTAAAAGTGTTCCGAAACATTGCCAAATTCAAAGGGCAGTCAAAGCTCTACACCTGGCTGTATCGCATAGCCACCAACGAAGCGCTGACTTTCCTCAAGAAGGAACAAAGGCGGCATTCCGAAGACCTCGATGGCGAAGAGAAAAACCATCTGAATACGCTACCGGCCAGCAGCTCTGTAGATGGCGAGCAAGCCTGGGAAGCACTGCAAAAGGCCATTGAACAATTGCCTGACAAGCAAAAAACGGTCTTCGTTTTGCGCTATTTCGACGAAATGAGCTATCGCGATATGTCGGAAACGCTGAAAACCTCGGAAGGAGCCCTCAAAGCCTCTTTTCACCACGCTCTCAAAAAGGTTGAAAAATACCTGCGGGAAACAGAACTGTACTGTTAAAATATGCGCAACATGAAAAATAAAGAACTGCATAAAGAACTCAAAGAGCAGGCCCCCATCCTGAGTGAGCTCAAGAAAAAAGGCTATAAGCCTACACTACCCGATGGCTATTTCGAGCAACTTCGCAGAGAAGTGCGGGCGCAATTAGAAACCCCGGCACCTGCAAAGAGCCGGCATGTGCGCAAAATGGCCTTTTCGCCCTTACGCCTCGCTGCATCGGTGAGCCTCCTGATCGGACTTTCCTTCCTGCTCTTTCACTTTCTGAGGATGCCGCAACTTTCGGGAACGGAAAACATAGCCTCAGCCGAAGAAATTGAAGCCTATGTCTTTAGCCATATTGATGAATTTGACGAAGACATGTTGCTCGAGTACTATGTGGCCGATGAAGCAAATGGCAAAGAGGCCGAGAGCGCGACCAAAGAAGAAGACCCTTTCCAGGCCATTCCGGACCAGGAGCTGGATGAGTATCTGGATGACATCTTAGATGACATTGACGAGACCACCCTTGAAAACCTTTTGTAACAAACCACAAAATTTAGAACAATCATGAGAAAGGCACTTTTGTTACTGGCATGTGTACTTGGCTTTGTACACTTACAGGCCCAGCCCGGCCCCGGCGGGCGGAATCATCAAAAGATCGAAGCCATGCGCGTCAGCTTCATTACTACAGAGATGCAACTGACCCCCGAAGAAGCTGAAAAGTTTTGGCCCATTTATAACGAATACCGGGAAAAGGTGAAGGCCATTCGCCAATCCGGAAATGAACTGGACAAGCCCGTTATGGACCTGAGCGAAGAAGAAGCCAGGGCTTTTATCGAGCAGCGCATGGACAGGGAGGAAGAATTGATGCGCCTGAAGCGGGAGTATTATCTCCGCCTGCGAGAGGTAGTCTCTGCCCGCAAGCTCATCCTCTTAGAGCGGGCCGAGCGCAAATTCAAGGAGCAACTGCTCCGCGAGATGCAAAAACGCAGGCAAAGACAAGATGGGCCTCCGCGAAGGCATAAAAAGTGAGTGAAACGGCCGGATGTTTATCCGGTCGTTTTTTTATGTTAGCTGCAAAACGACCTTCCCCGTTGTTTTCCCCGACTGGAACAGCCTCAGGGCCTCCGGCAGTTCTTCAAACGGCAGGCGGTGCCCGACGCGGGGTTTGCCGAGATTGAGCCGTTCGAGTTCGCTCAATTGTTGGCGCATGGTTTCGATTTGGCCGTAGAGGTAGATGAGGTTGAAGCCGAGGATACCCACATTGCGATGCGTCATGGCCTGAGGGTCTATCTTTGGGCGGGTGAAATACTGCCACATCAGGCGCAGGTAGTTGGGCTTGTCGCCGGTATTGGTATAGCGGGCAGCGCCATAGACGATCATGCGGCCCTGTGAGGCGAGGCGTTGCCAGGCTTCCGCCAAAACCCTGCCGCCTATGCACTCCATGACGAGCTGCAGGGGACGCTCTCCCAAGGCTTCGTCCAATTGCTCGCCAAAGTTTTTGCTGCGGACGATGACTTTGTCATAGCCCTCTTCCCTGCAATAAGCCACCTTCTCCGGACGGCTGACGGTGCCAATAGTATAGGCACCATATTTTTTGGCGATGCGATTGGCAAAAGTACCCACGCCACCGGCAGCGCTGTGGATGAGGACGGTCATGCCTTTCTGCAAATCGCCTAATTTCACCAGGGCGTAATAGGCCGTGAGCGCCTGTACGGGATAGGCGGCGCCTTCTTCAAAACTCCAGCCTTCGGGCAGGGGGTTGAGGTAGTCTTCGCTGTGAAGAATGTGACTGACATAGGCCCCAAAGCGGGTAACGCCCATAACGGCATCGCCCTCCTTAAAACGCCTGACCTCCGGGCCCGTGGCGATGACTTCGCCGGCAAATTCCAGGCCGGGCACAAAGGCCTCTTTGGGCGCCGCCTGGTAAAGCCCCTTTACGGAAAAAACATCGGCAAAATTCAATCCAATAGCCCGCACTTGCACGAGAACCTGCCGGCCCGAAGGCATGGGCAAATGCTCCTCAACCAATTTGAGATTGGACAGACTTCCGGGGTTTACGTACCAGGCTTTGCGTTTTGTCATGGAAAATGTGTTTTGATTTCAAGCGCAAGGTAAGGAGAATTGAGAATGTGGAACGCTATGCGTTTTAATGTGGAACGCTACGCGTTCTAATGTGGAACGCTGCGCGTTCTAATGTGGAACGCTGCGCGTTCTAATGTGGAGACCTTGCGGTCTCTAATGTGATTTTACGCTCGCTTCGCATCGCGGAAATAATTGAGAATGGAAAATGGAGAATGACCTCTCCGTGAACCCCGTGAACTCCGTGGTGAAAAAATTGAAAATGGAAAATGGAGAATGAAGAATGACCTCTCCGTGAGCACTCCGTGTACGCCGTGAACTCCGTGGTGAGTTTACTGCTATGCCCTTGACCCCGTATTCGAGCCTGGTTGGGCTCTGATTGTTACGCGTCACGCTCATCACGTTCGTTACGTTCATCACGTTCATCACGCTCATCGTCAGAATCACAGATTACACGGATTACACAGATTGACACAGATTGAGCCCCGCTTCCACCGATTAGGCCGATTTCACCGATTTACCCAATTTCACCGATTCCACCCTCCATCGTCAGAATCACAGATTACACGGATTATGGGATTGCACAGATTTTTTGCTTTTTGCTAAGCTGCTCACCCCGTCACGTTCGTCACGCCGTCTCTTCCGATTTCACTGATTCCGCCAAGCCGTATCGTACGCGCGCTAAAGCACGCGGTACTTATTGACGGGCTAAAGCCCGCCCAACTCAACGCTAAACACTAAACACTAAACGATACACGATAAACGATAAACAATAAACAATAAACCAACGCGTCCGACAACAGACAACAGACAACAGACAACAGACAACAGACAACAGACAACAGACAACAGACAACCGCTACAAACACTCCGGATTAATCCCCAGCACATAGTGCTCCACGACTTGAATAGCCGTTGCTGTTTCTGCGCCGGCGAAGCCGCTGATGTCTTCGTCTTTTAGTTCGGTTTTGGCCAGGGCTGTGAGTTTGCGGGCCAGGGGGAGGTAAGACCAGTGCCATTTTTCCTCCTCATAGCCGTAGGGGCGTTTGGGGCCTTTGGCGGTATAGACCTGGCAAAAGCCGTATTCGGCGGCATGGGCTTGCAGCCATTCGTATTCTTTGAGCCCCCGGCCTTGCTCGAAGTAGCTGTTTTCGAGCGCGTTGAGGTCCACGTCTGTGCCCCAATGGTGGCGCGAAGTGCCGGGCATGGAGGAGTATCTCAGTATGGTTTTTGCCCTTTCGACGGGGTCTTTGACGGCTTTCGCCAAATTTTGTCCCTCGACCGGCCGGCGCCCCGTCCACTTGGCTTCCCAGATGCTTTTTTGGCGGGTAAAGGGGCGGGTGGCGGATATGATGGTGAGTCTGATGCCGTCTTTTTTGGCTGCTTCGTACATTTTGGCGAAAGCCTCAAAAGTCAGCCGATGCAGGTAGTATCCCTCCTCATCGGCATAGGGCTTGCCGAAGCGCACGAACTCGGGTTGTTTGGCGGGGTCAAATTTGCCCATGAGGTAGTCTTTGGAGAAAATGTAGGCGCTGTCAAAGGGGATTTGCTCTCCGGTGTTTTTAGAGCTGTCTTTGGCTCCGGGAGTTTCTTCTTTGGCCTTATCTGCCATGACTTTGGGGCTTGAGGCCGGTTCGGAGCAGGCCGCGAGCAAGAGCGATAAAAGGAGGAAAAGAGGCATGGTTTTCATACGGGTTATGGCTTTATGCTTTGGTGAAGATCGTTCAGCCCGGTGCTTAGACCTTGCTGCTATCTATCCGGGCGTAGCTTTGGAGCGTTTTTTGCTGAGGGGGTAGCCAAACAGTCCTTTCTCTTTGATGGCTTTGACGACTTCGGGAGGCACGGATTCTTCCCAGCCCGATTCGCCGGCCTGCAATTGAGCAAGCACCTGGTCGGTGGGGATTTTGAGCGCTTTGGGGTTGAAGTAGCGCACATCTGTGATTTGGCCGCTTTCCTGCAGGTGTTTGTAGATGTACTTCATGCCTTCGGGAATGGGCAGGTTTTGGGAGTCCATGCGATGGCGGTCGTCGGCTTCGATGTTGGGATAGACGTACATGGTTACGTTGCGGGTAAAGATTTCGCCGAAGGAGACGAGCAGGCGGCCGTCTTTGTTGCGCTCGTATTTTTCCCGGATGATGTCGAGCAGGTGATAGGCGCCGATGACGAGACCTATCTTCTGGATGCGGAAATCGGCGAGATATTCGATGAGTTCGTTGTAGTGTTCGTACTTGGAGAGCAGCACCATTTTGTCCATGGCTGCGAGGGCGTCGGCGCGGTCGAGGAAGTCGGCTTCGCGTTCTTCGCCTTCGCCATGCAGGTCTTCGAGTCGCAATTCGGCCAGCACTTCGGAGCGGGCGGCCTCTTCGTCGCCGAGGTCTTCCTGGAATTGGCGATAGGCATTGGTGAAGGTATCGGCGTGCAGCAGCGTAGGCGGGCGGAAGTTGCCGCGCGAGATCATGACGTTTTGCTTGTACAGCAAGTCGGAGCCGTGTATGGAGCCGTTGGCATCGAAGAGCGTGAGCTTGGTCAGGCCGTAGTGTACCAGCCAATAGCTGAGCAGGCGCTTGTCTAAATCTTCAAAGTCGGGGCCCGTCAGGCGCAGCATGTCTATGGATACGCGTCCCTGCAGGCGATCCATGAGGGAGCGTATCAGTTTGCGGGGGTCTTTAGCGTGACGAAAGCAGGCGTAGATGAGGTTGACACCGAGGATGCCGATGGCTTCCTGCTGTTGTTTTTTGTTATAGTCTTCGAGATTGACATGCAGCACGATGTCGTTGGGCGGACTTTCCGGTTCGAGCTGAAAGCGCAAGCCGACCCAGCCATGCCCCCTCACCGTGCGCTGGTAATTGACCGTCGCCACGGTATTGGCAAAGGCAAAAAAGAGAGTGTCGGGACGGCAGTTGCCGAGGCGTTCGTCCACCAGGCCGTATTCGTGCTCCAGCATTTTGTAAATGCGAGACTCACAGACGTAACGGCCCTTTTTCTCCGGCCCGTAGATCACATCCGAAAAGATCTTGTCGTAGGCCGACATGGTCTTGGCAATGGTGCCGGCTGCTGCGCCGGCCTGAAAGAAATAGCGGGCGACTTCCTGCCCGGCGCCAATTTCGGCAAAGGTGCCGTAAATCGCAGGGTCGAGATTGATTTCTAAGGCTTTTTGCTCGGTCTCTAATACTTGTTGCATGTAAGGCTTTTTAAGACAGGACAAAGGTAGGGCTTTTTCTTCGGCCCTGCTTTTTTGTGAATTTTCTTTGAGTAGAGGTTCATTAAGTTTTGGGCACCTGTTTCCTTTGGAAAACAGATTGTCAAGTTGAACTGGCTTAAAAATCCGCGAAAACCCGCGTCATCTGTCTGATTGAGCTTGCCGAAATCCGCGTCATCCGCGTTCTATCACGCCCCTATTGGCTGCCTCCCGAGCCGGCCCCATAGGATAAGCGAATCTTCAAAATCCGCTCCCCGATCTTCCGCATTGGCTCCAGCCTGCCTGCAGCAGGCAGGCTCGGGGATCGGAGATGGGCTCTTACAAAGGTTCAATTGCCAGATGGTGTTATTTATTTTATGCCACTTTGCAACCAAGCCTAAGTGGATAAAAAATAAAAGGAGTATTGGATATGCGCTGAATTTCGGGCATATTGCCATCTCAAAACTTAATTAACTATTGTTTGAATAAAGGCAACCTTTTGAAGTTCATGCTCGTAAAAGGATATGTTTGCTTGTTGCAAACATCTTTTTCAAACAGATGCCCGGGGAAAATGAACAAACCTGAGAAGCAAAGACATGATAAATATATCCCTCCTGAGGGGAAGTTACCCAAAGCGATATCTGTTGTGAAACACCTTTTGTCATTCCGTTATAGCCTGTTTTTGATGCTTCTCGCAGCGGGCTTGTGGACAGCCACTGCCCTGCCCGACAAGCCGCAGTGGGATGCCGATACACCTCTGTATCAGGTGCTTCGCTATCTCGGAGAGAAGCAGGCCGAACACGAATTGCCGCTGCGCCCTGCATGGGTACAGAAGGGATACGAAATCGTCCACTTCGGGCGCACCACCGATTTTGAGGGGCATCGCACTTCCTACGTCAGCAAGTACTATGTCTGTACCACTTGCCACAATGTGGAGCGGGAAGATCCCGATTTGCGAGTTAGCGATCCGGAGGCCCGCTTGTCCTATGTGAAGGAAAAGGGCATCCCCTTTTTACAGGGAACGACTTTCCGGGGCATCGTCAATCGCGAAAGTTGGTACAACGACGACTACATCAAAAAATACGGGCCGGAGATTATCGGCAACGCTCAGCACAGCCTGCGTTCGGCCATACAGTTGTGTGCCGTGCAATGCTCCCAGGGACGCCCGATGAAACGCTGGGAAGTGAATGCGGTGCTTTCTTATTTTTGGTCGTTGCAGTGGAAACTGGGGGATTTAGGCCTTTCGGCAAATGATTACAAAAAGCTGAATGCAGCGGGAGAGGATGAAGCAGAAAGGGCATCTCTGCGTGCCTGGCTGAAAACTTTTTACCTGCAAAAATCGCCCGCTCATTTTTTCGACGCTCCGGCCGACAAGAGAAAGGGCTATCCCGGACTGAAGGGGCGCGCCTCTGTGGGCAAAGACCTCTATGAGTTGAGCTGCCTGCATTGCCACAAGCCCGGAGGCGTCTCGCATTACATCCTCGACCACTCGAAGCTGAGCCTGAGGCACCTGAAACAGAAAATTACCAAAGACTCTCACATGTCGCTTTACCAAATCATCCCTTACGGCACTTATGCCATCCCCGGGCACCGGCCCTACATGCCGCACTACCCTTTGGAGCGCATGAGCAAGCAACAGGTGGAAGATTTGAGAGCCTATGTGGAGTCTTTTTGAACTGATGACATCAAGCCCGGCGCTGTATAGCGTTTGACTTCATCATCCATACGCATTTGACAAAAACAACAGGACATGAAACAAAATGCTTTTTTCCTTTTCGCCCTCTGGGTAAGTGCCTTTCTCGGGCTGACACTTTTTTCGGCCTGCCATTCCGAGCCCATTATCGTTCAATTGCCGGATGACGGCAACAACGGCGGGAACAATGGCGGCAATAACAACGGCGGAAACAACGGCGGCAGCAATGCCAACGAGTGTCCCGAGGGTACGATTTCCTTTCAATACGAGGTGCTACCCTTATTGGTCTCTTCCTGTGCCACCAGTGGCTGCCACGATGCTGCCAGCCACAAGGAAGGTGTCATTATGGATTCCTATGATAACATCATGGAAGAAGTGAAGCCCAACAAGCCGCCGAGCAAGAGCAAGCTCTATCAGGTGCTGGTGCGCTCGGGCAGAGAGCGCATGCCGCCGCCGCCCAATCCGGCATTTACCCAGGAGCAGATTGACCTGATTGCCAACTGGATTGATCAGGGGGCGCCCAACACCGATTGCCTCCCGGCCTGTGATCCTTACAACTATACGTTCAATGCGGTGATTTATCCCACCATTCTGCAATCCTGCACGGGCTGCCACAGCGGTTCGCAGGCTTCCGGCTCGGTTTGGCTGGAGACTTATGATGACATCTACCTCTATGCCGTCAACGGGAAACTACTCGGCAGCATCAAGCACGAAGCGGGCTACAGCGCCATGCCTCCGGGCCTGCAGTTAGACGACTGCCGCATCACGCAAATTGAAAACTGGATCAACAATGGAGCGCCCAATGATTAAACGACTCATCCCAGGTCTGTTTTTAGCAGGCTTGCTGTTCTTCAGCGCTTGCTATTACGACAACAAGGAAGACCTCTACATCGTAGAGGGCAATTGCAACACTACGGATGTAACCTTCAGTCAGACCATCCAGCCGCTGATCAACGACCAATGCGTTTCCTGCCACAAGGCGGGAAACGCCAATGGGAATGTGTTGCTGGATTCTTACACCACCATCAAAGAGCAGGCCGACAACGGCAGATTGCTCGGTTCCGTGCATCACGAAGGCGGCTATTCGGCCATGCCTCCCGGAAGTACCTTGTCGAATTGCAGCCTCGCGCAATTGGATATCTGGGTGCAAAGCGGAGCCCCTGAAAATTGAGTGCCATGAAGAAGAATATTTTAAGGCCTGCCACCTGGCCGCTGTTTCTTTTCAGCCTCTTGTTGCCTCTTATCTTTGGCGCCCATGTCCTTTCGGCTCAGGATTATGTGTCTCGCACTTTCAGAGGCACCCGCGTCATCAACGGGCATTCTCTGGAGACCGTGCATACGGGGGAGTTGGAGTTTCTCATCTCGCACCGCTTTGGTTACATCAACAGAGGGGCTTATGAGTTTTTTGGACTCGACCAGGCAAGCATGAGGCTGGGTTTTGAGTATGGTGTGAACGATCGCCTCATGCTGGGCGTGGGGCGCAGCACCTATGGCAAACATTACGATGCTTTCGCCAAATTTCGACTCTTGCGACAGCGCACGGATGGCAAAATCCCCCTGTCCATAACCCTCTTCACTTCTGCTGCCATCAACACCCTCAAACCCACGGACCCCAACTTTCCCATTTATCTGCAATCCCGCCTCGCCTATACCTGGCAACTGCTCATAGGGGGAAAGGTCAACGATCGCCTCAGCCTGCAGCTCATGCCCACCATCGTACACTACAACCTGGTCGAAACCGCTGAAGACCACAACGACCTCTTGAGTGCAGGCGCCGCCATCCGCTTCCGCTTCACCAAAAACGTGGCCATCCTTGCCGAATACTACTACGTACTCCCGGGCCAGCGAACGCAGGAACTACACGATGCCTTTGCCATAGGCTTCGACATCAATACCGGCAGCCACGTCTTCCAGCTTCAAATCACCAATGCCACCGGCATGATCGAAAAAGCCTTCATAGGCGAAACCACCGGAGATTGGGCCAAGGGCGACATCCGCCTGGGCTTTAATATCGCACGAACCTTTAAGCTGAAGGGTAGGCGGTATTGAGCTTGATGTGCCGGACACTGCAAAGGTACGTTTACAAGGTGGTTTTAGCTCATTGCAAAAAAAATACAGCTCAAAAAGTTGAAATATTGAGCTGCATCTGCTATATTTGTGAGCTAAATAAGTGGTATGAAGATAGAAAACTTAATATTAGAGTTCTTAAAACAAAATCCGGAAAGCTCTTCCGGAGACATCCAGCGAGGAATATCGGAGAGGAAAAGTATTGCCACAATAAAAAGGAGTTTAGCAAAACTTGTGGCACAGAAATTAGTATCACCAATAGGAAAAGGAAAAGCGACAAGATATAAGTTGTCAGCATATTACAACCTGTTTCGAGAAGTTGACATTCAAGGCTATTATGAGAAAGAAATAGATGAAAGAAAAATAATTGAGAATTTTAACTTTTCGTTACTGAGGGAAATTTTGCCTAAGGCAAAATTGTTTACAGAAAATGAATTAAATCACTTAACTGCTTTGCAAAAAGAGTTTGAGAAAAACATGTCTGAGTTAAGTGAATTTGAAGTGAGGAGGGAATTTGAACGACTTGCTATTGATTTGAGCTGGAAATCTTCACAGATAGAAGGGAATACCTATTCTTTGCTGGAAACAGAGCGGCTTTTAAAAGAAAAAGAAACTGCGGCGGGAAAATCAAAGGATGAAGCAGTAATGTTACTTAACCATAAGGAAGCCATTGATTTTGTGATTGAAAATCCGGATTATTTGTTTCCCTTATCCGTACCCAAAATTGAAGACATCCATAGTATCTTAACCAAGGACCTTGTCGTTGACAGAAATATACGAAAGAGAAGAATTGGCATTTCAGGAACCAACTATCGTCCTATAGATAATGAATTTCAAATTAAAGAAGCTTTATCATTGGCTTGTGATTTGATAAATAAAAAAGAAAGTGCTTTTGAGCAAGCTCTTCTTGCGCTTGTTCTAATCTCATACATTCAGCCATTTGTCGATGGAAATAAAAGAACGGCAAGAATTGTAAGTAATGCAATATTGATAAATCACAAATACTGCCCTATCTCATTTAGAACGGTTGATAGTGTTGATTACAAGAAAGCCATGTTGCTGTTCTATGAGCAAAATAATATCACCACTTTCAAGAGAATATTTATTGATCAATATGAATTTGCAGTGAAAACATATTTTTAGGGGGGATGCCCCCCCCTTAGAAAGTTGGACAGAGATTACAAGTACATGTATCTCTTGGACTTGTTGCCAGCTGAATTTTCAGAGACCGATTGTCGAATCCAAGCTCCTATATGGAATAATATGTACCTCTGCCTCTTGGTAGTTTACCACAAAATCGCCGCTTTTGCTAACCACAAAGGCCCGTTTGGGATGATAGCTTCGTATGAAGTTTTTGAGTGAAGCGGGAATCTGCGGCTTGTTGTAATCTGCAAACTTCACTTCTATGGGTATGGGCAAGCTCCCGGTGTCTATGATAAAGTCCACTTCTGCCCGCGATTTAGTCCTCCAGGTTTTGAGCTCAAAAAAGGTGTCTGACAGCAGATCCTGCAGCAGCAGGAAAACAAAATTTTGGAACACCATGCCGGCATTGGCTTCTGAAGAAAAGAGCTGAAAATTCCGTCGGCTCAAATTGGCTATGCCGAGGTCTGTAAAATAGCAGGCCGGAGACTTTACAATCTCTTTCTCCGGATTGGTGAAAAAAGGCGGTATGCATTTTGTCATAAAAGTCTTTTCCAGATACCACAAATATTTTTTCACCGTAGGCGAGCTCAGCCTGCTCAAGACGGCCAGGCCCGAGTAGTTGACAAACTGCCCTATTCGCTGTGCCATCAGGCGCATGAGGCGCTGATAGGCATCGGGCCGGTCAACGCCTATGATGGCAGCTACATCTCTGTCCAAATAACTCAGCAAAATTTCCTGCAATTCGGCCCTTTTTTCCCCTTCGTTTTCTGCCAGCACCACTTTCGGGTACCCACCAAAGGTCATGTACTCCTTCAAAAGGCCGTCCATCAAGTCCGGATGAATCGCAGCTGCCTGCTGCCGGTTGTCTTTGTATTTGTATGCCGTTTTAAAGTCGAAAAACTCCCTGTAGCTCAGGGGCATCAGATGAAACACCCGTTTTCGTCCGGCAAGCGATTCGATCACTTTCTCTTTCAGTTCCAGGCTGCCCGAGCCGCTTACCACAAATTTGTACGGCAGTTCCCTGTCATAAATTCCTTTGAGAAAAAGCCCTGCATCCTGCTTGCGCTGAATCTCATCTATAAAGACCACTGCCGGCCTTTCGGCAAATGTTAAGCGCAGGGCATCCACGAAGCGCTGCTGAGAAGCAAACAAGCCGGAATCTGTATCTATGTCCAGGCTGTAAAACCCCACAGGCCTGCCGGCCTGCCGGATTTCAGCCATTAGTTTTTTCATCAGGGTCGTCTTCCCAACTTGCCGGGGCCCCAAAATGACGGTAATCTCCGGCTTGGAAAGATGAGCCCGAATGGCCGCTTCTCCGGTTCTGACGATGTACTCCATATTGCAAATATACACTTTTTTAAAAAGCGACTTTCAAAAAAGTTAAACTTTTTTGAAAGTTGAAATCCAGAATAGTTGATTTTTGCGCTGTTGCGCTCCAATTTATACGCATCATTGGGCTTTAAAGGGGCTTTTGCTCTCAAAGGGAAGAGGTTGGAGGGTGTGAGCTACCCCAGCTGCTGAATGAGAAAGCCCTACTTTCCCAAGTTGTTCCAGCCTGGCATATCCTCCTGTGGAGAAAATCGGAAAAGTTGCAAAACTCAAATAGATGTTGTATATTTGCCCCTGACAGCAATGTCATCGCCCATTACGTTCTTTGCTTTTGCGCGCAGCGGCCATGCCAGGGATGCTCTACCCGAAAAGCACCAATCCGCCAATGGGAACAGGCGTTCCCGACCCTCTGATTCTGTGGGGCATAGAGCACTGAAACCCACCTCAGACATATTTCCGCCCGAAGTTCGGGCGGGAAGACTATGCGTGCATAAGCAAGATTTGAGCGTAGATGCTACAAAAGCGAACTTTTGGTGTAGAAAAGGTTCGTTTATACGGTAGTTGGCAGAAATCAAAAAAGGATAATTATGGAAGCATTAAAAAGATACATTGAAACAAGAGAGCTACTTTTTAAACAAGCAGATATTGCTCCAAAATCAAATTTTGTAAATATAAACACCGAGAGAGTAAAAAGAGTTCATTATCTTGAACTGGGAAGCGGAACACCGTTAGTTTTAATTCATGGAGGTCTTGGGCATTCTTCTGATTGGTTTCCGATTTTAAAACAACTTTCAGAACATTTCCATTTGTATATAGTAGATCGACCTGGGCATGGTTTAACAGATCCAATTGATTATTCAAATGTTAATTTTCAACAAGCTGCAGTAGATTTTGTTTCCGCTTTTATGGATAGTGTCGGTTTAAAAAAGGCTTCTCTGTTAGGCAATTCCATGGGTGGTTTTTTTTCTATTTGTTTTGGACTATCGTATCCGGAAAGGGTGGATAAATTAATTTTAATTGGAGCACCGGCTGGACTAAACCGGTGGATCCCCCCCATGCTTAGATTAATGGGTGTTAGGCCAATCAATAAGCTACTTGCTAAGACTATTGCGAAGCCGAGTGTTATGGGAACAAAAAAAATCTACGAACAAGTATTAGTAGCAAATGTTGATAACTTGCCTCAAGTTTATTTTGAGCATGGTTTTTATCACATGTTACTCCCTAACATAGCAATAAGCCAAAGAACTATGTTAGAAAATGTTCTGAATATTAGAGGGTGGAAAGAAGAATATTATCTAACTGATAAATTAGATCAACTAACCCCCCCTGTTCACTTTATATGGGGGAGCCAGGATGCCTTTGAAAAGCCTGATGCTGGAATTGTAAAAGCATCTAAAATAAACAATTACACTTTTGAGATAGTAGAAAACGCCGGTCATTGCCCATGGCTTGATGAACCAAATAAATGTTCATCTCTTATAATCGAAAAGATAGAAAAATAGACTTCTGCCAACAAAAAATATAGTGCATTTGGCAGACAGTGCTAAACCAAAAGATGAGAGCAATAAACAAACATAATACAAACCCGAAAATATGGGGCTTTGAGATGCCAAACGCACCATATTTAAACCGCTGGCCAAAATGTAAAAGACTTACAAAAAGCTTTGACTCACCTAAACACCATATCGAAATAGAACATAACCTGCCTCAAGGAGCATAACTTCTTGACAATACAGTTCAAAGACGGTTTTTCTTTAACAAAAAAAATAATCGTAGCAAAATGAAATGGTTAGGCTTAATCGTCGTAATAGTCTTTAGCTGCGGCCGGGGATTAAATAATCTGACTGAACCCTCAAATTGCAAGGAATTGGCCCAAATTGTTAATGCAGGTTGGAAAAGGCTGAAGATAAAAACACTAAACTTCATTATTCCTGTGGAAAAGGGTTCGCAAGAAAATTTAGCCATGCAATAAATTCTGATTCCTGTACTTTAAAGAAAGACGAATTGATAAAGTTATTGGGCAAGCCCGATGAAATTATTGACAGGGCAATGGATTATTTCAGACTATAGCCCCGGCGGATGATTCCAAATAAAAAAACATTGGTATCTTTGCACCATGCATAAAGGAGCTAAGTTAGACGACTACATGGTCTTCAGGCGTCGTGCCATCGAACTTTACCAGCAAGGCGAGAAACAAAAATTCATTGTCAAAGCTTTAGGGGTTAGTCAACCTACAGTTAGCCGTTGGATATCGGAGTTCAAAACCAAAGGAGAAGCTTTCTTGGAACGTCCAAAGATTGGCGGTTCTAAACGGAAGCTAACGCCTGACCAACTCGAAGAATTGACCAACATGCTGGACGAAGGAGCAGAGCACCATGGATTTGAAGGCAATCTGTGGACCCGTGCCCGAGTCAAAAAACTTATTGAGCGGTGTTTTGGAGTAGTATATGCGGAGCGCTCTATAAGCGATTTGCTCCGTGACTTGGGATATACACTCCAGAAACCAGATCGGCGAAGTTATGCTCAGGCTCCGGAGAGGGTGCGACAATGGCGCGAAGAGACACTACCTGCATTGAAAAAAAAGCCCAAGATGAGGGGTATTCGATCGCATATGCAGATGAAGCTGCTTTCAGCTATTTCCCTTATGTGCAAAGAACTTATCACCGCAAGGGGAAGCGCTGCATCGTTAAACACGGGCCGTTACGTGGAGGTGTGCAATCGCTCAGTATGGTGATTCCCGGCGGCAAACTGTACTTCGAGCTCAAACGAGGTAGTTTCAAAGGTGTAGATGTGGCAAATTTTTTAAAGAAGGTATTAAAGCGGTTTAGGAGGAAAAAGCTAATCATTATTTGGGATGGAGCGACTATCCATTGGAGTAAAGAAGTCAAAGAGTTTCTTCGCACAGAAGCCAAGGGAAGAATTCTTTGGGTACAATTGCCTTCACATTCTCCACAATTGAATGCCGATGAACAAGCACACAGCCTGATAAAAACGCATGATTTTAAAAACCGTCTCTTTACTTCGATAAAAGA
>Ga0256832_1000164_pt1 | contig 40667 bp, 43 predicted proteins | sample 134614metaG_FD_190534 | JGI IMG/M metagenome (GOLD analysis project Ga0256832, IMG submission 190534) | Hydrothermal vent microbial communities from Lau Basin, Pacific Ocean - 134-614 | ecosystem: Environmental > Aquatic > Marine > Hydrothermal vents | place: Pacific Ocean: Lau Basin | collected...
ATATTGACCTTGCAGGTCAATGAAAAACTACCCTGTTTACCTTATTGACTTGGCTGCACGATGCAAATCCCCAGATAAGGTGTAGAATTACTTCAATACCGCGAACCGCCGGACACACTGCCAATGAAACAGAAAACCCCTTTGCTTCTGATCATGACGTTGAGCCTGGTTTCCTTCGCCTGTCAGGCCAGCAACTGGCAATGGCTGCACAACTCCAGCCTGGGCGATCTCAGTGATGCCGATTGGGCTGCCCTGTCCCAGACGCTGCAGGATGCACTGAACACAGCAAAAGATGGAGAAAGCCGCCATTGGCGCAACCCGGAATCCGGCAGGCAGGGAGATATCAGGGTTCTGAACACCCTTAGAGACACCTCCATGCCCTGCCGGCAAGTACGCTTTTCACCCAACGGGGATGGCAGTGGCCCTTTGACCTTCTGCCAATCCACTGGCGAGACCTGGTTGATCCGCAGCCCTTCTGCCAAAAAATAAGCCGTATATGCTGGACAAACTGTTGAAAATCCTGGGCAAGGCCGTGATCTGGGCGTTCTCCGGCGCTCTGTTTGGCGGTTTCTTTGCCGGGATGCTGAGTTTTTTGCTCATCGAGGGGCTTTCTCCGTGGCTGGCGCTGATGCTGGCCTCCACGCTTTCCGGAATGGTCATATCCGCTTTCTTTGGCAGCATGCTGGTCGCCCTGGGAGGCAGCCTGACCGGCATACTCACCGCCATTTCCTACCAGATACTTTTTGCCGGTTACCATCAGCCTCTGTTGCTTCTGGGAATCGCATTGGTGGCGGGCTTTGTTGCCGGCAGCTTTTTCACCAAACGGGAAATTCGCGATTCCCAACCCCTGGCGCAAACGGGCACCGGCCTGATCGCCGGACTGATTTCCGGCCCTGTACTCTATTTCATCGTCAGCAGCAGCTCCCTCCTGGACAACCATTGGCTGGTCACTGCCATTGCTGTTTCCCTGGTGGGGCTGTGCTACGTATACCTGATCAAACACCGCCTTCCGATCCTGAGCAGTTCCCTGGCGCTGAAGACCGGTGGCCCGCTGGTGAGCGGAGTGATCGCCGTCAGCGTGGCCTCCGTATTCTGGATCATCGGAGAAAGCTATCTCACAGTTCCCGAACTGGGACAGATCAGCCGCTACCAAGGCGTGCTGGATGCGGCGCCTCTGGGACTGCTGGGTGGCGCTATCGGAGGCGCTTTTGGCGGTACCATGCTGGAAATACTGGGCATCCGCCTGGAGGAGCATATCAACTGACAGACTCCTGCTCCGAAGCCTCTGCATGCTCCCAGGCAGTCGCAGGAATACCCACTTCCACGCACAGTCCACCATCACTACGGTTGCTGGCCCCTACTGTGAAACCGTGCAGTTCCACTACCCGACGGACAATGGACAAGCCCAGGCCGCTGCCTTCTGCCTGCTGCTTGGCGTCCTGACTGCGGAAAAAGCGTTCGAACAATCTCGGCAGATCTTCCGCAGCCACACCGGAACCATCGTCCAGAACCTTGATGGTCAATACCTGATTCAGCACGTGGGCATGAACCTCTACGTCCTTCTTGCCATACTTGATGGCGTTGCCAAGGACATTCTGAAACAACAGTTTCAGCAAACCCCGGTCCCCCATGATCTGGAATTCCGTTTCAGCCATATAGGAAAGATTCACCCCATGGGAAATGGCATTGGGCAACAGCTCTCCTATCACTTCCCGCATCAACCCACGCAATGAAACGGGCCGCAGGTCCTTCATATTCACCAGGCTGTCCAGGCGGGCCAGATGCAGCAACTGGGAGAGCAGTTCCGCCATTCTCACGGCACTCTTGTCCAGGAGCAGCGCCGATGACTGCACTTCCTGCAGACTGTGGGCGCCTGCCAGTATCCTGGCCAGGTTGCGCACCACGGCCAGAGGGCTGCGCAGCTCATGAGCGGCGTCTGATGTAAAGCGGCGTTCGCTCTCCAGGCTCGCCTCCAGGCGCGCCAGCAGGGTATTGATGGATTCAACCAGAGGTTTGATCTCAACCGGCACCTGGTCCAGTTGCACCGGCTTGAGATTGTCCGGCTTGCGGCTGGCAATCTGATCACTCAAACGGGACAGGGGACGCAGGCCCCGCCGGATACCCAGCCAAAGTACGAAAATAATGACCGGGATGGCAATGAGCTGCTTTTCCATGAGCTTCATGCCAATCTCCTTCACCAGGTAGGCGCGCAGATCCTCCCGTTGGGCAATATGCAGATGCAAACCGTCCTGGTGAACCTCGGCCACACGCCATTCCGCACCATCATACTGGACGCTTCTCAACTTTCTTTCCCGGGCATGGTTAGGGTTATAACCGGGCAGAATCTGTCCTACCACCACTTTCCCTTCGCTGCCGGTCAGCCAGATGTAAGAACGTATCCGGGTTCTTTCCTGCTCCTCATCAAAAGCTTTCTTGTCCGCCAGGGCAAACTTGGTCAGCCAGGCGTTTTCCAAGCCACGTACGGTTTCCAGGCTCAGCCACACTTCATTCAGATTGCCTTCCCGCAACTGCCGCCGCGCCTGGCGAAGCAGATTCTCTGCCGTCAACAGCAGCCGCGTATCCAGAACTTCCTCGGCTTCTTTGTCCACATACTCCAGGAGGCTGTAAACCGTAACCACCAGGGCCACCAGCATGGCTGCCGCCAATATGATCAGCAGGCGCCGGCTCAGTGATGCGGAAAGGTGCAAACTCACGCCTCCCGCAGGAAAATATAGCCCAGACCGCGCACTGTCTTGATACGACCACTGCCCAGTTTCTTGCGCAGGTTGTGGATATGCACATCCAGAAGATTACTGGCCACGTCCTCTGCCCCATCGCCACGCAGCGCCTGCAGCAGGCTTTCCCGGGTCTGGATCTTTCCGGCCTGTTGCATGAAGGCGCGCAGGAGACGGAATTCCATGGGAGGAAGATCCACCGGTTCTCCATCGATGCGGGTTAACATGGCCAGGGGATCCAGGTAGATGTTGCCGCAGGCTAGCACATTGCTGGCCCGTCCCTCACGGCGCCGCAACACCGCCCTTAACCGGGCTGCCAGCTCATCCAGGGAATAAGGCTTGGTCAGGTAATCGTCCGCTCCATACTCCAGCCCCTTGACCCGCTCTTCCACTTCATAACGCGCAGTAATCACAACCACAGGGACGACATTGCCGCTTTCCCGAAGCTCCCGGAGAAACTCCAGCCCGTCCCCATCGGGCAGACTCAGGTCCAACAGAAGGCAGTCATACCCCTGTCCCCGCAACAAACGCCTTGCAAGACGGATCTCTGTCACCCACTCCACCGCAAAATCCCGCTGCGCCAGTCCCACCCGGGCGCATTCCCCCAGCAAGGCATCATCTTCCAGCAACAGTATTTTCATGGTGTCATTGCACTCCGGTCAGCACGATCTCACTTTCGACTGTCATCCACAGGATGGATCTCATCGCCATGTGTCTTCCTCACCAGGCCAGCTTTGGGGCCTGCTGCAAGGCGTGAACTTCTTCTCCCACTCATCCGTACAGGCCTGATAGATATTTCACAAGCATATGTTTTAATTGTTTTTTTACATCCCCCACCGCATCATCCTAACAACAAGAGCTTAACTGAAGCTTAATCCGGATCTTTACCTTCTGCCGAAAAAACCTCTATAAAAAAACCCGCACCGACATTCCGGTGCGGGCTATAGGCGAATACGCTCCTGCTATATCAGAGCTTGTTCTTGTGACAGAGCGTACAGGTTACCGGGTCGCCTTTCGCGATGCTGATGGTGTTGTTGCCATGCTCATCTTTGTCGAGGACACGGTCCGCTGCGGCACGGGACAGTACGCTGCCTTCTCCATTCTGGCCATGGCAGGCACGACAGGCATCTTTGTTCCTTTCTGCAAGATGCTCATGCCCACCTGCTGAGAAGGCTGTATTGCCAACAGGATGCATACCATGGGGTCCATCAAGGGTTATTCCAGGATCACTGGTATGACAGGTGGAACATTCTATGATGGGGCCTGCATGGCCCTGCAGATCGTTAGCAGCCTTGTTGTCATTGGAGAACGGGTTTTTATTGGGCCAGATGGCATGGGTGCTGCCATGGCAGTTCTCACAACTGAGGTCGCCATGCCCTTTGTTCCCAACGCCGCTCAGCCTGTACAAGGCTTCCGTGGTGGCGAAACGGGAATTGGGGAAATCCAGCAAGGTCAAGTCCGTGGGACCGCCATTCATGATGTGATCAGACTTGCGATAAGTCATCTGCAGGCGCAGCCCATCGGGATTGCCCAGACTGTCCACCGCATTCACGACGACATCATTGAGCTGTCCACTGTTGCGCAGCTGCGCAACCTGCAGGACATCACCCACATGGCAAGACTGGCACTTGGGCTCGCTGGCCCAGGAGACCCGCTTGTTGAGGTTGGCCCCTGCCGGGAAAGGCACACTGGCGAAATTCTCGGTGAAATCGTCGCCCACCTGAGTCATCTGGCCATGGCAGTCCTGACAGACGGTGCCGGCACCGCCCATGGCGCCCCGCAGACATTTGGTGCGCTTGCCGGGGTGGCAGTTGTAGCAAGTTTCCCCCAAGAGGCCATCCACATCCAGACCGCCCCGCTGATCAGGTGGCGGCATGATGGGGAACAGGTTCCCATACAGGCTGGGATCCACGTTGGGGAGGTTGCCATGCACGGCATGCATAGCACGGGACATACTTACATGCTGAGTCTGTTCCTTGCCATTGTCGTCGGTGGGACCGAGATGCGCCAGGTCCAGAGCAGGAGAATAGTGACAGTTGGCGCAGACTACGTTGGGCGTACTGCCATCAGCATTGGTGCCATCATCGTTCAGCGGCGCAATGCTGGTGCCATTCTTGTGATCATGCAGGCGCATGACGTTGATCTTGGCGGCGTTGATCACCTGCTGTTCAGGTGTAGCACCAATCACACCGCTGGCATCGGTAATGAAGTTCACGCCAGGATACTTGAAGTTGGCGATATCATCACACACCAGGGTATTGGTGGTGTCATAGTCGCACACGTTCTGGCTGGCGTGGCAGATGGCGCAATCCGCTTCGGAAGCCACGGGAGTTACAGTATCCACGGACGCCAGCATCTTGCCGGTGGAATCCCAGGCCTGAACCCGCATCAACGGATAGGCATTGGTACGGCCCTGATCATCGATATAGCCTGTGGGAATGCCTTCAGCCGCGAATCGCTTGAAATCCCGAATGGTGTAACCAAAGGGGAAATTGATGAAGAACGGAAAATCCTGGTAATAGGCATGGAAAGGCTTGGCTTCATTGGCATGATAAGGATTAGCCTTACCGGGCATTTCTGACTGCTCTGCAGTCAGGTGGCCGGGATTGGTCAGGTACAGTTCTTCCACATTGGGCGCTGGCAAGCCCAGATCCGCCTCAAAGGGGAACAAGCCGAGAATGCCTGGCGGATACAGCTTCTCATATGCCAGGAAACCAATAGCCTGACCTGTAGGACCGGATGCAATATCCCAGAAATTGGACTTGTAGATACCACTGATCAGGTCATTCTGATTCGTAGAGGTAATGGAGTTTGTCGCGATGGGCGGCAGATTCGGACGTGTGGGGTCAATGAGATTACCCTGAACTGCCCGGTAGGTCAGTTGGATACCGTCCGCAGGGGTCAGCAGCTGAGGTTCATCACCCTTGCGCAATACCTGGGCATTCATCACGTTGTAGGGCGGCAGGATACTGAACAGACGGAAATCCTGGTCGGCGCAGTGCATGCCCAGATCATTGGCGGCCAGTACCGTAAAATCGCCCGCCACTGGGGGTGGGGGAGGAGGTGGCGTACCACCACCATCACAGTCCTTGGGCGCATCTTTTACGTCCTTCTCCACGGAATCACCGTTATCCAGGCGGGCTCTTACACGGCAGGGAACCTTGTCATGCAGGGAAACCTTGATCTTCCATTTGCTGGATCTGATACGCGTTGAATCAAGTTCATCGCCGGAAGCCACTGATTCCAGGTGTACGGTTTTTCCATCCGGCCCCTTTCCCTTGGCCTTCAGGCGCTTTTTCTCCTTATCCCAAACTGCCTCCTTGATGGAAAGGTTCTTGCCACGGCCCAGATCATTTTCACCGTCATCTTCACTCTTGGACGGACTCAGGCCTGTGGCAGTATTGATATCCGCCATTGCGGCGGCAGGAATAATACAGAAGGCGGCCAGCATCAACAGCAGGCCGATCTGTAGTTTCGGGGTGATTTTCATGAGGAAGCTCCTCCGGGGAGTCTGGTCATTACGTATGGCTGATTATGGGAGAGCAAGATTAAATGAAGATTAAGAAGCGGAGATTTATCCTCGACGGGTTCACAAAACTCTCTCAGCGTTCAGATCTGACTGCATTTGTGACCCCGGCGTAAAGCAGCTATGCTCAAGGACAGCTCGAAAAACAACCAATACGTCCTGGAGAGTAGAGAAATGCGTTTTCTGCATACCATGCTACGCGTCGGCAACCTGCATAAATCCATTGATTTTTATACAAAAATACTTGGCATGCGGTTATTGAGGCAGCAGGAGTATCCAGAAGGGGAATTCACCCTGGCCTTTCTGGGCTACGGGGATGAAGCCTCCAACACTGTGCTGGAACTGACCTACAACTGGGGGGTTGAGCAGTATGACCTGGGAACCGCATTCGGCCATATTGCCATTGCCGTGGACGACGTCTATGAAGCCACCCGCGTTGCCAGAGAACAGGGTGTGAAAATCCTGCGGGATGCGGGCCCCATGAATGCCGGCAGCACCATTATCGCCTTTCTGGAAGATCCCGACGGCTACCCCATTGAACTGCTCAATGACAAATGGGCGGAGGAATAGCGCCCCGTGCAAGACGCCACACCTTTCATCGTCTTCGGTATCATTGCCCTGGTGTTTGGCATACAGCTCTATATCCGGCACAAGGCCATGCAGTCCAAAGGACAGTCTGTATCCGTCCTGCACAGTCTTTTTCCTGATTTCCCGTCAGAAAAGCGTGCCCTGGTTTTCTGCCACAGCCCCGGTTGCGCACCCTGCAAAGCCATGCTGCCGCAGATCAGTGGCCTGGCCCAAAGTCATCCCCATGTTTATACCCTGGACATCAGTCAGCACCTGGATCTGGCGAAAGAAATCGGCATCCGCGCCACCCCCACCATCCTGCTCATTGAAGGGGGAGCCGTCAGCCAGGTGCTTATAGGGCAAAAAAAGCCTGAGCTCCTGCAGGATTTCCTGGAGGGAAACGGGTGATCCGCCCTTTGCTGCGCTGGCTGTGGATGCTGGCCGGCTGGCTGGAACTGACCTTTCTCACCACCCTGCTCTACGCCCTCTCCTTCCTGCCGGAGAAAAAGCATGGGCGTCCCTGGTTCCGCATGCTGTTCAGGCTCTGGTGCAAGGCCTGGACCGATGCCCTGGGGGTGGATCTGCGTTTGCACCAGCGCAACAAAGCAGCTGTTCCCCGTCAGTATATTCTCATCGCCAATCATCCCTCGGCCTTCGAGGATATCGGCATACCCGCCCTGTTCCCGGTACTCAGCCTGGCCAAGATAGAAGTCAGAAACTGGCCCATCGCCGGGCGTATCAGCGCCGCGGCGGGCACCCTGTACGTACATCGGGAATCCCGTGATTCCCGCCAACAGGCCAGCCAGGCCATGCTGGAAGCGCTGGAAGCCGGACACAATATCGCCCTCTACCCGGAAGGAGGCATCAAGGGCAAGCGCCTGCACGACCACTTCCGCTACGGCGCTTTCGACCTGTCTCTGCGCAGCGGTATTCCCATACTGCCGGTTTTTCTGCACTATGAATCCCAGGACGATTTTCACTGGTCGTCACAAAGCCTGCCGCGCAAGATCCTGGACTTCATGCTCAGCAGCAACAACCGCGTCAACTATCACCTGTACGATGCCTTTCAGCCCGAGCAGTTCAACGACAAGGAAAGTTACTGCAACCACGTATATGCCGCTTTCCTGGAATGGCAGCACCGCCACCTGGACTGAATCCCATTCATGAGCGAAAAAACCCTAAAACTCGACATTCCCCTGCTGCTGCCGGAGGTGGAAGATGCCCATGACAGCTGTCTGGACAACCTGGAAAAAACCCTGTTACAGCACAAGGGCATTTACCAGGCGCATATCAGGCAGGGAGACCCCGTCCAGCTCTGCATTCATTACGATCCCAATCTCATATCCCTGCAAGACGTGGAATCCCTGGCCAGAAAGGCCGGCAGCAACTTCACCCGACAGTACCGGCACGAACGCATCCCTTTTGAAAGCCATGTATCCCCCGATGCCGCCAGCGTGCTTGCAAAGACCCTGGAAAAACTGCCGGGCATGCTACACGCCAGCGTCAACACCGCCGCGGGTCTGGCTTTCGTCGCCTATGAAACCGAACGCCTGGATCGTCAGCGCATCGAAGCCACCATGCGCAAACTGGGCTTTATAGCTGCGGCCCGCACTGGCAAAGAGTCCGACGATCATGCTCACGATCACGGCAGCGCCCCAGCCTTTCTTCCCCATGCCCTGCAGGAACGCTGGACCTATATCCTGGTTACCCTGGCGGGCCTGTGCTTTCTCGCGGGATGGATCGGGGAAAGCTTTTTCTCTCTGGGCGCGGATCAGGCGCGTATTCTTTACCTCATTGCCTATGTGGCGGGCGGCTACGATATCGCCACCCATGCCCTGCCCGCCCTGCTGCGGGGCAAGTTCGACACGGACATCCTCATGCTGGCCGCCGCCCTGGGCGCAGCCCTGTTGGGCCAGTGGGCGGAGGGCGCTTTCCTTCTGTTCCTGTTCAGCCTGGGCCATGCCGGCGAGCACTATGCCCTGGATCGTGCGCGTAACGCCGTGAATGCTCTCGCCGAACTCATGCCCGCCACGGCCCGAACCCGGCGTGACGGCAAGCTTCTGGAAGTCCCCGTGGAAGCCCTGAACATCGACGACCTGGTGGTAGTACCCCCGGGAGACCGCCTACCGGTGGACGGCAAGGTCGAGGAAGGTGAAAGCGCCGTGGATCAAAGCCCCATCACCGGGGAAAGCGTTCCTGTGGACAAGCAGCCCGGAGATGAGGTATTTGCCGGCACCATCAACATGGAAGCCGCCCTGGAGGTGAGAGTCACCCGTCTGGCCCGAGACAACACCCTGAACCGGGTCATGGAAATGGTGGCCAATGCCCAAAGCCAGCAAAGTCCCACCCAGCAGTTCACCCGGCGTTTCACCGCCTGGTTCGTCCCCGCCATACTCATTCTGGTGGCCCTGGTGATCATTTTGCCTCCTTTGTTCGGCTGGGCAGCCCTGCCCAAGAGTTTCTACACTGGCATGCTGCTCCTGGTGGCGGCTTCTCCCTGCGCCCTGGCCATCGGCACGCCGGCAGCGGTATTGGCGGGGATCGGCCAGGCGGCGCGCAACGGGGTACTCATCAAGGGCGGCGTACACCTGGAAAACCTGGGGGTGATAGAGGTCATGGCCTTTGACAAGACCGGCACCCTGACCCAGGGAAACTTTCAGGTCACCGACCTGCTGCCCCTGAACGGCAGTACCGAGGGGGAATTGCTGGCTACAGCCGCCGCAGTAGAACAACAGTCCAATCATCCCATCGCCAGGGCCGTGGTGGAAAAAGCCCGGCAACAGGCCCTGTCCCTGCCTTCCGCCGGCAGTATGGAAAACCTGGCAGGCCGTGGCATCATGAGCATGATAGACGGCCAGACGGCACTCATCGGCTCTCTGCGCCTGTTTCAGGAAACCAACTGGTATGAACTGGACAATGCATTGGAGGAACGCATCGCCGCCCTGGAATCAGAAGGCAAAACCACAATGGCCGTAAGCCTGGGCAAAAAGATCCTTGGCATACTGGCTGTCGCCGATACCCCTCGCCCGGGAATACACGAAGCGCTGCAACAGTTGCATGAATTGGGCATACGAAAACTGGTCATGCTCACCGGAGACAACCGCAAGGTGGCAGATCAGATCGCCAGGCAGACCGGCATCACCGAAGTGCAGGCGGAACTGATGCCCGAAGACAAGCTGCTGGTCATCAACCGCCTCAAGGAAGCTCATGGCAAAGTGGCCATGACCGGAGACGGCGTCAATGATGCACCGGCCCTGGCCACGGCCACCGTGGGCATCGCCATGGGCGGGGCCGGCACGGCCGTAGCCCTGGAGACCGCCGACGTGGCCCTCATGGCCGATGACCTGGGCAGGCTGCCTTTCGCTGTGGGTCTGAGCCGCGCCAGCCGGCGCATCATCATGCAGAACCTCGGCATTTCCCTGGGGGTGATCCTCTTCCTCATCCTCGCAGCTCTGGGACAGAGCATCAGCCTGAGCAGCACGGTGATCTTTCATGAAGGCAGCACCATCATCGTGGTTCTGAACGCCCTGCGCCTGTTGCGCTACCGCTATTGAAACCTGCTGTGGAATGGCTGTAGAAGTGATTGGGCGCCTTGTTGTAAACGGGGGCAACACAGCCGAATTATGGTGTGTCTCACTTGATTAATCAGTGTATTATAATATACTTATTATTATTTCGAATCAGAGGCAGCCGCCATGTCCATCTACCGCATTCTGTTGTTGTCGATTCTCATCTTTACCGCCCCCCTGTCCGCCCAGGCCCAAGTCGCCGTGCTGGTGCATGGGTATCTGAGTGACGCCAGTACCTGGGAGTACAGTGGCGTAAACGCCATGTTGCGCCAGGCTGGCTGGCAACAGGCCGGATATCTGGGTATATCCCCCACGGGATTCATCGACCAACCTATAGCGCACAAGGACAGTGACAAGCTGTTTTACACAGTCAATCTGCCTTCCCTGGCACCCGCCGCCTTCCAGGCCAGCTGGCTCAAGGCAGCCCTGGACCGCATTTCACAGAAGCACCCCGGAGAAGACATTACCATCGTGGGTCACTCAGCCGGGGGGGTAGTGGCGCGCCTGATGCTGGTTCAGCATGGCGCGGGGCAGGTAAAGCGACTCATCACCATCGCCGCACCCCACCTGGGCACGGACAAGGCCATTCGCGCTTTGGATGCCGTGGACGACGGCGGCATGTTCGGCATGATCAAGGAATGGATCGTGCGCGAGGAAATCGGTGACCGCATGTACAATACTCTGGAGGTATCCCGGGGCATCCTGTTCAATCTGGTGCCGCCGGCGCCGGGCACCCTGCTGTACTGGCTTAACATCCAGCCCCATCCGGATATCGAATATGTATCCATCATCCGCAGCGGCGGCTATGTGATTGCCGGTGACCTGGTGGTGCCACCTTTCAGTCAGGACATGAACCAGGTACCCGCCCTGCGTGGCAAATCCAAAGTGTACATCACTGTACAGGGACATGAACTGACACCCGCCGACGGCAGGCTGCTCGCCGACATACTCTGACAGGTTACGGTTGCAACGGGAAGGAAGCGGGCACTGAATCACCCATTCCTTCCCAGAATCCGTAATTTTTAACCCGGCACCTATATAGATGCCCGGGTTAATATCTCAGATCACCGCCAACAATCCGATCAAACCAAACAGTATCAGGTAGAAGGCAACAATATAATTGAGCAGTTTGGGCCAGATCAGGATGGCAATACCCGCCAGCAATGAAACCAGCGGTCCACCTATCACCAGAAAGTTCATATCCATCATTTTGCATCACCTCTCGTTGCAGTTGCTATCAGGCAGAGGGACTTTGCCCCAGCCTCAATCCTTCCAGAAAGACGGCGTGAGCAGGATCAATATGGTAAAGATTTCCAGACGGCCCAGGAGCATGGCCAGAATGGAGATCCATTTACCCATGTCACTCACATCCTGGAAATTGCTCGCCACCACCCCCAGGCCGGGACCCAGGTTGTTCATGCAGGTGGCCACGGCGGAAAACGCTGAGACCTGATCCAGCCCGGCATGGATCATAAGCAGCATGAGCACCACGAACACTACTGTATAGGCGGCAAAAAAACCCCACACGGCGTTCATGATGCGCTGATCCACTACATGATTCCCCAGACGCACGGGCAGAATGGCATTGGGATGAATCAGCTTGCGGATTTCACGCATGCCCTGTTTGAAGAGCATCAACACCCGCATCACCTTCATGCCCCCGGCTGTAGAACCGCCACAACCACCGATAAAGCTGATGAAAATGAGCAGCACCGGCAGAAAATCGGGCCACTGGGTGAAGTCCACGGTGCCAAACCCTGTACTGGTGATGACGGACACCACCTCAAAGGCGGCATCCCTCAGGCTGGAAGGCAGCTCATGATAATCGCCTTCCAGGCGCAACATCAGCCCCACCAGGATTACCAGAACCAGCACCAGTATCAAAAAGCTACGCGCTTCCACGTCCTCCCAGTACTGCCGGGGCGCCTTGTGGTAGATGGCAAGATAGTGAACGCCAAAGTTCAGGGAAGCCAGCAGCATGAAAACCACGGATACAAACTCGATCTGGCTGCTGTGAAACCATGACAGGCTGGCATCGTGAGTCGAAAAGCCCCCAGTCGAAACCGTGGACAAGCTGTGGGCAATGGCATCGAAAGGCTCCATGCCAAACGCCCAGTAGGCAAAGGCGCAGGCAGCCGTCAGAGACAGATAGATGAGCCACAGGGCACGGGCAGTGCTTGCCAGGCGCGGTGTCATCTTTTCTTCCTTCATAGGGCCCGGGGCTTCGGCCCGGTACAGCTGCATACCACCGATGCCCAGCATGGGCAGTACGGCAATACCCAGCACAATCAAGCCCATTCCTCCCATCCACTGCAATTCCTGTCGATACAGCAATACTGAGCGTGGCAGGTCGTCGAGTCCGGTGATCACCGTGGCGCCAGTGGTGGTGATGGCGGAAGCGGATTCGAACAGGGCATCGATGAAATCCATATCCAAAGACAGGAACAAGGGCCAGGCGCCCATGAAACTGAGCAAGCCCCAGAACAGGGTGACAATGAGGAAACCGTCCTTGCGGCTGATGCGGGACTGTTTTTTCCGCCAAGGCAACCACAGCAAAAGACCGGCTCCCAGGGTCAGCACGAGGGGCAGAAGAAAGTCGCGCATCACCGGCTCCCCGTACCACAGGCCCACCAGCACAGGCACTGACAGTGACAGGCTGAACATGGAAGCCAGCAGTCCAGAAGTTCTGGAGACTATGAGCAGTTGCACTGAATGAATCCGAATGCTTTCATGGCAGCAAAGCATACTCCCGAACAACGGTTCATTGCCACCAAAAGACAGGAAGAACCCTGAAAATTACTGATATTTGTCAATGCTGCGCAAGGAGCCGTCAAGGCACAATGCACGATTCTGATTGAATACGGAAAACTATGCTTTATTCAAATTCAGTCTGGCATATAACGACCAGGAGGCAAAAGACATGAAAACCCGATTCATCGTGAGCGCTCTGCTCGCAACCAGCATCGCCCTGCCCGCCATGGCGGCGGACAATCAGGAAATGGTCATGGAAGCACGCAAAGTGATCAAGCAGTTCGCAACTCAACTCAAGAGCGAGCTGAAAGCCGCCATGAAAGAAGGTGGGCCGGTCAACGCCATCAGTGTGTGCAATGAAAAAGCCCCCGAGATTACGGAGCAAGTCAGCACCAGCAGCGGCTGGACCGTGGCCCGCACCAGTCTCAAGCCCCGCTCCACCGCCAATGTGCCTCTTCCCTGGGAACGCAAGGTCATGGAGGAGTTCGAGGCCCGGAAAGCCGCTGGCGCCGATCCCAAGACCCTGGACTATTCGGATGTCGTCGAGGAGAACGGTAAAAAGGTATTCCGTTACATGAAAGCCATCCCCACTGCCAAAGTTTGTCTGAACTGCCATGGTGGCGAGCAAGTGAAGCCCGAAGTGGAAATGCGCCTCAAGTCCCTGTATCCATCAGATCGCGCCCGTGGTTTCAAAGAAGGCGATATCCGTGGCGCTTTTGTACTGAAAAAGACTTTCTGACATCACCTGCAACGGAGGGCCAAACCGCTATTGTATGCAATAGCGGTTTGGCTCCTGCCCCCCGGGACGCTGCCTGCCCCACTCCCCTCCTAGGCAAAAAACCTGAAACAGCCTGCAATACAGAGGAAAAATCCCCGGAAAACCCCTTCCGGTATGCTAGTCTTTCGGGTACAGAAACCATGATTTCGGGGATTCCTGCGAAACAGCAGGAGAAATTCAAGTGCAGCACAAATTTGACATCTACTTTTCTGGCGAGATTCTCGAAGGCAAAGACCCCGAGCAGGTCAAAGAAGGCGTAGGGAAAATATTTAAGCTGTCTGGTGCCAAACTGGATGCCTTGTTCACAGGCAAACTCCGCCGCATCAAGAAAGACGTCAACGTGGAACAGTCCGGGAAATTCCGGGAAGTCTTCCGCAAGGTTGGCGCCCTGGTTCATATCGTCCCCGCAGGGGAACTTCCGCAACAGGAAAAGCCCCGCAACGTCGAGGAAACCCCTTCCCTATGGAGTCTGCTGCCCGCTGGCGCGAATCTCAATCCCCTGCCCCGCACGGCAGAAAATGAAACACCTGTAGCGGCTCATGCGGGTGAAAACCTGGACATGGCGCCCGTCAGCCCCATGCCCGCGCCACCCGAACCAGCCCCCCCTCCTGTCAATACCAGCGGCCTCGATATCAGTCCGGCCAACACCGGCTCCCTGGAAGAGTTCGTGGAAGAAAAACCTACCGTCCCCCTGCCCGATGTCAGCAACCTTGATATCGCCAGAGACGACAAACCCATCCAGCCAGAGGCAACTTTCCCGGAGGACAGACTGCCGGACATCAGCCATCTTCAGGCCCAACCAGCCAATACCGGCTCCCTGGAAGAGTTTGTTCAGGAGAAAGAACCCGTGCCCATCCCCGACACCGACAATCTGTCACTGAAAGGCTGAAGCCGCTTCTGCAGAAAACCTGATGGTAAAGCGCCCCAGGGGATGGCGGCTTTCGAACTGCAGAGGCGTGTGCTTTGCATCATCAGCCAACCACACATAGACAGGCCGGTGAGCCGGACCGGGTTTTCCTTCTTCAGTGGCATCGAAACGCAGTTTCCAGGTTCGGTATTCTTTGCCATCCACTACCAGCAGATGGCGTTTTTCCACGCTTACCCGATAGTGATACAGGTGCTTTCCATCGGTAACAGCATAGTGGTACCGCAGTCCATGCCGCAGTTCCCGGCCTCTTACTGCCTGGAGCATTGACAGCCAGTCCAGCATTCCCTGAGGCACCTTGTGCCGGCCATATTTGTGAAACTGAAACGCTTCTCCCGGCGCCAGCCAGCTCTGTAGTGACACCGGAAAAACATGTTGTCCCGCCCCTTTCCCCCGGGAGCGGAAACGCAGCATACGCTTGCCTTTCCAGTCCACCCAGATGATCTGATGCTTCAGCTTGTGGGTTTTTTCGTAGGTTTCCAGGGCAGTTACTGCCAGTGGCTGGGAGGTCCATAGACTGCGATAACGCACCCTCATAGGGTAATGTTTCTCCACAAAGGTATAGGGTTGCGAGGTGACCTGCATGGTGGACTGGTAGTGTTTTTCAGCCCCCGCAGCCTCTACCGGCAGGGTTTCCAGAGAAACAGCAGCAATGGCAATGGGCTGCCCCGCGCTGAACAGTCCCTGATAGCTGGCTTCGTAGTAAAGAGTTTCAGCCTGCAGCGCAGAACCCGCCAGCCAGGCAAATGCCAATAACAGAAATTCAAACAGGGTCCTCACCAGCCGGCTCCGGTTTCAGGTCATGATGGAAACGGGCGAAAGCATCTTCCGGCCCGATAATGACCAGCACATCGCCCTTGTCCATGCGATGGCGTCGGGGATCCGTGGCAAAGATGAGATGATCGCCAAAGTTCCTGTCCACTACCCCCAGCACTATCAGGTTGTAGCGCTCGTCCAGGGACAACTCATCCAGATACCTGCCGTGCAGAAAGCTGCCCTCCTCCACATGGATTTCAGCGATATCCAGATCCACCTTTCCAAATACCGTGCGTTCCATGGTCTCGGCAATCACCGAACGATGCATGAGTTCGTAGATCTTGTAGCCGCTGATACGGTAAGGATCGATCACCTTGGTGGCTCCTGCGGCATACAGGCGCTCAATGGTATCCCGGGAGCCGCTGATGGATACTATGGGCAGTTCCGGAGCAATGGCCTTGGCGGAAATCACCAGGAACACATTGCTGGCATCATCATTGTGCAGGGCAAACAGCACATCAGCATCATCACCAATACCCACACGCCGCAGTTCGTCGTCATCCTGCAGGTTGATCTGCTCCACGGCAAAACCCTGGGAATGCGCCTTGTCCACGTCTGCCTTGTGATCATCCACGATACTCACGGCCTGGCCTCGCTGGGTAAGCTGGCGGGCCACTTCCAATCCCACAGGCGTGGCGCCAACCACTACGATCCGTTTACAGATCTTACGCATCCTTTCTCCTCCAGCGCCGGATTTTGAGCTTCTGCTTGAGGCGCAACACGCTGTACTGGTGTCCGAAGACCAGCAGCATGTCATCACCCAGCAGCACAAAATCAGCCCCCGGGTTGAACTGGAACCGCTGTTCCTCCAGGTCGAAATGACTGCGCACATGGTCGCTGCTGCGATCCAGGGTGGTGATGACCCCGAACAGGATCAGACGCATCTCCTTCAGAGGAAGGTCGCCGATGGTCTTGCCATCCAGCCAGGATCGCGGGGGAATATGGATGGTTTCCAGACGGATATCATCTTCGCCCATGACAATACCGTGTATGGCTTCGAAAGCCACCGGCTGCCCCACATACTCACCTGCGATCAGACCGACGATTTTGAAAGGTTCCAGGGCATGGTTGGCTCCGGCATGCAGCAGCTTATTGACCGTCTGGTGATGGTTGGCCCGGGAAATGATCTCGATTTTGTCATCCAGCTGGCGCGCCGACAGGGTGACGAACACATTCACCACGTCGTCGCCGGTGAGGCACAAAATCTTGCCCGCCGAACGCCCCACGCCCAGGGTCTGCAACAGGCCAATGCGCTCTGCCTTGCCCTGTACCGCCAGGTAGCCTTCCCGCCGGGCCAAGTCCACAGCATCCTCGTCCGCATCGATGATCACGAAAGGCAGCTTGTCCCTGGCCAGGTATCCCGCCACCACCTGCCCCACGCGTCCAAAACCGCAAATCACCGTGTAACGCTTCTTTTTCTCCAGAAGCAGGGAAACCCGCCGGTCGCGCACTTCGCTCATCTTCTCCTGAAAGGCGGACACGATGATAGAGGTAAAAAAGGAAATGACCCCCAGGCCGCTGATAATGAGCACCATGGTCACCAGGCGGCCTTCCACCGTATGCGGCGTGATATCGCCATATCCTACCGTGGACAGGGTCACCAGGGCCCAGTAGATGCCTTCGAAGAAGCCGTCGATATCCCCCCCGGTCTCCCGGGATTCAAACAGATAGATTGCGGAAGACCCCACCAGCAGCACGAACATGAGGAAACTGAACAGAGTGAACAGCTCCAGGCGTTTTTCCCGCAGCACGGAGCTGAACTGCTGGATGCTGTGCGCATAGCGGAACAACTTGAACAGCCGGAACAGCAGGAACAGGCGCAAAATACGCAGAGGCCGGTAACTGGGCAGTATGGCCAGCAGATCGATAATGGCCATGGGTGAACTCACGTAATTCCATTTGCTGCGGAATATGGTCCACAATGCCCGGGACAGGCGGAAAGGCTCGTTGATCAGATCACTTTTTTCATATTCATCGATAACAATACGGTGTACGTCGTCATAGACCCACATGCGCCCCAGGTATTCGAGAATGAACAGGGTCACCACCATGTCCTCGAAATACCCGGACCAGGCGCCCAGGTGATGCTTGACGCTGTAGAGCAGAAAGAACACGCTGCTCAGCACCAGCAGCATCATGAAGATATCGAAATAGGGCCGAATGCGGGCGTGGGGATTTTCCAGCAGGTCGTAGGCTGCTTTCTTGGCCCGCCCATAAGCGCCGGATTCTTCCAGGCTGTAGGCAAGTCGAATGACGAAATCTGATACTGCCATTATTCAGAAGCCACTTCCAGGCGTTCGGTTTCCGCCAGGCGCACACGACGACCATCGAGGGTTTCGAAGCTCCGGCCTTCCAGGGATCCCCGGTAAGCCCGGTATTCACTGCGATGTCCTGTTTGGCTGTCAATGACCCATACCTGCATCACCTGATGCGCATCACGCCAGTACAGCCAGAATCCCAGAGCGGATCCCAGAACCATGAGGGTCACCACGCCAAGAGCCAGCCCCTTCATCCAGGGAGCGCCTGATCGCGCTGGTGGCACCTGGACTGGCGCCCTGGCGGGACGGCCACGAAAGCGGACCAGGAGGATGACCACTCCAATCACCGCCAGAGTGAAAACCAATTTCGTCAGCATGAACGGCAAACGGATTCCTTTGTTATCATGGTGCCAAAGTAACACCATTGCGTGGATATGAAAACAGCCATCCTTCTTGTTCTACTCCTTTTTGCGCTCACCGGTTGCGAGAATCCGGAGAAGCCCACGGTGCCCCTGTATCTGGCCATGCAGCGGGGTGACATCGAACAGATCGAAAGGCACATCCGCTGGGGTTCCGACATGAACCAGCTGGACAGAGACGGTTATGCGCCCCTGCATGTTGCCGTGCGCAACGGGCGCACAGCCATCGTGCGCCTGCTGTTAAAGAATGGGGTTGATGTGGCACGCAAGGATGCCCGGGGTCATGATGCCCTCTATCATGCCGTACTGGGCTCGCAGCTGCGTATTGCCGACCTGCTTCTCAAGGCTGGCGTAAACATGGATGCCAACGCCCTGCTGCTGGCCGCAGTACGCCAGGGGGTGAGTGAACGCGAGGTCTATCGCTATCTCAGTCAACATGGAGCGGACATGAACCTGCGGGATACGAATGGCGACACGCCTTTGTTGCTGGCCATCCGCCAGGGTAACCACAAGCAAGCCAAGCATCTGGTGAGCTTCGGCGCAGATGTAACGGTCAAGGATGCCAGGGGGAAAACAGCATTGGCCATTGCAAATTCCCTGGGTTTGCGGGATATTGCCCAGCTTTTACAACGCAATGGCGCAACCTGAGGTAATACCGACATGGCAAGCACACCCGACGAAATTTCCATCAGTTACAGCGAAGGCGGCCAGGAACTGGTCAAGGAATTGGACAAGCAAATCCTCACCAAGGGCGCCTGGACCACTATCATCTTCCGTTACCAGGACTGGAACAACGCCAAACAGGAATACGGTCCGGACAAATTCACCATCCGCCGCTACCAGAAGCGCAATGGCGAATACATGGCCAAATCCAAGTTCAACATCTCCAGCAAGGATCAGGCAAAGAAAATCATCGACGCCCTGAAGAACTGGATCGACGATTGACCGATAGCGGGCAAACTCTTGAAGTAGGCGCCATACTCATGGGCCTGGCGGGTGGCCTGGCCATCTTCCTGTATGGCATGGAGCTGCTCACCAACGCCCTCAAGGCCAGTACCGGACGGCGCCTGAAAACCCTCCTGGCGCGTATGACCACCAACCGCTTCAAAGGCGTGGTGGCCGGCGCCCTGGTCACGGCCATCATCCAGTCTTCGTCCGTCACCACGGTGTTGGTCGTGGGCTTCGTCTCCGCCGGGCTGATGCATCTGCAGCAGTCGATTCCTATCATCATGGGCGCCAGTATCGGCACCACAGTCACTGCACAAATTATCGCTTTCAAGATCACCCATTTCGCCCTGCTCATCGTGGCCATGGGTTTTGCCATGCAGTTCCTCAGCCGCAATGAAGTAGTCCAGCGCACGGGCACCATGATCTTCGGTTTCGGCCTGATCTTCTTTGGCATGAGCCTCATGGGAGACGCCACCTCGCCCCTGCGGGACTATCCACCGTTTATTCAGTTCCTGCAGGAAATGAAGCACCCCCTGTATGGCATCCTGGCCAGCGCCGCCTTTACTGCAGTGGTACAGAGTTCGTCCGCCACCACTGGCGTGATCATTGTCCTGGCCACCCAGGGCCTGATCACCCTGGACCAGGGCATCGCCCTGGTGTTCGGCGCCAACATCGGCACCTGCGTTACCGCCCTGCTGGCCGCCATCGGCAAGTCCCGGGAAGCCCTGCGCACGGCCCTGGTGCATATCCTTTTCAACACCCTGGGGGTCATCATCTGGTTCTGGTTCATTCCCGAGTTCGCTACTTTCATCCGCGACATCTCCCCCCGTCACCAGGAGCTTCAGGGTATTCAACGCCTGGCGGCGGAAACCCCCCGCCAGATCGCCAACGCCCACACTCTGTTCAATGTGGGCAACACCATCCTGTTCATCGGCTTCACCTCCTGGTTCGCCCGTCTGGTGACCTGGCTGGTGCCGGTCACGGAGGAAGAGAAGGCGCACAAGGTGACACCCAAGTACCTGGACAAGACCCTCCTGGATACCCCAGCCCTGGCGCTGGACCGGGTGCGCATGGAGATTGGGCGCATGGCGGAACATCTGCTGCCCATGCTGCGCAAAGGCGTTCAACTGGCCATGACAGGCAACACCCAGGAACTGTCGGAACTGAACCGCATGGACAGTGAAGTGGGTATGCTGCATGCTCCCATTCTCGATTACCTGCAGGCCCTATCCAAGGGCGACCTGAGTACCCGGGAGGCGGAACTCGCGCACCGCTACCTGGCCATTGCATCCTACTACGAAAACATCGGCGACAGCCTCAAACTACACCTGATCCACGTAGGACGAAAACGTCTGGCGGAAGGACTGGTGGTAGGAGAAGAAACCCGAAAACTCATCGAGGACATGGTGGACACCCTCATCCATCTCCTGGAAAAAGCCACCCAGGCCGTCACTCGCATGGATCGCAAACCCGCCAGAAAAGTGGTGAAAGCCAAAAACGAGATCAATCGCCTGGCCGCCGATATCGAACGCCACGTGGTCCGTCGCATGACCGCCGACGCCCCCCAGAGGCGCCTCACCTACCAGACGGAAACAGAACTGCTGGAGGCATTGAAACGGGTGTATTACTTCACCAAGCGTATTGCCAAAGAAGTGTTGCAGGCCGATACCCGCAAGAAAAAGAAAAAAGAACCCCAGGAAGCCGCCTGAACCCCTCAGCGTAGGTCGGGCTTCAGCCCGACAGATTCACGGTATTTGCCCCCGCCCTGGTGAAAGTTAGAGGCTAAAGTCCAATCTCCGCCGGCCAGTCCAGCAGAGCATCCACGATCTGACGCTGCCTGGGCGTCAACCCGGGATCCACCACCCTTTGTGACAGTTCCTTCTGGTAGGCATCCAGCGTGATGCTGGAACCCCCTTCCGGGTCCATAAGCCGCTGACGGCGATACGCTTCCCAGCGCTGCTTTTCCCCGGCGTCCAGGCTTTGCGGCCAGTTGCGCGCCCGGTAGCGGAACAGCAGTTCCGTCAGCTTGTGGTCTTCGAAGGCCGGGTGAAAACCCCGTAACTGTTCGGGGGTCTGTCGCAGCACCTGCTCGCACAGCCGCCGGTCATGATTGGATATGAAGCCACCATAGAGATCCTGGTCGGGATCGTTCACCGGTGCGAAGGGCTGCTCGCTGTACACCTCGCGAATCTTGGCTTCCAGGCCCGGCACCGCCAGAATCTGCTGCAAGTGCCGCTGTTCACGTTCTGCATCGAGATCCCATTTCTCCCTGGCCTCGGCTGAAAGGGTATTGACGGGCACCACCACCGGCGCATGATTGAGACTGATCATCTTCAATGGAATGCGCGCCTCTCCCTCCTCCAGGTCTTCGGTGCGTGTATAGAGCTTTTCCCGAATCTGCGCTGCCGGCAAGTCGAACAAGGGTTGGGGATCTGTCCGCAGGTCATAAACAATGACACCATTCTTGTTGGTCGGATGCATGGCCAGAGGTACAACCACGGCAATGCAGCCCAGACGGGCCGGGTACTTGGCAGAAACATGCACCACGGGACGCCTGTCACGCAGATTCAGCTGCTGCCCCAAGCTGTGCTTGTCGCGGTTGTTGAAAACGTAGTCGAACAGGCGTGGCTGTTTTTCTTTAACCAGCCGCGCCATGGCAATGGTGGCATGCACATCCACCAGGGCATCATGCGCCCCCTCATGGGCTATGCCATTTGCGGCAGTAAGCTTTTCCAGACGAAAGCTGGCGACGCCCTCCTCATCCACAGGCCATTCGATACCCTCGGGACGCAGGGCGTGGGTGAGGCGCACCACATCGATGATGTCCCAGCGGGAGTTGCCGTTCTGCCATTCCCGCGCATAAGGGTCGTAAAAATTGCGGTACAGGCCGTAACGGGTGAACTCGTCGTCGAAGCGGATGCTGTTGTAGCCGAGGGCACAGGTGCCCGGCCGCGACAGCTCTTCGTGGACAGCATGAAAGAAATCCGCCTCGCAAACCCCTTCCTTGCGTGCCTGCTGAGGCGTGATCCCCGTGACCAGACAGGCCCCCGGTTGGGGCAGCATGTCATCGGCGGGACTGGCATAGACCATCAGGGGACGGCCAATGGGATTGAAATCCAGATCCGTGCGAATCCCGGCAAACTGCACCGCCCGGTCCCGGCGTGGGTCCGTACCCCAGGTCTCGTAGTCATGCCAGTAGAAGCTGGTCGTCATCTTTATCCTCCAAACATCCCGCTCCGGAAGTGTGCTGCAGCCAATACCGATATACAGAAAACAAACCCGATCAGGCGGTACAGCCAGCCCGGGAATTCACCCTGTGTACCGGCTACGGGCTGCCTTGAGAACAGAGAGAATATCCAGCGGCCGATACTCTGAAACAGCCGGTCAGAAAGGATGTCCAGGATGATGCTGATAACCAGTAAAAAAAGGAACAGGCTGCCCATGAAACTCCCCAATTGCGGTGACGCTGTGCATCATATCAGCAATACCCTGCCCACAAAAAAGCCGCCGCATCCGTTAGGACACGGCGGCTCGAAGCAGATCCCGCAGATCAGAGCTTTTCGCGGATACGCGCTGCCTTGCCGGTACGGCCACGCAGGTAGTACAGCTTGGCGCGGCGCACGTCGCCGCGGCGCTTTACTTCAATGCTGTCGATGAGGGGACTGTGAGTCTGGAAGGCGCGCTCCACACCTTCGCCGTGGGAAATCTTGCGCACGGTGAAGGCGGAGTTCAAACCGCGGTTGCGCTTGGCGATCACCACGCCTTCAAAGGCCTGCAGACGCTCTCGGTTGCCTTCCTTGACTTTGACCTTAACAACAACGGTATCACCGGGACCAAAGTCCGGGATGTCCTTGTTCATCTGTTCAGCTTCGAGTTCCTGGATGATATTGCTCATCGTTGTTGCTCCTCTTACCAGTTATGGCGCCTCACGGCGCGAAGTTCAATAATAAAATACTCGCAGCATCTTCGTCATGACGATGCCGACGCCCCCTGATGGGTGCGTATGAATTCTTCCAGCAGGCGCTGTTCCTCGTCGGACAGCTTCCGCTGATCCAGCAGGTCCGGACGGCGCAGCCAAGTGCGCCCCAGGGCCTGCATGAGCCGCCATTGCTCGATGGCGGCGTGATTGCCGGACAGCAGCACCTCCGGCACCTCCCGGCCTTCCAGCCGGTCGGGACGGGTGTACTGGGGAAAATCCAGCAATCCGTTCATGTAGGAATCCTGCTGCGCAGAATCCTCATGGCCCAGCACGCCGGGCAGCAATCTTGTCACGGCATCCATGATCACCATGGCCGCCAGTTCTCCGCCTGAGAGAACATAATCGCCAATGGACCATTCCTCGTCCACACAACAATCCACCAGGCGTTCATCGATGCCTTCATAACGGCCCGCCAGCAGGATCATGCCATCTCCGGCGGCCATTTCCCGGGCGGCCTTCTGATCGAAGCGCTGGCCCTGCGGGGTCAGGTAGATCACCCGGCTGCCCGGTGCCGCGGCTTTGGCTTCCTGCAGAGCCGCCTTTAGAGGCTCCACCATCATGACCATGCCCGGGCCGCCGCCATAGGGCCTGTCGTCCACGGTGCGGTGCGTATCGTCTGTGTAATCCCGTGGATTCCACAGATGCAGGCTGGCCTTGCCGTTGTCCAGGGCTTTGCCGGTGACGCCTAGGCGAGCCGCCTGAAACATCTCGGGAAACAAAGTCACGACATCAAAACGCATCAGAACTCCGGATCCCAGTCCACCAGGATGCGGCCTGCTTTCAGATCCACATCCCGGATCACCTGCTCCCAAATCCAGGGCAGCAGCCTTTCGCGCTCTCCCTGCACCACCAGCACGTCATTGGCGCCGGTTTCCATGAGCCAGCTGACTCTGCCCAGCTCTACGCCTTCCAGAGTCACGACCTGCAGTCCTTCCAGGTCCGCCCAGTAAAATTCATCGTCCGCCAGGTTTTCCGGCAACTGGGAGCGGCGCACCGCAATATCGGCTCCCAACAGCTCCCGGGCGGTTTCCCGGTCGTTGCAGCCCTGCAGCTTGGCCAGTACCAGCTTGCCCTGGCGGCGGCCGTGTTGCAGAGCCACGGCTTCCCAGTTCTGGCCGCGCCGCAGGTACCAGGTCGGGTAATCCAGGATGCCCTCCCTTGGACGGGTATCCGAATAGACCTTCAACCAGCCCTGCACACCATGCAGCCCGGAAACGTGACCGAGGGTGACCAGCCTTGCCGGCCCGTCACCCTCGGATTCAGGTTCTTTCACCCGGCTGTCAGCCATAGCTCAGGCTGCAGACGCCGAAACGCCGTGTCAGGCAGCTTCGCTCTGACCTTGCTTGCGGTACTGCTTGATCAGCGCCGCAGCACGTTCGCTCACCTGAGCGCCTTTGGCAATCCAGCTGTCAACAAGATCCAGTTCGATGCGCAGTTCTTCCTCTCCGCCCTTGGCGACAGGATTGAAGAATCCCAGGCGTTCGATGTAACGGCCATCACGGGGGCTGCGGGAATCCGTGGCAACGATGTGGTAGAAAGGACGCTTCTTGGCGCCGGTTCTTGAAAGACGAATTGTAACCATATTGACTAAGAGCCTTAAAATTCAGTGTAATCCTGACAACCCGGCAAGGGGCCGGATCAAGGTAAACGCGGCATTTTACTCGATTTTTGCCGAATGTGAAGCACTGAAAGCACTTTTTTTCATTCGGGGGCGAAAAGAACTTGGGCCTTTCCTGGGTCTGTATCAGCAGGGACCGAGGGAGACGCTTATGAACCAGACAAGATTTTCCATATTTTTCAGCATGGTGCTGATGATTTCTTCAGCAATGGCTGAAGAAGCCGTCTATACGCCATTGTTCAGTGATACCGCTGTGGGTGGATATGATCCCGTGGCCTATTTTACCGAAGGGCACCCGGTGAAAGGGAGCAAGCGCTTCCCTCTCGAATACAAAGGCGCCACCTGGTACTTTGCCAGTGAAGAACACCGACAGATGTTTCAGGCCAACCCCGGCAAGTATGCACCGCAGTACGGCGGCTACTGTGCCTGGGCCGTGGCCCATGACACCACTGCCAGGGGCGATCCTCTGCAATGGACGCTTCACGAGGGCAAGCTCTACCTGAACTACGATGCCGCCATTCGAAAGGATTGGGAGCAGGACAAGGCACACTGGATCAGGGAAGCAGACAGATTCTGGCCCACCCTGTCCAGATAACCCAGCCTTTTCACCACTCTGACAAGGAAAAAACATGAAAAAAAACATCATCCCCGTAACCAGCTGGATACTGGCCCTGTGGGCATGCAAAGTATTCCTCAGCTCTCTGCCCTACAAATTCAGCGGTCATCCCGACACAGTGCATATCTTCAGCACCATAGGAGGCTGGCTGCAAGGTTTCCTGGGCGACAGCCTGGGAGGCCTGTTCGCCCGCTACGGCGCCTATGGCGTAGGCAGTTTTGAACTGCTCACATCCCTCATCCTGTTGTCTCCAGCCCTGTTCTGGCTGTTGGGAAAAACAGCGCCGGCCCTGAAACTGCCGTCCCGGCGTCTCATGCACCGCATTGGAGGTGCTATGGCCAGCCTGGTCATGGGAGGCGCGGTGTTCTTTCACCTGGCTTCTCCTCTGGGGGTGGAAGTGTTGCATGAAGGCAAGGGTGACGGAGGTTCCCTGTTTTACGCTGCGGTTTCCATCCTCGTCTCTGGTATCATTCTATTCTTGATCAACCGCAAACCGGGCTCTGCAGCAGTATAAGCGAATGAACGACCAAGCCATATTCCAGCGCCTGCTGGCCCTGGTGGAGCAGTACTACGCCCGGCGCAAAGAGGGGAAGTTCCTGGATTACCTTGAACCCCAGGCTCTGGCCGAAACCCTGGAACTGGAACGTCAGGCGCCCGGCGACTGGCAGCAGCTCTTCCAGTGGATGGAAAAATACCTGACCCATTCAGTAAAAACCGGCAACCACGGTTTCGTCAACCGCATGTGGTCCGGAGCCAACCTCCCCTCCATCATGGGGGAGATCATCACCGCGGTAACCAATACATCAGCCTGCACCTATGAGGCTGCCCCCGTATCCACCCTCATGGAACATTACATGCTGAACCGCATGCTGGAGCTGGTGGGTTTCAGGCAAGGCGAAGGCCAGATGACCACGGGATCGAGCAACGGCAACATGATCGCCATGCTCGCTGCGCGCAACCAGGCAGCTTCTGAAGCCAAGGAAAAAGGTTTGTTCAATGGACCATCCTTGACGGCTTTCGTCTCCGCCGATGCCCACTACTCCCTGGACAAAGCCGCCAACATACTGGGCCTGGGCACGGACAACCTGATCAAGGTGCCCGTGGATGAGCGGGGGCGCATGCGCCCGGACAGCCTGGAGCAACTGCTGGAGGAACAGCAGGCCCAGGGCCGCAAAGCTTTCTTCGTCTGCGCCACCCTGGGCACTACAGTGCGCGGCGCCTACGACCCCCTCCCGCCTTTACTGGAACTGCGCAAGGAACATGGCTTCTGGCTCCACGGCGACGGCGCCTGGGGCGGTGCCGCACTCCTGGACGATGAACTGCGCCAACGCTACCTGCCCGGCGTGGAGCAGCTGGACTCTTTCACCTGGGACTTTCACAAGATGCCGGGCAGCAACCTCATGTGCAACCTGTTGCTGTTCAATCACCACAAGGGCACCCTGCGCTGCGCCTGCTCTGCCGGGGAACACAGTTACCTGTTCCGCGAAGAGCACGAGGATGCGGAACTGGATACCGGCACCGCCTCTTTGCAATGCGGTCGCCGGGTGGACAGCCTCAAGTGGTTTCTGGACTGGAAATATTATGGTCGCGAAGGTCTGGCACAGCGCGTGCGCCATTACCTTGCCTTGTGCGAATATGCAGAATCCCGCATCGAATCTCTGCCACAGCTGGAGATGACCGCCTCCCGGGAGTCCTTCAACGTCTGTTTCCGCTTCCTTCCTCCCAGCGGCATGGACGCCAATGATTTCAATCTCAAACTGCGCCATCGCCTGTTCGAAGAAGGAATAAGTCTGGTGGGCGTGGCCTTTATTGGGAACACTCTTACCCTGCGCCTGCTCATCACCCACCCGGATTTCCGCGAGGAGGATGTGGACCGGTTTCTGCAATCTGTCATCGACATGGGGGCGCGCCTGCTGCATGAATGACTGTAAGGCAAAAACCTGGCCCTCTCCAGCCCTTTCTCCCCGGCAACAGCAACTGCTGGAAGCGATGGCCTGCCACCTGGACGATGAAACCAGCCTTGTGAGCCTGGCGGCAGACTTTGAGGCGCAAGGCGACTATCCTCATGCCCCGCACTGCTATTCCCGCTCCATCCTCTACCGTCATCCAGAAGGCGCAGAGATCATGGTGGCGCGCTGGGACGTGGGCGCCAGAACCCCCACCCACGGTCACCCCCAATATGCTTTCGTCATGGTGCTTCAGGGCTGTCTGCAGATGGAACACTTCACAGACACCCCAAACGGTCTGCACCTCACCGAAACCCTGGTGAAACACACCGGCGAACACATTTACGCCGCAGGCAGAGAAGGCTGCTATGACAACGCTATTCATCGGGTCACGGCCCTGCAGCCCAGCCTCAGCCTGCACATCTATTCTGACGACGCCCTCAAGGGAATCTGTTTCGACTGATGCTGCGTGTCCGTCTCGTACTCGGCTATATGGGCTGGTGCCTGCGCCTGGGCGCGCGGCCCTGGAACTATTTTCAGCTCAATGCTCCCTGGTTCAACGCGCGGCGGCGCCTGTTCTCCAAAGCAGAGATGGATCAGCTCATACCGGAAGCCTGGCGTCTGCGCCAGACTCCCCTGGCTGAACTGAAGCAGCCCCGGCACTGGCCCGTATTCCTCAAGCCCGAATGGGGCCAGAACGCCAAGGGCATCGCTGTGGCCCGGAACAACGCCGAATGGGAGCGCCTGCGCCAAGCATTGCTGCAACAACCCATACCCTATCTGGTACAGGAAGCCGCCCCCGGCCAACATGAATTCGAGATATTCTATATCCGCAGCGCTGCCGATCCGACCCGGTTCGCCGTGCTCTCCCTGACGGAAACCCGGAATCTTGGCGGGGACGACTGGCCGGTAAACAGCATCCTCAACCCGGACACCCGGCACACCGCCCTGCCCCTGTCGCCGCAACAGGAGCGGCAATTGTGGCGTTATATGAGCCAACTGCCTCCCTTTCGCATCGCCCGGGTGGGGGTGCGCGCAGAATCTTTGGAAGCCATGCTCGATGGCCATTTTCGCATCATCGAGATCAATCTGTTCGTCCCCATGCCCCTGATGCTGCTGGACGAAGACATTCCCCTGAAACAGCGCCACGATTTCATCCGCAAGGCAATGAAAGCCCTGGCAGAACTGACCCTGGCACTGCCTTCCGACCAGAAGAGGAAACGCATCTTCTGGCCCATGTTCTTTCTCAACTACCGGATCAAGCCATGAAGGCCCTGAAAAAAATCATCTACGGATGGATAGACAAACACTTTCTGCACGGATGCAGCAGCTACAATCCCCTGGAGGTGCGCAAGAGCTGCCGCTCCAAGGAACAGGCCCGGGAGATGTTCGCCGCCCAGGGCATACCCCATGCCCAAGGAGAGATCTTTCTCAGCCCCTGGCGTGCCCACCGCTTTGCCAGAACGCATGGTTTTCCCCTGGTGATCAAGCCCAACGTCTCCGGCTTCTCCCGGGGAAGCCACTTTCCCATCAACAGTTTCGCCGAGCTGTGGAAAGCCGCTCTGATGGTAAAAATATGGTGGCCCTGGTCCGTGGTGGAGGAATACCTGCAGGGGCGCAACTACCGGGTGCTGGCGGGTAACGGGGAAATCATATCCGTCATCCGCCGCTATCCCCCTTTCGTCACTGGCGATGGCCACTCCAGCATCAGCCAGCTCATCGACGCGGAAAACCGTATCCGCAAGGAAATGGGCCTTTACCCGGTCATCCACCCCATACCCAAGAACCGCGCCATCCGCCGCTATCTGCGCAAGCAGGGACTGAGCCTGGACAGCGTGCCCCCGGAAGGCCAGGAAGTAACCCTGTTCAACCGCATATCCCTGGCCCCGGGCGGCGTTGTGGAAACCGTGGATACCAGCACCATTCCCGAGATCAATCAGCAGTTGTTCAAAAAGATACTGGATCTGTTCAATGCCAATATACTGGGCATAGACGTCATTATGGAAGAAGGCATAGAAACCCCCTGGAACGCACAGAAATGCATATTCCTGGAAGTGAACTCCCGGCCCTTCACCGCCATGCACGACGTGCCACGCTTCGGCAGCAAACAGGATTTGAGCCAGGCTTTCCGGCGCCTGGATGCGCTGCACATCGACAACCGGGACATATTCTGATGGCCCTGTCCCGTTCGACACAGTTGTTTTACCGCTTTCTCGGCCTGCATTCCTTTCTCATCGGGCTGTTTCCTTTCTTCATTCCCGTCTTCCTGTGGAAGCATGGCTACAGCCTTACGCAGATCAGCAGCTTCATCGCCATCACTGGCGCGGGTTTCCTGCTGGCCTTGTGGCTGTGGGACAGAATGCACAAGACCCTGCCCCTGAATACCCTCATCGCGACTTCCTTTCTGGTGGAAAGCTCTCTCCTGGCCACAATCTTCATGGAAGGGCAACCGGTCTTTCTGCCCCTGTTCGCCCTGCTCAATGGCGCCTACAACTGCTTTTTCTGGATCACCCAGCGTGCGCTGTTCTTCGAAACCCTGGGAGATGAGGACACGGGCCGGCGCTTTGGCAATTTCCAGGTGGTTGTGGTGGTCATCATCAAGATGGGCGTACTCTTCGGCGGCCTGCTTTTGGACAAGGCCGGTTACCTGTCCGTATTTCTGCTCTCCTCCCTCATCGGCCTTCTGGGCATGATCTCATTTTTCCTGCTCAAAGAGCCCATGGAGCTGCCTGCGGCGTTGCGCCGGGACGCCCCCCTGAGCCTGAAAGCCATTTTGGCTTTCAAAGACCCTTATCGTTCACGACCCGTGTTTCTTCTGGATGGTCCATTTCTGTTCCTGGAAAGTTACTTCTGGGTGATTACCCTGTTCCTTCTTGCCCATGAAAGCTTCTGGAAGCTCGGCGCGCTGGTGATTTTTCTGGGAGCCAGCTTCAGCGCCCTGTTCTACATCATCAAGAACCGTATCGACCATATGCCGGCACAACGCATCTATGTCGTTGCCGCCACCGGATATTGCCTGTCCTGGTTCATGCGCGCTACTGTGGACGCGGATCTGCCTCTGGGATGGCTGTTCGCCATACTGCTGGTTATCACTTTCTGCACATCCTTTTTCCGCCTGGCCTTCAACAAGCGCTTTTTCGATCTGGCGCGGGAGACCTCCGCCCACCGTTACCTGTTTCTGAAAAGCTACTATTCCCAGTTCAGCATCGCCCTGGGATTTTCCCTGGCCGCCGGGGTGTTTGCGTTGAGCCAGGATCATTCCGGCGAATGGCTGCGCTTCAGCTACCTGGGGGCGGGGTTTTTTGCCCCTCTGTTTCTTCTGTATCGGTCCCGTCCCGCCTGATACTGCGCTGGCGCTGCAACTTGCGCCGGATGCCTTCCTTGATCTTTTTTTCGGCCGCCACCAGTTTATCCTTCACACCGAGCTGGGCAGCTTTCTTGAGTACAGCCGCGCTGGAATGCTCCTTAAGTTTACCCCCGAGAAAGCCAAACACCGCCCTGGGCAACACATAGATCACGATCAGCACAGAAAGTATCACCACCAGAGGCAGCGCCGCCACCGTGGCCAGCAACTGTTCCATCCCGCTGAGTTCCTGCCAATGAGTGTTGAGGCGCCGTTTTACCAGCCAGGCCCGGGCCCGCAGGTAGCGCAACAGGCGCTGCAATCGCCGGAAGCGCAGGTGGGCCGTAAAAAACAGAAAATGACTGGTGATCTTGATAATGAGGCGCTTCAGGCCCAGCAACAGCAGAAACGGCAGTTTCTTCAACAGGATCAACAGGCCTTTGAGAGTCAGGAGCTTTTTCGCCCACAAAAGTGCGGCCAGCAGACCCACCACCATGACGTCCCAGTAGTATAGGCCCGCAGCCGCGGCGATCACCAATGAAGCCGTCGCGGCAATGATCAGCAGCTTCTTTTTATTCATGAGGCTGTACCATACATGACCCAACCCCAACCCGCGAAATCATCTTGCAAAGCACTGGAGATAGTGACAAGGTAAAAAAACACAATAAAGCTGAAGGAGGGGAAAACGATGCCCATGAGCAATCTGATCAAACTGATGACACGCCTGGGCAGTGATGCCGAACTGGCCAAGGCATATGCCACCAACCCGAAAAAGGTCATGGAAGACGCAAAACTCTCTCCGGAGGAGATGAAACTGCTGGAAGAGGCGGACCTGAAAGCACTGGAAAAAGCCACCGGCCTCAACTCTCTGAAGAAAATTACCATTATCATCCGCTCACCTGAGCGCTGAACTCGGATCACCCGGCAGACAAGGAGTCAGTGCCCCCCATGAAACACCCTGGCCGCCAGTTACTGCCTGTTCTCCTGTTCCTGTTACATGCAGGAGGCATGTGTTACGCCGGCAAACTGGAAAACATCCTCAACGGCGTCAATCCCTTTGCTTCACAACCGACCAAGGAACTGGAATGGCTGGTTGAGCAGCTCACTCCTCTGGAAGACCATGCCAGTCCGGAACAACAACTCTCCATCGACCTGCTGAAAATGCGCCTGTATGCGATTCAGGGCGATATGGAAGATGCCCTTGAACTCCTGCGGCATTTTGACAGTCCCTCCATCCCCCCTGAATACAGAGTTCGCGCATATACCATTGCCATTCCTATCTACCATATGTTGGGCGACTACATCTCCGGGTTCAAATACCTCAACAAGACCCAGCTGCTGTTGCCCTGGATAAAAGATCCCAGTCTGAAACTCATCGCCCTCAGCAATGCGCCCGAGCTGTATATCGATTCGGGCGATCTGGACAAGGCTCTGGAACTGTCACTGGAAGACGTACGTGCTGAGGAAGCCATAGGGTCACCTATCGATCTTTGCGGCAGCTACGACAACCTTGCCGGCGCCTATCTTCGGAGGGAAGAATTCAGCAAGGCGGCCGAGAGCTACCGCAAAATGATCCGCTACTGCAAAACCGCATCGGCCCCCCTGTTCGAGGGCATGGCGCGTGCAGGCCTGGGCACCTGCCTGCAGAAGCAGAAGCAACACCAAGCGGCGCTGAAAGAGCTTGAAACTGCCTTGAAGCTGGTCAGAGATAGTGGCTACCGCTATGGCATCGCCTATATCCTGGTGCAACTGGCCAATGTTCATTTCTCTCTGGGACACATCGACCAGGCCCAGTCCCACCTTGATGAAGCCATGCCCCTGCTGGCGAGCACCGGCATATCGCCCCAACATACGGATGCCTATGCCCTGCAAAGCGAGCTGGCCATGTACCGGGGAGATGCCAACTCCGCCCTGGAGTGGTACAAGAAAAAATCGGCGGCTGAAGCCCAGGTCATGGACAACCGCAAGACCGTCCGCATCGCCCAGCTTCAGGTGGAATTCGAGGTCAAGAACAAAGAAGAGCATATTGAGCAACTCATGCAGGACAACCGGCTTCTGGCTTTGCAGAAGAAAAACGCCAATCAGCGCTCCCTGATTACCATACTGGGGCTGATCATCGTTGCCCTGATCATCATACTGCTCTGGCTGAAGGCCAAGCGCGAACGCAGTTACTTCAAACACATGTCCCAGGTCGACCCTCTGACGGATCTCTACAACCATGCCTATTGCTATTCCCTGGCGGAAGAACGCTTCCATGAATGCCGCCGGCTCAAGAAACCTTTTACTGTAGTGGTAGCGGATATCGACTGGTTCAAGTACGTCAACGATACCTATGGGCATGCTGCCGGCGACAAAGTGCTGCAGCATATTGCAGCGGTACTGAAAAACTGCCTGGGTAAACATGGCATCGTGGGCCGCACCGGCGGTGAGGAGTTCACCTGTTTTCTTCCCGGCATGGACATCAGCCAGGCCAGACAGCTAGTGGAAAACTGCCGACGCCAGATTCATCCGGTCGTGGACTATGGCAAAAGCATCGAAGTCACCCTGAGCTACGGTCTGGCGCAGGCGCAGGGAGACTACAATACCCTGGACACCCTGGTACGCGATGCCGACGAAACCCTGTACAAGGCCAAGCGCAACGGCAGAAACCAGGTGCTGGCTCATGTTCCCCGCAGTGAAACCACAGAGGCCTGAATGACACAAGGATCCCTGGTAGTGGTGGGCACCGGCATTCAGCTGGGCCGCCATATCAATGAACGCGCCATCAGCGAGATTCGTCTTGCCAATCAGGTATTCTGCATGACCGATGCCTTTGCCTATCGCTGGGTGGAAAGTCTGCGTCCTGATGTACGGGCGCTGCACATCTATTACGATGATGGCAAGGACAGGCGCCAGACCTACCGGGAAATGGAAGAGGTCTTGGTCGAAGCGGTACACAGCGGCAAGAACGTATGTGCGGTTTTCTATGGGCATCCTGGCGTTTTTGCCCAAGTACCCCATGCCGCCATTGCCCGGCTGCGCAGCGAAGGCTATCCGGCCCGCATGGAACCGGGAATATCAGCAGAGGACTGCCTGATCGCCGATCTTGGCCTGGACCCTGGCAGGCGGGGCTGCCTGTCCTTGGAAACCACCCAGTTCCTGATCTATGACCGTCACATCGATCCCACAGCCATGCTCATCCTCTGGCAAGTGGGTCTGTGTGGCGACCTGAGCGGCAAGCGCTTCGACACCAGCGCCGAAAGACTCCAGATACTGGTGAAGAAACTGTATCGCTGGTACTCCCCGGATACAGAGATCATCCTCTATGAAGCGCCAGTGCTGGCCATTCACCAGCCCCGTACCGACCGGTTGCCCCTGCACGAACTGCCCCGGCAGGAGACAGGACAAAGCTCCACCCTGGTGATTCCGCCTACAGGAAAGCCACAGGCAGATAAGAAAGTCCTGCGCGCTCTTGGATACGGCCTGTCCGATCTGAACTGAGCAGACTACGGGCGGCCCGCCCAGCCAAAACCTGTTTTCGCCTACCAGGTAACTTTTTCAAACCCGCCCAGCAAAGCGCCCGAGGCATCGCGCCTGAGCCGGGCATCCCGGTAGCGGGGCTGATTCACATAAGCGCGCAGCCCCTTGAAGGTTTCCCAGGGGCCATCCACCAGCATGGCATTCACCAGCCAGTCAGGAAGCACCCCACCGGGTTCGGCATGTTGTATCCAGACGATATGGGTACTGCCGTCCGCCAGTTGCTTCATCTCGTGCCGCCCGCGGGCCTCACGCACGATCAGGCCGTCAAAAGTCTTGACCCCACTGCAGGCAGGCAACGCCTGATCCCGGCAATAGTCCGGCGCGGCGCGGGTTTCAATAACCACCTGGTTCGGCCCTTGGGGCAACAGCTGGGAACGCATGACGAACATACGATCGTCCAGAGGAAAAGGCATGGAAAGATCCTGGTAGTGGTACCAGGCATTCTCTTCAGGCTGAGCCAGGACGCCGGAATGCTTCACTTTGTATTTCCATTCGGGATAGCGTTTGAAATCATCGAACACTGCCAACACCCGGTCCAGGGGAACCGGCAAGGTGGTTTCCACGCGAAAGCGCCGGATATCAGAGGACGGAACGGCCTCTGTGTACACCCGTATGCCCTGCTCATCTTTTTCCAGTTCCCACTGGGCAGTTGCCACCAAAGGCAGAACGCAAAGGAACAGAACAGCGAGTATTTTGCAGGGCTTGATCAGATTATCCATGCGCCTGAGGATACAGGGGTTTGAGGGCAGTTTCACGAGTAGCCTGCCCATGTCCCTGTGCAGGCTGCAACGCTTTCAATCCAGATTCTATGGCCGCACCATCCCAGGTCACGCTGTCATCAGCATAGAGATAACGACTGAGATTGCGCAACTCTCCAGCCAGCTTCGGCTCTACCCGCTCCGCCATGGCATCCAGACTGCGGGGGGGGTGCGCTGGCCACAAGCCCTGTGCAAGCTCCAGCAAAGCGCGATTGACCCCGGCGCCATTCTTCTCCTGCACCGCCTGATGCAACGCTGACCAGGCAGCCTTCATATCCACCACTTTTGCGGGTGAGGCAGTCCCGGCCTCTACCGAACCTTGAACAGGAACGCGTCTGCGCGCCCGCCACAGGAGCGCCAGGGTGCCCAGCCACAGGAACAACAGCACCAGACTGCCGGCGGCCAGCCAGCGATTCACGCCTGACAGGCTTGAGCCTTCCTCCATCACCTTGAAAAGAGTGGGCTGACCCTCTGCCCCGGCGGAAGCTGCGGGCGCTGCAGATGATACGAGGGGAGCGGCGGGTTTGGCGGGAGGCGGTTCAGCCACCACGCCGCCACTGACGCTCATTTTAGCAGCAGGCAGACGGGCGCTTTCCTCCTGTCCGGTCTGGCTGTTCCACCATTTGATCTCCACCTCCGGCAGGGTATAGCTGCCTGGGTGCGTGGGGATAATGGCAAACTTGCGGGAGCTGGTGCTGCGCAGTCCCTGGCCGGTTACCTGTTCCTTGTTTTCAGGTTCATCCGGATAGATGCGCAATCCCTGAGCTGGAGGCAGATCCAGCTCCGGGAGCTGACCCAGGGTCACGCCATCGGCGACAATACTCAGGGTACGGGTCACCGGCTCTCCGGTTTTCAGCGTTGCCGGATCCTGAGACCATTCCTCTTTGAGCTGCACGTCCCTGGCCACCAGCCAGTGGCTGCCACTGAACTGCGGAGGCACAGGCTGTACATCCAGCGTCAGAGACTTGCTGCGCACAACCTTGGTACGGTAATTGCGGCTGGAGAAGAAATCGTCGAAGAAAGGATCATTAAAGCTGCCGAAGGGAGAGCGTTGCTGCTTCCTGGCCGAAGGCACACGGATATTCAGGCGCAAGGCATCCATCTGCAGCTTGCCGCTCTTTTGTGGAAACAGGGCATAGCGGCGCTCGATCACCTGCCAGCTGCTACCATTGCGCCGGGTCTGGTAACTGCGGTCTTCGCCCAGCTTCTGCAGCAGCACTTCTCCCCCGCGGAACTGGGGATCTGAAAGACTGGCTTCCCGCCACTGCACACGGCTATAGATACGCACGGTAAGAATCACCTGTTGCTGAACCCAGGGCTTGGCATGATCGACGCTGACCTCCATGAAGACATCTGAATCTGCCGCGGCCGCACCCTGGCTTCCTGCTTTTCCCCCGGCTCCGGCAGCTTTTACGGGGATTCGCAGTTCCGGACTGAGATCCTTGCCGAAAGCAACCGGAGGCACCCTGAGTTCACCGGCGCGCCGGGGCAGCACGCTGACCAGGTAACGCGTGGTGCGCGAAGTCTTGCCGTTGATGATACTGATGTTGCGCGATTGGCTGCTGCCCAGCACCTCGAAATCTTTTTCCAGCACGGAAAAATCCGGGGGCGCATCCGGTTCACCCTCCACGGTGAACACCAGCTGAAAAGTCTCATCCATGGCCACGGGACTGCGGTCCGTCTGCACACTGATCCGCGCCGCCTGGGCCGCAGAGACAGCCAGCAACAACGCAATGGTAGCCATGGCAAGCAGGTGTTTACCAGGGTTGCTGTTTTGGAACATCATAGTGTTTTCTCTGATAGTAGTATCTGAACTTACGGCGCAACAAGCCACCGGGGTCATCGGGAATGCGTTTCAGCCACTGCTCCCGGGACAGCGCCTTCTCATCCAGGGGTTTTTCTGTAGAAGCCTGAGCAGCCTGGGCTGCTTCCTGGGGCTTCCTGGACGATTCTTTCTGTTTTTCCTTTTTCTCAGCCATCTTCCTAGCTTCCTCGGCCTTACGTTCTTCTTCTTTGCGGGCAGCTTCTGCCTTGGCCCGGGCCCGGGCTTGTTCTTCCTTGTCTTTTTCCCCTTGCGCCTCTGATTTATCTGCCTGCAGATCTTTCCGGTTCTGCTCGTCCTTCTTGGCCTGCTGGCCTTTCTGATTCTGCTGATCCTTCTGGCCCTGTTGGCCCTTCTGTTTCTGCTGATTTTTCTGGCCCTGCTGACCTTTCTGATTCTTCTGATCCTTCTGGCCCTGCTGACCTTTCTGATTCTGCTGATCCTTCTTGCCCTGCTGACCTTTCTGACTCTGCTGATCCTTCTGGCCCTGCTGACCTTTCTGACTCTGCTGATCCTTCTGGCTCTGCTGACTTTTCTGATTCTGCTGATCCTTCTTGCCCTGCCGGCCTTTCTGGTTCTGCTGTTTTTTCTTCTGCTCTTGCTTCTGTTTCTCAAGCAGTTTCCTGACCAGATCCAGATTGGTCTTGGCATCCTGATGTTCAGGATTCTTCTTCAGAACCTGCTCATACGCATCGATGGCTTCTTTCAGCCTGCCCTCCCGGGCCAGGGCATTGCCCAGGTTATAGCGGGCTTCCGCAGTATCTTCCTGCTGCCAGAGCTTTTCCGCCTCCTGGTATTTTCCCGCCCGGTAGAGCGCACTGGCCTTCCAGTCGGGATCGTGGAAAACCTGTGCCGCCTGTTCCGGCTGCTGCTGATCCAACAGCAATTCCTGGCCTTGCTGGTCGGGACGCTGCCAGAGATCTGACCACCAGCCCGCCTGGGCGCTGTCCGGCAGAGGCAGAACCATGATGAAAGCCAGGATCATCACCCCACGGCGGAATGCCAGAGCCGCCAGGGGCAGGACTGCCAGCAACAACCAGGGCCCCATGTCTTTCCAGCGCGCCACTTCCTGATCTGATGCCCGGGACGCAGATTGCATATCGTGGTCGTCATCCACCAGGTGCAGTGCCGCAATATCGGATGCATCCAGGCTCAGGAGTACAAAACGCCCCTGGCCGGCCCGGGCCACTTCTTCCAAAGCAGCCGTATCCAGCTTGGCGATGACGATATTGCCCCTGGCATCTTTGATCACACCCTGCCGGGTGGGAATGGGGGCGCCCTGCACAGTACCCACGCCCAGCACCGAAACACGATAACCGTGCTTGGCCGCCTCACGCGCCGCTTCCACGCTGGCAGCGGTGTTCACGCCATCCGTGACCAGCAGTATCCTCCCTTTGGCCTGTCCGGCCTGTTGCAGCAACTCGGCACCCAGTTTGATGGCGGCAGCCGTGTTGCTGCCTTGCACGGGCATGATATCTGGCGTCAGGGCAGGCAACTGGGCAATAATGGTGCGTGCATCGTCCGTGAGGGGCGAAACGGTGAAGGGCGCTCCGGCAAAGGCGATCAGGGCCGTCTGCCCTTCCTTACGCTGTTTGAGAATATCTTCCACCTTGAAACGCGCCTGCTGCAGCCGCGAGGGCTTGAGGTCCCGGGCGTTCATGGACGTGGACAAGTCCAGGGCGATGACCAGAGAAGATGTCTTGCTGAACACCGGCTGGGGCAGCCGCTCCCAGGCAGGTCCCGCCACAGCCAGCACTGCCAGGGTGAAACCCAGTCCGGCCACGACCAGAGGCCAGCGCGCCAGACGGCCTTCTTCTTCCATGAGCAGATGGGGCAGCAATTCTGGAGCCACCACGTTTCTCCAGGCGGAATCCACGCCCTGCCGGCGCCAAAGCCGGAACAGGCCAAAGGCCAGGGGCGCCAGCATCAACAGCCACCAGGGACGAATGAAATGAAAGTCCTGCCAGTTCATGGGCGTCTCCCGAGAAGCAGTCCCAGGGACAACAGCAGGGCTGTGCCAGCGGGCCAGTAGAAAAGTTCATCCACGGGGCGGAAAAAACGTTTTTCATTCTCCACCGGTTCCATGGCATCGATGGCATCATAGATAGCCACCAGCTCAGCGGTATCCCGGGCGCGGAAATAGCGGCCCCCGGTAATCTGGGCGATGCGCGTCAGGGTTTTCTCATCCAGGGCGCTGCGGCTGCTCACCATGCCGAAGAAGTCCGCCTCCGGATCAGCACCAATGCCGATGGTATAGATCTTCAGACCTTCCTCTGCAGCCAGTTCCGCCGCTTTGAGAGGGTCCATCTGTCCGGCGGTATTCTCACCGTCGCTCATGAGTATCAGTACCTTTTCTCCTTTTTTGTTGCGCAGACGTTTGATGGCAAGGCCAATGGCATCACCAATGGCCGTCTTCTGCCCGGCCATGTTGATAAAAGCTTCCTCCAGCAGGGTCTTGACGGTTTTCAGGTCGTAGGTCAGAGGCGCCTGCAGATAGGCCTGTTCGCCGAACAGGATCAGCCCCAGGCGGTCGCCCTTGCGCTTCTCGATAAAGTTTCCGGCGACGATCTTGGTGGCCGTGAGGCGATCCACCCGTTGCCGGCCGATAACGAAATCTTCCTCCGCCATAGAGCCTGACAGATCCACGGCCAGCATCAGATCCCGGCCTTCCATGGGCAGGGGTACGGGCTCTCCCTGCCACTGGGGACGCGCGGCTCCCGTCACCAGCAACAGCCAGGCCAGGGCAGCCAGCCACAGGGCGGCGCGGCTGCTCCCCGCCCGGCGGCGCAACCGGGACTGCAGCTGCTGAAAATCCTCCAGAAACGGCACCTTCAGAGCGGCCTGAGGCCGGGATACAGGAGGCAGCAGGCGCACCAGCAGAGGCAGGGGCAAGAGTAAAAACAGCCAGGGCCAGGCAAACTCAAGCATGATCGCCCTCCCGGACAGCCCTTTCCAGCCAACGCCGCACCAGGGTCACCAGCATTTCGGGGTTGTCCAGTGTAGCGTCCGGCCGGTAGGCGCTCTCCATGAGTGCACGGCCAGCCCCTTTTTCAAAAGCCTCTTCGCCCATGCGGCCGTCCAGCCAGCGCAGCCAAGCCTCTCCCGTCATGCCAGCAACATCGGTTTCCGGGTAGAGACTGATGGCAATCCGGCGCAGCAAGGCGGACAACTCGGCCGCCAGGCGGGCATCATCCTGATGCTCCCGCCAGGCGGTTTCGATCTGGCGCAGCTCGGACTCAGCTTCCCGGCGCAAATCCGGCTTGGCCGCCCGGCGCCGCAGGTAAAGGATCACCCAGGCCAGGCCAGCCAGTACCAGCACGGCCAGCAGCCACCAGCCGGGAGCAGGCGGCCACCAGTCCACCGGGGGCGGCAGATGAATGTCTTTCAGTTGATCGAGGGGATCGTTCATTTCTGCCTGCCAAAAACACTGCGCAACACGTCAGCGGGATCTTCATCCGTGGCACATTCCAACCAAGTCATATGCAACTGACGGCACAGCTTGCGCAGGCGCGCCACCCGCTGTTCATAGTGACTGTGATAGCGTTGCTGCAGATCCGCCTTACGCGTGTCCAGCTCGATAATCTGCTCGCCATCCCCAAGCCGATACTGCCCCTTCGCGGGCAGGCGGGACTCCAGCCAGTCATGGACATGCACCAGCAGTACATCGTTGTGCCGGGCAATACGCGCCAGCTGTTTCTCCGAAGCCTCGTCGAAGCCACGGAAATCACTGATGAACACCACCAGGCTGCCAGGATGTGCGGTGCGGCGCATGCG
>Ga0256832_1000165_pt1 | contig 40599 bp, 34 predicted proteins | sample 134614metaG_FD_190534 | JGI IMG/M metagenome (GOLD analysis project Ga0256832, IMG submission 190534) | Hydrothermal vent microbial communities from Lau Basin, Pacific Ocean - 134-614 | ecosystem: Environmental > Aquatic > Marine > Hydrothermal vents | place: Pacific Ocean: Lau Basin | collected...
CCGTATCGCCCTGCACGGTAACCGCGCCGTGTTCATCCATTTGCGCAAGTACGCCGCAGCCCACGCCGCAATAGGCACAGGTGGTTTGGGTGGGTTGCGGATTTTTGTTATGTGCAGTGGGCATGGTGGTTTACTGACGGTGTGGAGGTTGCTTGCTGCAGGTGTGCTATGCGTGCATCTTAACAATTATTCGCCAGTGCAATAAGCCAGCAAAAAACGCGGGATTGATCGCTCAGGGCCGGTGCGCCTGGGCCAGGTATTCATCGCTGCGCATTTCCATCAGCCGGCTCGCGGTGCGCTGGAAATCGAAGACATGCCGGCGGCCGTGATAGAGATGGGCGGGTTCGTTGTCGGCGCTGATCAGCAGCTTGACGCGGCGGTCATAGAATTCGTCCACCAGGTCGATGAAGCGATGTGCCCATTCTTCCTCATGCTCGCCCATGCTGGGCACGTTGGCGATGCACACGGTGTGAAAGCGCCGGGCTAACTCGATATAGTCAGCGCTGGCGCGGGGGCCGTGACAGAGCTGCAGGAAATCGAACCAGGCCACGTCGTCGGCGCACTGCTGACAGGGGATCTGCCGGTGATTGATGTTCAACAACACGTCCTTGCGGATGGTGCCGGGGGCCAGTTCCGTGAAGCGCTGCGCCAGGGCGCGCTGGCTGGCGGCATTGAGCGGCGAGAAATAGCAGTGGGCCTGTTGCAGCTTGCGCAGGCGGTGGTCGGTGTCACCGGCAAGTTCGATCACTTCGGTGTGCGCCTCGATGAGGGCAATGGCAGGCAAAAAGCGTTCACGCTGCAGGCCGTGCAAATACAGCTCGGCGGGGGCGAGGTTGGAGGTGAACACCAGGGCCACGCCCTGTTTGATGAGGGCGTCCAGCAGGCGGTGGAGAATCATCGCATCGGTGATGTCTTCGACGAAGAATTCATCCAGGCACAACACGCGGGCGCGTCGTGCGAAGTGTTTGGCCACCAACGGCAATGGGTCGCGGTGCCCGGCCAGTTGGGTGAGTTTGTCGTGAATCTCCTGCATGAAATGACGGAAATGCAGACGCAGCTTTTGCTCGAAGGGCAGGGCGGCGAAGAACAGGTCCATGAGCCAGGTTTTGCCGCGACCCACGCCGCCCCATAAATAGAGGCCGCGCTGGGTGTGCTGCCCATTGCCAAAGAGGCTGTTGAGCCAGCCTTTGACCACGGGCTGCCGCAGGCGCTTGTCCACGGGTTGCAGCAGGCGCTCGCCCAGGGACTGCAAACGATCCAGCGCGGCCCGCTGGGCCGGATCGGCCTCGAAGCCGGGTTGTTGCAGGGCGCGTTGGTACTGGGCGTGAAGATCCATGGGATGCGATGTGCGGGGTTCATTCCGGGTAGCGGCCCGCGCCGGCGCTGGCTTTACCCGCCGGGTGCGGTATGATGCGGCGCTATGCGAATCCCTGCCACCCTGCGCCTGGCGCTGCTGCTCACCCCATTGTTGCTCATCGCGGCCTGCAGCAGCCAGGCCCCGCAAAAACCGGCGCCAGCGGATCACGCCGTGCTGGAAGAACTGGCCCAGGCCTACCGCAAGGTGGGGGAGGATTATCCCATGCAGCCCCAGGCCATGGCCCCCGAGGGGCGCAAGGAATTTGTCAGCCGGGTGTTTGCCGAGGCGGGCTACGATTTTTCCGCAAGCTTGATCGCCCTGGCCCGGCCCGGTGCCGATCGCACCAACCAGGATCAACGGGATCTCGCCGAGCTGCTGCTGTTGCCATCCCGAGGTTTGTCCGACGACGCGCTGGCCAGGTTGTACACCGCCGACGAGCGGAAGTCGATCCAGCAGCTTCGCACGATCTTCCGCTGAATTTACCGCCGGCGTTGATTAAGTCCGCCCCGGATGTTGCCGCTATTTGGGCAATCCAATCATAACGGGGGCAGCCCATGATCCTGGACAATATCCACAACCATTACGAAAAGCTGGTATTCGACGAAGTGATGGGTCAACAGTCATCGCTGGGCAGGGACTTCACCGAGGGCATGCTGGAGGATGTGGTTTGCGTGGCGCTGAACAACCTGCCGGCGCGCTACGTGCGCCACAGCGTGGACATCGCCTTTTACCTCACCCTGCCCGAGCGCGAGCAAATGGAAAAACTGGTGCGCAACGCGGTGCAGGAGGCCTTCAGGCAGGTGGCCAAAAATCCGCACGAGGATTAGCTGGCCGGGAAACCCGTTTTTACCGTCACTCCGGCGGATGCCGGAGTCCAGACCGGTGACTTGGTGTTACGGCTAAAAGCCGGATTGATCGGCCATGCTACCGACTGTCCCTTCTCCCAAGACTGGGAGTACCCATAGGGCATAAAAGGGTTAGGGTGAGGGTTCAAGTTTCAACCTCGGTGCCTATTCACCCCTCACCCCATCCCCTCACCTCAAGGGGAGAGGGAGTAAAAGCAATGATGCTGCCTAAAGGCGTGGGATTTACAGATCCCCTATCAAGGATATTAAAACCCTGCGGGAAAAACTTTCTGGACTCCGGCATCCGCCGGAGTGACGGTTGTCATTGGATCATTGATTTAGACGACATATTAATTGTTTTCAGAATAATTACTTCAAGGTTATTTCCCCGTGTGGGAGCGCCTTTCCAGGCGCGAATCGCGCCTGGAAAGGCGCTCCCACAGTCTTTGCCATCCTGTAAATGTTTGATGGGAGAATAACTTGGGTTTACTCACCGCCGCTCCCGGCATTCCCTCGCTGGCTAATGCCCACCGATGTCTGTTAAACCAATTTTGAGCCCCTTTATTAAGTCGGTGATGCGCTGATCTGATTGTGTGTTCATGGCATCACCCACAGCCTTGCCGTATCATCGCAATCATTCCATTGAGCCTTTCAGCACCGAGCCGGCATGACCACACAACACCGCTTTTTCGCCACCGCCCCCAAGGGTCTGGAGGGCCTGCTGGCCGACGAGCTGCGCCAGCTGGGCGCGGCCAATGTGCGCGAAACCCGCGCCGGGGTGGGTTTTCAGGGTGATCTCGGCCGGGCCTACCGGGTCTGCCTGTGGTCGCGCATCGCCAACCGGGTGTTGCTGCCCCTGGCCAGTTTTCCTGCTGCCGATGCCGAACAGCTTTACGCGGGCGTGCTGGATATCCATTGGCCCGCGCATCTCGATGTCAATGGCAGCCTGGCGGTGGATTTCGCCAGTGTGCGCTCCCAGCTCACCCACACCCAGTTCGGTGCACAGAAGGTGAAAGACGCCATCGTCGACCGCTTTCGCCACGACACCGGCGATCGCCCCGACGTGGATCGCGACACCCCCGATCTGCGGGTGAATGTGTTCGTGTTCCGCGACAAGGCCACGGTGAATATCGATCTCTCCGGCGACAGCCTGCACCGCCGCGGCTACCGCCTCGAAGGGGTGCCCGCGCCGCTCAAGGAAAACCTCGCCGCGGGCATCCTGCAACGCGCCGGTTGGGCGGAGATCGCCCGCCAGGGCGGGGCCTTCGTCGATCCCATGTGCGGCTCCGGCACCCTGGCCATCGAGGCGGCAATGATCGCCGCCGACATCGCCCCGGGCATCGACCGCTACTACTGGGGCTTCAGCGGCTGGAAGCAACACGACGAGTCCCTGTGGACCGCCCTGCTGGCCGATGCCCGCAAACGCCGCGACAAGGGTCTGGCCACATTGCCCGTGATTCGCGGCTACGACGCCAGCGCCCAGGCCATCGTCGCGGCCCAGGACAACGCCGCCCACGCCGGGCTGGATGGGCATATCGACTTCAGCCAGCGGGCCATCAAGGACTGCGCTGCGGCGCCGGAGGGTCCGCCGGGGCTGGTGGCGACCAACCCACCCTACGGCGAGCGCCTCGGTGAGCACGATGAACTTAACCCGCTGTACAAGGAACTGGGCGACTGCCTGAAAGCCAACTATGGGGGCTGGCGGGCCACGCTGATCACCTCCGATCCCGAGCTGGGCAAGGCCGTGGGCATCCGCGCCCGGCACATCAACAAGCTGTACAACGGCGCCCTGGAATGCGTGCTGCTGCGCTTCGAGCTGGACGAGCGCTGGTTCATGAAGGAACGCGGCGACCGCGCTGCGGAGCCGGGGGCGCAGATGTTCGCCAACCGGCTGCGCAAGAATCTCAAGCAACTGGCGCGCTGGCGCAAGCAGGAGGATGTCAGTTGTTATCGCGCCTACGACGCCGACATGCCCGAGTACGCCTTCGCCGTGGACGTCTACGAGACCGTGGCCTCCGAACAAAGCAACCAGCCGGCGGGACGCTGGATCATCGTTCAGGAATACGCCGCGCCGGCCAAGCTCGACCCGCGCAGGGTGCGCGCCCGCCGTGAACAGGTGTTGGCGGTACTGCCCCAGGTATTTGAGGTGCCCGAGGCGCAGGTGGTGCTCAAGACCCGTGAACGCCAGCGCGGCAAGCGCCAGTACGAGAAACGCGACCAGACCCGCCGTTTCCACGAGGTGCGCGAAGGGCCCTGCCGGCTGTGGGTCAACTTCGAGGACTATCTCGACACCGGCCTGTTTCTCGATCACCGCCTCACACGGCGCATGCTGGGCGAGCTGGCCGCCGGCAAGACCTTTCTGAACCTGTTTGCCTACACCGGCGCCGCCACGGTGCACGCGGCGCTCGGCGGGGCCACGGCCACCACCACGGTGGACATGTCGCGCACCTACCTGGACTGGACGGCGCGCAACCTGGCCCTCAACGGCATCCGCGGCGATGCGCACCAACTGGTGCAGGAGGACTGCCTGCTGTGGATCGACAAGGCCCTGCTGCGCGGCCTGCGTTTCGAGCTGATCTTCCTCGACCCGCCCACCTTCTCCAATTCCAAGCGCATGGATGACAGCTTCGACATCCAGCGCGACCACGTGGAACTGCTGCAAAAGACCGCCGCCCTGCTGGCCCCCGGCGGGGTGCTGATCTTCTCCAACAATTTCCGCCGCTTCCAAATGGACACCGGGGCGCTGGCCAATCTGTGTGTGGAGGAGATCAGCGAGCAGACCCTCCCCAGGGATTTCCAGCGCAACAGCAGGATCCATCGCTGCTGGAAGATCGGCCGGGAGGGCTGAAGCGTATAACCCTGTGGACTCCCGGCGACCGATAAATTTAGATCCTTTCTAATTTTGGCCCTGGATGCTATATTCCTGATTCTTTGTCGCCCGGCTTCGCCCGGGGCAACAACCATTCAACCTTACGTTTAAGCTAATTTGGAGGATATACCCGTGGGAGTACTTGTTGGCCGTAATGCACCGGATTTTACCGCCCCTGCCGTGCTGGGAGATGGCAGCATCGTTGACGAATATCACTTCGCCAGCGCCACCAAAGACAAATATGCCGTGGTGTTTTTCTATCCGCTGGACTTTACCTTTGTGTGCCCGTCCGAGCTGATCGCCTTTGATCACCGTCTCGAAGAGTTCAAGAAGCGCAACGTGGAGGTGATCGGTGTGTCCATCGACTCCCACTTTACGCACAACGCCTGGCGCAACACCCCCGTCAACCAGGGCGGCATCGGCCCCGTGGGTTACACCCTGGTGGCCGATATGACGCACAACATCTGCAAGTCCTATGACGTGGAAACCCCTGATGGCGCGGTGGCCTTCCGGGGATCCTTCCTCATCGACCGTTCCGGTGTGGTGCGTCATCAGGTGGTCAATGACCTGCCCCTGGGCCGCAACATCGACGAGATGTTGCGCATGGTGGACGCCCTGCAATTCCACGAAGAGCATGGCGAGGTCTGCCCGGCCAACTGGCACGAAGGAGAAAAGGGGATGGATGCCACCCCGGATGGTGTGGCTTCCTACCTGGCGGAGAATGCCGACAAACTGTGAACCACATGATGCGTGATTCCGAGGGCCCGTCGATCGACGGGCCTTTTTTTTCGTGCGCCCGGGGGATAGGCTCAATAAATCTTGCCGAAGGTCGATATCCTTGATCGCGAAATGCAAAACCCGTTCTGTGACAAGAGAGCCAAGTATGAGTAAAAGCTGCAATATCCTGGCGGTGGACGACGATGCCCTGAACCGCGGCGTGATCGAACGCATCGTGGCGCGCAAGGGGCACAAGGTGACACTGGCCAGCGGCGGCAAGGAGGCCCTGCAAAAGATCAGGGAAGGAAGATTCGACCTGGTGTTACTGGATATCATGATGCCCGACGTGGACGGTGTCGATGTGTTGAAGAGCATCCGCCAGAGTCATTCCATGTCGGCCCTGCCGGTAATCATGGTTTCGGCGCTGGATGACAGTGAAAAGGTGGTGGAGCTGCTGGATCTGGGCGCCAATGACTACGTCACCAAGCCCATCGATGCCAAGGTGTTGCAGGCGCGGGTCAGTACCCAACTGGAAGTGGCGACCCAGCACCGGAAAATCCGCAACCTTTCAGAGGATGCCAAACGGCGTAACAAATTGTTGCTCAATCTGTTCGGGCGTTACGTCACCGAGGACGTGGCGCGCAATCTGGTGTCATCCCCCAGGGCCAGCGAGATCGGCAGCCAACTGGAAGAAGTGACCCTGTTGTTCGCCGACATTCGTGGTTTCTCCGATACCACCGAGCGTCTCGGCCCGGAAAAGGTGGTGACCCTGCTGAACAACTTTTACGACGTGATGATCGACGTGGTGGAAAAATTCAATGGCACCATCGACAAGCTCATGGGCGATGAAATGCTCGTGACCTTCGGCGTGCCCAAGACCCGAGATGACGATGTCGAAAGGGCCCTGGCCTGCGCCCTGTCCATGCAGCTGGCCATGCGTGATGTCAACGAGCGCAACAAGGCACGGCGTCTGCCGGAGTTGCAACTGGGCATCGGCGTCAACACCGGCGAGGTGATGGTGGGCAATGTAGGTTCGGAAAAACACGCCAGCTTCAGCGTGGTGGGTAAAGAGGTGAATCTGGCTGCCTCGCTGGAGGCCCAGGCCGAGGGTGGCGAGATCCTGATTTCCGAGGCCACCTTCATGGGCGGCGGGCTGGAGGTGTGGATCGATGGCAAGCGGGAGCTGCATCCCAAGGGCTTTGGCCACGGGGTGATGGCCTACCGGCTCACCGGCATGGACGGCAAATACAAGCTGAGTCTCAATCCCGATGAGGTGTCGGTGAGCGACTTACCGACAGACCTGCCCACCGGCCTGAACGACGATTAGTCGAGATTGTTGCCCTGTCCAAAGCAAAACCGGTCATTGACCGGTTTTTTTTAGGGCCTGTAAATACTGCTGTTCCGTTTTCTTTATATCAGTCATTCCGGCAAAGGCCGGAACATAAGCGCGAAGCGCGTTGAACGCCACAGGCGGCCCGAAGGGTGAGCGCAGCGAATAATCCAGTGGTTTCAACGACATTCTAGATTCCGGCCTTCGCCGGAATGACGGTAGAGGTTACTGAGTATTCATGTCTCAGATTTTCAAATCATCCTGCAGCTCATGAAAAACAAACTATTACGCCTACTAATGCGAATGTTGTTGGGACAGCAATGGCCTGTTATTAAGGGTCTCAAAATTGGTTTAACAGACATCGGTGAGCATTAGTCACATTGGATACGCCTGACACGTCAGTGAGTGAAGGCAAGTTATCACATAGCGCGCTTGTACAATGTCAAATTCGGTGGGAGCGCCTTTCCAGGCGCGAATCACGCCTGGAAAGGCGCTCCCACACGAGGAAATAACCCTGTAGAAATTATTTTGAGACGATTAATAACACTAATTGGGCGCTTTCGAGTTGAGCAATTCCTCACCCGTTTTGGGCGGCATCTGAAAATAATAGCCCTGCTCGCGCAGCTGCTGCATCACCTCGTTGACATCCGCCTGGGCCAGCTTACGCTCGGGGGACAGGTCCAGTCCGATCACCAGCTCCAGCTGGCCCAGCATGTCCAGCAGGGCCCGGGGCACGCGGGAAAAATCCCCCTCCTTTTCCACGTACAGGTAGTGATCGATCTTTTTATGGCCTTTGTAAACCGCGCACTGCATGAAATCTCCCTCGGGTGTTGTTGGCAACGGTGCGGGATTCTAGCGGAATTGGCTACTGCAGGTAAATCATCGGCTGTGCTAATGCCGTGTCAGCAACTACCTGCCTGTACAAAGCATCATTGGTCGTCTATAGCTTAGGCAAAAGGTGGAAGAGGAGGCATATTCATGGCAGTGGCAACGACATTACGGGAATATCTTGACCGCTGGGGTGTGGATTACGAGGTGGTGCCCCATGCACGCACCAGCAGCAGTCTGGAGACCGCCGAGGCGGCGCATGTGCCGGGAGACAAACTGGCCAAGTGTGTGGTCACAGAGGACTACCGCGGTTATCTCATGGTGGTGGTGCCGGCCAGTCACGAGGTAGAGTTTGATCGCCTGGACGATGAACTGGACCGCCGCCTGGAACTGGCCAACGAAGAGGAACTGGCGGACATCTTCACCGATTGCGAGTTGGGCGCCATTCCCCCGTTGGGTGAGGCCTACGGGCTGGATGTGGCGGTGGATCGCAGCCTGACGGAATGTGAAGACGTGTACTTCGAGGCCGGTGATCACGCCGAGCTGGTGCATTTGCGGGGCGAGGATTTTCGCGACTTGATGGCGGGCGCCGAGCAGGGCGAGTTCAGCCGCCATTTATAATCTTGAGTGGTAGGGTGGGCACGTTTTTCGTGCCCACGCGTTAGCAGCTGAAAAATCGTGTCATGCGCTGCGCTTGTTGCCCCCTGACGAAGAGGGGTGTCTCAGCCGGCCGTCTGTGCCTCACGCCGCGCGCGCACGGCGGCGGCCAGGTCGCGCAACAGCGGCTCGGTGCTGTCCCAGCCGATACAGGCATCGGTGATGCTTTGCCCGAAGAGCAAATCCTCACCCTCGGTGATGTCCTGGCGGCCTTCCTGCAGATGGCTTTCAATCATCACGCCCTTGATACGCGTGTCGCCGGCGGCGATCTGCCCGGCCACGTCTTCCCCCACGGCGATCTGCCGCTGGTATTGCTTGTTGGAATTGGCGTGGCTGAAGTCGATCATCAGCCGCGGCTCCAGCCCGGCCTTTTGCATCTCCTGGGCCGCCGCTTCCACGCTGGCGGCGTCGTAATTGGGTTTCGTCCCGCCGCGTAAAATGATGTGGCAGTCCTCGTTGCCGGTGGTGGCGAAGATGGCCGAATGGCCCTTCTTGGTCAGCGACAGAAAATAGTGCGGTTGGCTGGCGGCGTGAATGGCGTCGATGGCGATTTTCAGATTACCGTTGGTGCCGTTCTTGAATCCCACGGGGCAGGACAGGCCCGAGGCCAGTTCGCGATGGGCCTGGCTTTCCGTGGTGCGCGCGCCGATGGCGCCCCAGCTGATGAGGTCGGAGATGTATTGCGGGGTGATCAGGTCCAGGTATTCGGTGCCGGCGGGCATGCCCATGTCGTTGATGTCGCACAACAGCTTGCGGGCCAGGCTCAGCCCCTGGTTGATCTCGAAGCTGCCATTGAGGTGGGGGTCGTTGATCAGTCCCTTCCAGCCCACGGTGGTGCGCGGCTTCTCGAAATACACGCGCATGATGATCAGCAGATCGTCGGCCAGCTCGTCGCGCAGGGTCTTCAGGCGCCGGGCGTATTCCAGGGCGGCCTCGGGGTCGTGGATGGAGCAGGGGCCGATCACCACCAGCAGCCGGTCGTCCTCGCCGTGCAGGATATGGTGCACGGCCTGGCGGGTGGTGGCGATGGTCTCCGCCGCCTTTTCGGAAAGGGGATGTTCGGCAATCACCATCTCCGGCGCCACCACTTCCTTGATGGCCTGAATGCGTAGATCGTCTGTCTGGTACTGTGTGCTCATGGTGTTGTGGGAAGCAGGCCGTGGCCGCTTGTCTTAACTCTGCCGATGAAAGAGCCGCATATTGTCGCCTAAAGCGCAGTCCCCGTCGAGTTGGTGCCGGCTTTTGGTTTCAGGCAGACTGCGCGGGAGAGAAACGTTGGGAGATGGGATACGTGTGCGCTGCCATTCATTTACCCTCACGCCGGACTGGCGTCGGGTTGTGGGCCCTGTTGTGCGTGCTGTTGAGCGCGCCGGTATCGGCCTATCACTTGCCCAAATGGGAATTGGGCCTGGGAGCCGGGGTGCTGCCCATCCCTGCCTATCGTGGCGCCAGTGGGCGCAAGAATGTCTGGTTGCCGGTGCCTTATCTAGCCTATCGTGGCGATCGCATCAAGGTGGATGAGGAAGGAATGCGCGGCGAGTTGGTGCACCGAAACCGCATGCGTCTGGACTTCAGCGTGGGCGGCAGTCTGCCGGTGACGAATAACAATGGTCCACGAGAGGGCATGGATGATCTGGATGTGATTGGTGAAATCGGTCCCTCGCTGGAGTTCTTGCTGGGCCAACGGGGGCAACGGCACGCTGGCTGGGAACAGCAATGGTGGCTGCGACTGCCGCTGCGCGCGGCGCTGTCCGTGGGCAATCCATGGGTGGCACACCGTGGCTGGGTGTTTTCCCCTTACCTGGACTGGGTGTGGGTGACGGGCAAGGCGCGGGCCCGTTGGCGCTGGAGTCTGGCCGCCGGGCCTCTCTTTGCCAGTCGTACCTATCATGATTATTTTTACACCGTGGGGCCGCAGGATGTGACGGCCACGCGGTCGGCCTATCAGGCCACGGGGGGGTATAGCGGCAGCCGGGTGACCTTGAGTCTGGCGGTGAATTCCAAAAAGTGGTTCGTGGGTGGTTTCGCCCGTTACGACAATCTACAGGGTGCGGTGTTCGACGACAGCCCGCTGGTGGAGACCCGCCGCTACCTGGCGCTAGGCGTGGCGGTGTCGCGTATATTCATGCAGTCCACGGAACATGCGCCCCACGGGACGCACGGGGCCAGACAGACGCCCCTATTGAACGGCGCCGACACTTTGCAGCAGTTCCACTGATGTCTGGTCCGAAGAACGCAGGGCATAGCCCAGCGGGGTGATGCTGTTGATGTCGCGAACGTTGACGCGGGCGCCGGCGTCGATGAGGATTTCGATGACCTCGTGATAACCCAGACTGGCGGCCTCGTGCAGTGCGGAATATTGATATTGGTCGATGCGATTGGGGTCGGCGTGGAGTTTCAACAGCAGTTCCACCATGGCGGTGTTGCCGTCTGTGGCCGCGGCCAGTAGTGGCCAGATGCCGCGCTCGTCGATTTCGTTGATATCCGCGGATTCTTCCATCACCAGCCGTTTCACCCGGGCCTGATCACCGGCCTCCACGGCATCGTGCAGCGGCCCGGCGCTGGCACCCACGGCCATCAGCAGCAGGGTAATGCCGAGGATGAATCTGAGTCGGGAGATAAGCTTACGGCACATGGAAGGTTTTCGGCTCAGGGAAAGGTGATCGGGTCGCTGATCAGGTACCAGCGTTTGAGTTTGGGGAAGTATTTCCATTCGTGGCGGTGTTTGATGCTGCGGACGCGTTGGTCATCCGTATTGTAGTAACTCAGGGTGACGGTTTGTTTCATGATCATCTTTTTCGGGTCCAGCCTTTGTCCGGAGGCGGCGTACTTGGTGATGCGGATATTTTCCATGTTGGCGGGGAGGCTGGGTTCCTGCTCGTCCGGCCAGCGATGGAAGGAATACACCGCATCGAACTGGCCCCAGCGCACGGCCTGTTCGTAGCCGCGCAGGGTGGTGTTGAGCTTGTCCATGATGTCGCCCTGGGTGGCGCAGGCGCCCAGCAACAGGCTGGCGAGAACCACGGCAAACCATTGTGGCAGGGAGCGGGCTTGACCTCGGGGGGCGAATAACATGTTGTTTCCTTTAAATGATCGATGGGTGTTAGTCACCCGTTGCTGCACAATGTAGCACGAAATCCCTTTCTGGCAGATGTCAAGTTTGCCCCATTTTGGACCGATGACAGGGTAGCGGCGCAGCTAACCCCATTCCCATTTTTTTCCGATGTGACAGACACCTCATGAGCAAGGTCAAATCAAGCCCGGCAACCCCCGAACAACTCACGGCCTTTGTGCCCTTCAGCGAATGTTCTGCGGATGACCTGATTGTGTTGGCGGACCATGCCTGGATCGATCAGATCAAACGGGGTCAGGTGCTGGCCCGCGTGGGTGAGGAGGATGACTGGGATTATTATCTCATCGAGGGCACGCTGAAACTGGTGGCCGCGGACGGCAGGGAGTCATTCATCATGGGCGGCAGCCGTACCGCCCGGGCGCCGGTGGCCCACCTCAAACCACGCCGTTACACCCTGTCCGCCATGACCGCTGTCACCTGCCTGCGGGTGGAGGCGAGCCTGCTGAAAAACCTGTCGTTCAGCAGCATGGAGAGTGACGGGATGGTGGTGGAGGAGATGTCGGAGTCCGACGAGTTTCTGGAAAACCCGTTGTTTGCCGAGGTGCACGACGATCTGGTCAATGACCGCCTGACGGTGCCCAGCATGCCCGAGGTGGCGGTGAAAATCCGCCGCATGATCGAACAGGAGGATGCCTCCATCCCCAAACTGGTCCAGGCAATCCAGGCCGACCCCGCAGTGAGCGCCAGGCTCATCAAGGCTGCCAATGGTGCCCTGTATCACGGCTATCCGCCGGTGGAAACCTGTGTGCGGGCCATCGAGCGTCTCGGGGTGAACACCACCAAGCATCTGGTGGTGAGTTTCGTGCTGCGCAACCTGTTTCAGGAGGCCATCACCACTAAGCTGCTGGATCACTGCGCCTGCGACCTTTGGCTGCACAGCGTCGAGGTGGCGGCCATCAGCCAGGCGCTGGCTAATGTTACCCCGGGACTGGATGCCGAGGAGGCCCTGCTGGCGGGTTTATTGCACGATATCGGTGAACTGGTGATCCTCAGTTATGCCGACAATTACCCGGAGATCGCCAGAGACGAGACGAGTTTGCGCGGCGTGATTCAACCATTAAAGGGCAAGATCGGCCGGGCCGTGTTACAGGCCTGGCAGTTTGCCGAGCCCTTCCTGTTGGCCGCCGCCGAAGCGGAGCAATGGACCCGTAATCCCGCGCCGCAGGCGGATTACTGCGACGTGGTGCTGGTGGCCCACCTGCACAGCTATTTCGGCACCCCGAAGATCAACGACCTACCCGGCCTGGCGGAGATCCCCGCCTTTGCCAAGCTGGCCGGCGGCAGTCTCACCCCCGAGGTGAGCATGCTGGTATTGGACGAGGCCAAGGAGCAGATCCAGGAAACCAGGCAACTGTTCATGTCCTGAGGAGCTTGCCTTGCGTATGGCCGCTTTTTCAGTCTCTGCTGCTTCGTGGCGCTGTGGTGGGAGGTTTCGAGGGGCGAGTATCTAGGGACGAGATTATAGGGATGAAGGCTCGATCGAATCTGAAAAAGTGATTTGCTTTGCGTGTTTCCAGATTGGGTATAATGGAGATCAGCCACAGACACAGGCGAGATACGCCAGAGGATCCATGGAAAGAAACACACAGATTTCTCATCGCTTTGGGCGATTCGTCTCCCTGTTGTCACTGCTAGGGCTGACAGCCTGTGGCGGCAATGGCAGTGGTTTTAGCAACCAGCCCGTGCAGGTGCCCACACAGGCGGTGGATATCGACGTGCCCAGCGCCGTGGTGACACCGGTGTACACTCTTTCCAGCACCACCCTGCCCGGTGGTTTTCCCATCAGCGAATACAATGACGGCAATTTCGTGCTGCGCAGCAGCAGTGGGCAGGCTGACACGGCCCTGCTGGGTTCGAGTCATGACGCCAGTCCGGCGGCGGTGCGGGTGGTGCAGGACAGCTACGATGTGTTGTACCGGCATGAGCATGGCGATGAGGTGCCGCAGAATGTGGCCACGCCCGTGCAGACCGGTGTGGCCATCAACAGTGATCAGGCGCCCTTCGCCGTGGCAATGACGGTGTGGACGGTGACACCCACTTTTACTCAAAACACACTCCCCTTCCCTACCAGTGAATACGACGACGGTGTGTTTTACCTGCAACCTGCGGTGGGTGGTGAGCGCATCTTTCTTGGCAACAGCCACACGGCCACGCCCGATCCCGTGGAGGTGCTGGCGGGCAGTTACGATGTGATTTATACGCTGGAGACCGGCGGTGATCAGGTGCCCGGCAATCAGCAGGCCCTGGTGGGAACCCTGGATGTCAGCGCGGATATCTCGCCGGTTATCGATGTCAGCAGTGTGCGTTTCCAGTTTAATGCCACATTGGATACGGCATTCTTCCCTGCTAGCCAATACCAGTACGCCGAGTTCTTTCTGCGTAACACTGCGGGTGACCGTGTGGCGCTGAGCCCAAGTTATGATTTAGCCAATGGTTTACCTATTACGCAAATGGTGGTCGAGGGCACCTACGACATTGTTTACCAGCATGTGCAGGGTGATCAATTACCCGTGAACACCGATGCGGTGATTGCCAAAGGTGTGGTTATTGGTACCAGTGGTGTTTCCAGTGTCTCACTTGATATTCAAAGCGTTGCCATTACCCCTGCGTTTACTTTGGATGGCGTTTCGTTCCCCAGCAGTGAATACAACGATGCCAATTTCTACCTGCGCAGTGTGAACAACACTAACGACGTGATGTTTATTGGCGCCAGTGAGGTAATGCCGGCCGAGGTGCAGGTGATCAGCAGTGCTATGGATACGGATATCAGCGGTGCGGGCGTTCTATTTGGCAACTACGATGTGCTGTATCGCCATGAGAATGGTGAGCAGGTGCCACAAAATACCAATGCGGTGATACGCAGCGGTGTGCCCATCGACACCGATGTGTCGCCATTCGAAATTGCGGTCAGCTCTCTTTCGGTCAGTGGCAGCTTTACCCTCAACGGCGGGAGTTTTCCTGCCGATGCCAGTAACAGCGTGCAGTTTTTCCTGCGCGGCGATGATCCGGCGGATGTGTTTCCCTTCGGTTATAGCGACATCAGCAATGAGCCGGTGCGCGTGGTCTCCCTGCCGGGCGTTTACGAGGCCTACGACGTGTTCATGGATCATCTTGCCGGTGATGATGTGCCGCAGAATACGATGCACGAGATGGCCTTCAACAAGGTGCTGGACACCGATGGCATGAGCCTGACGGTGGATATCCCGGCGGTGCGCGTCGCGCCCAGCTTTACCCTGGACAACGCTGCGTTTCCTTTGAGTATTTATCAGAGTGCCGCCTTTTACCTGCGCGACCTGCATGGCGGGGATCGAGTCTTCCTTGGCTACAGTTACAAGGAAAACGACCCGGTGATGGTGATCAAGGAGGACCACGAGGTGATCTATGAACACCTCAATGGCGGACAGGTGCCGCAGAACACTGGTAGCATTATTGGAATTCTGGATCTGTGATCAGGCCTGCGAACCAGCATCCACATCGGGAAGGGTGAAGTAAAAGCTTGCCCCCTTACCTACTTCACCTTCCCCCCAGATACGACCGTGATGACGGAGGATCACCCGCAGGACAATTGCCAGCCCCACACCGCTACCGGTGAACTCCCGCGGGCCGTGCAGCCTCTGAAAGGTGGCGAACAGCTTGTGTGCATAATTCATGTCGAAGCCGGCGCCGTTGTCGCGCACGTAATAAATGGTTTCACCATTTTTATTTATGGCGCCAAAGCTGATGTGAGGCTTTTCGGTGTAGGCGGTATATTTCCAGGCGTTGCCAATCAGGTTGTCCATGGCGCGTTCCATGAGACGCGGGTCTGCATTGACGATAATATCTGGCTGGAGGTCCCATTCTACCTGGCGTTCCGGTTCCTGGCTGCTGAGTTGCAGGCGACTGCGTTCTGCCAGCTTGCTGAGATTGACCGTTGTGCGTGAAAGTTCTTCGCGGGTGATACGCGAGAGTTGCAGGATGTCATCGATCAGCTCAGCCATGCGTTTGCTGGCGGCGATCACCCGCTTGAGATTGTCCACCTCTTCATCATTGAGTTTGTCCCCGGCGTCTTCCAGAACAATCTGGCTGAAACTGGTGACCGAGCGCAGGGGGGCGCGCAGGTCATGGGCGATGGAATAGCTGTAGGACTCAAGTTCCCGATTGATGCCGGCCAGCTCGTCGCGCTTAAGGCGTAGTTTTTCTTCTGCCTTTTTATGTTCGCCAATTTTCTGATATAGGGCACGATGGGTTAGGGTCAGGCGGTTTTCAATTCTGCCCAGATATATGAAATAGGCGATACCCAGCACGGTAATGGTGAGGCCCCCGATCAGGGTAATACGGTTTAGCAGGCTGCGCAGCTCCTGTACGCGGGGGGTGATATTTTTTACCACCAGCACGCGCCCAACATCGGTATCGGAGAAATCATCCAGTTTGAACTGAGAGGCGGTGAAGGTGTGTTCTCCAACATGGAGATGCGGATGATTTGAAGGTTTTTCCGCAAACTGCATAAGTTGTTCAAGCTCGCTGGTGGGTGTCGTGAGGGTGGAGGAGGTGACTACCCATTTGTCCAGTTGTTGCCAGTCAGCATGTTGGCCAAAGGCCTTCTCCCAATCGGCTCGATTGACAAGTCGTTTGTCGAGAAGGGTAATGATTTCTGCATTGGTGATGTCTTTCAGTCCCTGAATGATGTGATGTATTTCTTTGCCCAGCTCGATATAGCCCACTACCTTGCCGTTGATGGTCCAGGGCTCCACCACCCGCAGGGCAAATTGCCCGAAGGCACCCACCTCCAGGCCGGCACTTGTTTTACCGGTGCGACGGGCTGCCAATAAGGTTTTGCGAAGGATGCTGTCGCCAAAGCGCCCGGGCCGATGTACGCGTAAAAAGTTTTTGCCATTAACATCGTGAAAATAAAAATGAGTGATGCCGAAGCTGCTGTTGAGGATATGGTAGATGTTTTCAGTGACCTTCATGAGGTCCTGGCGATTTTTGGCAAGCCAGGCGGATTGAATTTCGGCCCGGTTTTTGACGAGTTGGAGCAACCCTTTTATGTGGTCGATATTGTGGGAAATCTGGTTGTTAAAGCTGTCTTGTACCCGTAACGTGGTTTGTTGGTGGTCCTCATTGAACTGGTGCTCAAAGAAGGTTTTTGTGGAGATTACAATCAGCGCCAGAAGCAGGCCGAAGGTTATGATGATGGGCAGTAACACCAACAGGCGCAGACGTGCGTCGTGCCTGGTGTTGGGTAATTCCGTGGCTTGGCCGTTATACTGCATTGCTCGTCGGGAGGAGGCTGAGGCGGTGTTGCCGGTCGGCGGTTGTTTCAGTCACGGGAAAACTGGAATTCCTTGCGGGGATGACGGGACAATTCCTCCAGCATCTGATCGATATTGCTACTGCCTTCGACCAATAGCTTGATGAAGGATTCATGATGGGGGGTATTGGCGGTTTCGAATTGCAGGCCGATACCATCATTCTTGCTATGTGCGATGGAGCAACGGAAGGCAACGCGCACCCAGCCTTCTTCGGCTTTGATAATCAGTTCCAGGTCGCAGGGCTGGCCTGCTGTCACCCCGGGAGGTGGTATGAGCATGACGAAGGCGCCATCCAGGCTGATGTCTGCGGTTTCTCCATAGAGCCGGCTGCCATCCTGCAGCTTGATTTCCACAATCACGTCGAGAGGCAGGCGGGTGTATTTCCGGTTGTCTGTCATGGCGACCTCGTCTCAGGTTCCTGGCGGAGTTGGCTAGGGAATCTCCCGTATGAACGAGAGTCTAGCCTGCCTGTGTCCGTTCGTCATCTTTCGCCGGCAAAAATGGGAGGTTACTTCCATTGCCGGACGAAAAAGGGCGCACCGGTCAATCTGCCGGCGCGCCCGTTCTGTCTGTCTGCGCAGGGAATCACTGCATGAGGCTTATTGTTTGTCTAGCGCCACCAGTTCCTTGTAATAACCCTTGGCGCCTTTTTTCATGAAGTAATATTTTTTTACTCCGGCCTTTTCCAGCGCGTATTGCAGCCAGCGCACCTGTTTACCCACTTCGTCATAAATGAGCAGGGTGCGGTTTTGCTTGATGGCTTTCTTCAGGTATTTTTCCAGTTTCTTTTGCTGGTCGAGGCTGGCCCAGCGCTCGATGCCCGGGTAGAAGCCGATACCCGCGCGTTGGAATTTGTCACGTACATCGATGGTCATGTATTTGCGGCGATCGGAGGTGGCGAGGTCGCTGAACTTGTCCGGGCTGATGAGCCGTTTTTTGAACGTGGACTTGGGAATCAGGTGGGCGAGGTTCACCGGGCTTTCACCCAGTAACACGGCCTCCTTCGGGTGGGCCTTGGTCCAGTCGAAGATGCCGGCGTCAAAGGCAAACACATTGTCCACACCTGCTGCCATGGCCTTTTTGGTGGCGATGTAGGATTTCATGCAGGTGTGGCCATTGCAGTAAAAGACAATGGGTTTATCGGTGGTGGAACGCAGTTTGACGACCTGCGCCTCGAAGTCTTCACTGGCCACGGGGATATTCATGGCTGTTTTGACACGCAGGGTTTCGAACTCCAGCTTGGAACGGGCGTCCACCACCACAACGTCATTAAGCTTTTTATAGAGATCCTCCAACTCGATATAGGGGACCTTCTTGTATTTTTCCCTTCCCGGGAAGTCATCGCCGGCGATGGCGGTGCCGCCCAGCAGCAGGCCGGCAAGGGCAAGGAGACTGATGATCTTATGCATAAAAACTCCGATATTTGATCGTCGATGACGAGGTTGGGGCCCGTTGTCGGGGTGACAAATCACCCTCTATGAGAGGCATTAAAAATGTAGTCTTACCGCCATGATATCGGTAATTCTACTGACTTCTTTAGAGCCGGCGACCTGGAAACCGCCGTGGATTTAGCGGGGGAGAAGGGTTGTGTATGTCAAGTCTTTAAATAACAATAAGTTACAGCGAGGGTTTGATGTGTGTAAAAACCCCTTGACTTTGCTGTTGGTCATTGTCTTATAGCGTTTCGGCCAGATTGGCGGTCTGGGTCTTATTATGCACGCAGCGGGCGCTCGATGGGCACGACGTTATACCGGTCATGCTGCACCGGCAAATTCAGTTCAAAGATCGATCCATGATCTATCTCGCTGTGTGCCTGCATAGTGCCGCCCAGGATAAGGCTCATTTTCTTGCTGATGGACAGGCCGAGGCCGGTGCCTCCATAGCGTGTGCTGATCATGGCGTTGGCCTGGGTGAAGCTGTTGAATACCTGTTTGACCTGCTGGTCTGTCATGCCGATGCCGGTGTCGCGCACCTTGACGGATAGCCAGGGAATGCCGTTTATGAAACGGTTGCTGAGTGTCATGCTGACGTTGCCCTGATGAGTGAATTTTGCGGCATTGCTCAGCAGGTTCAAGATGATTTGCATCAGCTTGAGGCGGTCGCTGTGGACGATGTCGATGGTGCAGTTGTTGTGATATTCAAAACGGTTATCGTTTTTCTGCATCAGGGGCGTGGCGGTTTGTACCACTTCGGTGATCAGTTCATCGAGACGGAAGTGCTCCAGGTTAAGATGCATTTTTCCTGCTTCAATTTTTGACAGGTCGAGAACGCCATTGATGAGCTTTAGCAGATGCGTGCCCGAATTATGAATATGTCCGAGGTCGGTGGCGTCCTGTTGCCTGTCCTCCTCCCGGGCCTCATCCATCATCAGCTCGCTGTAGCCGATGATGGCGTTCAACGGAGTGCGTAGCTCATGACTCATGTTGGCCAGGAAAGCGCTCTTGGTGAGGTTGGCGGTTTCCGCCTCGTCTTTGGCCTGCTGCAGTTCCTGCTGGCTCATATCACGTTCCATAGCTACGCCCACCCAACCGGCAATGAGATTGGCGATGTCCTTGTCGCTTTCTTCAAAGTTTTTCTTGCGGACTTGAGTGCTGCAAAAACTGATCACGCCAATGTGCCGGTTGCGCACCATGATGGGCGCTCCAAGATAGGCTGTCATGCCAAACTGGTGATGAGTAGGGGATTTTAGGAATTCCGTTTTGCTGATGTCTTCAAAGGCGATGGTTTTGCAAAGATGGAAGGCTTTGCCCGCCGGTGACTGCGCCAGTGGAATGCTCATCCCGGGTTGTATCGGGTAATCGCGAGGGGCCACGGCGAACAACACCTGGGCCATGTCGGACTCGGCCTCGATCCGGGTTACGTTTGCCGAAGACATGTTCAGCAGGCGGCTGCCGAGACGCAGCATCTCGAGGATTTGTTCCTCGTTACTCAGTCCAGGCAGGGAGGTGACTTCGTATAGTGCGCGAATACGGCGGCCCTGAGCGAGCAGGGCTTCCTCGGTCTTGCCGGTGCGGCGTACCACGAAGATGGTGAACAGGCCGAGTAATACGGCAACGCTGGCAAGGAACACTACCAGAATATAGGTGTGCTGGTTCTGTTGGGCGTATTGCGCCAGATCGTTTTCCGCGGAGTTGCGTTGCAGGTTGACCATGTTTTCCAGGCGTGACATGACTTGATCCTGATTGGGAATCAGTTCCCTCCATACCAGTTGCTGGGCGGCATCGAGATTCCCATCGAGAATCAGCTCCACTGTTTTGTTCTGGATTTGACCGCCGCGGGCGATAAAGGGTTGCACTTCGTGCCAGGCGGATTCAGCCAGCGGTGTGTGCAGCTGATTGAGCAGTTGTTCGCGGGCCTTGATGAAGTCGGAGCCCAATTCCCGGAAATGGGTGATTTCATCTTCCAGTTCAAAGGGGTCTTCCAGAGAGGTCATGCGATAAATAGAGATGGCGCGATCCTTGGCACGGTTTTGCAGCATGCTCACCAGACGGGATTCGGCCTGCTTGGTCACCAGTTTGCGCAGGTGACGATTGTTGTCCGCTACATTTTGCGTCCACACCGCCATAAGTGCGATCAGCAGGCCGATGATCGTGGCAAAGCCGATGGCGATGATGGATTTGCTGGAAAAGATAGACATGACTATGGGCTGAGAAGGCTCCTTCCTTCATCAGGGCATCGTCCTGCCGGGAAATATCTTGAGTTTTGCTTGGGAGATGATTTGCCGCCGTGCCGCGGCAATCTGCTGTTCAGCCCTTGCTGTAGCCCAGGTTGGGTGCCAGCCAGTATTCCGCGTCTTTAAGATCCATGCCCTTGCGCCGGGCGTAGTCTTCCACCTGATCGCGGTTGATCTTGCCCACCGCGAAATAACAGGCATCCGGGTGGGCGAAATACAGCCCGCTCACCGCGGCGGTGGGTACCATGGCCTTGGCCTCGGTGAGCCAGATGCCGGTAGTGTCTTGCACGTCCAGCATCTCCCACAGGGTGTCCTTCTCGGTGTGGTCCGGTGAGGCAGGGTAGCCAGCGGCGGGCCGAATACCCTTGTATTCCTCTTTGATGAGCTGCTCGCTGCTGAGTTTTTCCGTATGGTAGCCCCAGATCTCCTGACGCACGATTTCGTGCATACGCTCGGCAAAGGCCTCGGCCAGGCGGTCGGCCAGGGCCTTGAGCATGATGGCGTGATAGTCGTCGTGGTTTTTTTCGAACTCGGCCACGTGCTTATCTATACCGATGCCGGCAGTCACCGCAAAGCCGCCCAGGTAGTCGGGTTTGCCGCTGTCCTTCGGGGCGATAAAGTCGGACAGGCAGCGATTGGCCTTGCCCTCGGCCTTTTGCTGTTGCTGGCGCAGGTTGTGAAACACGGTTTTGACTGTGCTGCGCGACTCATCCGTATACACTTCGATGTCATCACCCACGCTGTTGGCGGGGAAGATGCCCACCACGGCCTTTGCCTGCAGCCAGTGTTCGCTGATGATTTGCTCCAGCATCTTTTGCGCATCATCGTACAACTTGCGCGCCTCCTCACCTTTTTCCGGGTCGGAGAATATCTTTGGGTAGCTACCCTTCAGCTCCCAGGCATGAAAGAAGGGTGTCCAGTCGATGTAGTCACGCAGTTCCTCTAACGGGAAATCGTCGAACACCTGCACGCCCGTTTTTTTAGGTTTGGGTGGTGTGTAGCTTTGCCAATTGATCTGGGTCCTGTTGGCGCGGGCCTGTTCCAGACTCAGCCATTGTATGGCGCGCTGGCGATTGGCGTGGCTTTCACGCACCTGCTGGTAGTCTTCGCGCAGCCCGGCGATAAATTTATCTTTGGTTTCGGGGGTGATAAGGTTCTGCACCACGCCCACGGCACGCGAGGCATCCTTGACCCACACGCTGGGCCCGTTTTTATAGTTAGGTTCGATCTTCACCGCGGTGTGCGCGCGTGACGTGGTGGCGCCGCCGATCATCAGCGGGATGTTCATATCCAGGCGTTGCATCTCACCGGCGATGTGCGCCATCTCTTCCAGCGATGGGGTGATCAGCCCGGACAGGCCGATGATGTCAACCTGGTGTTCCTGCGCGGCGTCGAGGATCTTCTGCGCTGGCACCATCACGCCGATGTCGATGACCTCGATGTTGTTGCATTGCAGCACCACGCCGACGATGTTTTTGCCGATGTCGTGCACGTCGCCCTTCACCGTGGCCATGAGTACCGTGGCTGCAGCCTTCTCGCCCACCTTCTTTTCCGCCTCGATGAAAGGAATGAGATGGGCCACGGCCTTTTTCATCACCCGTGCGCTTTTCACCACCTGGGGCAGGAACATCTTGCCCTCACCGAACAGGTCACCCACTACGTTCATGCCATCCATCAGCGGTCCTTCGATGACCTGGATGGGGCGCTCGAACTGCTGGCGGGCTTCCTCGGCGTCTTCCACAGCGTAGGTGTCGATGCCCTTCACCAGCGCATGTTCGAGGCGCTTGGCCACCGGCAGCTTGCGCCATTCCAGGTCTTCCTTTTTCGCGATGCTGCCGTCGCCCTTGTATTTGTCGGCGATCTCCAGCAGGCGGTCGGTGGCGTCGGGCCGGCGGTTGAGCACCACGTCTTCCACGCGCTCTTTCAATTCCGCCGGCAGGTCGTCGTACACCGCCAGCTGGCCGGCGTTGACGATGCCCATGTCCATGCCGGCCTTGATGGCGTGATACAGGAACACCGAGTGAATGGCCTCGCGCACCGGGTTGTTGCCGCGGAAGGAGAAGGACACGTTGGACACGCCGCCGGAGACCTTGGCCCAGGGCAGGCTGTTTTTTATTTTGCGCGTCGCCTCGATGAAGTCCACGCCGTAGTTGTTGTGTTCCTCGATACCGGTGGCCACGGCAAAGATGTTCGGGTCGAAGATGATGTCTTCCGGCGGGAAGCCAACAATTTCCGTTAGAATCTTGTACGAGCGGGTGCAGATCTCTACCTTGCGCGCCTCGGTGTCGGCCTGGCCCTCTTCGTCGAAGGCCATGACGATCACCGCCGCGCCGTACTGGCGCACCTTTTTCGCGTGGGCGATGAACTTCGCCTCGCCTTCCTTCAGCGAGATGGAATTGACGATGCCCTTGCCCTGGTTGCATTTCAGGCCGGCCTCGATGATCTCCCACTTGGAGGAGTCGATCATCACTGGCACCTTGGAGATGTCCGGCTCCGAGGCGATCAGGTTGAGGAAGTCGCGCATCGCGGCGACGCCGTCGAGCATGGCCTCGTCCATGTTGATGTCGATGATCTGTGCGCCGTTGTCCACCTGCTCGCGGGCCACGCTCAGGGCCTCGTCGAACTGCTCTTCGAGGATCAGGCGTTTGAACCTGGCGGAGCCGGTGACGTTGGTGCGTTCGCCGACGTTGACGAACAGCGAGTCTTCGCGGATGTTTAGCGGCTCCAGCCCGGCCAGGCGGCAGGTGTGATCGTCCTCCGGTACTTCGCGCGGGTTGTATTTTTCCACCGCATCGTGAATCGCCTTGATGTGTGCCGGGGTGGTGCCGCAGCAGCCGCCGATGATGTTGATGAAACCCTGTCGCGCCCATTCCTCGATCTCCGTGGCCATCTCCTCCGGCGTCTCGTCGTACTCGCCGAACTCGTTGGGCAGGCCGGCGTTGGGGTGGCTGTTGATGTGACAGTTGGCGATGCCGGCGATCTCTTCCACGTACTGACGAAGTTCTTCTGCGCCCAGGGCACAGTTGAAACCGAAACTCACTGGCTCGATGTGACGCAGGGAATTCCAGAAGGCCTCGGCGGTCTGCCCCGACAGGGTGCGCCCGGAGGCGTCGGTGATGGTGCCGGAGATCATCACCGGTAGTTTCTTGCCCGAGGACTCGAAATAGTCATCGATGGCGTACAACGCGGCCTTGGCGTTGAGGGTGTCGAAAATGGTCTCGACGAGAATGATGTCGGCGCCGCCATCCACCAGGCCCTTGGTGGCCTCGAGGTAGGTCTCGGCCAGGGTGTCGAAATCGATGTTGCGGTAGCCGGGGCGGTTGACGTCCGGCGACAGGGTGGCGGTGCGGTCCGTGGGGCCCAGCACGCCGGCGACGAAACGCGGTTTGTCTGCCGTGGCGCGGGAATCACAGGCGGCGCGGGCCAGACGGGCCGACTCCACGTTCAGCTCGTAGACCATGTCCTGCATGTGATAGTTGGTCATGGACACCGCATTGGCGTTGAAGGTGTTGGTTTCCACGATGTCGGCGCCAGCGTCCAGGTACTGCTCGTGGATGTCGCGGATGATCTGCGGCTGGGTGAGGGACAGCAGGTCATTGTTGCCCTTGAGGTCGCTGTGCCAGTCGGCAAAGCGCTCGCCCCGGTAGGCGGCCTCGTCCAGCTTGTGACGCTGGATCATGGTTCCCATCGCTCCATCGAGGATAAGAATTTGTTGACTAAGGCGTTTTTCGAATTCAGTCATGTCTGCCGGCCTGGCGGGAAAAAAGGCCGGGTATTCTAACACAGTGCTGGGTAACGGTAGGGTGGGCACGTTTTTTGTGCCCACGCGTTATCGTGCAATTACCCCGTGGGCACAAAAAACGTGCGCACCCTACGGAGTGCTCAACACTGCTCCCAGGGCAGGCCGTGAAAACGCCAGCCCCCCAGGGTGGAACGGTGGTGTTCGTCGTCCAGCTCGCCCTCAAAACCCTCAAGCACGTTGTAGACATTGGTGAAGCCATCCTTGATCAGGGATTCTCCGGCCTCATGGGAACGCTTGCCGCTGCGGCAGATGAGTACCACCGGGGTGCAGGCATCGTCCTCACAACTCAGGCCGCCGAGCATCACCTGGCGTACATGGGAGGGGAAGTTGGGATCCACCTTCCAGTCCGGCTCGTCGATCCAGGCCACGTGTACCGCGCCCTTGGGGTGGCCCACAAAGAGGAATTCCATGGCCGAGCGCACATCGATCAACACCGCGCTGGGGTTGTCTTCCAGCAGCTTGTAGGCCTCGGGAGGAGTGATGCCCTTGACGTGATTTTCCTTGCTCATGTGTATCTCCTCTATGAATCGGCGGATGGCGAATGTTTGTCGGTAGGGGGCTTGTTCCGCCGCTTGCGCCGGGCGTTATGCACAATGGCCAGGGCGACCAGGGTCAGGACGACGAACAGCCCCAGTTGCCAGAGGCCGGGCATCCCCGGGGCAAAGCGGGTCACCAGCCCCGTCAATACGGCGGCCACCCCCACGGCCATGTAATAGCCGCAGGGTGCCAGCAATTCGCCCAGCACAAACAAGGCCCCCAGGGCCCACCAGTGCCAGTGATTGAGGATATACAGCATTTCCATCGGCGATTACCTTACCAACACGGCCAACCCAAAACCGGCCAAAGATTATACATGGATAAAAATAATTTATCACCGCTGTCCCGTTAACATTCGCCTTAGTGGGCGTAATAGTTTGTTTTTCATGAGCTGCAGCATGATTTGATAATTTGAGACATGAATAGCCAGTAACCTCTACCATCATTCCGGTGAAGGCCGGAACATAAGCGCGAAGCGCGTTGAACGCCACAGGCGGCCCGAAGGGTGAGCGCAGCGAATAATCCAGTGGTTTCAACGACATTCTAGATTCCGGCCTTCGCCGGAATGACGGATATAAAGTTAACGGGACAGCAGTGATAATTTATGGATATTTTTCAGTGGGCGGTTGCCTTGTCCTACTGCCCAGAATATCTGCTGACAGGGTACACTATGCGCCCATGAAAAAGGCAAGCCCCGATTTTCCCGTAATGCCACCCAAATCCCTGATGCGCCCCCTGGGGCGCGCGATCGCCGACTATGAAATGATCCGCGAGGGTGACCGCATTCTCGTGGCGTTGTCCGGAGGTAAGGACTCACTCACCCTGCTGCACCTGTTGTTGCACCTGCTGTTGCACCTGCTGTTGCACCTGCGGCGCCATGTACCGGTACATTTCGAGCTGGGAGCCCTCACCGTGGATCCCATGGTGGACGGATTCGAGCCGGCCCTGCTCAAACCTTATCTTGCTGAGCTGGGGGTGGCCTATTTTTTCGAGGCCGAGCCCATCATGGAAATGGCCAGGGAGCACATGGGCAAGCCCTCCTACTGCGCGTTCTGCTCACGCATCAAGCGCGGTATCATGTACCGCATCCTGCGCGACGAGGGATACAACGTACTGGCCCTGGGCCAGCATCTCGATGACTTGGCAGAGAGCTTTTTGATGTCCGCCTTCCATGGCGGCCAGCTGCGCACCATGAAGGCCAGCTACCTCAATGACGCCGGCGATATACGGGTGATCCGGCCCCTGGTCTATGTCCGGGAGCGACAGACCGCCGCCTTTGCCGAGTCTGCAGGACTGCCGGTGATTCCCGACAGTTGCCCCGCCTGTTTTCAGATGCCCACTCAGCGTCAGCACATGAAGGAACTGCTCGCTGCCGAGGAGGCTAACAATAAGTTGCTGTTCAAGAGCCTGCTCACCACACTCAAGCCGCTGATGGAGCCCGATTATTATCGCTCGCATGATGTCCGCCCCGGCCAGGCTGATGTTGGGCTGAGGGAAAAAATTTCTGGAATGGCAGAAACCTGAATGCTGCGCATCTTATTTACGGTTATGTCCTGGCTGCCCTTGCCGATGGTGCATCGTCTGGGTGATTTGTTGGGCTATAGTCTGAACCTTTTCAGCAATGATCTGCGCGATGTTGCCCGAATTAACATCCAGCACTGCTTTCCCGATTGGTCGCCGGAAAAACAGCAGGAGTTGGTGAAGCACAGCCTGCAGGAATCCGCCAAGGCTGCCCTTGAACTGGGTGCATTGTGGCTGTGGCCTATTGAGCGGGTGATGCCGCTGATTCGCCAGGTCAGTGGGGAACATCTGCTCAAGGAAGCCATGGCCAGGGGTAAGGGAGTGATATTCGCAGCCCCTCACCTGGGCGCCTGGGAAATCGTTGGCCTGTACGGTTCCGCCCATTGGCCCATGACCAGCCTCTATCGTCCGCCTCGGCAAGCATCAATGCAGGGCATTATGTGCAAGGGGCGTGAGCGCGCCGGCGCCACACTGGTGCCCACTGACGGGCGTGGTGTGCGCGCGCTTTATAAGGCCCTGAGTCGTGGCGAATTGATTGGTATCCTGCCGGATCAGGATCCCGGACGCAATGCCGGCGTATTCGCGCCTTTCTTCGGTATTCAGGCCAACACCATGACTCTTCTTTCGCGACTCGCCGCCCAATCGGGGGCAACGGTGTTGATGGCTTATGCGGAGCGTTTACCCAACGGCAAAGGCTATCACATGCATATTGAGTCCACGGAGCCGGCGCTGGCGGACGCCGATGCCCAGGTGGCGGCAAGCCATTTGAATCAGGCCGTTGAACGCTGCGCCCGGAAGCTTCCGGCACAGTACCAGTGGGCGTACAAACGCTTCAAGGCGAGGCCTGGGAATGAGCGTCCGTTTTATTGAACGCAACCTCCATCCATTCAAATTCTCTGCGTTGCTATGAAAGAACCTCTGATTAATTCATGGAACGCGATCTTGCGACTGAAATCATCCATCGCGGCGTTGCGAATCTTGCCAATAGTCCCGCTATTGGCGGCGGTCCGCGCCTTGCGCTGAATAATTTCATCTCACAATCTCACTGTCCCAGAATTAATCAGAGGCTCCTTAACCTTTCATCCATTTATTGCGGGATGAATAGTGGGCGTTGAGGGAGCTGACCTACTTGCTGTGTGCAAGCAGGGCTATATTCCGCCAAAGATCACTTCCAGTTTGAGAGTCAAGGAAGACCGTGCACGAAAATTCTCTTCTTGCGGATAAACCACCTTGGGATTGATTTCGAAAAATAACCAGTCGCGGTGAAGTTGCTGGCGCAGGCGGATGGAGAATATGTAACTGGTGACATGTGCCTGCGGCTCACTCTCTGCACTGAGGCCGGTGCGATAGATTACGGCGCGGTGTTTGTTGATGGTATGAATGAGGAAGAAATCCTGGCCCATATCGAATTGTCGGGTGTCGTCGAGATACGTAGCCTGACTGGTGGAACGAAACAGGTAGTCATCGAGAAAGCGCCGTTCGAAATCCACCCGCGTGGTTTCGCCGAGGCCGGTGGATTCACGCCAGAACAGGGTTTCCGCAGCACGCAGGTTCCAGCGGCCCAGGGTAAACAGGCCGCGCAGACGAAAACGTACGAAGCTGTCCAGTGAGCCTGAACGAAAACGCACGCCGGCATCGGTGTTGCCACGCAGCCAGTCGGTAAAATTCTTGATGTAGCGCAGGCCGAGGGATTGTTCCTGGGACTCCACCGCCTCTAACACGGTATTGTCGGCGCTATTGTCATCTTTAGGGTCGCTTTCAATGAGAATTTTCAGGCGTTTTTGGGTGTTGGGCAGAGTGAGCTTGCCTTGCAGGTTTGCTTCGAATCGTGGTTCGTAACCTTGTTCGCTGATATGCAGCAGGTTAAGTTTGAGATGACTGTTCTGGGATTCGTCATAGATGCGCTGGTCGCCGAAAAAATGATCCAGCCAGTTGGCGAAGTCGAGCACACTACGTGCCATCGCATCATGGCTGCTGTCCAGCGGGGCCAGCAGAGCGAGGCTGGGTTCGGGATCTTCGGTGCTTGTGTGTGGGTTGTTTGTGGTGTTGGGATCCGGTGGTTCAGCCGCGCGCAGGGAAAGGCTTGTGAAAAAGGTCGAGCAAAGAGCCAAGACCGTAATGAGTGCTGCGCTGTTAGGAACTGGCTGTGCCACGTGTTGCGGGTTTCCCGTCAATGATCCCGGTTAAGGGGCTTCTGATCAATTCATGAACTCGTATCTTGCGCCTGAAATGCCCAGCCTTTACGCCGCCTACTAGACTACGGGGGAATTGGGGGAGTTTCAAAACACAGCTTTTGAGCAAGGCCGATTATCGGTGTCTTTCAGCACCTTTCAGAGCCAGAATGGTGGGGCCGACACAAAAACCCCCGCGGGTTGGGGCAGCGGGGGGTGCTGGGGGAAGGCTTAACTGCAGCCCTTGGGGCGTGGCAGGCCGGCGATCTTGTTGGCGGACTTGATCAGCCCGTAGGGAAACAATGAATAGAGGTACTTGCTATCGCTGCGATCCTTGCCGAATTTTTTCTTCATCAGTTTGGAGAAGGTGCGGGGTTCGCAGACCTTGCCGTTTTCCTCGAAATATTCACGTGCCAGATTGATGATGTCCCAGTGCTCGTCAGTGAGTTCCACCTTTTCATTCTTGGCGATTTCGTGGGCGAGCTCCTCGCTCCACTCGCTCAAATCCTCGAGCCAGCCGGCCTCGCTGAGCTGGATGATTTTGCCATTGACTTCTGCCTGCATAATTTACTCCGTTCAAATAAGGGTATTGTCTGGCGGCCATTCTATATAACCGAGTATTTTCGTCAAGTATCCCTTTGGGGGGAGGCGCCATTGTTCAGCGTTCCAGCAGGCAGTCCTTGGCCTGGTTGATCTTGGCGGCCAGGTAATTGGAGCCGCCACGATCCGGGTGCAGTTTGTGGATCAGTCGGCGGTGGGCCTGGATGATGTCTTCCTCACTGGCGTTGGCATCCAGGCCGAGGATGTCACGGGCTTCCTCCACGGACATGCCCTGCGGCGGCGGGGTCTCGCGAGGACCTCCGCCCTGGGCCTGGGCCCGCCAGCCGGGGTGGTGACGATCCAGATAGGCGGCCAGCAGGGCGGCGGAGCGGGGATCCGCGGCGCATTCCTGCAGCAGGCGTAACAGTTGTTCCAGGCTTAGATTACTGAGGAACTGACCTTCAAAAGCCCCTTCCAGCACCTCACCGTCCAGGTTGCCGCTGGTGATGTCCAGGCTGACGCGCAGGAAACGGGTCTCGATGGTGGAAAATGAATTTCCCTGGCCTCCCGGGTTGGCGGCTCGTATCTTGTTTCCGAACAGGCCCTGAATCACCGGCAGGTAGCGCAGCATCACCAATCCCTTTCTCAGAAAAGGCAAGGCTGCGGCACCGGCGACGAAGAGCCAGTTGAGCCGTCCGGTGATGGCGAGAAAGCCCAGGCCCAGCACGGCTATGGCCAGCCCAAGGCGCCTGACCACGGCCGTTACCTGCTGAGGCGAGGTGCGCATGAACCAGCGGACCAGCAGCCAGGCAAGAATGCCAAGGGCGACAAGAATGACGAGGCGAGGCATGTCAGCGGGGTACGGGGCGCACCAGGTTTGCCGCCAGCTTGGCGCGCTGGCGGGCATCGAGGGTACTGTGGTGTTCACCGCCATTGCCATAGGCCAGGGCCACTCCCATGCGCCGGCGGGCGAAGGCCTCAGGTTTGCCGAACAGGCGCAGCTCGGTCTGTGGTATGCGCAGGGCCTCATCGATGCCCTCGAAGGCGATGCTGGCCTGATCATGGTTGCCGTAGATCACCGTGCTGGCGCCGGGTTCACGCAGCCGGGTGTCCACCGGCAGGCCGAGGATGGCACGGACGTGCAGTTCGAATTCGTTCTGCGCCTGAGTCACCAGAGTGACAAGCCCCGTGTCGTGGGGACGCGGACTGACCTCGCTGAACCACACCTGGTCGCCCTTGATGAACAGCTCCACGCCGAACAGGCCACAGCCGCCCAGGTTATCGGTGACGTCCTTGGCGATTTGCCGGGAGCGGGCCAGGGCCTTGTCGCTCATGGCCTGGGGTTGCCAGCTTTCCACGTAGTCGCCCTGTTGCTGCTTGTGGCCGATGGGTTCGCAGAAATAGGTCTGGATGTCACCCTGGGCATTGAACGCGCGCACCGTGAGCTGGGTGATCTCGAAATCGAAGTGGATCATCTCTTCCACGATCACCCGTGGCTGGGCCACGCGTCCACTGCTCATGGCGTGATCCCAGGCCCTGGCCACGTCTTCGGGTTGGTGGATGGTGGATTGCCCCTTGCCGGAGGAGGACATCACCGGTTTGACGATGCAGGGATACCCCACCCCTCCATCGATGGCCATTTGCAGTTCATTCTGGGATTCGGCAAAGGCATAACGGGAAGTGGGAATCTCCAGCTGTTCCGCGGCTAGCCGGCGGATGCCTTCGCGGTTCATGGTCAGCTGGGTGGCGCGGGCGGTGGGAATCACCCGCGCCAGGCCATCGGCCTCGATCTGCGCCAGGGCATCGGTGGCGATGGCCTCGATCTCCGGCACGATGAGCTGGGGGCGGGTTTTCTCCACCAGGGCGCGCAGGGCGGGGCCGTCGGTCATGTCCATGGTGTGGGCATGATGTGCCAGTTGCTGCCCCGGTGCGTTTTCATAACGATCCACGGCGATGACCTCCACGCCCAGACGCTGCAGGGCGATGATCACTTCCTTGCCCAGTTCGCCGCTGCCCAGCAGCATGACGCGCAGTGCGGTGTTGGAGAGGGGGGTGCCAATTTTCATGAGAGCCTTGGTGTCGGTGTGCTTTGATATTTGTCATTCCGGCGAAGGCCGGAATCCAGAAAGCGGCCAATATTACTGGATTACGGTCTTCATCGGAACGACGGATAACTCAGTCTGTGGTTTGCAATGACTGAAAAAAGTTGTCAATGATCATGGCCTGTTGCGCCGTGCATTCGCCCCTATCACGCAGATGGCGCAAGCTGTTGAGCAGAGGCCGGCGCAGGCAGGGGAGGAACATCAGGTCGGCCATGATGTTGTCGAAGGCGCCCTGGCCAGCCTCGCACAGTGCTAGTCGTTGCAGAAAGGCACGGTGGTGGGTATCGCTGTGTGCGAGAGCCTGCCAGGCGCGTCCGGCGATGCTGGCCAGTACTTCCACGTTGTTGCCCGTCTCGCTGTCTAACGTGGAGTGGATGGCCTTGTGCAGTAGCGTCTGATCACTGCCATGGGACAGGCCACGCAGCACGGCGGCTACCGTGGCGGCATCGCCTTCCTGCAGGGCGTGTTCCAGGCGTATGCCGAGCACGCTGCCCAGAGCCGGGTCGATGATCTCGTTTTCCAGGCAACTGCATAGCGCCGCCAAAGGTGTGGCGGGCAGCTGGGGGATGGCGGTGATGATCGTCGCAAGATTATTGTCTTCATCGAGGCGCGCGGCCACATCGGCGATGCCCTGCAGGCCCACGAAGTTCCATTGATCGAAGCCTGGCGTGCCGCTGAAATAGTCACGGGCGTGGGCGTAAAAGCGGCTGGGTGGCTGGCCCAGTCGTTTGGCCACCTTGGCGTGGAAAGAGGCCATGCGGTCGTCCCGTGGAGTGAAGCCGTGAGGATTGTCCCCCACCATGGCGGGTGCTTGCGGGTTTTTTCCGGCTTCCCGTTTGGCCAGGGTCTGCTCCGCCAGTTGTTCGATGATGCGGCGCAGAAAATCGTCCCGCGCTTCCAGCGACAGCAGGCCCTGTTCGTCCAGGGGGAATTTCAGAAACCAGATCTGCTGCTCCGTGCTGTTGCCCGCCTTGTTCTGATAATAGAACAACACCCCCAGCATGGCGCTGCGCTGGAAGGGTTGCGGATAGGGCGCCTGCTGGCACTCGATGGCCAGCATCTGCTCGGTGGGGATCTCCACCAGGCGCCGGCCCATGTCGAAGACATGTACCTGGGCGCCGGATTGCTGGAGGAATTCACAAAGGGTTTGCGGGGGGATAGCGGTTTCACTCATGGGCGCGATTTTATCAAACGCGCCCCAGTCCTGCTGGGTTGATTTTTCATGGCTGTTTCTCGTAACCAAACTCCCCCTGCCACTGGCCATGCACATAGTCGATGTGCAGCCAGCGGGGCACATAGGCACGGGCGTTGACGATGGGAAAGTCTGTGAGCGGGGGTTCATCACCGTCGTAGTCCTTGCCACAGGCGCGGGTCATCACCGGGCGGAAGCTCACCTGCAGCTGGTCATTGACGCGTACGGCCTCATCCGCCAGGGTCTCGTGAAAGCGCACCTGCTTACGAATCAGGCAGCTGAAATAGAGTTCCATTTCCACCCGCAAGGGCGCGTGACGCTGGCTCAGCGCGTGGCGGGCGGCCTTGCTTGTGGTGATGGTCAGGGAACGGTCATGAATGGCAATGGAGGCGGGTAGGCGCATATCCTGTAGTTTCATATGGCTTTCGGTTGTTACAGCGTTTACCAAGGGTGTCGATAGTATCAGTGAACCCAGTGCACGGTGAGTCGTCGGGTAATGCCGGCACAGGACGTGCGTCCGTTGTGTTAACAGGCTTTTACAGTCACTACAAGGAAGACTGGCATGATGTCGGATGGCACCAAAATCCCAACGATGCGCTGGTTTGATTCCCTGCGTAACCAGATTGCTGTTGCTCTGGCACTGCTGGTTACTGCCTTTGCCGGTACGGTGGCCTTTACCCTCTATGAAATTGAGTTGCGCAAGCACGACTACGCCATTCTCAATCTGGCGGGACAATTGCGCGTCACGTCCCAGGCCATGGCGGGTCAGGCCCTGCATTTTCTGGAGGCCACGGAGGGGTTTGCAGTGGGGAGCGGGGGGCCTTCGTCTTTTGCACGGGATCTCAATCAGAACGTGCAATTGTTCGACCGGATCATCAAGGCCTTCGAAGAGCGCAGCCTGCCACCCGAGTTGACCGGCCGCGCTGACGATCTCAAATGCAACTGGGACGAGGCCTCTGTGGCGCAATTGCAGAAAACGGCGGGCTTCTGGGGAACATACCGGGACAGGCTGTTGCTGGTTTGGGGTGACAGTAATCCCGAGGTGAACAAGACTCTGCAACAGACCGCCCGCTTCATCCTGGATAACAGCGACGCCCTGCAAGGGGCTGCCAGCGATCTTACCCGTGCTTTTCAGACGATGATGGAGACCAAGCTGCGCCAGTTGAAACGGGTCAATCAGGCGGCGCTGTTATTTACTGTGCTGTTGCTGGGTCTGGTGTTGTGGTTGCTCAATCGTACTTTGCTGCAGCCGATGAAGCTGACCCTGGCGGGCTTCAATAGGGTATGGCAGGGGGATTTTGGTTATCAGGTGCCGGTGGTGACGAACAATGAGATCGGTCTGTTGACCCGGGATTTCAATCAGCTCTCCCGGCGCCTGGACGCCCTGTTCCGGCTCACCGATCGAATCCATCGTGGCACCAGCCTCAGCGACACCCTGTGTTTCATCTTCGAGGAATTTCGCGGTTTTCTGCCCCTGGACTGGGTGGGAGTGCTGTCCATTCAGCCGGACAGGCACGGCGTGGCGTTGGAGCGCATGTATACCGATCGACGGGAACTGTCGCCCCAAAGCCGCTTGCACGAAGGCGAGGTGTTCGAGAACCTGGGTCCGCGTTTCGAGGAATTGTTGCGCGCGCAAAATCCCCTGCCGGTGCCAGAATTGGCGGAGTATGTGCAACAACACCCGGAGGCCAAGCTCGCCGTGCAACTGGACAGGGAGGGTTTTGGTGCGGCGGTGTACCTGCCCCTGTTCAGTAATCCCGCCGGTGGCATGATGTTGGTGTTCGCCGCGCGCCAGCCTTGTGCCTACACGCACGAACACCTGGAATGGCTGACCAATATCGCCGGCCAGGTGGCGCACAGTGTGGAGCGTACCGTGGTGCTGGAAGACCTGGTGGTCTCCGCGGTTTCCGGCCTGGCCAAGCTGGCGGAGAGCCGTGACCCGGAAACCGGCGATCACCTGGTGCGTATGAGCCTGTATTCAGTGATCATTGCAGAACAACTGGCGGCGGACAGTGATTACCACTCCCAGTTAGACAGCAATATTATTCGCGATATATTCCGTTTTGCACCCATGCACGATATCGGCAAGGTGGGTATCAAGGACGAGATTCTTCTCAAGCCCGGCCGCCTCACCGCCAAGGAACGGAAGGAGATGGAAAGACATCCGGTAATCGGCGGGGAGGTCTTGCGGCGCTCCGAGGCGCAAATGAACGCCCATGGCCATAGTGTGTTCAGGGTGGGCATTGAGATTGCCGAATGTCATCATGAAAAATTCGATGGCAGTGGCTATCCGCAAGGCCTGGTGGGGGAAGAGATTCCGTTGTCAGCGCGTATCGTTGCGGCGGCCGATGTCTTTGACGCCCTTACCAGCAAGCGCCCCTACAAGGAGGCCTGGTCCGTGGAAAAGGCCCTGGCCGTGTTGCGCGAAGAGGCCGGCAGGCATTTTGACCCAGTGGTGATTGCTGCAGCCGAGAGTGCCCTGCCGCGCATGTTGGAGGTGTATGAGCGGCTTAAGCATGTTTGATGGCTAGTATCGAGTTTCGAGTATCTAGGCGCGAGAGGATGATTCTCCTCGCTCCTCGAGACTATTAACCCGGCAATGAATATTGCCGAGTCAATAGTGACTGGCTACTGGCGTTGTTTCGCCTCACTGACTCGCAATGTGCGCCCACAAAATTCCACACCATCCAATCCCTCCATGGCCTTGCGCCCGGCGTTGTGCTCCATTTCTACGAAGGCGTATCCCCGTGGCCGGCGTGTGGCCCGATCCAGCATGATGCGCACGGATTTTACATCACCGTATTGGGCAAACAGGGCCTCTAGTTCGTCACGTTGGGCGCGGTAGGCGAGGTTGCCCACATAGAGGCTGAGGGTGTCGCCGTTTGCTGGGGTGGGGGGCCGGTTTGCAGAGGCTGTATCGGATTGTTTTGTGGGGGGGCGGATGCATGTCCCGAGCAGGTGGCCGATGAACAGGCCCAGGCCCAGGACGAGTAGGCCGTTAGTATCAAGGCCCCAGATTTGCAGGATCCAGTATAACAAGCCGGCCATGGCCGCGGCGATAAACAGGCTGGAAAAATACACGGATGCAGGGGGAAGTTTACAAGTCATTTTGGTACCACGTGAGAGTGTCAGAATAAAAATGTGCTGAGCGACTGTTGAATAAAAAGTCATCCTGCGTGCTTCGACAGTCTTATGGGGGCCAGCGCATCCGGGCGTCATGGAGCCAGCGGGGATTTATAGCAGAAGTGGAAGAGAGTTTCGAGCCGGGAACTCGTCGCCAGGAACCCCTTACCCCGGGGCGGTGTGTGTCAGTCGGCCAAATTATTGGGGGAACCATCAATGGCCAGGGTGACGATAAAGGTGGCGCCGCCGTCGTCATTGTTGATGTGGCTGAGGGTGCCGCCGTGGCTTTCCACGATGGTACGGCTGATGGCGAGGCCCAGGCCCATACCCTTTTCCTTGGTACTGTAGAAGGGACTGGTAATTTGTCCGGCGTGTTGCGGCGCGATTCCTGGACCGGTGTCGCTGACGGTGATGCGTACCTGTGTATCGTTTGGCCGGTCGAGCACAATGTTCAGGCGCCGCGGGGATTGCTCGTTTTCGTTATGTTTCATGGCTTCGCTGGCATTGCGTAACAGGTTGATGACCACTTGTTCCAGTTGGATGGCGTCAGCGCTGACCAGTGGCAGCTGCGCCGGGCTTTCAACTTCTACGTTGATATTGTTGTCGCGAAACTCTACTTGCATCATGTTGATCGCCAGTTGCACCACCTTGTCCAGATCGGTGATTTCGCGGTGTGAGGCATGCTTGCTGGCAAAGTCCCGCAGGTGACTGATGATGCGGGTGGCCCGTTCGCTTTGCCTGCCCATTTCTTCGAGAATGGTGGGTAGTTGGGTGTGCCTGTCAGTATCGCCGCGCAACAGGCGCAGGCAGCTTTTGGCATAACTCTGAATAGCGGTTAGTGGCTGGCTGATTTCATGAGCCAGGCCGGCGGTCATTTCGCCCAGGGCGGTAAGGCGAGCCTCATGGGCAAGCTCATCCTGTTGTTGGGGTGTCAGGCTGTGGTTGTCTTTGGCCAGGGGCAGGATGCTGCTATGTATCAGATTGGCGCCATAGGGGTTGGCCACGTACAGGGTGCATTCCATCTGCACCGGGATCCGGGCTTGCTGGGCGCTGGTAAGGGTGAGTGTGCAGCGACGCTGACTGCCCGAGACGTCATCACGCAGATGGGTGAGGTGCTGAATGAAATGGGCGTGATCCTGGGCGGCGATGAAGCGACCGATGTGTTGACCAATGAGCTGATCACGTTCCACGCCCAGCAGGTTGGCCAGGGTCAGGTTGGCCTCGATGATGCACTCATCGGCGTCATGGGTCAGCAGGCCCAGGGGGGAGGCATCGTACAAGGCCTCGAATCGCTGACGCAGTCCACGGTTTAGCCCCAGACTTTTTTGCAGGCTGGTGATCTGCTGCTGCAGGTGTTGCATCTCTTCACGCATTGTGAAGAGGGACTGGCCGGGCAACGAGGGCTGCGGCGGGGCATCCCCATGAAAGATTCGTCGGGACAGGCTGTCGTCGGGGGTGAAGTGGATGCTGCTGATAACGGGTGTCCTCCGTGGCGCGCCTTGATCTGAAAATTCCACTGCGAAGCGCAGAAACAGTGTGACTGTTCTGAGCGCAAGTGTAGCGTTTTTTTGCATTGGTGGTGAAACCGGAAGTGAAATACATGTTTGGTATGGCAATCTTCAACACGGTCTCTGTGAGGCTGGGGAGTGGGAGTATCGGTAGCGGAAAAACGCCTGCCACACAGAAGTCTTGCGGCCATTGCGGGGTATATCGGGGGATGGTTTAGGAAATCGTAAATTGCTGATATAAATAAAATATTTATACGCCCATAGGTGATAATAGGGGGTAACGATAATAGTGTTTGATATCCGAGAGAAAAAGGCAGATATTAGGTCGATCGCGCTGTGGCCGGTTCGTTGTGGAGGGGCTGTTGAGAATAGCAACGAAACCAGCAGTGGTCGCCAGCACGATGAAATCAAGGACACAACAAGGAGAGAGCGCAGATGAAATTCACGAGCAAGTTACTCCCGGCCATATTGGCCGTCGCCTTTGTGCCAGCGATATTTGTTGGTACCCCAGCCATGGCAGGAAAAGACGCAGGGCTGGGTCATGATTATCGAACCTTCCATGCCGATGGTAAGATTGATTACGGCAAGATTTCTGATTCTTACAATTCTGATCTGGTCATGTATCTGGCCGGTAACCAGTTCATGGTGATGGAGGATTTGATCAAGGATTTCCAGAAAAAGAATCCTGACATCAAGACCGTTTACGTGGAGACCATTCCTCCGGGTCAGATTCTCAAAAAGCAGATTCTCAAACAGGGTGAGATCAATGGCCAGAAGACCAATCAAACGCCGGACCTGTTCGCCAGCGTGAAGATCGCCCACCTCAAGAAGCTGAAGAAAAAGGGCATGATGGACGAGGGCAAGATCTACGTGCACAACAAGCTGGAGCTGATGGTGGCCAAGGGCAACCCCAAGGGCATCAAGGGCCCCAAGGACCTGGCGCGGGATGACATCGTTCAGTCTCACCCCAATCCCAAGACCGAGGGCATCTTCAAGTTCTATGGCTCGGAAATGCTCAAGGATCTGGGCCTGCATGCCAAGGTGACCGGCGACAAGATCTGCAAGAGCTGCTGGGCGGTGCCGGGCAAGACCTGGTTCACCTCGCGTCACCATCGTGAAACCCCGCACCGCATCGAAAACGGTGAGGCCGATGTGGGTATCGTGTGGACCACCGAGGTCAAGCATGCCAAGGCCGAAGGACGGCAGATCGACGGCGTGCCCATTCCTGCCCCGTACAACAAGCAGGACAAGGTGGCCTATGCCATCGGCAAGCTGAGCAAGGCCAAGAATCAGGAAAACGCCGATCGTTTCCTGGATTATCTGGCCACGGCGGATGCGCAAAACATCTATGCCAAATACGGCTTCCTGAAGGCCTCGGCGGATGAGTTGAAGCTCAAGAAGCTCTGATTCGCAGTCTTAACGGCCTTTCGCTGAAAACCGGTCGGGGATTCCCCGCCGGTTTTTTTTATGCCCGTTTTGTGGCCATCATTATTTGCTTGAATTTTGTGCGCTCGGGAGGTGTTTTTCCTGTATAATACGCGCCCTTGTTTGTTCGTCCCTCCCCACCACCGAGTAGAAATCCCGTGACCCAGAATCTCACCTCTTCGCTACGTAACGTCGCCATCATCGCCCACGTCGACCATGGCAAGACCACCCTCGTCGACCAGCTCCTGCAACAGTCCGGCACCCTCACCAGCCGCGGCGATATCGAGGAACGGGTGATGGACTCCAACGACATCGAGAAGGAGCGGGGTATCACCATCCTGGCCAAGAACACGGCCATCGAGTGGCATGACTATCACATCAATATCGTCGACACCCCCGGCCACGCCGATTTTGGCGGCGAGGTGGAGCGCGTGCTGTCCATGGTGGACTCGGTGCTGCTGCTGGTGGACGCTGCCGAGGGCCCCATGCCGCAGACCCGTTTCGTCACCCAGAAGGCCCTGGAGCAGGGCCACCGGCCCATCGTGGTGGTGAACAAGATCGACCGCACCGGGGCGCGCCCCGACTGGGCCGTGGACCAGACCTTCGACCTGTTCGACCGCCTCGGCGCCACGGACGAGCAAATGGACTTCCCCATCGTCTACGCCTCCGCCATCAACGGCTACGCGGGGCTGGAATCCGATGTTTCCGGCGGCGATATGACGCCCCTGTTCGAGACCATCGTCGAGCACGTCAGTCCGCCCGAGGTGGACGTGGACGGCCCCTTCCAGATGCAGGTCAGTGCGCTGGACTACAACAGCTACACGGGCGTCATCGGCATCGGCCGCATCACCCGCGGCAGGCTCAAGACCAACACCGCGGTCACCGTGGTGGACACCGAGGGCAAGGAACGCCGCGGCCGCGTGCTGCAGATCTTCGGCTTCCTCGGCCTCGACCGGGTGGAAAAGGCCGAGGTGCAGGCCGGCGACATCATCGCCTTCACCGGCCTCGACCCGCTCAACATCTCCGACACGCTTTGTAACCCCGATTCTGTCGAAGCCTTGCCGCCACTCACTGTGGACGAACCCACGGTGAGCATGACCTTCGGCGTCAACAACTCCCCCTTCGCCGGCCAGGACGGCAAGTTCCTCACCTCGCGCCAGATCCGCGAGCGTCTCGACCGCGAGCTGATCCACAACGTGGCGCTGCGCGTGGAGGACACGGAGGACCCCGACAAATTCAAGGTCTCCGGGCGCGGCGAACTGCACCTGTCCATTCTCATCGAAAACATGCGCCGCGAGGGCTACGAGCTGGGCGTCTCGCGTCCCGAGGTGATCATTCATACGCTGGAAGATGGCACCAAGGAAGAACCCTACGAACAGGTCACCGTGGACGTGGAAGTGGACCACCAGGGCAGCGTGATGGAAAAGCTCGGCGAGCGTGGCGGCGAACTCAAGGACATGGTGCCCGACGGTCAGGGCCGGGTGCGCCTCGACTACATTATGCCGGCGCGCGGGCTGATTGGCTTCCGCACAGAATTCCTTACCGCCACCCAGGGCACCGGCCTCATCTATTCCGTGTTCGATCACTACGGCCCCATGAAGCCCGGCGACTACGGCCAGCGCAACAACGGGGTGATGATCGCCAACGGCCAGGGCAAGGCCCTGGGCTACGCCCTGTTCAACCTGCAGGAACGCGGCCGCCTGTTCATCGGCGCCAACACCGAAGTCTACGAGGGCATGATCATCGGCATTCACTCGCGCGACAACGACCTGGTGGTGAATCCACTGAAGGGCAAGCAGCTCACCAATATCCGTGCCGCCGGCTCCGACGAGAACATCCAGCTCACCCCGCCCATCAATCTCAGCCTGGAGCAGGCCCTGGAATTCATCGACGACGACGAACTGGTGGAAGTGACGCCGGAGAATATCCGCCTGCGCAAAAAGATCCTCAACGAGAGCGATCGCAAGAAGGCCAGTCG
>Ga0256832_1000166_pt1 | contig 40359 bp, 35 predicted proteins | sample 134614metaG_FD_190534 | JGI IMG/M metagenome (GOLD analysis project Ga0256832, IMG submission 190534) | Hydrothermal vent microbial communities from Lau Basin, Pacific Ocean - 134-614 | ecosystem: Environmental > Aquatic > Marine > Hydrothermal vents | place: Pacific Ocean: Lau Basin | collected...
CGCGGCGGGCGCCACCAAGGTCATCGATCCCTACCGTATCAGCGGTTACAAGATCTACGAGCTCATGCACCGCTCGGTGATTGCCGAGACCATGGAGCGCACGGTGTTCGGCAAGGTGGACCTGGATATTGCCGAAGTCCATGTGGAAGAGGGCAGTTTTCTGCATGGCAAATACCTGGACGAGCTGTCCCTGGATGAACACTACAACCTCATCGTGCTGGGCGTGGTGGACAGGCATTTCGGCGATCACCTCATTTTCGCCACGGATCCACGCCGGCACCGCATGGACAGCGGCGATGTGCTGGTGGTCATAGGGCCGGAAGAGGCTTTTGCCCGTTTTCACCGGGACCTGGGGGAGGAAGAAAGGGATGAGCCCTCGGCCTGAGAGGCTGCTGCTGATTCTGATGTTCCTCGGTGCTATTCCGGGGATGGCCCTGGCGGAAACCCTGTTTTTTGAGGCCACTTACCAAGGATTTTTCACTGCGGGGCAGCCCCTGAGGATTGCAGCGATTTCCCTGGAAACAGGGTCGCTGGAGCAGGCGGAGTCCGGCGGCCTCGTCCAGTCCGTAATGCGCGTGACCTCCCGGCCTTATGCCTTTGTCGAAAAACACTACCCCTTTCGGGTGCGTTATCGAAGCATCTGGTCAAGCCGCTCGTCTGGCGTTCAGGCCATGGAAATTTACGAGAAAACCCATCGCATCAAGCACGAAATCATCTGGGTGGACAGGGAAGCCGGGCGCATGCAGCGTTATCGCCCCAGGGGGAAACATGCCGGGCAGCACGCTTTCCCGGTTTCACTGCGACGCTGGCTTGCCGCAGATGAGGAATTCCAGTTTCACAAGTACGGCCGTCACCCGGTTCCCAAAAGGATGTACGATTGGCTTTCCATGTTGCAGGCCGTGCGCGGTGGGAGACTCGAAGCCGGGGCTGTGCGGCAGTATGCCGCCACTGATGGCAAGCATCTCTACCACTACCGGGTGCAAGTCGAGAGTCGGAAACTGCTGGAGGTGGACGGGCAAAAGCACTGGACCTGGAAGCTGCGCTTCGATGCGACGGAAGAGGGCAAACCAGGACCCGCGCATCGCCCCGTGTATGTCTGGTTGTCGGATGACGAAAAGCGGGAGCCGATCAAGTTCGAAAGCCGTCATCCCCTGGGACGTTTCACCATACGGCTATCCGCGGCAGCGGCTTCAGCCTTCCAGTGACAGCTTGTCGATGTCGGGAATGGGCACCGGCGCCTTTTGTTGGACGAATTCTTCGAGAGAGCCTGTGTTGGCCGGTTCCGCCTGCAGATGACTGATGTCGGGCAGCTCTTCCGGTTCGGTCGGACGCTCCGGCTCGATGGGCTTGTCGTCTTTAGCGATATCCAGGGTGCTGATATCGGGTATGGGGGCCGGGGGCTTTTCTTCCACAAATTCTTCCAGTGAACCTGTTCTCGCCGGGCTGACATCCAGGCTGCCGGTGTCGATATCGGCAGATGGAGGCTCTGGTTGAGCCGGCATGGGGCTGACTGGCGCCATGCTGAGATTATCGCCCGCATCAGCGGCTACGCGGATGTCCTTTTCGCTTTCTCGGGGCAGGGGGTTGAGATCTGCACCTGGAGGCATCAGCTTCCATGGTGATGAGGATTCTTCTTTGCGGGGCTTCTGCTGCCGGGGACGTTGCCCGGCGGGGACGATTTGAACCAGGGCGCCGGCTTTGCGGAAGACTTCCCGGAACTTGCCGGACTGCTCCACGTTGAGATCTTTCTTGATGCGGCGGGGTTTGCCGGCGAACAAGGCGTCCAGCTTGTCGCCGGACAGCTTGAAAATCCTGCCTACGGCTTCCCGTACCTCAGCGGGATTCCTGCCTTCTAGGATGTCGCCAGAAAAATAGATGTCGAACCTGTTTTGCACCTCTTCTCACCCTGTCATTTGCCGGGCCTTGTCCGGAAGTGGGATTACACTTCAGGAAATCCTAGCATATTGCAGGGAGTTTTCCGGGGGAATTGACGGTAGTGCAACCTGTGTCAGGTTTTTGAGGCCGGGAGGCCTGTGTAATGACCGTCCCTCCCTGGACGGTCTGGCAGGCCCGCTGCGCTTATTGTCGGCGGACGAGGTTGAATGGAGAGGGTACTCAGAAGGTTTTCTTGAGTACGAAAGCGCCGCGGATATCGCCTTCCTTGAAACCACGGGCGCGGTCTGAGGGGTAGAGGGACTTCAGACGCATCTCGGTTTCAGGCTTGACCTCGTCACCGCCATGGCAGTTCAGGCAGACCTTGGCCGTGGGAATGGCCTTCATGTAGCGGAATACCTTCTTGCCGTTTTCTTCCACGACGTCAGAGTAGTCCAGGGTCTTGGGGTCGGCGCCGGCAGCCTTTTTTGCTTCAAATTCTTCCATCACCTTGCGTTCCCAGGGCAGGGGGCTGTTGGCGGTGGCGCGGGGTTTCAGGCTGGTGCGGGCCACGGTCCAGCCGCTGCTGGCGCTGACTTCGTCAGTGATCTTGGGAGCCTTGTCATTGCAGACGCTGATAGCATTTACCGGGCCGCCTTCCTTCATGGCTTTCTTCAGCTCGCCTTTGAGCTGAGTGGCGAACTGCTTGATGACCTTGCGGGCTTCCATGACCATCTCCTGGTTGTCCGCAGCCATGGTGGGGGCTGTGATACATGCTGCGAGAAGAGTGCTGATGACAAGTCTGGTTTTCATTGTGTTGCCTCCTGTTTGTCTTGATTCAAATCGGTATTCCTGAACGCGGCGCGGCCAGGGTCAAAAACCCGTGATGTTGCCTGTGCTTGCGGGGCTGTTCATTAACAATTGTCAGTCTACGGGAGATTTTTCTCCTTGCAAGTTTGTGGTTATTCCCGGAAATCTTGATTTGCGGCACTGGCGAAGCAAGGGGGATGGGGAGTATGCTTTGCTGCCATGTGCGTCCATGGTTATTGTGAAGGTGTCGGGCCATGCAACTGCTGATTGTTTCCCGAACTTCCGGGGTGCTGGCATCCATGTTCAGTCTTTCCCTGGCCGTGCCCCTGCTGGTGGGCTTGTGGTACCACGAGCCGGTGCTGCAGGATTTCCTGCTGCCCCTGCTTGTCACCCTGGGGGCGGGGCTGTTGCTCTGGCTTCCTGGACGGGCCAGGCCGGCCCGTATCAGCCGCAAGGATGGTTTTCTCATCGTCGCCCTGTTTTGGCTGCTGCTCAGTTTCATGGGGGCCTGGCCCCTGTACCTGGGGCTGGATATGGATTTTCTGGATGCCCTGTTCGAGTCGGCCTCGGCATTCACCACCACGGGTGCGACGGTCATCACCGGACTGGACGATCTGCCGCGGTCCCTGCTGTTCTATCGCCAGCAGCTGCAGTGGATGGGCGGCATGGGATTGATCGTGCTGGGTATCGCCGTGCTGCCCATGCTGGGCATTGGCGGCATGCAGCTGTACCGGGCGGAAGCGCCCGGTCCCATGAAGGAAGAAAAGATGACGCCGCGTCTGGCCAGCACGGCGCGGGCCCTGTGGCTGATCTACCTGTCGCTCACCGCCGCCTGCGCTTTTGCCTACTGGGCCTTTGGTATGGAGCCTTTCGACGCTATTGCCCACAGTCTGTCCACGGTCTCCACGGGAGGCTTTTCCACCCATGATGCCAGCCTGTCCTGGTTTCACAGCAGCCAGATCGAGGCTGTGGCTATCGTGTTCATGCTGCTGGCTTCCATGAATTTCGGCGTGCATTACCTGGCCATCTACCACAGGGCGCCGCGGCACTACTGGGAGGACGTGGAAGCCCGCAGTTTCCTTCTGCTGGTGCTGGCCCTGGTGGTACTCGTGGGGCTTATGCTGCGCCTGGAGGGCAATTATCATGAGCTGCCTCCAAGCCTGCGGGATGCCACCTTTGAAGTGGTTTCGGTCATCACCAGCACCGGCTTTGCCACGGTGGACTTTACCCACTGGCCCGATTTTCTGCCTGTGTTGCTCATATTCATCAGCTTCATCGGCGGCTGCGGTGGATCCACGGCGGGCGGCATGAAAGTGATACGGGTATTGATGCTGTTCAAGCAGGGTCTGCGGGAGATTCGCAAGCTCATCCATCCCAATGCCATCCTGCCCGTGCGCCTGGGCCATCAGGTAGTGGATCAGCGCATCATGAATGCGGTATGGGGTTTCTTCGCTGCCTACACGGTGGTGTTCGTGGTGCTCATGCTGCTCATGATTCACGCGGGTCTGGATCAGGTGTCCGCCTTTTCCGCCGTGGCCACCTGCCTGAACAATTTGGGTCCGGGGCTGGGAACCGTAGCAAGCAACTTCCAGGCGGTGAGCGATTTGGGCAAGTGGATCTCCATCCTGGCCATGTTGCTTGGGCGGCTGGAGATCTTCACCATACTGATCCTGCTTACCCCGGCTTTTTGGAAGGATTAGCCCTTCAGGGGGCGGAGTCAGATCGTCGCCGCGCCATGGCAGGGAACCATATCGGACATTCCCAAACCATGGAATCCATCCAACAGTGCTCCACTGACCCCGACCCCGTTCTTTTCGTATCCCGTCAGAGTATATCGGCGAGCAGCTTGCCGTCTGCGGGCGTCAGTTCATGCCCCTGCACAGTGATGTACACTTTGGATTTGCCGCGCAAGGCAGGAACCTGGTTCATGTCCTGACTGAAGGGCGGCACCACCAGGTCACCGGCAATGACGTAGCCGCCGCTGCGGATGATGGAAATGTATTCGATGTCCGGATGGGGCTGGACGTTGAGCCAGAACAACAGAGTGCCCGGCGCCGGTGGCACCAGGTTGAACAGGATGCCCCGGGAAACCCGCAGCGTGTTGTACATGCGGTCACCGATCTCCTCGCGCACGACCCACTCCTTTATCATGCCGAACATGCCGCCGTCATCCACGGCATCCAGGGCGCGGATGGCCTTGTCCGTGCCCAGATGGGGAGCAGCGATGGTGATCAGCCGGTTCACCCTGCCGGCGCCGTACTGTACCAGGGCCAGGCGCGCCACCACGCCACCAGCGGAATGACCAACGATGGTTATCTCCTCCTCGGGGTGTTTTTCGGATACGCGCTCAAGAGTGGCCTTCAGCCAGCCGGCCTGGACGGGAGCCGGCGCAAGAGAGGGCAGGTTGACTGTGTAGAACAGCTTGTCTCCCTGTTTGTGGGGCAGGGGTTGATCGACGAAGCCCGTGGGTGATATGCCCAGGTGCCCTGCCTGCTGCCATCCTGCCTGACGCAGCATGGGGTTGACGCCGCTGTATTCCCAGGTGCCGGCATCGCTCAGGTACCCATGAACCAGAATTGCCACCTTGGCCTGGGCGGTAAGGGGGGCGGTAAGAAAGATAATGAATAACAACAGGATACGGCAGATTTTCATGGCGGCGGTCTCCTTCCATTTTTGATGTTTAACAGTATATTAGAATAAACTGAAACATCAAGCTATGCCGTATGCTTGTTGTTTCGGTAAAGCTCCCTGGCAAGTCAGCGTAGCGTAGGGCGGGGCCTCAAAACCGGGGTGCTGACCGGCGGGCGTGGCCTGTAGGCGGGATGATCAGGCTTGCCTGGTTCCGTTCCCGGGGGATTAGGGGTAATCAGAGGAGGATTGCGGTAATAGGCGGGATACCCGCCTTCTTCCTTGATGATGATTTCCGGCGTGGCGGCCTTTTTTTCCTTTGCTGCCTTGCGCGCTGCCTCTCGTTCGTCTTCCAGGGCCTGGCGCTCGGCGGCGGCTTTGTCGGCCTGTTCGCTGATTCTTTTGGCCTGCTCCCTGGCCGCCTTGACCTGTTCTTCATCGGGGCCAGGCTGAATGGGAACCACTGTCGCCGATACGGCGCCCTGCACCGGCTTGTCCGAGTAGGTGACCTGGCCCTTTTCATCCATGGACTTGATGGGTGACTGTGCCTGGGCGCTTGGGAAACATGCCAGGGTGGCTACCATTGCCAGGACTTCGAAGTTTTTCATTGTCGAACTCGCATGGGGGTCATGAGCTGGCTTCAAGTCAAGTATAGACATGGATCAGCACAAGTGAAAGCGAACGCGTGGTCGCCAAGCCTGCCTTTCACTGCCGGAAGCGCAACAGGCGCAGGGCATTGAGCACCACCAGGATAGTGCTGCCTTCGTGAAAGATCACCGTGCTGCTCAGGGTGATGCCCTGGCCCAGGGAGGCGGTGATGAGAAGAAAGATTACACCCAGGGAGATGGCCAGGTTCTGGACGATGATACGCCGGCTGGCGCGACTCAGGCCCACGGCAAAGGGTAGCTTGCCGAGGTCGTCGGCCATCAGGGCCACATCCGCGGTTTCCAGGGCCACGGCGGTTCCGGCGCCGCCCATGGCGATGCCCACGGTCGCCGTGGCCAGGGCCGGTGCGTCGTTCACGCCATCGCCGGTCATGGCAACCCTGCCGTGGGCTTCTTTCAGGCGCTCGATGGCAAGCAGCTTGTCTTCCGGCATGAGTTCTGCCTGGACATGGGTAATGCCGGTGAGCCTGGCGATTTGTTCGGCTACCTGGCGGTTGTCCCCGGTAAGCATGATGAGTTGCTCTATACCCAGTTCGCGCAGCTTTTCCAGGGATTCAAGGATGTCCGGGCGGAGGCTGTCGGCCACCGCCAGAATGCCCAGAATGCGTTCGCCATGGCTCACGGCCATGGTGGTCTTGCCTTCGGCTTCCAGTGCCCGCATACGTTTTTCCAGCTCGTCGTCCGGTTCGTACCAGCCGGTTTCCCTGAACAGTCGAATGGTGCCGATGAGCACCGGCTGCCCGTTCACCATGCTCATGATGCCTCGGCCAGGAAGATTCTCCATGCCGGATGAAGCAGGGAGGGACAGGTTATGATTCCGGGATTCTTCCACCACGGCCCGGGCAATGGGATGGCTGGACTGCTGTTCCACGGCGGCGGTGATGGCCAGCAGTTCCTCACGGCTGCTGCCGTTCATGGGAACCATATCCGTGACCCGGAACTTGCCCTCGGTGAGGGTGCCGGTCTTGTCGAAGGCCATGACCCGGATCACCCCAAGGTTCTCCAGGTGGACGCCGCCCTTGATGAGCACCCCGTTGCGCGCCGCTTGTCCGATGCCCGCCAGCACGGCCGCTGGCGTACCTATGGCCAGCGCGCAGGGAGAAGCGGCCACAAGCAGCAACATGCCGGTGTAGAAGCTTTGCTCCAGCGGCATCCAGCCTGCCAGCGGCGGCAGAATGATAACCATGGCCACCAGGATGAGTATGGCGGGCACGAACCAGGCTGTGAACCGCCGGGTGAACTGCTGGGTGGGGCTCTGCTGGCTCTGGGCATTGGCCACCATTTCCATGACCCGGTTCAGGGTGTTGTCCTGGGCTGAACGGGTCACCTCTACATCCAGGGCGGCTTCGGTATTGATGGTGCCGGCGAAAACCTCGTCGCCGGGTTTCTTGTTCACCGGCACGCTCTCTCCGGTGATGGGGCTCTGGTCCACGGCGCTGTTGCCCTTTATCACTCGGCCGTCAACCGGCAGGCGCTCACCCGGGGGAACTATCACGATGTCCCCGATAAGCAGTTCCTCCACGGGAATCTCGACGATACGGCCATTGCGGCGGGTGCGCGCCCTGTCCGGCATCAGTTCCGCCAGCGAGTTGACGGCGTTGCGGGCGTGATCCAGGGCGTAGTGTTCGCCGGCATGGCCCAGGCTGAACAGGAACAGCAGAAAGGCGCCTTCCGCCCATTCGCCCAGCAGGGCTGCGCCCAGGGCGGCAGCAAGCATCAGGATGTCAGTATCGAATTTGCCGCGAAACAGGGCGGGGATGGCATGGGTGGCGATGTCGTAACCGCCGGTAAGGTAAGCGCTGACATAGAAAGCAAGGGCCAGGTCTTTATCCAGGGCGAAAAATGTCTCTCCAATCCAGCCGGCAAGGAAACAGAGCCCGGACAGGGCGACCAGGATGTAGGTCCAGTTTTCCTGTATGGCGTGAGGCAGGAATGCCGGCGCGCCTCCGTGGTCGTGGTCGCGCTTCCGCTCTTCTTTTCCGCTGGCAGGTTCGAAGCCCAGTTCCCGCATGGCGCTTTCGATTTGGCTACGGTCCTGTTTTTCTGCGTCATAGGCCACGAAAGCCAGGCCCGCTGCGGGGTTGACGCTGGCGTGCAGCATGCCCGGCAGTTTCTCCAGCGTCCTGGTCAGTATAGTGGCGGCATCGGCGGAGACATGGCTGTCGAAAGGAATGCGTTCATGGCGGTACTGGCGGGTGAAGTTACTACCGGCTTTTCTTGCCAGCCGCTCCACTTCCCCCAGTGATACCAGGTTGGGATCATAATGAATGCAGAGCTGGGCGGGTTGTCCCGGTTTGATGTGGGCCAGGTAGATGCCCTTGTGCAGCATCAGTTCTTTTTCAAGGGTCTCCAGGCATTGGTCCCGGGCATCGTCCACCTGCGGCAAAAGCAGGGGTATATCGAGCTTGATGGTCTTTTCTGTCATGAACCCTCCTGGCCCAGGTGAATCTTCCAAATCAGTCGAGATATTTCTTCTGCCAGTCCAGAAAGCAGGCATGGGCATGGCTGCAGTAGCTCTCCTTGTCCTCGAACTGTTCCGGCTGGAAGGCATCATACAGGTGATAGTTCACCCGGTTGTTGCTGCTGAGCATGAATTCCAGGATCTTGCGTGGCAGGCTTTGAGATGACCAGTGGAAGTCGTCCTGGGATTCATAGTGCAGGAAAACCGGCAGTACGGGGACACCGCTGCGCAGGGAGATGTCGAATGCACCATAGCGGAAATGATCATGCAGGCGTTTGCCCTTGATGCCCCCTTCCGGGTAGAGGGCGATGTTGTACCCCGATTTGAGGGCTTCCAGCATGTCCTGACTGGCCTTCTGGCGTGAGTCCCTGGACTCCCGGTGAACATAGATTGTGCCAGCGGCAGCGCTGATGCGCCCCACTATCGGCCAGCTCCGGACTTCTATCTTGGCAAGGCTGAGTACGGGAAACAGGGAGGGGATGCCGATGTCCTCGAAGGCAGATGGATGATTGGCGATGAGAATGTACTGATCAGGAATGTCATGCCGGTTGTGCTGATGCAGCCGGAGGTTTACTCCCAGGGCGTCTGTCCAGGCCTTGCACCACAGCTTGAACAGTTTACGGTACCAGGGGCGTCCGTGCCTCTTTCGGGGAAGAAAGGCGAGAGGATAGAGCAGGGCGGTGAGAATCAGCAGCTCCAGCCAGCCGGCCAGCATCCACAGCCAGCGGAGGAGGGGACGGATCACCGGTTTCCCTCCAGAAAGTCCTGCAGAAGCCTGGGCTTTTTCTGTCCCACCAGCACCTGGCTGATGCTGCCATCCTCGATGAGCAGGGTGGTGGGGGTGGCGCGTATGCCGATTTCTTTCGCCAGATCCAGGTGTTGACTGATATCCAGGGTGTAGACATGGGGATGGCTTTGGGCCAGGCCGGTGATCTGTGGAAGCATGGCTTTGCAAGGCGCGCAACCCGGGCTGTGGCAGAAAACCAGGGCACGCTCTTCCGCGGGAAGATCGGGAAAGACGCGGTGCAGGGCGGATACAGACTGCCCTCTGGCCTGCATGGCCTTGTGCCGGATAAAGAGTTGTGCGCCAAACACCAGGGCGATGATGCCGAAAACGATGAAAGGGGTGGTATCCATGTCGGTGCTACGCTCCCGCCCATTTGTCGTTGAGCAGTTCGATGGGATAGCCGTCAGGGTCTTCCAGAAAGGCGATGATGGTGCTGCCCGCGTTCATGGGACCCGCGTCGCGTAGGATTTTCACACCTTTTTCCCTGGCGATACGAGTGGCTTCATACACATCGTCCACGGCAATGGCGATGTGGCCGAATGCCGTGCCAAGCTCATAACTGTCGACGCCCCAGTTGTAGGTCAGCTCCAGTACGGTGCTGTCCGCTTCTTCCCCGTAGCCGAGAAATGCCAGGGTGAATTTTCCTTCCGGGTATTCTTGCTGGCGAAGCAGCCGCATTCCCAGGATTTGTGTATAGAAATCAATGGATTCTTGCAGGTTTCCCACGCGTAACATGGTGTGCAGCAGGCGCATTCTCCCGTGGCTCCAATAAAATTGTTCGTTGGCATTGAGGATAGCCGCTTCGCGCCCATGTCACAAATGTGCGGAGGATATTGCGGCAATTGGTTTTGTGATGCAGTAGGGGGATAAATCAGCAGTTCTTAATCTTCATTTAATCTTGCTCTCCCATAATTGCCAGTACGAAATGACCAGCACCCAGGAGGAATATCCTCATGAAAACCATCCCCCGATTGCAGATTCGTCTGTTGCTGATACTGGCAGCGCTCTGCATTCCCGCCGTTGCCACGGCGGATTTCAATGATAGTGTCGGCCTGACCAATGTCAGCCTGGCGCAAAGCGAAGATGATGACGACAGCAAGGATGATGGCTTCAGCAGACAGACCCTGTCCATTAAAAGTGCCAAATGGGACAAGGAAAAGAAAAGACTGGAGGCCAAAGGCAAAGGGCCCAACAGGAAAAAGCTGTATCTGGAATCCGTGGCCTCCGGCCAGGTTCTGGGCACGACCAATATCCGGTCCAACAAGTGGAAGGTCAGGGTCGTCCTCAATGACAAGGTTCCTTGCCGCGTGCGTGCCCGCCTGGATGATGGCAGTTTTGTGGAAAAGGATGTCAAGGGCGCGCCCAAGGACTGTGATGACGGTGGAACGCCCCCTCCACCTCCTCCCATGGCGGGAGACTATACCGTATTGGCGGCAAATGACCTGGGGATGCATTGTGCGGACCAGGACTTCCGCCTCTTCAGTATCCTGCCTCCCTACAACGTGCTGAACGCCCAGGTTTTGCGCAAGGGAGACGAACCTGAGTTGCTGGGTCGGGCTGACGGCATCGAGGTAACCTACAGAGCGGTTCGGGGCAACATCATCGATCCCTCGAATCCGAATCTTCCCCCCGTTGCCACCGACTCCATTACGGCAACCAACCAGAATGATCTGATCAGTGGCATTTTCAAGTCCAATTTCTGGGATATAGCCTCTGGTCCCACGGGCAAGGCCATCGGTTTTCTGGCGTATGAAAAGCTCTATCCCCCGGGCATTCTGGGGCTGTTCCCCTTTGAGCCCGACCTGGGGCTGCCAGCGCCCAACGTGGAAGAGTTCTATCTCATCAATCCGGGGCACCTGACCGCTGAGCAGGCGGAGATGCCGGGCAAGGCTGATCCCTACAACATCAATGAAGCCAAGCCCTTCCATGCCTATTACAAGGACTTTCCGTTCTTCATCAACTTCCCGTTCGGGTACACCGTAAGGGATTTCAACAGGTTCGCGGCGGAAGGCATTCCGACGGGATACATCGATGACCAGGGCCGCACCAATGCCTATCCCCTGATGCGGGTGCAGGCTTGGGATTCCAGTGGCAAGATGCTTGCTTCCGTGGATGCGGTGACCCCTGTGGCTTCCGAGGCCGACTGCGCCATCTGTCATGCCAGCCAGAATGTCTGCGATTACGACACCACCAATACCCTGGTGTGTGATGACATCGCCAACTTCAAGTATCCCGGTGTGAACTTCATTACCGATGCCAGCATGGTCATCGGTGCCACGCCAGAGCAGCAGGTGATTAACGCGGCCAAGATCAATATCATGCGTCTGCATGATCACAAGAACGGCACGTCTATCGCACCGGTGAATGATGATGGTACCAACGCGGATGGCAGCACGCCCAACGTGGTCTGTGCCAACTGCCACTATTCCCCGGCGCTGGACCTGGCGCACCTGGGACCCACCGACGACAATGGCAAGGAGCAGACTCGCCATGTGAGCATGTCCCGCGCCATGCATGCCACTCACGGCAACCTTCCCAGTGTCGATCCCAGCCTGTATGGCGACCTGTTCCCCATCATGCCGCCTCCTGATCAGCGCGCTGGCCTGGATGTGGACGGTCTGCTGGCGGAGACCTGCTATAACTGTCACCCCGGCAAGCGGACCAAGTGTCTGCGGGGCGCCATGGGAGGCGCCGGTACCGTCTGCCAGGACTGCCATGGCCAGATGACCCAGGTGGGTGATGATTTCACCGAGAACTTTGCCGATGTGCCCTTCCCGGCTGGCGCCAACCTGAACAAGCGGGTTTCCTGGGCGTCTGAGCCCAAGTGTCAGTCCTGCCATGTGGGAGATGTGCTGCAGGTTGAGCAGCTGCGCAACAACGGACAGCTCAATGATGTCATCGTGAATGCGATGGACAGCATGGGCAATCCTGATGGACTGCGTCTGCAGATGACCTACCGCAGGTCTGATCATGCCATGAACGGTGGTGGTACGGATCTGGCCCTGCTGGATTTTCCTGACTCCCGTTTTGCCACCACTGAAGCCTTGTATCGGCTCAGCGGTGTGGGTGACAAGGGACACGGCGACCTGAGTTGCGAGAATTGCCATGGCAGTACCCACGCCATCTGGCCCAACAACAATCCGTTCTCCAACGACAACAAGACCGCCATGGACCTGCAGGGGCACTCTGGAACCATCATCGAGTGTTCAACCTGTCATACCCAGGATCCCGGCATCACTCTGGAAGGCCCCCATGGTATGCATCCCGTGGGCAATACCCGTTTCTCAGCAGGAGGGCATGAAAAACTGGCTGAGAAGAACAAGGATGCCTGTCGCGCCTGTCATGGCACTAACGGTGAGGGCAGCGTCCTCTCCCGTGTGGCAGTGGACCGTGTTCTGGACAAGGATGATGATGGCAAAAAGACCATCAGCCTTGCCAAGGGTGAACCCGTGACCTGTAGCCTTTGTCACGAGAATAAGCTCTAGTTTTTCAAGGAGTTATCCGCTAATTGCCTGCGCCGTATACACGGTGCGGGCTTTTTTTTGAGGATATGGCGCCCCACCGGGTTAATAAGATTGAATTAAGAATCTTTTGCTAGATTTGTAGCCTGATTGGCTGCTGTCGTCTACAGTCATTGGTATATACCAACGACAATACACACAATAACTATGAGAGGAGTTGAACATGACGCTGAGGAACGATTCGGCGTTTTCCTTGTTAGTGATCAGCATTTTCTGTCTTGTCAGATAAGGTGAAGGGCCGGGCAGGCAGGGACCTCGTTCAATCTTCGGGGATAGCTTGTCCGTTTTCGTCAGAATCCGGGGCTGGTGGATTTCCGAGGAACCGTTGCCATGAAGATACTGTTGCTGGAAGACGATACCTTACTGGGGGAATGTGCCAGGGTGGGCCTGGCGCAACGGGATTTCTTGGTGGATTGGGTGACGGAAATTCGCTCGGCGCGACGTATGATGCAGGGAAACGAATATGCCTCCATGCTGATGGATCTCAGTTTGCCTGATGGTGATGGTCTGGCTTTTCTAAGGGAGCTTCGTGACGCTGGCAACGCCATTCCCGTAATCATTATCACCGCGCGCTATGAAGTCGAGGAACGGGTAAAAGGACTGGAATACGGTGCCGACGACTACCTGACCAAGCCCTATTCCCTGGATGAGCTGGCGGCCAGGCTGCGCGCGGTGCTACGGCGTCGTGAGGGCAGGGCCAGCAATATCCTGGAATGTGGCGGGATTCGAATGGACCCCCTTTCAATGTCCACCAGTATCGACGGAAAGAAAATCGATTTGTCCCCCATGGAGTTCCGCCTGTTGCGCGCCTTTCTTCAGCAGGCAGGCAAGATCCAGACCAGGGACAACCTGTTGCAGGCCTTGTGTGGTGACGGAACGGAGGAAGTGGCGAGTAATCTTCTCGATGTGCATATCCATCACCTGCGCAAGAAGCTGGGCAGTGAACGCATCAAGACCGTGCGTGGCCTGGGCTACATGTTCATGCGGGAAGATTGACCTTGGGGTACACCGCATCACTGGGCCGGCGTCTGCTGCTTATCCTGGCTGCCGCCATGCTGGTGGCCCTGGTGGTTACTGCCTACAGTCTCCTGGAATACGTGGATAAAGAGGCTGAGGAAGTGCTGGATGCCAGACTGATGCTGACCGCCGAGAATCTCCTGCGGCAGTCCCGAAGGCATGTGCGGGAGGGCAACCTCAATGAGGTATGGCTGACCCTGGAAACGGTGCGCGGCCTGGAGAACGCCTGGCTGGGAAAATTTGCCAATGCGGACAAGATGGTGTTTGGCAAGGATGATCATGCACCGGAGGAAGATGATGTGCGATCCTATATCTGGCTTACCAGTGGGGATGGCAAGGTGGTGGTGGGCCAGGTGCTCCCCGGCTATGATCCCAACCATCCCAAGGAGGAAGGGCTCAGGACCGTCCGCCATGACGGTGCGGAATGGCGTGTGGCAGAGGTCCGTCAGGAGGGCCTGCATCTTCATGTCGCCCAGCGGGATGACCTGAGAGCCTACCTGGTAAGGGAGATTGGCTGGAAACTGATGGAAAAGCAGCTTATCGCCATTCCTGTGATTGTCTTTGTCCTCTGGCTGGGCATTCGGCGGGGATTGCGGCCCCTGTCCCGCCTGAGTGAGCAGATCGCCAGCCGCAAGCCGGACAACCTGCAGCCGGTGGAGCTGGAGCAGGTGCCCGGTGAAATCGTCCCCCTGGTCAAGTCCATCAATGAATTGCTGGACCGCCTGCGTATCACCCTGGAGAGTGAACGCAGCTTCACTGCCGATGCCGCGCATGAACTGCGCAGTCCCCTGGCCGTGGTGCGTAACGTGGCGCGCATCATGTCCAAGTCCGGGAATCTTGCGGAAGTCCACCAGGCCAGTGAGCTGCTGGACAAGAGCGCCGTGCGCATGGCGGATCTGCTTTCCCAGCTGCTGCACCTGTCGCGGCTGGACAGCCTGGTGCAGGCAGATCCCTCGGGTCGTGTGTCACTGCGTGAGCTGATGAGGGATGTCGTTGGTGAACTGTTTCCCTTGGCATCAGATAAAGGCATGCATGTGGCCTATCTGGCGGATGATGAAGCCTGTATTGCTGGTGATGAGGAATTGCTCCGCCTGATGTTCCGCAACCTGATTGGTAATGCTGTGAAATATGGTCACCAGGAGGCTGAAATTCACACGCGGATTCATGAGGATACCCTGCTCATCGATATACTGGATGACGGCCCGGGCGTGGATGCGGGTGAGTTACCGCATCTGTTTGAACGTTTCTACCGAAGTCAGCTCGCCAAGCAGAAAGTGGAAGGCAGCGGCTTGGGGCTTTCCATTGTGCGGCGTGTGGCTGAGCTTCACGGTTTCCAGGTCAGTGCGGCGAACCGTACGGAAGGTGGTCTGGCCGTTACCGTGCGTGTTCCGTCAGGCACTTGGCGGCCAGCGTTGGATGAGGGCAGTGTAGAAGAAAAGCGGTTGTCTCGCACTTCGTCAAGCTAGTATTCTGGCTGTCGGTAGAAGAACAGTTGCCGTGGGCTTTGTGTTCCGTACATGGAAGCGCTACCCTGCCATGATGTTGACAGGCATTCGAAACCGGATACTGGTGTTCGCCATTCTGGCAACGCTGCTGCCTTCACTCGTGCTTGGGTGGATGTATTTTCAGCAGTCCCGGCAGGCTCTGCTGGACAACACGGCGCGTGAAATGAAAGCGGTTGCCTCCCAGGCTGAGAGAGAGATTCTGCTCTGGCTGAAGGAGCAACTGTTTGAGCTTCGTGTGTTTTCTGGTTCCTACCTGTTGTCGGAAGCCCTGGAAAGCTATCGTCAGCCCCGGGCGGCCGAAGACGTCAGGTCGGAGGAGGTGGTGAACAGCCTGGGCAGCTACCTGTCGCTGGTGCGTGACCAGTACAGCTATTATCGAAAGTTACTGGTGTTCGACAATGACGGGCAGCTCATCGTGCATGAACCCCTGGACGAGCCTGGGGCGCTTCTTCCCCCGGACTGGCTGGCCCAGCTGGGTGAGAAGCGTGCGGTCCTGGGTGACTTCCACCGTGAGGGAAGTGATGGACAGCCGGCGCTGATGCTGGGCGTGCCCGTCGCCTCGGCGAATGATGGCATGCTGGGAGTGCTGGCGGTGGAAGTGCAGCCTCTGGAGCTGGAGAAGACCTTGTATTCCCTGCTTTCCGAAAGTGAGAACAGGGGCTCGGGAACACGCCTGATGCTGGTTGATGCCAGGGGAATGGTGGTGCTGGATGCCGCAGGTGGCAGTGAAGACGAAACTGGTAGAAAGTGGCGTGTTCCTTTTCCGCGGAATGATGTCCGGGATCTGATTCGTTACCGAAACAGCCAGGGAAAGGATGTGGTAGGGCTGCTGCTGCCTGTAAGCGGCTCATCCTGGGCAGTACTTATGGAAAAGCCCCGGGATTATCTGTTTGCGCATATCGAGCGCACCCGGAACATGGCTGTTCTTGTGGTGGCGGGGATAGTTGCCATGATAGGGGGCATTGCCTGGCTGTTGGCCAGGGAGATTATTGCTCCTCTCGGAGAATTGACCGCTGCGGCTCGTGAAGTGGCCAAGGGAAACCTGGATGTGTCCATCAGGGTGCGGCGTAAGGATGAGTTGGGGTTTGCTTCCACTGTATTCAATGACATGGTTGGCCAACTTCGCTACAGCCGGGAGCGCCTGGAGAAACTGTCCACCACGGATTTCCTGACCGGCCTTCCCAACCGGGCTGCCATCCTGGACGCACTGTCCGGAATGCTTAAGCGCTATCAGCGCTATTCACGGGTGTTTTCCCTGCTGATGATCGATGTCGACCATTTCAAGTCCATCAATGACAAATACGGCCATGTGGCGGGGGATGAGGTACTGCGCCACCTGGCTTCCATGCTCCGGGAGCAGATGCGCGAGGTGGATGTTATCGGACGCTATGGTGGCGAGGAATTCATCGCCCTTCTGGATGAAACGGATGGGGAATCCGCCCTGGTGGTAGCCGAGCGGCTTCGTACGGAGATTGCTGCCTTGGGAATCGATATCCAGGGAAACCCGACACATATAACAGTGAGCATTGGAATTGCCGAAGCAGAACAGGAAGACAAAAGTGCGGATGGCCTTATCGACCGGGCAGACAAAGCCATGTATCTTGCCAAGCAGAATGGCCGGAACAGGGCTGAGCTGGCCGGGGTCTCCAGGCGTGATTCATGAATCGGTATGATTCTGCGGCCCGCGTGGGGGGATTTCCTCGACAGGAAGAACCTTCAGCAGGCTGAAATGCACCCAACCAGGCTTTCCGTCCAATCCCCTGATTTTCACCCATAGGCCCTGCCGGTCGGTGACGGATACCCTGGTTCCTGCCGGAAGAGTGGACAGGATTTCTGCCTTCAGTCCGGGGCTTCTGCGCACGTTGCCCATGATGCGCGTTTCCATAACCACCGGAACCGGGAAGGCAGAGTGATGGCTGCCATCGCCGGACCGCAGGGATTTGAGCTGCCCCAGGGCGAGCCTGGCCCGGTTTGCCAGGTAACGGGCGCCCTCGTAGTTGCCTGTGGCCAGTGCCTGGTCCGCCATGTCCAGATAGTGCCGGGCGCGTAGAAGCCTTTCCTGGTACATGGGTTCCAGGTCGTGTTCCTCTGCCGATTCCAGCTCCACCTTTAGCTCGGCCAGGTCGGTCACTGTACCCGCCTTGCTGTAGTGATTGCGAACCCGGGCCTTGGTGCGCACCACCTCCTGGATGGCTTGCTCCAGTGACTGTTGCAACTGATGGTTTTTCGAATCCTTTTCCGCCAGTTGCAATCGGAGTTCGAGAAGCTGCTTTCTTTGAACCTTGTTTCTGACCCGTGACTGGCGCAGCTGCTCCTGCAGTTCGCGGTTCCGGGCTTCGATGGCTTCCTGCTGTTGACTGCTGTCCGGTGGTGCAGGTGTGTGAGTGATTTCCGGACTGCTTTCCCTTGCAGGACTACAACATCCTCCCAGCAGCAGGAGAAGGGCCGCCCATGCCGCCGAAGTAGCAGCTGTTGGATGGATTACGGCGGAATCGGCAGCCCGGAAAAAGATTCGCCCGGCAATCCCGCGGGGGGACTTGGTGCAGGGGGTATTCATGGTGGAACCACGATTCAATTGATGTGTTCCTCCAGCCGGATGCCCAGTATTTCCAGCATGGCACCACCGAATGCGCCGCCAATAACTCCCCCAAGCAACCCCAGGGGAGCTGCGTCCAGGACGCCCTGGTAGCGGCTGATCTGGCCCAGTTCGGGTATGGTGAGATAGCTTTCTCCTATGATCCAGAATACCGATGCCACGGCCACGGCAATGAGTCCACAGACCAGAGGGCCGCCCATTTTCAGTGCCAGCGCGCTGCCCAGCAGCGCCAGCCGATGCTTGATCAGGAACACATAGCACAATCCCACGAGGGACACGGCAATGGCAGCGACCGCCCAGTGGTTACCCATGAGCGAGGTGCTGCTGACCACAAGGTAGAGCACGGGGCCGGACGCCAGTCCTGCCATCAATCCCGTGCCGGTCTGGGCCAGGGGTTGTGAATCGCGAATCTCCCGCTTGGTGAAAAAGCCTCCGGCGATGAAGCCCAGTACCAGGGCGATGCCGAGCAGCAGAAGGGGTTGGTGGTAGCTGGCAAAGAGTATCTGGTAGGAAATGGCCGTCAGTATCCCTGTAAGCGTGCCTCCCAGGGCAACGAGCATGCTGCCGAAGAAGGCGGATATCACCATTCCCGAGAGGCCGCAGGCGAGAATCAGCGCCAGCCAGGGAGAAACGCCCTCGATGAGAAGAAAGTTGAGCATGCCGGCAAAGAAGCCGCCAAACAGAGCGCCGGAGAACGCCCAGATGATGGCTTTGCCCAGGATTTTTGAAAGCTTGTCCAGCATGGCATTTAATTTATTGGCTGCGAACCCGCCAGCCTTTGCCGGGCTCCTTGCAGAAGGTCAGGGGCCTGCCGTCCCTGCCGGCATTCCCGTCCGGGGAGAAGCGCACCTGCCGGCAGGGTATTTCCGAGTCATGGAGGGTGTTCAGGATAACCACGTCGCCCTGGCGGCCTGATTCCTGGTTGCGCCAGTGGCGGGTTTCTCCGTCTGCCGCCGTATCGAGAGCGTCCTTCAGGGTCTGTGACATTGCCGCCCAGTCGGCTTCATCGAGGTCGCCCAGGCTTGAGTTGTGCAACCATTGCCAGTTGCTGGCCTGGCTGTCCAGGGACGCCAGGATGAGCGCCAGGAACAGAATTCTGTGTAATCTGAAGTTCATCTGTGTCGGTGCCGGTCGTGGGGATATGCAGCCAATTCTACACGCTTCTTCCCTGCTGCATCATGGCAGGGCATGTCAATGGAGTGAACAGGGTAGTTTTTCATTGACCTGCAAGGTGAATATCAGTATTTTACAATGTTTGGATTTTGTCGCTTCAGACAAGACCGGATTGGGTAATTTTGGAGGTTATCGCGGTGGAATTGACTGGCGCTGAAATTGTCGTCCAGGCACTGAAAGAAGAAGGGGTTGAGTACGTCTGGGGCTACCCGGGCGGCGCTGTGCTGCATATCTACGATGCACTGTTCCAGGAAAAGGCCGTGCAGCATATCCTGGTACGCCACGAACAGGCGGCCACTCATGCCGCCGACGGCTATGCCCGGGCTACCGGCAACGTCGGCGTGGCCCTGGTGACGTCCGGGCCCGGCGCCACCAATGCGGTGACCGGCATCGCCACGGCGTACATGGATTCCATTCCCATGGTGGTGCTCACCGGCCAGGTGCCCACGCCCTTCATCGGCAGTGATGCTTTCCAGGAAGTGGACATCACCGGCATTACCCGCCCCTGCGTCAAGCACAATTTTCTCATCAAGCGGGTCGAGGACATTGCCGAAACCATGGCCAAGGCGTTCTACATCGCCCGCACCGGCCGCCCCGGCCCCGTGCTGGTGGATATTCCCAAGGACGTCACCGACCCCAATATCAGGATTCCCTTCGAGTACCCGAAGAAGGTGAGCATGCGCTCCTACAAGCCCGTGGAGAAGGGTAACGCCCGGCAGGTGCGCAAGGCCGTGGAACTGATGGTCAAGGCGCGCCGGCCGGTCATCTATACCGGTGGCGGCGTGGTGCTTGGCGAGGCATCCGACGAGTTGCGCAAGCTCGTGGCGCACACGGATTTTCCCGTGACCAACACCCTCATGGGGCTGGGCTCCGTTGCCGCTTCCGACTCTCATTTCCTTGGCATGCTGGGCATGCACGGTACCTACGAAGCCAACATGGCCATGCATGAGGCGGACCTGATCATTGCCATTGGCGCGCGTTTCGATGACCGGGTCACCGGCAAGTTGGCCCAGTTCTGCCCCAATGCCAGAATCATTCACGTGGACGTGGATCCCGCATCCATTTCCAAGAACGTGCGCGTGGACGTGCCCATCGTGGGGCAGGTCAAGCCCGTGCTCAGGGACATGCTGAAGTTCCTCAAGGAGCGCAAGAGCGGCCCGGACAAGGCGGCGCTCAAGGAGTGGTGGGCGAGAATCGAGACCTGGCGTGATGTGAACTGTTTGAAATACGTCAATTCGGACAAGGTCATCAAGCCCCAGTTCGCCATCGAAACCCTGCACAAAGTAACCAAGCGGCGTAATTTCTACCTGACCTCCGACGTGGGTCAGCACCAGATGTTTGCCGCCCAGTTCTATCCTTTTGAAAAGCCGCGCCGCTGGATCAATTCCGGCGGCCTGGGCACCATGGGCTTCGGCCTGCCGGCGGCCATGGGGGTGCAGCAGGCTTTTCCCAAGGCTACCGTGGCCTGCGTCACCGGCGAGGCCAGCATCCAGATGTGCATCCAGGAGCTGGCTACCTGTTCCCAGTATGACCTTCCGCTGAAGATCATTCTGCTGAACAACGGTTACATGGGCATGGTGCGCCAGTGGCAGGAATTCTTCTACGACAAGCGCTATTCCCATTCCTACGTGGACGCACTGCCGGACTTTGCCAAGCTGGCGGAGACATATGGCCACGTGGGCATGACCATCGAGAACCCCGGTGATCTGGAAGCGGCCTACAAGGAAGCCTTTGGCATGAAGAACCGGCTGGTGTTCATGAACGTCATTATCGACCCGGAAGAAAATGTTTATCCCATGATCGAGGCAGGCAAGGGACATCACGAGATGCACATGTCGCCCCACCTGTCCGCAGAACGGGAGCTGGCCTGATGAGACATATCATTTCCGTACTGATTGAAAACGAAGCGGGCGCCCTGGCACGGGTTTCCGGACTGTTTGCCGCCCGGGGTTACAATATTGAGTCCCTTACCGTGGCGCCCACCCAGGATGAAACTCTGTCACGCATGACGCTGGTCACCTATGGTGACGAGATGATCATCGAACAGATCATCAAGCAGCTGAACAAACTGGTGGACGTGGTGAAACTGCTGGATCTGTCCGACGGCCCCCATATCGAGCGCGAACTGATGATGGTGAAGGTCAAGGCGGAAAAGGGTGCGCGCGAGGAAATGAAGCGCATGGCCGATATCTTCCGTGCCAACATCATCGACGTTACTGACAGCAGCTACACCATCGAGCTGACGGGCGCCGGTGAAAAGCTGGATGCTTTCCTCACCGCGGTGAATGATGACCTGATCATGGAAGTCGTGCGTTCCGGTCCTCTGGGCATCTCCCGTGGCGCCAAGGGATTGGGGCTGTAAGGGAAACTGACAGGTATATGCGTCAGTATCCTGAGCCGAGGGGAGATGGCAGGTTGGCGAACATCCGGGACGCCGTGAATACGTCCCCGTAAGCTTGTGGGGGCTGCCCTGCTGCCGAAGCCCGGTTGTTCAATGGCTTGCCATCATTCAACATAAATTCGATTATTCAACTATCAGACAAATCAACAGGTAATCACATGAGCATCAACATCTGTTACGACCAGGACTGCGACATTTCCCTGATCCAGAACAAGAAAGTCACCATCATCGGCTATGGTTCCCAGGGCCATGCCCATGCCAACAACCTCAAGGATTCCGGCGTGGACGTGGTTGTCGGCCTGCGTTCCGGTTCTGCTTCCGCGGCCAAGGCGGAAAGTGCGGGCCTGACAGTAAAGCCCATCGATGAGGCCGTAAAAGGCGCGGATGTGGTCATGGTGCTGGCGCCTGATGAGCATCAGGCCGCGCTCTACAGGGCGGTGATCGAGCCCAATATCAAGGAAGGCGCTGCCTTGGCATTTGCTCATGGCTTTGCCATCCACTACAACCAGATCGTGCCCCGGGAAGACCTGGACGTCATCATGATTGCACCCAAGGCACCCGGCCACACGGTGCGCAGCGAGTTCGTCAAGGGAGGCGGCATTCCCGATCTGGTCGCTGTCTATCAGGACGCCACCGGCCAGGCCAGGGCTATTGCCCTTTCCTATGCTTCCGCAATTGGTGGCGGACGCACCGGCATCATCGAAACCACCTTCAAGGATGAGACCGAGACGGATTTGTTTGGTGAGCAGGCGGTGCTCTGCGGCGGCGCCGTGGAACTGGTCAAGGCCGGTTTTGAAACCCTGGTGGAAGCGGGCTATGCTCCGGAAATGGCCTACTTCGAGTGCCTGCACGAGCTCAAGCTGATTGTCGATCTCATGTATGAAGGCGGTATCGCCAACATGAACTACTCCATTTCCAACAACGCGGAGTACGGCGAGTACGTGACCGGCCCCAAGGTCATCAACGAGGAAAGCCGCAAAGCCATGAAGGAAGCCCTGCATAACATCCAGACCGGTGAATACGCCAAGCAGTTCATCCTGGAAGGTCAGACCAACTATCCTTCCATGACGGCCTACCGCCGTCTCAATGAAGAACATCCCATTGAGGAAGTGGGCGCTCAGCTGCGTTCCATGATGCCCTGGATCAAGAAAATCGTGGACAAGAGCAAGAACTGATCTGTTGTTCCACAAGTACAAAAAGCCGGCGTCATGCCGGCTTTTTTTGTGTTTGGACTCAGGCGGTGGTTATTCCGGGGCGGGGCCGAATCTTGGGTAGTCGCTCCCGGGAGGCAGGAAGAATTTTTCGTCCTTGCCGCACCGGGTGAGAGGAAGAATCAGAAGGGAAGGCCGGGCTCCGCGTCCCACGGGAACAAGGCGCAGTACGGCATCCTGGCAGTCGTCGCCATTCACGTCGGCAAAATCGACGGACAGGATGCGGTATCCGGGAGCCTTGGGGTCACGTATGCAGCGCAGGCCCATACCCGTGTGATAGATGTAACCGCGGAACAGGCCGTTCTCGAAGCGGCAGTCCCTGAGATCTTCTTCCCTTGACTGCTGCATGGGCATGCTGCTCATGAACATGGAAAAATTGGGCATGCCTGGCATGGGGGGCGGGCAGGCTGCGGGATTGCGCAGCAACAGGTCGAGATCACAGCCGGGCCGCAACGGCAGGTCGCTGATACTGGCGTTGTAGAAGTCGTAGTTGCTGACAAAATCACGGGAGGCTTTCCTGGAGTATTTCTTCAGGAAATTCAAGTAGCGGCAGTCGTCGTCTGCTTTCATCCACAGACGCCTCTCGACCCGGTTTCCCCAGTGGCCGCTGCCTTCCAGGAGCCGGCTGTTCAGCTTGCCACAGTCGGCGGGTATCCTGAAGCGCTCCTTTTCATAGCGGGACACAGGCAGCTCGATCTCGTATTCCTGGACTTTTTCCCCCGTATAGGGGGCGCTGAAATAAGGCGCTTTCCCGTCGGCGGTGAAACCGGACAGTGGGATGAGCAACAGTATGCAAAGGGTAACGAAAGGAATGATTCTGCTCATGGTTTCCCTCCTCCTTTTTTGTTCTGGTTTCTGGCTTTCATTTCCTGCTTGCTGATCAGCTTGATCATGCGACGGCTGAGGTCCGCTGTCAGATTGGCGAATATCCTGGCGGAAATCAGCGGCCGGTGACGCATGGTGCGCTCTATGCCTTCTCGCGTCAGCACCAGCACAGTGCTGTGTTCCCTGACGATGGCATCGGTTTTTCTTGGGATGTTGGCGAACAGGGCGACATCACCGAATACATCACCGGGGGTGAAACGCTCCAGCATGTTGCAGTTTTGATCTCCCACGCCGGGAAGACAGACCTCCACCTGACCAGTGAGCAGCACATAGAGCTCGGTGCTCACCTGTCCACGACGGAAGACAAAGTCGCCCTTGTTGTATTCCACCATGCGCCCGGAAAGAATGAACTGGCGTATTTGCCAGGGCTTGAGATTCTTGAACAGGGGGCTTTTTTCCAGCACTTTCTTGCGTAGACGCAGGGAGAGTACGTCCCAGATGGTAACCAGGCGCAAGGAGGAAACCGCCAGGGGGGTGATGATGAAATCGGCTATCAGGGCCGTGGCGATGACCAGGGCGCCCAGAGCGCCAAACTGCATGATGGGCTCGAAGCTGGCCTGGGTAAAGACCAGGAAGCCGGTGATCAAGGCGATGGATGTTGACACCACGGGCAGGGCCTCGCCATAGATGGTGTGTTCCATGGCGCTGTTGTGACTCTTCCTGGCTTTCAGTTCGCGGTTGTAGCGCAGCATGAAATGCAGGGTGTCGTCCACGGCGATACCGATGGCGATGGCGGCGGCCATGGTGGTGCCGATGTTGAGGGGTATCCCCATGTAGCCCATGAAGCCGAACATGACGATGACCGGGAAGAAGTTGGGCAGGGCGGCGAGCAGGCCGACCTTCAGTTCGGTGAAAAGCAGGCCGATGATGAGCACGATGATTACCAGCAGGATGGCGATGGACTGCAGCTGGCCGGAGATCATGGCGTTGGTGGCGGACAGGGTAAGTACGGAGTCGCCGGTGATATGGGCGCGCAGGCCGGCGTCCAGGTTGTGGTCGATGAAAGTCTGCAGGTCTTTCAGAGTGGCCTGCAGTTGTTCACTGGACTCGATGCTGTGACGCACCAGGATACGGGCCCGGCTATAGTCATCGGAAATGTAGGCCGCCACATCCTTGTGATTGAGGAAGATCATCAGCTCGGTGATGATATCGTCCGATTCCGGCATCAGGGGATCATCCAGCTCCTGAAAGGCGCCGTTAAGCAGGGAAAGGTAATCTGCGAAGGATGTGGTGGAGTCGGACCACCCTTTTTCCCGTATGTATTTCTGTATTTCTTCCAGTTCTTCCAGGTAGCGGACCTTCAGGAAAGTATCCTCGATTCCGGATTCCACGATGATGGAGAGGGATTCCAGTCCCGCCAGGTTCTGGTTGACCAGCTCGATTTTCTGCCTTACCTCGGAATCCCTGCCCAGGCTGTCGATGGCATTGTGGTTGATGTGGATGCGCGGGATGCCGATGATGGCCACCAAGGTCCAGCCGAGAAAGAAGAAGATGACCGCACGGCGGTGACGCCAAAGCCACTCCCAGTAACGCTTGGCCAGCAGGCGGGTCTTGCCGCTGTAGATACGCGCCTTGCCGTCCAGCTGCCACTTTCCTGCCAGGGCGAGCACGGAGGGAATGAGGATGATGGTGGCGATGAAGTTCAGGGCCAGGCCCGTGGAAGCCACCAGGCCGAACTGCCACAGGGCCTCGATACGGCTGAGTCCCACGGACAGGAAGCCCAGGTAAGTGGTAATGAAAGTCAGCAGCACGATACCGCCCATGCGTCGAGACATGTGTTTCAGGGCAGCGGTGGTGTCAAGGCCCGCTTTCTGGCCGTGACGGAACTCGGCGAGGAGGTGGATGTCCTCGGTGGAACCCACGATGATGAGCAGGATGGGAATGATGGACGTGACCACGTTGATGGGAATGTCCGCCGCGCCCATGAAACCCAGGGTCCACAGTATGCTGAAACCCGCGGTCAGGATGGGCAATAGGATATCGATCACCTGGCGCAGCAGCAGGAAAAGGGCGATGAGCAGGGCTGCTACGGCGAGAGGGAACAGACTGGTCTGCTCCAGGCGAATACGCTCGGCGATTTCCGTCCGCACTTGGGGAAAGCCGATGGAAAAACTGGTCTGGTACCAGGGCCGCAGTTCCCGGGCTATGGTGTCCAGTTCATGGGTAATGTCTTCATCGTTCCAGCGAGGCGCTGCTGTGTCCGGTTTTTTCATCAGGATGGCGACGGCCATCACATTCCGGTCCGGGGAAAGCAGAACATTGCGCAGGAAGGGGTTCTTGCGCGCCTCTTCCAGGATGTGTCTGGATTCTTCCGGGGTAGCGGGAAGTTTCTGCAAGTAGGGCTTCTTGTCCAGGTAGCCGTCAACCGTCTTCACCCAGGGAACAGTAAACAGGCTTTCCACCTTACTCACAAAAGGCAGTTTCCCGATACGGTCCAATGCTTTTTGCAGGGCTTCGAGTTTGTCTCTGGCAAGGAGGTCTTCGGACTCCAGGTACAGCAGGCTGACCTGTTCTTCGCCAAAGACGGCCCGCACTTCGCGGTAGAATTCCTGTGCCTCGTTGTTCTGCACCAGCATTTCATCCGCTGAAATGCGCACCTCCACCTTGTTCACCTGGGAAGCGGCGATGATGGACAGCAGCAGAATGATGCCCAGACCAACAACAGGGTGCCCCGAAAAGTAGCAGAGAATCCGATTCATAAAGAGTAGGCCAGATTGTCCGCCGGTGTTCCGGCTTCATGGTTGCAGCACGTGAAGCTGATGTGGGTGAACGAAAAGTTCATCATTAAATCAAAGGGTTAGGTGGAGAAATCCAAGGCTGCTTATTGGTAGTGTTGTATGCCGTAAAAGCATAACACATGGAAATGATCCTGTGGCGTTGCTGGGTTGGCTTCCCATGTCCGGTGTTGGCTCCCATGCTGGTGGCGGGAACTGTGGATTCCGAATCATATTGGGGTTCTGTAATCCAGAGGCTATACTTGCGCCATGGACGCACATAAAGAAGATGTCGTGGACTTGGAAGCACATGCCCAGAAGCGGGGAAGGGGTATCTATCTGCTGCCCAACCTGTTCACCACCGCTGCGCTGTTTTCCGGTTTCTATGCCGTGCTGGCCGCCATGAACTCGCAATTCGAAAAGGCGGCCATTGCCATATTCATCGCCATGATTCTCGATGGACTGGATGGGCGGGTTGCCCGCCTGACCAATACCCAGACGGCGTTCGGAGCAGAATATGACAGTCTTTCCGATATGGTGGCCTTTGGTCTGGCTCCGGCGCTGGTCATGTATGAATGGGCGCTGCATTCCCTGGGGAAGCCCGGCTGGCTGGCTGCCTTCATTTATACAGCGGGTGCGGCCCTGCGCCTGGCCCGGTTCAATTCCAAGCTGGATGTTGCGGACAGCAACTATTTTCAGGGATTGCCCAGCCCTTCCGCAGCCGCCATCGTCGCTGCCAGTGTTTGGGTGGCCGTGGACAACGGCATGACGGCGCCGCACATGGCCATCATCGGAGGGATAATCACGGGAGTATGTGGCCTGTTGATGGTGAGCAATATCAAGTACAACAGTTTCAAACACATCGATCTCAAGGGGAAAGTGCCATTTGTTGCCCTGGTGGGGATCGCATTGGTGTTCGCCATCATTCTCATGGAGCCCCCGCTGATTCTGTTCCTGGTGTTCGCCATCTACGCGCTGTCCGGCCCGGTTGGTATGGCGCGGACCATTGTACAAAAACAGGAAAAGTGATATTTCCACTGCCTGGATCTGGAAACAGGGTAGGCCGGCGCGTATTGCGGGGGCTGATACGGCGGCCATGATGCGTTGCAGTCCTGTATCGGGAGTTGGGCAGCAGAACAGGGAAGAGGTTGAAGCCTGATGAACATCAGTCTGGCTGCTGATTCTGTTCTCGTCGTGGTGGCAGTTGTGTGCACCGCGTTGCTGATCAGAAAACGCGGGGATATTTCCAGGGAATTCCAGAGAAGCTGGCGCAGCGTGATTGCCGGCATGTATTGTGCAAATGCCGGCCTGCTGCTGAATCTCAGCCGCGATTTCGATGGCCTGTCTTATTTTTTGGTTACCGGCCCCACGGAAACCAACCTTATCGTCAAGACCCTGTTCTACGTGTTGTGCATGCTGTTCGTGTTCAACGGTGTGAGGCAGTGGTACCCGCTCATTCTCTCCGTACAGCGCAGTGGTGTGCAGAAAGCCCGGCTCTATCGGAAGCTGGTGGAAGAGGCCAACAGCATTTTTCTTCGCTGGGACAGGCAGGGGCGGATTGTTTCCATCAACAGGTTCGGTGAGGAACTGTTTGGCTACAGCAAGCATGAACTTGTGGGCAAGCCGGTGTTGGGCACCATCGTGGCCGAAAAGGATGCGGAAGGCGTTGACCTGGCCGCCATGATTGATGACATCCAGCGCAATCCGGATGAATTCAAGAACAACGAGAACGAGAACATCACCAGGGATGGGCGCCGGGTGTGGATAGCCTGGCGAAATGCATACATCTCCGAGGGGCAGAACGGCGAACCGGAGCTGCTGTCCATCGGCGTGGATATGACTGGCAGAAAGCGGGTGGAAGAAGCCATCTATGCCCTGGCTTCATCCATCAGCTACGGCAGGGGCAAGGAAGACATGCTCGGAGATACCATGCGCCACCTTGCCCAGGCCTACGGCGTAAAGTATGCCTTTTACGCCGTGTATGCAGACGACAGCCGTGAATCCATGCGGGTCCTGGCTCTGTGGGATGGCCGGGAAGTGAGTGCGGGCGGCATTTACGAACTGAAGGGGACGCCCTGCAAGGACGTGTTGCAGGGATCGCTGGATATCGTCGAAGAGAACCTGCTGGATCGCTACCCTGACGATGCCACCCTGAGGGACTGGGGAGTGGAAAGTTATTTTGGCACGGTGCTGAAGAATGCCGCCGATGAGGTCATCGGCATCATTTCCGTCATGGATACCAGGCCGATGCGTTTCCCTGAGTGGAGCCGCTCGGTGTTGTACGTGTTTGCCGACCGCATCAGTGGCGAACTGGAACGCAGGAATGCCGAGGAGAACATTTATCGCTTGGCGCACTACGATACCTTGACCGGACTGCCCAACCGTCTGTTGTTTCATGACCGCCTGGAGCAGGCCATCGCTCATGCTGCGCGCAACAACCAGTATGTCGCGCTCCTGTTCCTGGACCTGGATCGTTTCAAGCATGTGAATGACAGTATCGGGCATGCCGGCGGCGACGTGCTGCTCAAGGAGGTTGCTCAGCGTCTGCAAGATTGCGTGCGTGCTTCGGACACTGTAGCCCGTACCGGCGGAGATGAGTTTATCGTTCTGCTTTCCGATTTTTCCACCGAGGAAGAGCTTCTGCAGACCGCCAGCCTCATGGCCGAAAAGTTCGTGAAGGTCATATCCCGCCCTTTCCATATCGAAAGCATGGAATTCTATGTCTCGGTGAGTATTGGCATAACTGCTTTTCCCCAGGACGGCAGCAATATTGATTACCTCATCAGGAATGCGGATATCGCCATGTACCATGCCAAGGATAAGGGGCGCAATCGCTTTGAGTACTACCATGCCCGCATGAACGAAATCGCGGAAAAGCGCAGCCGTATGGAAAGCGAACTGCGGGTGGCCATTGAAAGAGGGCAGATGTGCCTGCGCTATCAGCCTGTTGTGGATGTGGAGGATGGCAAGATTCTCTGGTTTGAGGCCCTGTTGCGCTGGCAGCACCCTGAATATGGCTTGGTGATGCCGGAGGATTTCATCGGCCTGGCGGAGGAATCCGGCCTGATCCTGTCCATCGGGGAATGGGTCACTGAAGAGGTGTGCCGGCAGTTGCAGGCCTGGAAGCGGTCGGGACTGCCGGTGCATACCCTGGCGATGAACCTGTCCATGCGCCAGTTGGAAAGGCCGGGACTGATCTCCATCCTGGATCGGCTCATGGATGAGTACGGTATCGAGCCCGTGAACCTGATTCTGGAAATCACGGAAAGTATGTTGATGGAGGATCCGGAGCGCACCCTGCCGGTCGTACACGCGCTTTCGCAGAGGGGATACGCCCTGGCCATGGATGATTTCGGTACCGGCTACTCCTCTTTTGGGCAGTTGCGCCACCTGAACGTGGATTCCCTGAAGATCGACCGCAGTTTTGTGGCTCAACTTGGGCAGGATGGCAGCGCGGAGAGCATCGTGTCTGCCATAATTGGCATGGCTGGAGAGCTGGGCATGCGGGTTGTGGCCGAAGGCGTTGAAAACCGGGAGCAGATGGATTTCCTGCGGGAACAGGGTTGTCGCCTCATGCAGGGCTTCCACATTGGCTATCCCATGGAAAAAGAGGAATGTGAACGGTATGTCCGGCAGAGCAAACACCCTTGGCACGGGGTGAACACATAGGTTATAGTCAACACATACCCGTGTTTGGAAAAAACAGACCATGATTCGGCAAGCCCAGTTTCATCGCAACCTGCGTGAACCGGTATTTTCATACCGGGGCCTGCTCCTGCCCGTTGGTCCGCTGCTGCCCTGATGGGCATAGACGACACACCCGCCCTGGCGAGGGCCGAAGCAACGCAAGACAACCCGAAGAAATCCAGAATACAATCCCTGACCAACGGGATGGAGTTGCCTGATGAGCAGTGACAAACTGATTATATTCGATACCACCTTGCGCGACGGTGAGCAGAGTCCCGGCGCGTCCATGACCCGTGAAGAAAAAATCCGCATCGCCAAGAAGCTGGAGCTGATGCGGGTGGATGTCATCGAGGCGGGATTCCCCATTGCCAGCGAAGGCGATTTCGATGCCGTCAAAGCGGTGGCCGAAACCGTGAAGGAATCCACCATCTGCGGCCTGGCCCGCGCCCTGGAAAAAGACATCGACCGCGCCGGCGAAGCCCTCAAGCCCGCCAACTCCGCGCGCATCCACACCTTCATCGCCACCTCGCCCATCCATATGCAGCAGAAGCTGCGCATGGAGCCCGACCAGGTGGTGGAGCAGGCAGTGTGGGCGGTGAAACGCGCGCGCAATTACACCGACAACGTGGAATTTTCCGCCGAGGACGCGGGGCGCTCGGAAATGGACTTCTTGTGCCGCATCGTCGAAGCTGCCATCGATGCCGGCGCCAGCACCATCAACATTCCAGATACGGTGGGCTACAACCTGCCGCACCAGTTCGGCGAGACGATTCGTGAACTCATGGAGCGGGTGCCAAACTCCGACAAGGCCGTGTTCTCCGTGCACTGCCACAACGACCTGGGCCTGGCGGTGGCCAACTCCCTGTCTGCAGTACTCAACGGCGCCCGCCAGGTGGAATGCACCATCAATGGCTTGGGTGAGCGGGCTGGCAATGCTTCCCTGGAAGAAGTGGTCATGGCCGTGCGCACCCGCCAGGATGTGTTTCCCTGCAATACCACCCTGGATACCACCCAGATTGTGTCCTGCTCCAAGCTGGTGTCCAGCATCACCGGTTTTCCGGTGCAGCCCAACAAGGCCATCGTGGGCGCCAATGCCTTTGCCCACGAGTCCGGCATCCACCAGGACGGGGTACTCAAGAATCGCGAGACCTATGAAATCATGCGCGCCGAGGATGTGGGCTGGAGCCACAACCGCATGGTCCTGGGCAAACATTCCGGGCGCAACGCCTTCCGCACCCGTCTCAAGGAACTGGGTATAGAGTTCAGCTCCGAGGAAAAGCTCAATGCCGCCTTCCAGCGATTCAAGGCCCTGGCGGACAAGAAGCACGAAATCTACGATGAGGACCTGCAGGCCGTGGTGTCCGAGTCCGTACACGAACTGCGTGATCCGCGCATCAAGCTGGTTTCTCTGAAAGTGTGCAGCGAGACTGGCGAAACTCCCACGGCAGATGTGGTGATTTCCGTGGATGGCGAAGAAAAAGCCGTGTCTTCCGCGGGCGCCGGCCCCGTGGACGCTGCCTTCCAGGCCATTGAATCCCTGTTGCAGACAGGGGCCAGGCTGACCCTGTATTCGGTGAACAACATCACCAGCGGGACCGACTCCCAGGGCGAGGTCACCGTGCGCCTGGAAAAGGACGACAAGCTGGTCAACGGCCAGGGAGCCGACACCGATATCGTCATCGCCTCGGCCAAGGCCTATATCAATGCCGCCAACCGCCTGATGACCCCGGTGGAGAGGGAGCATCCCCAGGTGGGAGACGTCTGAATCCATGGATGCCGGCTGTCGTCAGCAGTATCTCGACGCCCTGGGCATCACTTCCTGGGTGCGTCGAGAGGGCACGGGGGTTAGTGCAGATGATGCCGGAGTAGAAGAAGCGTCGGCGAAAAACCCGCCGCCTGCTCCCGCCCTCGCGCCGGCTTTGAAAGAGTCTCTGCCCGTGGAAGCGGCATCCACCTGGGATGCCCTGGAGGCCGCCGTAGCAGGCTGCCAGGCTTGTGAGCTGCACCGCAGCCGCACCCATACGGTGTTCGGTGTAGGTGACCGCAGCGCCCGGCTGATGATCATCGGCGAAGCGCCGGGCGCCGAGGAGGATCGTCAGGGAGAGCCTTTCGTGGGCCGCGCCGGCCAGCTTCTCAATGCCATGCTGCGCGCCATTGGCCTGGAGCGGGGGCAGGTATTCATTGCCAATATCCTCAAGTGCCGTCCACCCGGCAACCGTAATCCCGCGCCGGACGAAGTGGCGGCCTGCGCCCATTTCCTCCATCAGCAGGTGGCCCTGGTGCGTCCGCAGGTGATTCTTGCCGTGGGAGGGGTGGCGGCCCACAACCTGCTGCAGACGGACGATGCCGTGGGGCGGCTGCGCCGGCGGGTGCATGCCTATGGTGAAAACCGCATTCCCCTGCTGGTTACCTATCATCCGGCCTACCTGCTGCGCCGCCCCGAGGAAAAGGCCAAGGCATGGCAGGATTTGCAAAAGCTCCACGGACTGCTGCATACGGACTGAAGATGCTGGAAGCCCGCGCCATGCAGGTGGATGACCTGCCCGCCGTTCTGGCCATCGAGTGCATGGCCTATTCTCATCCCTGGAGCCGGGGGATTTTCGAAGATTGCCTGGCCATCGGTGGCTACGAGTGCCGGGTCTATGAAGAGCGGGGAGACTTGTGTGCCTACAGCGTCATGTCCTGGGGCGCCGGAGAAGCGCATTTACTCAACATCTGCGTACATCCCGAGCGCCAGGGCCGGGGCCTGGGACGGGAGGTGCTGCGGCAGGTCATACGGCGGGCCAGGGAAAAGGCCGCGGATACGCTGTTTCTCGAGGTCAGGGTGTCCAACACCGGCGCCCGCCGGCTATATGAATCAGCGGGATTCAACGAGATCGGTCAGCGTTTCGACTATTATCCCGCGGCCCAGGGCAGGGAAGATGCACTGGTATTCGCCCTGCCTTTGTTGTAGCGTACTCGGTGATATTCCCCAGCTTGCATGAAGGTACCCGTCATGGCAGATGAAGACAAGGACAAGACAGCCTCCAAGGAAACCAAGAAGAAGGTAGCGAAGAAAAAGACGGCAACGGCGAAGAAGGTTACGAAGAAAAAGGTGGCGAAGAAAAAGGCGACTACAAAGAAAGCTGCCGTAAAAAAGAAGGTGGCAAAGAAAACCGCGTCAGGGCCGGTATCGGATCAGGGTAAGACAGAGCAGGCGGAAACTGCAGTGAAACCGGCAGCCATGTCTTCCGAAAATGCGCAAGTATCGGCCGACGAGGCCATGCCTGCAACCCAGCCCATGACAGATTCCCGCCCTTCCCAGGCATCCGAAGATGAAAGCGCCACTTGGTGGCTCAACCTGGCGCTTGCCCTGGTGCTGGCGGCCATCGCCGCCCTCATGTACGTGATGATGCAGTTCGGTGAACTCAAGGGCATGGACATGGAACGTATCTGGTCCTATTTTTCACCATCCTCAACTCCGGCTCCGGTTGTTGAGCAGCAGGCGGTTCCCGAAGCAGCACCGGCGGCGGAAGTCATTGTCGTGGAAGAGGAGGTCATTGTTACTACCGGGCCTGGCGTGGATTTGCAGCCCTTGCCCGAAGACCAGGTGAAGCTCCTGTGGGAAGCGCTGATGGTTTCCCCGGACCGGCCATAAATTATTCTGCATCATGAAGAACAAGTTGCTGCCCGTACTGGCGAGCCTGCTGCTGATGACCCTGGGCGTGCTGCTCTATTACTCGTCCACGCCCTACATGAATCTCTACGTGGCTCCCATGATCAAATCCATGGGATTCGAACCAACGAAACTGGTCCTGGCCGCCATGCTGGCACTGATTGCTTTCATCGGCGCCCTTATCGCAGGTTTTTTCAGCGTGTTTCTGTTCGAGATGGTCAGCGGCGGCTATCGGCCCATGGCCATGGGACTGATCTATGCCACGCCCATTGTGGTCATTCACCTGGCCATGGTAGTCATGGGATATCTGAATGGAAGCGGCATACCTCTGGAAGTGCTGTGGATCTACCTGGGGGAAGTGTTGGCTATCTATATTGGATTCCTGCTCACGGCCCGGGCGGGGAAGGGCGTGGCCCGGCGCTTCTTCACTCCGGAAGCGCCGGTTTCCTGATTACTTGCGCGAATACAGCCCGGTAATGGTGCTTTCCGCCAGCTTGTGCTGGTTGATGTAGAAACCCACCTGAGCCGCCGGTGAATCTTTGGTTAGAGGCAGTTTTTCCACGTCCAGCGCATACAGGGTGATGTGGTAGTGATGGATGCCGTGCCCTTTCGGGGGACAAGGGCCGCCGTAGCCGCTACTGCCGAAGTCCGTGCGCGACTGAATGGCCTGTTCCGGCATGAGGCCGGAAGAGAGGTCGCCCGAGTTGGCGGGCAGCTCTCGGGTATCCCGGGGGATGTTGAATACTACCCAGTGCCACCACCCGCTGCCAGTGGGGGCGTCCGGGTCGTGGATGGTGAGGGCGAAGCTCTTGGTGCCGGATGGAACATCTTTCCATTTCAGGGCGGGAGAGATATTTTCGCCGTCACAGCCGAAGCCTTTGTATTCCTGCTGCTTCTTCATGCGCACCTGGTTGCTCACGTCCGGGCTCTTGAGTTCCAGGGCCAGGCTCGCTTGGGTGGTCAGGCTCAGCAGGCAGCCGAAAAGAAGTTTTCCCGCATGTTTCATGTGATTGTCCCCTCATGGAAGGATGGTTTGTCGTCATCAGAGTATAGCTTCATTTCCCGGCCTTTCGGGGACATAACAGGCTGTTGAAAAACACCGTTTTTCGACAGCCTGTGTGTGGCACAAGGATGTGCCACCCATCAATGGCTGTAAGCCATTGAAAATGAAGAAAGCGGGAAACCATGTTTTCCGCTTCCGTAGTTGAAAAAGTCCATGGAAGGAGTTTTTCAACATCCTGATAAGGGCACCGCGCGAAAGTTTGCCTTCACATAAGGTATAATGCGCGCTGTTCCTGATAGAGGATGCCGGGGTGTTTTTCCGGCCCTGTCACTGTTTCCTGGCCGAGCCTTGGGCCGGGTGATCATCAAAGAGATCGAATATTTCCATGGATTTGTCAGTCGTCGTTCCGGTTTTCAACGAGCAGGAAAACCTCAAGCCATTGATCGATGAAATTCACGCGGCTCTGGATGACCAGCTGGACTTCGAAATCATCTACGTCAATGACGGCAGTACGGATGAAACCCTGGCAATCCTGAAAGCCCTGCGCGAGCAGGATGAACGCCTGCGGGTGCTCAGTCATGCCGTGAGCTGCGGGCAGAGTACCGCCGTGCGCACCGGGGTGAAAGCCGCACGGGCCCCCTGGATTGCCACCCTGGACGGTGACGGTCAGAACGACCCGGCGGATATCATGTCCCTCTTTACCTTGGTGCAGCAGGAGAACAGGGACTCGGATCTGTGCATGATTGCGGGCTGGCGCAAGAAGCGCCAAGACAGCCGGCTGAAGAAATTCTCGTCCCGCCTGGCCAATGGTGTGCGTGCCCGGGTGCTCAAGGATGATACGCCGGACACAGGCTGCGGCCTCAAACTGTTTTCCCGGGAAATCTTTCTCGAACTTCCTTATTTCGATCATATGCATCGGTTTCTGCCGGCCCTGGTGCTGCGCACCGGAAAGAAAGTGCAGTCCGTGGAAGTAAATCATCGCCCTCGCAACAAAGGCGTCAGCAAGTACGGCGTGCACAACCGTTTGTGGACTGGCATCGTGGACATGCTGGGTGTGCTCTGGCTGCAGCGTCGTGGCAAGCGCCCTGAGATCACGGAGCTCTGAGGCGCTTTGGTGTCGTATCCGCTGGATGCTGCTGTACCTGTTTTTTCCCTGTTCGGGGTGCCTGCATGAAACTGCATTTTCTTGTTCGCGGCCTGCTGCTCATTGCTGTGATTGCCGGGGTGGCATGGATGCTTGGGGACATGCTGGACAAGCGCTGGATCGATGTCCACATTCGTAACCATGGCATCAACGGGGAGCTCCTGTTCCTGGCCCTGGGCACCCTGTTCATAGCCGTGGGCCTGTCGCGCCAGTTCGTGGCCATCCTGGCGGGTTACGGCTTCGGCTTTTTTCACGGCCTGCTGCTGGTGGAAATTGCCAGTATCCTGGGCTGTATCATGGCCTTCTATTACGCGCGCTGGTTCAGCGCTGACATGATTGCCGCTCATTACCCGGACAAGATCCGCAGGATTGATGATTTCATCGAGCGCAATCCCTTTACCAAGACCCTGATGATCCGCCTGTTCCCGGTTGGCAGCAATCTGCTGGTAAACCTGGCTGCGGGCATCTCGCGCATTCCCGTGATGCCATTTTTGCTGGGATCCGCCATTGGCTACCTGCCGCAGAATGTGGTATTTGCCCTGGTAGGCAGCGGCATCAGCGTGGACCCGACGCTGCGTATGGGCCTGGGGGCTTTGCTGTTCATCATTTCCGGTTTGCTGGGCATGTATTTACTGCGCCGCCATCGCAATGAGAAGCTGGTGAGCAGCCTTGTGGAAGAGGAGAGCGTGGTATCGTGAGTCCAAACGGGAATATGCCTGGCGATGTGGGCACCCGCTGGGGATTGCTGCTGTTCTACTGGCTGATCCTGCTGGTTAGCGCCCTTTGGCTGCGCCCCCTGATTCCCGTGGATGAGACCCGTTACCTGAGCGTGGCCTGGGAGATGTGGCGCAACGGCGATTTTCTGGTGCCTCATCTCAATGGTGAGGCCTATGCCCACAAGCCGCCCCTGCTGTTTTGGCTCATGCATGCCGGTTGGTGGCTGTTCGGCGTCAATGAGACCTGGCCACGGCTTATCGCGCCCCTTCTGTCCCTGGCCTGCCTGTACCTGGTGCAGCTGCTGGCCAGGCGCCTGTGGCCAGGGGAGGGGCAGATTGCCTCCCGGGTGCCCTGGGTGCTTTTCGGCAGTTTCGTGTGGCTCATCTTCTCTACCCTGGTGCAGTTCGACATGCTGCTGGTGTTCTGCACCCTGCTGGGAATGCTGGGACTGCTGGATGCCGGTGGGGGCAGGGTTTCAGGCTGGTGGTTGCTGACTCTGGCCATGGGCCTGGGGCTGTTGGCCAAGGGACCGGTAATCCTCTTGCACCTGCTCCCCGTTGCCCTGCTTGCTCCCCTCTGGGTTATCGAAAAGCGGGAAAGCTGGGGAAGGTGGTACGGCGCCCTGTTCCTTTGCGTGCTCGGTGGTGCCGTCATGGTGCTCGCCTGGGCGGTTCCGGCGGCCCTGGAGGGTGGAGAGGAATACAGGAATGCCATTTTCTGGGGGCAGACCGCCAACCGTGTGGTCAACTCCTTTGCCCACCGGCAGCCCTGGTGGTGGTATCTGCCCATGTTGCCGGTGCTGCTGCTTCCCTGGTCCTTGTGGCCTGTGCTGTGGAAATCCGTCGGGCGCCTGCGCCTTTACCGGGAGGACATGGGGCTGCGTTTTCTTTTGTGCTGGATACTGTCTACGCTGATCCTGTTCAGCCTGGTGAGCGGCAAGCAGATCAAGTATTTGCTGCCCCTACTGCCAGCCCTGTCCCTGCTCATTGCCTGGCTGCTGCGGGAATTCCGGCAACAAGACGGGAAACGCCTCGACCTAGGTGTGTTGATGTTGCTGCTAGCCGGGGGCATGCTGCTGGGGCTGCCCTTGCTTGCGCCAGAGGATGCTGCCTGGTGGATCCGGGAAATCTCCCCCTTGTGGGGTATCCTGTTGCTGGCCCTGGGGATGGTGGCTGTCCTGTTGCCGGCGCGGTACCTTCCCGGAGGCATTATCAAGATTGCCAGTGCAGCAGTGCTCATCCTGCTCTGTGTGCAGCCTGCCCTTATGAACGCAGCCGGGAATGCCTATGACCTGAGGCAGATCAGTCAGCAGGTCAGAAACTACCAGGAACAGGGGCACAAGCTGGCCTATGTCGGCAAGTATCATGGTCAGTTCAATTTCCTGGGCCGACTGCAGGAACCCGTGAAACGCCTCAATCCCCGAACAGCACGAGCCTGGGCGCGGGAAAATCCCCGGGGCCTGGTGGTCATCTACGATATCGACAATGAACTGCCCCTGACAGACACGGTATATGCCCAGAATTATCGTGGCAGCCGCAAGGCCCTGAAGATCCTGGAAGCTGGCGCTTATCTGCGTGCCATCGGCGGCCCATGAGGGCCTGGAATTCCTGAAGCAGAAGCAAAGAAAAAGGGGCTGCGCTGTTGCGCAGCCCCTTTGGGGTATGGTGCCGAGGAGAGGACTTGAACCTCCACGGGGTTGCCCCCACTAGCACCTGAAGCTAGCGTGTCTACCAATTTCACCACCTCGGCAAGAAACTCGGCCACTGCCTTCGTTCTTGAGGCGCGCACTGTACAAGGTGGCGATGGTTCTGTCAACCATCAATCTTCGTTGGCCTGTACGCCGGGGTGGAATACTTTGTAGACATATACGGGGATATCAAGGTCTCCGAGGTGCTTTTCAACGAGGGGTTCCACTTCTTCCCACTCCAGGCCGCCCACTCCGGTAGCCAGGCGGGGCAGGGCGATGGATGCAAGTCCTTCCTTCACGGCAATTTTGCGCAATGCCTTGAGAGCATGGTTCACGTTGGGCAGGGTGGCAGGCTCGGGTTTGGCGCCATGGCCGTAGCCACCGTTCTGGGTGATAAGGTTGATGATGCGCACGCCGTCTGCGCCGCCCCACATCCAGGCTTCTCCGGGCTTGGGGTGATGCTGGTGGCACCAGTGATGAAAGTCCTTGTGCATGGCGGGATATTTTTCATGCAATGCCTTGGCCAGCCCTTGGTTCATGGGATCATTGGCGGCAACGCCATGGGCGATGGCCTGTGCCCTGGTCAAGAGAATGTCACCTTCCACATTCTTGATCATTGTTGTTACTCCTTGGTTGCTGTTCATTGAGTTTGATTACAGCTTAGAGCCATTCCAAGGAATAGGCATTGACCTGAGGCAATATCGCCGGCTGGAGCAAGTATTCTGCCGGAAACGGGACAAGGGCGTATAATACGGCGTTGAAATATTCATACAGTTAAGGTAATCAGGCCTGTGGCCAAATCTAGAAAGAAGCAGAAATCACCCAAAAGTGATCCCTACCGCGCCCGGGAAGAGCGCAAATACGACAATCCCATTCCCAGCCGGGAATTCATCCTGGAAACCCTGGAAAAGCACGGCGCTCCTGTAAAGCTGGAGGATCTCCCACCCCTGCTTGGCATCAACGCTGAAAAGCAGATCGAAGCCCTGGGGTATCGCGTCAAGGCCATGATACGTGATGGCCAGCTGGTGCGTAACCGGCGCGGTGGTCTGTGCGTGGTGAACAAGAAAGACCTCATCGCCGGGCGGGTGATTGCCCATCCCGATGGCTTTGGCTTCCTGCGTCCCGACGAGGGCGGGGACGACCTGTTCCTCTCGCCCCGGGAAATGCGGCCTCTGTGGCATGGCGACCGGGTGGTGGTGCAGGTCACGGGCATGGACAGGCGCGGCCGCCGCGAAGGTTCCGTGGTGGAAATCCTGGAGCGCGCCCACAGCCAGGTGGTGGGCCGTCTACACATCGACGCCGGCATGGGCTTCCTGGTGCCGGACAACAAGCACATGACCCACCGCATCGTCATTCCCGACGAGCATTTCAACGGGGCGGAACAGGGCCAGATGGTGGTGGTGGAGATCCTGGAGCATCCCACCAAGTGGCGCCAGCCCATTGGCCGGGTGGTGGAGATCATCGGCGATCATCTGGCGCCGGGCATGGAAACTGATGTTGCCATACGCACCCATGAGATTCCCGTGGACTGGCCCGAGGGGGTGGAGCGGGAAATCGCACGACTGTCGGAGGAAGTGCCGGAAAAGGCCAAGGAAGGGCGCATGGACTTGCGTGATCTGCCCCTGGTGACCATCGACGGTGCAGATGCCCGGGATTTCGATGACGCCGTGTACTGCAAGCGGACGCCCAAGGGCTGGAAGCTGCTGGTGTGCATCGCCGATGTCTCCGCTTATGTGAAGCCTGGCAGCGCCCTGGATGAGGAAGGCTACAAGCGGGGCAATTCCACCTATTTCCCGGACCGGGTAGTCCCCATGCTGCCGGAGATCCTTTCCAACGGCTTGTGTTCCCTCAATCCCCGGGTGGACCGCCTGTGCATGACCGCAGAGCTGTTCATCGACCGTCAGGGCAATATCATGCGCTCCCGTTTCTTCGAGGGGGTGATGTGTTCCCACGCACGTCTGACTTATGACGAAGTGGCCGCCATGCTTTACGAGGGTGACAAAAAGTTGCGCAGGAAGCACGCCAAACTGGTGCCGCATCTGGAGGAACTGGACAATCTCTACCAGGCCCTGCATGGCGCGCGCAAAAAACGCGGCGCCATTGATTTCGATACCGTGGAAACCCGCTTCGAGTTCAACGAGGAGGGGCGCTTGAGCGGCATCGTGCCCACCACGCGTAACGATGCCCACCGCATCATCGAAGAATGCATGCTGGTGGCCA
>Ga0256832_1000167_pt1 | contig 40276 bp, 31 predicted proteins | sample 134614metaG_FD_190534 | JGI IMG/M metagenome (GOLD analysis project Ga0256832, IMG submission 190534) | Hydrothermal vent microbial communities from Lau Basin, Pacific Ocean - 134-614 | ecosystem: Environmental > Aquatic > Marine > Hydrothermal vents | place: Pacific Ocean: Lau Basin | collected...
TGGGCATCCTCTGCCACTAAGCTGATTCATTGCCTGCCATCCCTGGCACAGTGTTGGGCTTCTTTTCTGACCCCAGCCCGGGCTTCCTGCCCGGGCGTTCGCCCAGCTGCGTTATGCCTTTGGGCATCCTCTGCCACTAAGCTGATTCATTGCCTGCCATCCCTGGCACAGTGTTGGGCTTCTTTTCTGACCCCAGCCCGGGCTTCCTGCCCGGGCGTTCGCCCAGCTGCGTTATGCCTTTGGGCATAACGGTCTGGGCTCACCCAAAGCGTCCGGTGATGTAGGCTTCGGTCAGTTCATGGCCCGGATTGGTGAATATCCGGTCGGTCTTGTCCACTTCTATGAGTTTTCCCATATGAAAATAGGCGGTGCGCTGAGACACCCGGGCTGCCTGCTGCATGGAGTGCGTGACAATGACAATGGTATAACGCTGGCGCAATTCATCGATGAGTTCCTCCACTGTGGCGGTTGCTATGGGGTCCAGGGCCGAACAGGGTTCATCCATGAGGATGACTTCCGGGTTGATGGCAATGGCCCGGGCAATGCACAAACGCTGCTGTTGTCCACCGGAAAGCCCGGTGCCCACGTCATCCAGGCGATCTTTCACCTCTTCCCACAGGCCAGCCCGGGCCAGAGAGTTTTCCACAATCTCATCCAGTTCTGTCTTGTCCCGCGTCAAACCATGAATACGCGCTCCGTAGGCCACATTCTCGTAGATGCTCTTTGGAAAAGGATTCGGCTTTTGGAACACCATACCCACTCTTGCCCGCAACAGTTCCACATCCATCTTGGGATCGTAGATATCCTCATCATCCAGGCGCAGGCTGCCAAGAACACGGCAGATGTCTATGGTGTCATTCATACGATTCAGGCACCGCAAGAACGTGGATTTACCACACCCTGAAGGACCGATCATGGCCAGCACTTCATGTTTTCCTATATCCAGGGACACATCGAAGATAGCCTGCTTTTCCCCATAGAAGACATCCACATTGCGGCAGCTCATGGATACCTTCTTTTCCAGCTGAGGTTTGCCAACGGTTTGCTCATCACGCTCACTGGCATCAGGTATGGTTGCTTCGGTCATTCGGGTCTCCACTACGGATATGAAACTTTCTCTGTGATCCATGTTCAACATTGTTTTTTGCTCACCAGCGTCGCTCGAACTTACGACGCAACCAGATGGCCAGCAGGTTCATCAGTACAAGAAAGGCCAGCAGCACCAGAATGGCGGCAGAGGTGCGTTCCATGAAGGCACGCTCCGGGCTATCGGCCCAGAGGTAGATCTGCACGGGCAGCACGGTGGCGGAATCCAAGGGGCCCGTGGGAACATCAGCAATGAAAGCCACCATACCGATCATCAGTAATGGTGCCGTTTCACCCAGCGCCTGGGCCATGCCGATGATGGTGCCCGTGAGCATCCCAGGCATGGCCAGGGGCAGCACATGCTGAAATACCATCTGCGTCTTGGATGCGCCCATGCCCAGGGCCGCTTCCCGAATGGAAGGTGGCACGGATTTCAACGCAGCACGGCTTGCGATAATAATTGTTGGTAAAGTCATCAGCGTCAGCACCAGACCCCCCACCAGGGGTGCAGAACGGGGCAGTCCCATGAAATTGATGAACACCGCCAGGCCCAGAAGGCCAAACACAATGGATGGCACCGCCGCCAGGTTATTGATATTGACTTCGATAAGATCCGTCCATCGGTTTCGCGGAGCAAATTCTTCCAGATAGATGGCCGCGGACACACCCAGAGGCAGGGACAGCCCCAGGGTGATAAGAATGACGAAGAAAGATCCGGTAAGCGCACCACGTATACCCGCCAGTTCCGGCTCGCGGGAATCACCTGCTGTGAAGAAAGTGCTGTTGAATGCTGTACGCAAACGCTGATCCGCGTTCAGCTGGGCCACCCATTGCAGCTGGTAGTCCTTGAGACGGCTTTGGCTGTCTCCATGCTTGTAGTACTGATCCAGATCATCATCGGCAATCAGCCAGACGGAAACCCTGCTTCCTATGATGGAAGGATCCTGCAAGACCCTGTCACGCAGCTGATCCCCTGCCCCGGTGCTTACCAGCCGGTAAAGCGCACGTTTCTGCTTGCGTTTCTTTACCTGGGGAAACAGTTTGCGCAAAGAAGTTTTGATCAATCCCGTATAGTCCGCCCGCATGAGCACTTCTTCTGAGCGTGTTTTCTCCGGATCGATAACCGCCTCTTCAAGATCGATGTCGAGCAGAACTTCTGTGCGCTCAAAAGCGCTATAGCCTTTGCTGGCGATGCTGGTAAACATGATGGCCAGCAACAGCAATCCTGTGAGCACCGCCACCAGCCCCACCAGGCGGAAACGCCAACTGCGGCGTTTACGTGCCCGCAGACTTTGTTCCACGGCTTCCCGTATGTCCCGCCGCTTGATGGCGGCTTTCTGTAATTTACTCATATTCTTCCCGGTACTTTCTGACCACGTGCAAAGCCAGCACATTGAGCAGCAGGGTGGCAATGAACAGCACCAAGCCCAGGGCAAAGGCCGCCAGGGTTTTGGGGCTGTCAAATTCCTGGTCTCCCACCAGCAGAGTGACGATCTGTACTGTGATGGTCGTGACTGAATCCAATGGATTGACTGTCAGGTTAGCGGTGAGTCCAGCAGCCATGACCACGATCATGGTCTCGCCGATAGCCCTGGATACCGCCAGCAGTACACCACCAACGATGCCGGGCAATGCCGCTGGCACAATGACCCGGTAGATGGTTTCAGCCCTTGTGGCCCCCAGAGCATAGGATCCGTCACGCATGGCCTGAGGCACAGCATTGATCACATCATCGGAAAGAGAAGAGACAAAAGGAATGATCATTATTCCCATGACCAGACCCGCCGCCAGAGCGCTTTCGGAGGATACCTGCAAGCCAACACTTTCTCCCGCGCTCCGTAGCACCGGTGCAACCACCAGAGCAGCAAAAAATCCATAAACGACTGTGGGAATGCCAGCAAGAATCTCCAGCAGGGGTTTTGCCCAGGCCCGCATCCGGCTGCCGGAAAACTCCACCAGATAGATGGCTGACATGAGACCTACAGGAACGGCGACCAGCATGGCGATGAGCGCAATCAAAAGGGTTCCTGCAAACAGGGGCACTACGCCAAATGCGCCACTGGCGCCAACCTGGTCTTCACGGATGGCCATCTGCGGACTCCATTGCAACCCGAAAAGGAAATCCGTTAAGGGAATGATCTTGAAGAAACGAATAGCTTCGAACAGTACCGAAAGAACGATTCCCACCGTGGTCAAAATGGCAATGGACGAGCTGAGGACCAGCAGCCATTTGACCATCCGCTCTACTCTTGGCCGGGAACGGAAATCGGGACGAATACGGTGCAAGGAAAAAGCGGCACCGGCTACCACACTGCCCGTAACCGCAATCCCCAAGGCCATATGGGAAATCTGCAGCAGATGCCGATAGTGCGCGGCGGCCTGCTGCATGATCGCATCTCCTTCACTGGAGGTGATATTGCCCTTGGCCAGATTGACCACATCGTTCAGATACAGGCCCAATTCGTCAGGGGACAATGACTTGATGCTTTCCGGCAAACCAGCGCTGACCAGATGCACGATCAGATCCTGATCCAGGAACAACCACAACAGCAGCATCAGGAACGCTGGCACCACTGACCACAGCGCTACATAGTAACCATAGTATTGGGGCAGGGAATGTAGCCGGCGACGATCCCGTGATACCAGGCTCAGACTATAACGCCTGCCATACCAGTAGGCGCCAATGGATAGCAGCACAAATACGATAAAATATACAAACAGATTCACGGCATCATTCCACGACGAAAAAATGCACCTCCCCCATACAGGGGGTGGCGCAAAGAGGGTAACTGGCTCCAATCAGAAGTTCATTGGGATCAGCTCTTTTGCGTCCCTGGCATATTTTTCACGCTCCTCCCTGGGCATGGGAATAAGACCCTTGTCCACCAGGTAACCTTCGTCACCCCAGGCTTTTTCGCTGGTAAACTCAGTCACATACTCGGGAATTCCGGGAATCTTGCCTACATGGGCTTTCTTGATATAGAAAAACAAAGGCCGGGATACAGGATATTTGCCACTGGCGATCAACTCGAACTCAGGGGCAACGCCATCAATGAGGGAACCTTGGATACGATCTTCATTCTGTTCCAGGAAACTGTAACCAAAGATACCCAGCGCCTTGGCATTGGCCTCCAGTTTTTGTACGATAAGATTGTCATTTTCACCGGCTTCGATATAGCTGCCGTCTTCACGCACCCCATGACAGATGGCCTTGTAATGATTCTTGAGTTCTTTGGCCAATGCCTTATTGCCGGCTTTTTTCGCTTTTTTAGAATCACTCTTGATCTTCTTGATCCAGCCGAAGGTCTTGCATCCGCCTTCCATCGCCAACTCGGCAAAAGCATCCCGGGTGCCTGAAGTAGGCGGTGGCCCCAGCACCTCGATACGATAGGCGGGCAGGCTGGGGTTCACTTCTTTCCAGGTCTGATAGGGATTGGGGATCAGTTCACCGCTGTCGGGCGCCTTGGGATCGGGTATCTGCTTTGCCAGGGCCAGGAAGATATCCCGGCGGCTGATATTGAACTTCGGCGCCTTTCTGGAATTGGCGACAACAATACCGTCATAACCGATTTTCACTTCCACGATGTCCTTGACACCATTTTTCTGGCATTTCTCGTACTCGGATTTCTTGATACGGCGTGAAGCATTGGTGATATCCGGGTGGCTGATACCCACCCCTTCACAAAAGAGCTTCATGCCGCCACCGGAGCCGGTGGATTCGATCTTGGGAGTATTGAATTTGGTGGTTTTCCCAAAACGCTCAGCAACCACCGTGGCAAAAGGATAGACCGTGGAAGAACCCACAATGGATATGGTGTCACGGGAAGCCGCCGCAGCGCCAATCGAAGCCACCAGTACGCTGGTACCAATTACTGCTCTCAACTTTTTCATGTTCCTGCCTGTCGTTGTTGGTGAATCTGGCAGGAACTATAGCCTTGCTTTGTTACCAGTCTGTTACAGGGGATTTACACCAAGGGCATCGGCACTGGGCCGAGCCCGGCATAGTAATCTGGAGCTCCCCGACACCCATGATTCTTCAGAAAGACAAATCCAGAGCATTTGTAAAAAAATCCGGACACTATATACTTGATTAACTATTGCGCCTTCCCCACGCAAAGGCAACGACAGGAGGTCACTGTGGGTCTGAAACAATCTTTAAGAAAACTCGCCTACAGCAGCGGCTTCTTGCACCGGTACCATAGGAAAAAGAATCACGATGCGCTTACGGTGGTTTTATTTCACCGCGTGCTGCCCAAAGACAATCCCGAGTGGGATACCGCAGATCCGGAGTGGTCGGTAACCCTGGAGTTCTTCCGGGAGTGCCTGCAGTTTTTCCAGCAGCACTATTCCGTGGTCAGTTTCCCCCAGGTTTTGGATCACTATCAGCATGGCGCTCCCCTTCCCGGCCATCCGCTGTTGATCACCTTCGATGACGGCTGGAAATGCAACCTCAAGTATGCCGCCCCCCTGCTCTCTGAATTTGGCTTTCCGGCTATTGTTTTCGTAACCAGCGGCGCACTGGGAAAACCCATCCTCTCCTGGCAGGAAGCACTGTTTGCCCTGTGGAAAAGCGGAAAATTGGATGACGCCAAAGTTTCGACCATGTCCCAAACCCTGGGCATGGAGCTTCCCAAAGAAATCACCAGCCGGGCGCAATACAACCGGCTATTGGGCATCCTGCGGGGACTGCATCCGGAAAAACGCCGTTTGCTGGATCCTGCCTTGTTGGAATGGGCAGGAGATCTTCCGGACGTTCCATTCATGCTGGAACATGAGGAAGTCGTTCAACTGCGAGATCACGGTCTCCATATCGGATCCCACGGAATCAGCCACGAATCCCTGGTCAAAGTCGATGACGTTCACCATGAATTGCGGGTTTCCCGCCAGATATTGGAAGAGTTAGTGGGACAGGATCAGCCCGTTCTGTGTTTCTCTCCCCCCCAGGGACAATATGACCAGCAGACTCTTGATGCTGCTCACTCGCTGGGCTATCAGTGCGCCTGCACCAACCGGACCGGAATAAATGCCATATGCAGGCATGATGGAATCATCAATCTGGGACGGATCAACATCGATCAACCGTATCTACTCAATAAGCAGGGCGATCTGGATGCTTCCAAGTTGGCCTCTTTGCTATTTCGCCAGCCCATACTGGAGCAGGGTTGATCCCCTGTCAGCGCACTTGCGCAATGACCACTCGCGCATTGCCCTGGGCATCCGCCACAGTTTTCACCGACTGATATGCCGGTAATTTGCTGATCTGCTTTTCCATAGCTGGCCCCTGCCCCAAACCCACCTCGAATACCAGGTGACCTTTTTCCCGAATGAAATCAGTCGCTTCCGCAATAAGCTTGCGCATGAGATTGATACCAAACACGCCGCCATTGAAAGCCATCTCTGGTTCATGCTCGGATATTTCACTCGCCATAGCCGGCACCTTGGCCGAGGATATATAGGGTGGATTGCAGGTGATCATATCCACCTTCCCTTCCATCCCCAACGGCCGGAAAGGATCGAGAAGATCCCCTGTGTACAACGCCACCCGCCCGGTCAGATCATGCAGCTCGGTATTTTTCTTTGCCAACTGGACGGCTTCCTGGGAAAGGTCGCTGGCATAAACCCGGGCCTGTTGAACTGCGTTTGCAATGGCCAAAGCCACATTACCAGCGCCCGTGCATACGTCAATCACATTGAGCGCATCTTTCTCCTGTTGGCGAAGGAGCTCTATGGCGCTGCCCGCCAACAGTTCTGTTTCCTTGCGGGGGATGAGCGCTTCAGGGCCGGCCAGAAGTTCCAGGCCCATAAAGGACTGCCGTCCCGATATATGCGCCAGAGGCGTACCATCCAGACGCTGCTGAATAGTCTGCCGAAGTTTTTCGACCTGCTTCCCATCGAGCTCCGGCAGTTCTGCAGCCATAGCGGATTCCACGGAAAGAGGCTTTCCCGCAGCAAGCATCCAAAGCGCTCTCAAGGTGCTATGCGGCGTTTCCTCCGGTTTGTCCGGCAACAGAGCCAGATTCCGTGAAAGCTCTGCCAACAGTGTTTCATACAGGGCATTCTGATTCATGAAAGATCCTTCTTGCTGATTTTTCCCGTGCTGGTTCGGGGAAGGTCTGCAACGATTTCTATGTACTTTGGCACCATGAAATTTTCCAGTTTCTCGACACAGACCTTGCGTATGTCTCGCATACTCAGAGCACTGTCCGGTTCCGGCACCACAAAACACTTCAGGGCCTGCCCCAGAGTTTCATCCGGTACGCCGATAACGGCCACCTCCTTCACGCCAACCACCATGGTAACCACGTTTTCGACTTCCAGGGGGCTGACTTTTTCCCCTCTCGTCTTGATGATATCGTCACTGCGCCCTTTAAAATACAGATCACCATCCTCATCCATGCTGAACCAGTCACCGGTGCGCAGCAGTTTCTCTCCGGGCAGGGAGGCATCTATCAGCACTCTGTCCGAAAGTTCCGGGGAGCGCCAGTAACCCAGCATCAGGTGCGTTCCCCTCATATGAAGAATGCCGGTTTCTCCCGGACCGACAGGATTGCCATCCTCATCCAGAATACAGACTTGTGTACCCGGGATGGCTTTGCCCACAGAACCCGGCTTGGTATCGATCAGTTCGGGTTCAAGATAACTTACGCGCTTGCACTCGGTGAGTCCATACATCTTGTAGATGAGCGCATTGGGAAAAATCTCCTTGAGGGCCGGAACCTGTCCGGCAGGCAACGCCGCCGCCGTATTGGTCACCCGCGTGACAGAGGGAAAGCAGAGCGGCTCCCGATGGTGCATGGAAATCAGCATGGCGTAAATGGTTGGCACAGCAGGAAACACCGTAACCGCATACTCCCTTATGCGGTCGAAGATCACTGCCGGATAGGTAAAGGAACGTTCCATTATCAGGGTGGCCCCCAACTGTATGCTCATGAACAGCTGATACAGTCCATAGTCGAAGGCCAGAGGCAGCATGAGCAACAGACGATCTTCCCTGGACAGACGCAGATATTCGATCAGACTGCCAAGAACGAAGGTCATGGAAAGATGCGTATGCATCACGCCTTTCGGATCACCGGTACTGCCAGAGGTATAAATAAGAGCCGCCAAGTCTTTCTGAATGACCCCCGAATCCGTCAGCCCTCCCCCCCGTTCCAGGGCATCGGCAAAACCTGTCAGCCGCTCTTGCGCCAGTTTTTCAAGGTCGCCTGAAGCAATCACACTGCACAGGTGTGGATTCTCCTCGATGGCCGGGAGAAAAACCCGGTGAAGATGGCTGTCCGTGATCAGCACCTTTGCTTCACTATCTTGCAGAATGTAGGCCAGCTTGTCCTGTTTGGTCTGGGGGTTGACGATGACGAAGACACCTCCTGCAGCCAGCACGGCATAGATGGATATGGCACAGGCAAGAGTATTGTCCATGAATATGACACAGCGCTCGCCTCGCTCCAACCCATGCTGCTGTAAAAATGCGGACAGGCGGTTTACGTTTTCAGCCAGTTGCTCGTATGTGGTTTCTTCTCCTTCAGCCACCAAGGCGGTCTTTTGGGGATGTTGCCGCGCCGCACGAAACAGGCTTTCATGCATCAATCGCAGTGGTCGTTGTATTTCCATGCTGCAGTTTCCCTACAGTGGCCCGCCATCGAGAACAGTTCGGGGTTGTTGTGCTTACTCCTGCTGCTTTCTTTTAATGAAAGCGACAATCCTGTTTACGGAATCCAGATTGTCGGGCACCATCTCGTCATCCTTGATCTTGATACCGAATTCGTCCTCGATGAAGAATATGATCTCCAATATGCCTGTGGAATCCAGTATCCCCTGATCCAAAAAGGAATCGTCATTGTTCAACTCCGACTGATCATCGGTGAACAGGTAGTTTTCCAGGATGAATTCTCTTATTTTTTCTTCGCTAGACATTTTCCCTTCCAGAATAAGCGCGCATAATGTACCGCTCCCTTGACCAAGCGCCAGGTGCATCAAGGAAAGATCGTGGTCAATCCATGAACGGTCGTCGATGGGCTGAAACCTGCGCCTTCAGTGTTATGAAACCGAAGATATCGTCCCGGTCATCATTCCGCTCATTTTCAATGGGAGCCCCCCAGGCCTCTTCACAACTTATGTGAAGGTCCCGGAAGAATATCCCTGAACAAACATCTTATCAAGCAGCATGGTGGACAGGATGCCCACAAAAGCCATATTGTCGGAAAAACCGATAACCCTTCCGGTAGCACATTTCTTCAGCAGCTTGTCCACCGCCACGGGATTGAAATGCCCTGCCTTACGCAGTTCGGATTCACTGAGCAGATCCATAACCCATTCAGCTGCTTTCCCATTCTGGAAAAAAGACTGACTGTCCGGTGCGCGGTAAGGCTGTTTGTTACGTTGGCGTATGCTCTCTGGTATCAGGCCAGCCATGGATTGCTTGAGCAGATACTTTTCATTTAAAACACGAATCTTGTAGCGTGGCGGTATGCGGGCGGCAAATTCCATGACCCGGTGATCCAGAAACGGAAAACGTCCTTCAATGGAATTGGCCATGGCCATCCTGTCCCCCTGGGAATTCAGCAGGTAACCGGACAAAAGCGTGTGGTTTTCCACATACTGATCGCGGTTCAGAGGCTGCCAGCTATTGATATCCGGTGGCAGCAGAGCGCGGATGGATTCAAAATCCACCTTGCCTGATACGGCTGCTTTCAACTCCGGGGAGAAGAACTTCCAGCTTCGCCGGGTAGTCGTCCAGCGGGGCACATGGGCAAAAAAGGGTTCATCGATGTACTCCATGCCCTGCTGGAAAAACTGCTGACCAAAAGCCCCGCCGGAAGAAGCCGGAGAATACTTCAGATAGGGATAGAGGCGCCTGAGTATCTGTGGCCGCAGCTCAGAATCCGGATCCCTGTGGCAGAAGCGCCGGATCTTGGCTTCCTTGAAGATATCGTAGCCGCCAAATACCTCATCTGCGCCTTCACCGGTCAGAACCACCTTGTAGCCACTCTCCCGCACATGCCGGGACAACAGCATCAGGGGCGCAGGCGCCGTGCGCAGAATGGTGGACTCGGCGTGCCAGATCACTTTGGGGAAAATCCGGCCAATATCTTCACGGGTACAGGTCACATGAGTGTGATCCGTATCCAGATACCGGACCAGTTCCTGCTGAAAACCGCTCTCATCGAATTCATCGTCCTCAAAACCAATAGAGAACGTGCGCAAGGCAGTATCCGTGAAGTTGTGAATCAGGGAAGTGATGACCGACGAGTCCAGACCGCCACTGAGGTAGGCACCTACCGGCACATCCGAACGCAGGCGCAGGCGCACGGCATCGATCATCAGCTCCCGCAGCTCTTCAGCCCAATCTTCCACAGACCGGCTGTCGTCGATTTCCCCGGGAGGAAACGTCCAGTCCCAGTATCGATCTATACTCAGATTTCCACCCTCAACCACCATGCGCTGTCCTGGCGGCAAAGCCCGTACATCACGAAACAGGCTGTGGGGCTCCAAAGGGCACCAAAAGGTAAACACTTCACCCAGCGCCACGGGATCCAGCTCCCGTCGTACAGCCGGCTGGGTGAACAGGGACTTCAACTCCGAAGCAAAGTACAGGCGACCCTGAACTATGCTGTAGTACAAAGGCCGTATGCCTGCTCGGTCTCTTACCAGGAGCAGCCTTTGGCGGCGCGCATCCCACAGAGCAATGGCAAACTGACCGATCAGGTGATGAACAAAATCGTCGCCATACTCCTCGTAGAGATGTACGATGACTTCGGTATCCGAACGGGTGTAGAAGCGGTGCCCCCGCCCTTGCAGCTCCTCGCGCAGTTCGAGAAAATTGAAAATCTCTCCGTTGAACACCACCTGCACGGTACAGTCTTCATTGTGAATGGGCTGATCACCGCCTTCGAGATCGATAATGCTGAGCCGTGCATGCGCCAGCCCTACCGGGCCGTCGAGGAAAAAACCATAACCGTCCGGCCCCCGGTGCTGAAGCGCATGGATCATCTGCTCCAGTTCACTCCTGGAAGGCGCCGGAGCCTGTCCGAGATTCAATATTCCTGATATTCCGCACATGGACTCAAGGAACCTGTTCCGTGGTGTGGGAACGCTGACAAGACACGCTCCTGGTGAATGGTGGAGCACCCCCTGGCTTTGCCGGGGGATGCCCCACTAAATATAACATGAAAAGGACCTTTTCCTGCCGGGGAGCCTACACTCGTAACCTGGACGCGAGTTTCGCTGATCTGCGCCAGTCCTTGACCGGACACTGAAAAAGTCAAATGAAAAGTTCATTCATCAAGCGCCTACCAATAAATCAGCGCTTCCTGAATGGTTCTGCCTCGCGGAATCTGGCAAACTACCTAGTGGTGGGGCAACATGGACAACAGAGGATCGCAGCAATGGGCAAGCGCACTATCGAAGAGCAGATCAAGACCGGACTGACATTGGATCTGGAACAGGAAGCAGCCCGGATATCCGACTTTATCCGCACTCTGCTGCGCACCCGGCTGCATCGACGTGGACTGGTGGTCGCAGTGTCTGGAGGTATCGACAGCTCTGTCTGCCTGGCTCTGGCCGTCAAAACCCTGGGAGCCGGTAAGGTGTTCGGTTTGCTGATGCCGGAAGCAGACTCCTCTTCGGAAAGCGTCAGCCTTGGGCAACAGATGGTGGATTTCATGGGTGTATCCCATGAAGTCAAGAATATCGCATCCACCCTGGAAGCCATCGGTTGCTATGAACAGCGTGATGCGGCCATCCGGGAAGTCTTTCCTGACTACGATGGCAGCTGGAAGAACAAGATCGTCATCTCCGGGGGCGCAGCAGGCGCCATCAATCACTTCCACCTGGTAGTGCAAACCCCGGATGGAGAACAGCGGCGTGAGCGGCTGGCTCTCAAGCAGTATCTGCAGATCGTCGCCGCCACAAATTTTAAACAGCGCATACGCAAGAACCTGGAATATTTTCACGCTGACCGACTGAACTATGCTGTCATCGGCACCCCCAACCGTTTGGAATACGATCAGGGGTTTTTCGTCAAGAATGGCGACGGAGCAGCGGACATCAAACCTATTGCACATCTGTACAAGACCCAGGTGTATGCCATGGCCAGATACCTGGGGCTTCCAGACAACATCTGCAGCACCACACCCACCACGGATACTTACAGCCTGGAACAGGGGCAGGACGAGTTCTATTTTGCGCTGCCCTATCAACAGATGGATGCAGCCCTTTGGAGCTACAATCATCAGATTCCGGCACAGGAACTGGCAGAATATCTGGAGATATCCGAGGAACAGGCCCAGGCGGTTTACCACGACATCGAAACCAAACGAAAAACCACGGCCTATCTGCACATGCCCCCCTGCGTCATTGAAGACATTTTTTAGTTCACGGAGAGAACCATGCGTCTGAGCAGCTCCTCAACAACCGGCATCATGCTCCCTTTGATCATTATCGAAGCCATCATTTTTGGCGGTTCAGTGTATATCGCCGTTGCGGTACGTTTCATGGGCGCCACCGACCAGGAAATCGCCTCTAGCGTGGGGTTGATTCTCCCGGAAGCACTGGCTTTTGCATCCATCATGCTGCCCTCCATGGCGGCTATGGGCTTATACCAGACACATTCCCGGGAGGAACCCATCGGCATGTTCGCCCGCGTACTGGCGGCATTTGCCCTGGGCAGTATTCTGTCCATCGTGCTTTTTTACATCTTTCCGCAACTGTATCTGGGACGTGGTGTATTTGCCCTCACCCTGCTGTTCTCCCTGCTCGCCATAGGCACCATACGCCCCCTGTTCTTTCAGTTCCTGGACGAACGCTCTCCCGGCATGCGGCTGCTCATCCTCGGCGCTGGAGAGAAGGCGCACAGCATTCCCACCCGCATGCGCCGGCGGACAGACAGACGTGGGATTCAAATAGTAGGTTTCCTGCCTGCTGCCAGGGAAGAAATCCACATCGATGAATCCCTGCTGCTTACCTACAGCGGACACCTGGTAGATCTGGTGAAAGAGAAGGATATCGATGAAATCGTCATCGCCCAGGATGAGATGCGCGCCAATCTGAATATGGAGGAATTGCTGGAGTGCAAGTTGGCAGGTGTTGACATCATCGATCTTCCCACACTGTTCGAACGCCAGACCGGGCAGGTAAACCTGAAACTTCTGACACCAAGCTGGCTGATTTTTTCCAAGCGCTTCCGCCTCGATCCCCTGTCCCAGTTGTTAAAGCGAACTTTCGATATCCTCATGGCCGTGATCATCTGCCTTCTTACTTTACCCATAATGTTGATCACGGCCCTGGCCATCTGGATTGAAAGCGGTTTCAAAGGACCCATTCTATTCCGCCAGGAACGCGTTGGAGAAAATGGCAAGACTTTTCCGGTACTCAAGTTCCGCAGCATGCAAACCGATGCAGAAGCAGATGGCAAAGCCCGCTGGGCCACAGAGAATGATGACCGTGTCACCCGCGTGGGACGCTTCATCCGCAAAGTTCGCATCGATGAACTGCCACAATGCTGGAACGTCCTGAAAGGGGAAATGAGTTTTGTGGGGCCACGTCCGGAACGTCCCGAATTCGTGGAAAAACTCAAGAAAAGCATTCCCTATTATGACGTAAGGCACGTGGTCAAACCCGGCCTGACGGGATGGGCGCAGCTTTGCTATCCCTATGGCGCCAACGAAAAGGACGCCGCCGAAAAGCTGAAATTCGACCTGTATTACGTCAAACACCAATCCCTGCGCTTCGACATGATCATTCTTCTGAGTACGGTAGAAGTGGTACTTTTCGGCAAAGGCGCCCGCTGAACCAGGCAGAGTCAGTCTTTTCGAGCATCGGGTTTGTCCACTGCAAGGGGCCGCAGCACAGAACTGTGCCAGCGAACCACCTTGCCATTGTGAAATTCAATGAACGAGGGGCCATACCCCCAACGGCGCTCTGATTTCATCACTGGCGGCCCCTGGATCAGCAGAACACGCTTCTTGTTGTCACCTAGCCGGATCAGGTGGGTCTTACCTGACTGTGATTCCCCGGGTAACTTTCCCCGGACATGCAGGGGATCCCCTTTCTTCTGCACCCACCCCACCACATGACCATCTCTGAAATCCACCCGGGACTTACCATAAAACCAGGAATCCCCTGTTCTTGAGGCCGGTTCCCCCTGAACCTTGAGCACTGTCATCCAGGCGTCACCATAGCCAAAAAGCGCTTGCGACTTGGTTTCCGGTGTGGGTTCTTGCCCCGCATGAACAGCCATGGCCTCCGCAGTCCCGACAGTAGGAGGAGCCTCCTCTTCATCCGCAGAATGGAATGCAAGAAAGCTGATTACCAGTATCACCAACAGGGCAGGGACGGCTAATACCAACCATTTCGAAACAGGCAGCTTGAGTACCGGCCACTGGCGTGCCGGCTGAAACTGTTCGCTTTTTTGCCTGAGCTCAGATGTATCCTGAAACTTCCAGCCGGCATGATTTGACGCAGCATCCAGCGGCAGCCGCTTGTGGCGTTTGTAGTAGTCCGACAGCACTTTGTAGGCGGCATTGAGCTTCCTGAGATTCGCCTCCACCTCTCCAAGCGCCTCGGCATCTCCATGAAACCGATCCGGGTGACAATGCTGGACCAGGTGCTTGTACTGTTTCCGCAACGCTTCCCAGCTTGCCCCCGGGTCCAGTTGCAGCGCCTCATAGCAGCGATGGTAGTCTACACTCACGGCAGCATACCCAAGTTGATTTTCAGCACGGAAGCATCTGCTTCCTAGCGGTCATATCTCACTCTGAAAACCACGCCCCAGTCTTCATAGTCGTCATCAGGAGCGTCGCTGAAGCGCCGCTCCCAGTTCACGCCCAAGGTATAAGTTATATTCGGCGTACTGGCATAGTCCACACCGGCATAGAGCAGATAGGTCTTGTCGCTCAGGCCATCATCATAGTCCGACCAGGCGAAATCCCCCGTAAAACGGCTGCTCCAGCCACCACCATAATGAGTGGTCCAGGCTGCCACGGCCCCGTACAAATCCCGGTCTATTTCTCCACTGGTCACATAATCCTGTTTTTCATAACTACCGGACACATTCAGCGTGGAAGCCGCCCAAGAATAGTTGTAGCCCACATCGAGCGCCGTGACCTCATAGACGTCACCAGATACCACATTGTTGCCTATGGTTTCCGGATCAGCTGTCGTAGCAATGGACAACGCCGCATCAGTAAGGCCATGGCGTCCGCTGACCCTCAGAGAAGAACTGCTGGATATGGTGCGATTCCACTCCAGCAACGCCCGCCAGCCACTCTCATTGTCGGATTCTTCGAAATCCACATTGATCAGGCCAAGTTCAGCACGCAAGACGGAGGTCTCCCCGGTACGCCGTTCCCATGCGCCAAAAACACTTTGCCGACGATAGTCCTCCTGCCCCTGATTCTGCCGGAAATCAGTGTCGTAATAGGTCACATGCAGGGAAATATCATCCGCAGGTGTCAGGCCGTAGACCCAACCCGCGCCTGCAAACCAGCGATCTGCCTCAAAACTGTCGTCCTCTTCCGCCCAGGAGTTCATGTAACGAAGATCAGCCTTCAGCGTGTTTGCGGTATTGAACTGGTAGGAAAGGCTGGGGCCTGTAGTGAACACATTGGTCTGTTGAAGATTGGTAGGCACATTCGGTGCACGGGTATCGACAGGCTGATTGGTCAGGGAATCAGTCAACACCCAGAAAAGACGATCTCGCACCAGAGCCCAGCGCAAATCACCGTCGATATACAGCCAGGTTTCATCGTCAAAAACGCCACTGGGATAATTGACATACTCCACACTGGCATCCACATTGCCATCCAGGCGGGTACCATGCTCCTCATAGCCAATACCTGCCGCCAGGGTATGGTACGCGCCTGAAGTTCCGCCGTCCGGCGCCAGTTCCAGGTTGTCGGAGTACCCCAGCTGATAGGAACCAAAATAGTCCCAGGTTCCTGCAGCTGAGGCCGTGGAGACAGCAGCGCAGCAAATGCAACACAGCAGTCCGTTTTGAATCCATAGGGTTTTCAAGGGTTCCCCTCCGTAAAGATAACGCCCACCAATTTATCATTGCCGAATTCCGCTGCCACCTGGGCAATTTCACTGCGCATGGATTTTCCATGGGCCACGCACAACACAACCATATCCACCAGATCCGACAACACCAGGGCATCCGGCGATTCAGACAGTGAGGGCGCATCCACAAAAATAAAGCGATCCGGATACCGTCCCCTGACTTCTGAAAAAAAAGCCTCCATGTGTGCGGACGAAACGTACTCCAGGGATGCCTCCCGGCGTTTCCCCACCGGTACCAGGGATACCCGCTTTATGCCAGTAGGATAGATGATGTCATCCACGGACCAGCCGTCAGGATCCATGCTTTCGGGATTTTCGATATAGTCCGTTAGTCCGATCAGCTCCCGGTTTCCTCCCACACCAAACCGCTTGTGCTGCACCGGGTTGCGCAGGTTGCAATCCACCACCAGGGCCGTCTTGGTATCGTCCAGAGCAAATGCGGCTGCCAGATTGGTTGCGTTGAAGCTGGCACCACTGCCAGGCGCCACCGAAGTGAGCAATGCGACAAAGTTCTCTCCATTGCTGATCTGCAATAGTTTGGTACGCAGGCGGCGGAAGGTATCCAGCACCTGCCGATCCTTCATTCCCGGGTAAATGATCTTGCGCGCCTTGAGCTGGCCGACACTCTGGGGCAGGGGTTCCTTCATCATGGCAATCTGCCGCGCAGACATCAGGCGCTTTTCCAGATTGGCGCTACGCCCGTGCATCAGACCGGTTTTCGCCACCGCCTCCTGCTCTTCGACGCTCTCTTCTTCAGTATTCTCTGTCTTTGAATCCATCAACATTCCTTTTCGGCATGAAGCTGTCCACATGCAGACTGCTGGCGCCCCATAGTGAATCTTTCAGCTGATTTCCAAGGGCAGGATCAGCAGTTTGTGCGTATAGTGCATATATCCCACATATCCGTATGTAGCGAAAACTGCCAGTACCACAGCCACGAGAACCAGGGTGACTATCCGATTGAACACACGTTCAGAAGGCGTATACAAAGGTGGTATGGATGCGAGTACACGCAACCCCAGCTCCTGCCGGATAGTCGCGGGCAACCTTACTTTCGGGTTTATTTGCATCAGGAAAGCAAGATAACCCATGGGAATGGCGATGCCCAGCACCAATCCCGCCAAAGCAAAATGCAACAGCCCCAGCCCTTTGGGTTTCAACGGCAGGCTGGCGGGTTCCCGGACATTGAAGGCGATACTCTGGCCTTTCATGTCCAGTTCCATGGATACACGGGCATTTTCCCGCCGCCGCAACAGATCCTGATAGATATTGCGGTTCACTTCGTAATCCCGGGTCAATTCAGCCAACTGAGCTTCAGAATTGGCTACCCTGGAACTGCGATCCAGTTCACTCGAAAGACTGTCCTGGGTAAGTTTCAAACGTGTGCGCAAAGTGGCAATCTGGGTACGGGTTGCCGCCAGCTGCCGGCGCAATTCCTGATAGAGAGGACTGCGCTGTACTGCTTTCTTTTTTTCCGAGTCACCAGCCAGATTCTTTCGCGCTTCTATCTCCTGTTGCAGTGATTGTTCCAGCTCCTCGATCTGGTGAGTCAGGCTGACCACATCGGGATGGCTCTCATAATAATTGAGAAGAAGGTTGTCTTTTTGATTGCGCAATTCAGCAATACGGTCGCGGATCTGTTCCTCCTTGCTCAGCTGCAGGCTGAAAACCGCCTCCCCGGACAACTGTTTCAGTATGGATTTTTCCCGCTCCTGCTCTTCACTGAGACGCAGACGTGTTTCACTGATCTGCTGCCGCAACTGACTGATCCTGTTGTCCACATCTGTCTGAGACCCGGGCAATGCATCCGAACTGCCACTTCTGAATTCCTTGAGTTTCTTTTCAGCTTCCAGCAACTTCTGATGATACTGTTGAACCTGGCCCTGAATAAATTCAAAAGCCTCCCGGCTTTCTTTGCGTTTGGCCTCTGTACTCTCACTAATGAACAGTTCTGACAAACGGCGCGCCACCTTGAAGGCTCTTTGCGGATCACTGTCAGCGTAGGAAATTCTCAGCAGGTTGGCACCCACGTTCTGCACCCGGATTCGCTCTACGATGTTCTCCATCAGGACTTCAACCTGAACCGGCGACAACTTGCTGAGATCCCAACCTCCCGTTTCGAGAACTTCCGTCAAAACCCGGCGGCGGCTGAGAATCTCGTGGGCATTGCGGCCGAAGCTGCGTACATCCGTCTGCACGGCCCTGCCTTCCATCAAAGGCTCGATTATATTCTTCTCCCCGATCTGTATGACAGAAGAGGACTCGAAGCGTTTGGGAACATAGACACCCACCGCCAACATGGCCAGAGAGACCACGGCAAACATAATGACGACCTTGACTTTCTGTCGGCGAAATTCCGCCAGCAGGCCATGTACCCATTGTTCCAGTGTCAATTGCACGGATTGATTCCTCCCTTCCCGAGTCTCATGAATCTGTAACGATTCATTTGAATCAGAAACTTCTCTCGGGAATGGAGATGATATCGCCAGGCAGCAGCTCGTAGTTGGTGCTCAGGTCACCTTTTTGCAGTATCTGCTTGAGATGCACGGCATATGCCTTGATCTTTCCATTCACCTTTCTATACAAGCGCGCCTGATCTGGCGCCGCAAAATCGGTCATGCCTCCCGCCTCGAGAACAGCATCCAGCACAGTCATGCCAGGCCGGTGGGGCGAAGATATGGGACTGACCACGGCACCTGTTACCCGGACCCGGGTTAGAAAGGCATTGCTCACCAGCTGGGTGACACTGACCGCCACCTGGGGATTCCGTATATAGGTGGAAAGGCGCTCTTTGATATCAGAAGCCACTTCCTCGGGGGTCTTGCCAACCGCCACCACATCGCCGATTACGGGCACCGTTATCATGCCATCCGGACGAACCACGGCGGTGACCGACAACTCAGGGTTTCTCCATACAGATACCGACAGGGTGTCATCCACGCCCACCAGATATTTGTCCACCACCTCAGATCCTCCTGGAGGAGGGCCTTCGACAACCTCGCCAGGCTGAGTTGCACAGCCAGCCGCAAGCAATACTACTACCGACGCAATAAACCGGAAAATTCCATATCTCATCAAATCCATTTCATCAACCCCTTTAAGTCATTTTTTTGAACTACTTCACAAATCAGATGTTACCATACCCGTCAATGTAGGATATCCTGTTTCTGTTACCAGGAAAACAGGCGCTACCCTGAATCGGCTGTAGGCGCAAAACCACAAGAATGACCATAGAATCAGGCAATGGAGTTGTACCGTTTCATATGATCCCCCAAACCCCACCGGTCACAGCGCTGTCTGGCCAGGTTCTGGTCTGCATCAGTGGTGGCCCCTCATTGGCAGCGTCCCTGTTTGCCTTGTCGCCGGAACTGACGACAGCATGCCCCTGAGACAATGACTGAAAACAATTCTGTATTCAAGGGCGGCCCATCTACTGCTGGTGATACACAAGAGGCATCTCCTCAGGCACGCGCCGGCTTGGCCTTCTTTTTCCTGTCCCTGTACATCATTGTACTCTTTGTACGCCCCCAGGAATTCGTACCAGCCTTTGAAGGCTGGCCGCTCATGCCCATATTGATCATGACCGCCTTCCTCGCCTGGCTGGCAGCCGGAAAGCTGCAATTGAACGCCCCCCCGTTCTATCTTTTGACCGCCCTGTTCCTGTATTCATCGCTGACGGTACTGGTGGCCGGCGAAGGCGCTGCCAATGCCCTGGAAACCGTGGTCAAACTGATTCCCCTCTATCTGACATTCCTGCTCATCAGCACCACGGCCCTTTCCCGCAGGCGCATCCGCATAATGATGTGGCTGATGGTTGGCGGGGCCGTCCTTTTCAGCGTACATGGCATCCAGCAGAAATATACGGGTGTGGGCTGGACCGGAGAGGTCCCCATACTCGGACGCATACGCTACATTGGAATATTCAATGATCCCAATGACGTAGGGCTGTCCCTGGTCACCGCCCTGCCCATGGCGCTGTATCTGATGCGCACCAGTAAAAACACTGCATTCAAACTGTTATTGCTGATCGCGGCTGGATTGATCCTCTGGGGCATCAGCCTGACCAATTCAAGGGGCACCATACTTGCTCTGGGAGCCATACTGGGCGTCTTTTCCTGGCGTAGATACGGCGTATTCAAGACCTTGATGATCGGTGCCCTGGCCGTACCGCTCATGTTCATGCTCAGCAGCCGGCTCGATACTATCAGCCCCGGAGAGGAATCGGCCCATGGCAGGGTGGAAGCCTGGTATGAAGGCATCCAGATGCTCAAGGAAAACCCGGTGTTCGGCGTCGGTTTCGATCTTTTTACCGATCACCACTTCAGAACCGCCCACAATTCCTATGTCCTGGTGTTGGCCGAACAGGGGATCCCCGGATATTTTTTATGGTTCAGCTTTGTGGGCATCTGTTTCGTACTCATGTACCGCCTGCAGAAATTCCGGAAAGAACCTGAAGAACCCTTTGCCGCCTGGCAATCACTGGGGCTGGAAAGACCCCAAGGCGGGGGATTCCTTCCTCCCGAGTCCCTGGAAAAACAACAGGAGGAGGAAACCCTCGCACCCGAAGACCAGGCCATCGCCCGGGTGCTGTTTCTTTCCCTGGTGGGGTTTGCAGTCTCGTCTTTCTTCCTCAGCAGAAGTTACTCCATGCAGCTGTTTCTGCTGTGTGGAATGGCGGTAGCCCATTACCAGGGAACCCGCCTGCGCAATCCAGGAGTCGCCGAATACCGTTTCCTGGATCATTTTCTTTTCTGGGGCGTGCTCTGCTGTATTTCCATTGTTGTGCTTTACTTTGTTGTTTCTGCCTTGTTGAGTTTTTCCTGACCCCTATGCGACCGCGCCTGCTCATCATTACCAATCTCTATCCCACCCCTTGGGAAAACCTGCGGGGCACGTTCAATTTCCAGCAGTTCAATCACCTGGCGGAACACCTGGACATCCGGATTATCGTTCCAGTCAGCTGGAAAGACCGTTTCAAACACCGCAACAGCCTGCGCAAAGAACTGGCGGAGCATCCTCTGCAAAACAAGGTCAGCTATCCTGTTTATTGGTATACCCCCGGATGCTTCCGGGGTTCCTATGGCTGGAGCATGTGGGCCTCATTGCAATGGCAGTGCCGCAAACTGATTGATGATTTCCAACCTGACTACCTGCTTTCCTCATGGGCCTATCCTGAAGGAGTGGCCGGCACACGCATCGCCCAGTCCTTGGGGATTCCCGCCTTTGTGAAGGTTCATGGCAGCGACATCAATATCACTGCGCAGCATCCGGACGTCAAACCCCAGATTCATGACTGGGGACAGAAAGTGGCAGGTGTTGCCTCTGTCAGTTTCGATCTGAAACAGAAGCTCGAAAAACTGGGGGTTCCGGGTTCCAGGATACACGTCATCTACAATGGCATTGACCACCAGCGCTTCCATCCTTCCGACAGGGAGGCAGCAAGGAGAATGCTGCATCTGGATGACGCCCCTTTCCTGCTGTACGTTGGGGACCTGAAGGCGCGAAAAGGCTGCATGGACCTTCTGCTGGCCTTTCTCAAGCTGGAAGACAAACACCCTGACCTGAAACTGTATATCGCTGGAACAGGTGCAATGCAGTCAACCCTTCAGCAAACTATCGAACAGACAGGCGTACAGGAAAAGGTTAGCCTACTGGGAAAAGTTCAACATGCCGACCTGAATCAATGGTATAACGCCGCAAGCCTCACCTGTCTTCCCAGCTACAATGAAGGCGTGCCTAATGTACTGCTCGAATCCATGGCCTGTGGCACGCCCGTGGTGGCTACAAGGGTTGGTGGAATCCCTGAGGTTATCAACAGCGATTGCGGATTGCTGACTGAGCCTGGCGATATCGAGGCTCTTGCACGGGCATTGGACAATGCCCTGGAAAAGAATTGGAATCAGGAAAGAATCCACCAACATGCAACAGGATTCTCCTGGGAAGAGAACACTCGGAAGATGCTGAACATGTTCCTCAACAATGGAGACCCCGGTAAATGACCCTGGTTATCATCGTGGTACTCGCAGCGGCAGCCTCGCTGCTGCTGGCGCTGGAACTCCGGCGTAAAAACATGCATTTGTGGCTGCCATCCTATATTCAGCGCAAGGCCCGACCTGCGCATGAAGGCCCAACCCACATCATGTTCTGTTTCGTGGATCATTTTGAACCCCGTTGGGCTCAGGCCGACTATGCATCTGAAGTCCGGCGCGTCGATCGCTGGGCAGAGGGATATCCCCGCCTGGCGCGAAAGCACCAGGATGCTGACGGCTGTTTTCCCAAGCACTGTTTCTACTATCCCGAGGAAGAGTACCGGAAAGAACATCTGGACAAGATCGAGGCCCTGTGCCGGGAAGGATTCGGCGAAATCGAAATTCATCTTCACCATCACGACGATACGGAAGCCGGTTTGCGGGAAAAGCTTTCCCGGTTCACGCGTGAACTGCATGACACTCATGGCGCGTTGAGCACCTGGCCACAAAGTGGAGAACTGGCCTGGGGCTTCGTTCATGGCAACTGGGCTCTGGACAACTCTGAACCCGACGGTTCCAACTGCGGCATCAACAACGAACTCATTATTCTGGATGACGAAGGCTGCTATGCCGACTTCACTCTTCCATCCGCCCCCAGCGCCACTCAGACAGCCAAGATCAACTCCATATACTATGCCAAGGACGACCCCGACAAGCCTAAGTCACACAACCAGGGGCGCGATGTCAGCGTGGGTGGAAAATCGTGGGGTGATTTGATGATCATCCAGGGACCGCTCATGCTGAACTGGAAAAACCGCAAGTGGGGACTGCTGCCACGTATCGAGAATTCTGATATCCGTTCCAGTTCGCCCCCAGACCCTCAGCGGGTGGATTTGTGGGTAAAGGCGGGAATTCACGTCAAAGGACGGCCGGAATGGCTGTTCATCAAAATTCATACCCACGGCACCCAGGACAAGGATATGGACATGCTACTGGGAGATCCCATGGATACCATGTTCAGCACCCTCGAAACCCGGTATAACGATGGCGACAACTATGTGCTTCACTACGTTTCTACCCGGGAAATGTACAATATCATCAAGGCCGCAGAGGCAGGAAAGACAGGAAACCCCAATGATTTCAGGAACTTCATTCTCAAGCCTCCCCCCAATCTGACCACAGGGCCGTGTTAGAAACACCGGATCACATCAACCCGGCAGGGGCGGGTTCCTTACGGAATCCTGATGTCGCCCAAAGCCAGCCAGACCTGGCCAGGTCCAAGATATACCCCCAGATGGATGGGCGAACATCATCCCCTGATAATCCACCTGGAAAAGGCAAATTGAAAAGGAAAATATGCCATGCAGAACCCCATCGCAAAGATCAAACGCCTGTACGAGGAAATCCAGGAAATACGCCAGATTCCCCGGACAAGTATCAATCTCATGGTGGAAACCGCCAAAGACAATCCTTTCTATCGTGATCTGACCCTGGAGTACTACAAGGAGGCACGCCAACCACACCCGAAATTTCTTTTCATCCGGCAGATGGAATGGGGAGTGGCCTTGTGTATTCTTCCTGAAAAATTCGATGACTACTTCATGCTGTTGGAAGGTGCCGCACGAAGAAATTACAAGAAAGCCAAAAGGCTGGAATACCACTTCGCCGAACTGGACTACAACAACCACCTGGACGAAGTCACTGCCATTCATCACTCCACTGAAACCCGTCAGGGAAAACTACCCGAAGATTTCGTGAAATATGCAGCCACCCCCCACAGCAACCCTCCATCACTGGACAGCGATCACGCCTACCCCTATTTTGGCGTGTTCAACAAGGAAGGCACACTGATTGCGTACGCTTCATGCTTCATTGCAGGTGAATACTGCAATATCCAGAGAATCTATGGGCACGCCGGCTACCAGTCGGATGGCTGCGTACCCCTGCTGATCATTTCCATTGCCGAATACCTGTACCAGCACTACCCCAAGGTCACTCACTACGCCTATGGAACCTACTACGGCGCCAGCCAGACCATGCAGCGTTTCAAAAGAAAATTTCATTTTCTGCCCCACCGTGTGGAGTGGAAACTTCAGTCAGACCAATGAATCTCCTCAGGGTATAGAACCTCCCATACAACCCGTATGGAACCTTCTCCCTCTATGTTGGTCAGACAGAACCGATTGCCCTGAATATACGGCATAGCAGCCTGGCCATCGACAATCACACAAGTGATTGAAAATTCAGCAAACCGGAAACCACTCTTTCGGTTTTCGAAATCTTCCAGAGGGAAACACCGACTCCACGAGGAGCAGGACAACAAGTAAATTCCAACTATGAGTAACAGATCCCATACTGAGAAAATTTGTGCTGACCATCCCAGCCGCCCTCCTTCCTCCCAAACCAAAACCGGAAGCAAGTCACTGATTTACCAGCATGCTTGTTGCTAGTATCAACTCGTAGCACCCCCCCCTGTCTTACTTAAGCATGAATGGTCAAGAAACGATGTTTCACCAAATCTTTCAAAGGATTCCCAGAACAACGGAAATACTTGCCGTTATCGGCATCATTTCCAGCCTGTGCCTCTCCGCTCCGGCACAGGACGCTTCTGTCCTGTTCCACAATGACTTTGAGACATATGCACTCAATGGCGTCACGCGGGTAGCCGTTTCCAGAGAGATAGGTGGACGAACCCATGTGGGTCTGGTGAACCTCGGCACTGGCGAGTGGTTCGACATGACAGAGTACCTCGACCAGACCTACAACGACCCAGGTAACGACAGATGGCTGGCGGTGAGCAACGACCTGACTTACTACATCATGGAATCCGAACGTTCCGGGTTCAACGGCTGGAGCGGTCTTGTCTGGGGCACTTTCAACGCCAACGGCGAACCCAGCAAACCAAAAGCCGTTGATGGCACTGTTCACCCCGAAGGCCATGGAAGCATATCCAAGAATGGCACCCATATTGCTATCACCATTCGCAGTGAAATAGGCAATGGCCGCAATGACATCCTGCTGCTGGAACGCAATGGAGATGTCTGGGATCGAAGCAAGGACATCACCATCTCTGCCGCTTCTGGTCGCTCTGACGACGAGCCACAGTTTTCAGTGGATGGATCAAAAATCATCTGGACCAGCTCCAACAACTGGAACGCCGGCGGAGATGCGGTCGTTTTCGCCGAAAACAACCTGAGCGGCAATGCCTACAAGGAGCTCATGAACGCATCACGTCTCGGTCCCAGTGCGAAAATGCTACGCCCTTCCTACCAGGCAGATGGGAAGATCGTGTTTGAAGGGGAGGTCTCCGGTGAATACTGTTATCGCTGGGATCCCAAAACGCCCGGCAGCGACCCGGTGATCATCAATTCCAGCTACCGCAATGACAACAGTTGTGCAGCCCTGCCCGATGGCCGGATCGTATCCTATTGGATGGAGCGCTCAGGTTCTGCGGGCCACGAACTTCGGGTCATGCTGTCCAATGGTCAGCATCTGGCTGTATTGCAGCCCGGGGTGGATTTCTGGGATTTCCCCCTTTCTGGAGGAACTGCTTCACAATAAGCCACCCAGACTCGAACCTGTTTTATTCGAGGAAATATTGCCATCCAGAGGGGTCATAGCTTTGTGGATTGCAGCAAGACATTTACCCGCCAGCCCCTTGATCGGTTATGGCGTTTGAGCATTTCTTATGACTGCAGATTGAGCAGATCCAGGGAAATGGAATCCCAAATACAGTCACAGTCCTCCAATGACCAGTTTTACCCATTTGGCGGGACATTGCCGAACGGTCAAGAATGAAACCCGGACACTGAATATGAATACCCCATCTATATCTCCTGTCACCAACGCCCTTCTTCTCCTGTCAGCTTTCTTCTTCCTTGCTGGCTCCACATACGCAGGCTGGCACCCGGATCCTGACGACGACGGCATCAACAACCCGTATGACCTGTGCCCGTATATCTACGATCCGCAACAGGGCGATGCCGACGGAGATGGCATAGGAAACTATTGTGACCCGGACTATTCACCCCCTACCCTGAATGACCGGGTGACAGACCTGCGCATCGAGCACATCACGCCTTATGGCGCCTGGTTCAGTTTCACCTCACCTTACGACAACTACACCTATGGCTGGGAAGCCGTGGCTGCTTGGTCGACGATTCCCGGGGAACTGGCCACTGTGGACGGCTTCAATGCTGCAGCTGCCCGGGGAGACCTGGTGGAACTGGGTAGAATACATGCCGACTACGGGGAGAAGAATGAGGAACCCATTATCCTCACAGACCTTGAACCCAACACCACTTACTATGTGGCCATCACCCCAGGTTCCATCAGCGATGGTTTCGACCCCCGTATATCCAATATTGTCAGCTTCACAACCAAACCCATATCCCTTCCCTCCCCACCCAATGTCCACCCCCGCGTATACGTCACCCCCGGGTTCATTCAAACACTCAAGACCCGTAGAGCAAACAATGACAGTGGCTGGACCAAATGGGAGAACACAATCCGGGCTAAGGCACAGTCCGAAGGCACTCGGCGCTACTGCTTCGACGCAGCCCTGCTCTATCAGGTGACCGGCAACAACCAGGACCTGCAAACCGCTCTTACCATCTTCAACAACAGTATCACCTACTGGGAAAATACCGTACTGGTGAACAATGAGTTCCGCTGGGAGAACGCTCAACTGGGCGCCTGTCTGGATCTTCTATGGAACGATATCGATACCTCCTTGAGAAATCGCGCCATCCGGGCCTTTCTTGCGGATGACGAATACAATATTACAGACCGTGTACTGCGCCGCGACGATACCGATGAATTCGCCTCCTTTCCCCGCAACTGGATTGTGGATGGCCTGGTCGCCTGCGGCGCAACCGGTATCGATCCCGCTCTGTCAGATCGCGCCTGCGCCATCCTGGAACACGGCCACCGGCTATGGCATGGCGTGCAACTGGTAAAAGCCCGCAGAGAACGGGGCAAATACGCACAAGCCGATGGCATGAAACCGGACGGCACGGCCTACGGTCAGGGCACCCAGCTCTATTGGCTGGAAATCTTCCTGGCGCTGTCAAATGCCGGCGAACCCATTGATTCTTACGGGCCTCACCTCGAGAATGCCCTCAAATCCATGTTCCTCTACCTGTTCACGCCCACCCAAAAGGGCTTTGTTTCCATGGGAGACGTGGAAGCCTACACCGACAACTTCAGCATCGAGCCCAACAGCTACCAGCTGCGGCGGGCCAACGGGGGAGTACTGGGACTGTTCTCAGGTGTCCTCGCCAAGGCCGGTCGCACCCAGGCCGCCGGCTGGGTACAAAACCTTTTGAGCAAACGGTACGATGTCGATCCCGTGAACAAGGTGGACGGCACAACCGTTTACCGCCTGATGTTCGAAACAGACGAAATTCCAAAAGTCGATCACAGCAAATCCCTGGATACCTTCTTCCAAGCCGAAGGCTTTGGCGTGGTATTCGACCGTACATCATGGGAAGACAGCGCTTCCTATCTCATGTTTCGCGCAGGCTGGAACACCGTAGACCATGTCCACGCGGATGTTGGTCATTTCCAACTGTTCCGCCAGGGCAAATGGCTGACACATGAATCCATTGCCTACGGCGGTCCTGCCTCCTGCCTGGGACACAACATCTGGGTTATGAAAACTGGTGATACCGGTGGCGGCGCCTGCCCTGGCGGTTTTGGCCAGAACTTCTTCGCCCAGAACGACAACAGCAAATCATTGATCCTGCGAGCCAGCTCTGGCTACGACTACACCTATGTCACCGCAGAGATGGCGGGCGCTTACAATATCTTCAAGGAACATGATCTGCGGAACTTCGACAGCGTTCAGCGTTCGTTGCTGTGGATCAAGGATCACAGCGGCTACGGCACTGATACCCTGGTCATCCTGGATCGCATAGAAACTTCCGCAAATGCTGATGCGGACGCTATCGGTTACTACCAGTTACACCTGGATGAAAACCCGGTCATATCCGGCAAGCGCGCCACCACCACCCTGGGAACCCAGAAGCTGGTGGTAGACGTCGTCTCTCCATCCACGGCAGCCCTGTCCGTCATCAGCCCCAGCGGTGCTCCCGGAGGCAACAGCGATCAGGCCATCTATACTCATCGCCTGCGCATAGACCCGGGCAGTAACGGTCACCTGGTCAATATGATCACGGTATTGCGGGGTTCTGCCGCAGGAACCAGCCTGGATCAGCCCGTGGCTGTCAACAGCAGCACACTGCAAGGCACCTATACACAGGGTACCCTGGTGCTGATGCCCACATCCCCCATCAAGGACAAGGGTGCCAGCCTAACCTCCGCCTCTGCCACGGTTTCAACCACAAGCGCATTGACGGTCTTCATCACCGGCCTGAAAAAGGACAGCGGTTATTCCCTGCAGGCCACCCAGTCAGGCGCTTCTCTGACCATTTCAGTTTCCCCCAATGGAAACTTGAAAACCGATGAGGGAGGCGTTCTGGGGGTACGTATCGACAGCGACAGGAGCATTGTGCCCATAGAGATCTCCTACACGATCTTCAATGATGATTTCGAAGGCATAGGCAGCTGACCCGTAACTCTGTATCCGGTCGGTCTAACCTTTCCGCCGCCCGGGTACACTGACAGATCCAGCGCCTCCCAGTCCTCTGCCGGAACAAACCGGTGTCATTTACTGCAACCAGTCCTTCCCCTACTTGCAGTTTGCCCGGATTCAGGGCAAAGTTTGCCGCGTGCCTCCAGAGGAAAACGGATCAGCCGCATTGAACATTACCGGGAAAGTCGTTCACTCACTGAAATGGATGTCCCTGTCCAAGCTCATTGCCCAAGGCATACGCTGGATCGTGACCTTCATTGTCATCCGTATCCTGCTGCCCGAGGACTACGGACTGATGGCGATGTCCGATGTGGTGATCTCGTTTTTTGCCCTGTTCGCCACAGCAGGCCTGGCTTCCGCCCTGGTCCAGGTCAAATCATTCACCGAGATGCAGATCCGGGAGCTGTTTGGCCTGCTCCTAAGCGTAAACTTGGTTCTGGCGGTAGCTGTATTTCTGATTGCTCCACAGGCCGCAGCTTTCTACCACGAAGAACGCCTCATACCGGTTCTCCATGCCTTGCTGCTTGGCTTCCTCATTACTGCTTTTGAGACACTGCCCTCGGCATTGCTAAACCGGGAAATGCGTTTCAAGGCCCTGTCGCTCATCGACCTGGGTGCTGCCGTAACCTCAGCGATAGTCACCCTGACACTGGCCCTGTCCGGTGTCGGCGTCTGGAGCCTGGTCATCGGCTACCTCAGCGAAATGACCCTGCGCGCAGTTCTGAAGTTTTCACTTCAGCCGGTAAAGGTCTGGCCAAAGTTCTCTTTCAGGGAATCCCTCCCACTCTTGCAGTTTGGCGGAACCATGACTCTGGGAAGCATGGTCTGGTTCGCCTTCGTCAATACCGACATGGTGATCGGCGGCAGGCTCTGGGCCACGGAAACCCTGGGTATCTATGCCGTTGCCATGCAGATTTCCCAGATCCCCCTGAGCAAGCTCACGCCGATGCTGAAACAGGTCGCCTTTCCCGCCTATTCCAACCTGCTGCACAAAGGCGATGAGATCGGTCCTTACTTTATCAAGGCCAGCGGCCTGGCCATGTTCATGACCTTTCCGGTGTTCTTCGGCATGGCTTCCACGGCAAACGCCTATGTTCCCCTGTTGCTGGGGGAAAAATGGCTGGCGGTCATTCTGCCTGCAACCCTGATTCCCCTGACCCTGCCCTTCAGAGTCGCACAGGAACTGATCGATCCCGCCATGCAGGCCCGGGGATACCCTCGCGGGGTAGTCATCAACTGGGCCTTCGCCCTGCTGATCACAGGTCCTTCCCTTTATGTAGGCGCCAGGTTCTGGGGGCTGGAGGGACTGTGCTGGGCCTGGGTCATCAGTTTCCCGGTAGCTTTCCTTTTTTCTGCCTCAAAGGCATGCCGGGTGCTGGATGTTTCCATGGGAGCATACCTGTCCACTCTGGCAAGACCCCTGGCCTGCGCATCACTGATGTACGCTACAATCGGGATTGAGCGCTATTTTACGGCAGACCTTCTGCCACTGGCAGCCCAACTCACACTGCAGATAATCACCGGCGTGATCATCTACCTCGCAGCAAGCCGTATTCTATGCTCCAACGAAATGCGCCACCTTTTTGAGCTGGTCAGGAACGTCCGCTCCCACTAGATCCTCTGGTAACTCGCCCATGGAACCACAAGACTATTTCATTTCTGTCGTCATCCCCAACTACAACTATGAAAAGTACGTGGGAGAAGCCATTCGCTCGGTGCTGGATCAAACCTGGAGCAACCGGGAGATTGTGGTGGTTGATGATGGATCCACGGACGATTCCGTCCAGGTCATACAGGGGTTTGGCGATAAAGTGCGCCTCATCCAGCAGGAGAACCAGCACCTTTCCGCTGCCCGCAACACAGGGATTCGCGCAGCAAAAGGAAACTGGGTTGCCTTTTTGGACTCTGACGATCTGTGGCACCCGCGCAAACTGGAACTCCAGGTTGCCGCCCTGAGAAAGCATCCGGACTGGGCCTTCGTTGGCGGCGATGTTCTCGATGCAGGGGACTACCCCGATTTCAGTCTGGAGTCTGTCCAGGACGAAGAAGCCTCCCTGAGGGATTTTCTTGCCTATACGCCCATGTCCGGCTCTGTGGCCCTGGTAAAAAGAGCATGCTTCGACAAAGTCGGCATGTTCGATCCCGAGTTGCGTTCCAGCGAAGATCTGGACATGTGGCTCAGGCTGGCAACAGCCTATCGTGGCGGCCGCGTAAAGGCTCCCTTGTGGCACTACCGGCAACACCCTGATCAGATGAACCGCAATATGGGAACCATGCTGAGCACCCGGAAGCGTGTCATGAGCCGGTTTTTCAAGAAGCACCCAGTTCCTTTTTCCCAGAGGCGCATCGCCTGGGCCCAGTACATGTATGATGCAGCCATCACCCACAGGGATAATGGTGGAAACCTGTGGCGTTCACTGGCCTATGGACTGGGCAGCCTTCTCTACGCTCCCGAGAGCTACCATGCGGAAGCCACCACGGCCGAAAGGATGAAATCCGAGGTCGTCACGCTGATGAGGCTGTTGCGTATCCACAAGCCTGGCGAACCCGGGGGCTGAAGACTGTCAACTGGCTGGCTCTGAGGAACCCGGCACGGGGAAACTTCCGGTTTACCTGAGAAGAATCTTTCTGATCTTGATATAGGTGTCCCCCAGCATCCACTTCAGGGCCTTCTTGAAATTCCAGAAAGCGATCTGGAACAGCTGATGCCGGTTCATACCTGCCGATGCCAGATCTACAACCCGGTGATTCGGGGTGGCATTATTGATGGCGTAACGGCCCACTAGGCGGATATCCCCATCCTGTTGAATCAACTTGTTTGGCTCTGAAGTGAAGAGGTAGCGGATACCAACCCGGGAAGCCAGCGTTTTGACCCTGTCCGAGTAGAAGCCCCCGGGCACCGATGCACAACTGATCTCCTTGCCAAGCACCTCCCGCAGGATGGAACAGCTGCGCTCCCACTCCCGGGCAATCTCTTCATCACTCAGTGCGCTGATGTTGCGTGGATGGGTGTGGGAATGGGAGCCAATCACATGCCCCCGGCGGTCCAGATCACGGATATCATCGGCCGTCATAAAGCCTTCCTTGCCAATCTGATCCGTGGTGATAAAGAAATAACCGACCCAGCCATAGCTTTCCAGGCGTTCCGCCACCTGGGTGATTGCGCTTTTACCACCATCGTCAAAGGTAAACAGGATCCGCTGAACGGCTGTTGTATGTGTCTTCAGCTCCGGAAGACGGGTATCCACCTGGGAATAGTGCTGGTGCAGCAGCGCCAGCTGCTGTTCAAAAGCTTCCCGATCCAGCTTGTAGATGTTGGCATCCGGGCTGTTGAACCCCGATGCCTCGTACTTTCCCTGTTCCACCACGTCGTGATAAAGAAGCGAGGGCGCCACCCGGCGCGCACGCTGCCGTTTGCGCGCCGCCCGCTTCCATTTCAGATACCGGCTCATCCAGGGTTGCCCCCATACTCCGGATTTCCTTCCCCGGGTATCGATGGGAGAGGCCTTTCCCTGATATACCTCCAGCAGTTTCTGGCGTATGGCATCGAGGTTGTCGAATACGGTGCCGTCCTGTATGGCAATATGCGAGTCGCGCAACTCGTCGAATTCCGGATAGAAATAACCGTACACGGGACCGGTATCCACACCATCATCTATCTTCAGCAGGGTCATGCCGACTTTGTCCAGATCATTGGACGCCAGTGCCCAGAAACACCCATGGGCATTCCTGTACTCGGGGCAGATACCGGGGTGCATGACAAAGGTTCCGATCTCAGCCAAAGCATAGATATCTTTTTTCAGCAGGGTCTTGCACCGGGCGACAATCAGATCCGGCTGCAAAGCCCGGATGAATTCGGCAACTTCCGGCGTATTCGGTGACAGGGTATGAAGCTCTTGGCGCGGCCCCTGGTAATCCGGGTAGGCCTCCTGAACCCTTTTCAGCCGCTCCAGCTGCACCTCCTTGTCCCGGGCGGAGAGAAACAGCTTGTAGTAGAACCTGAAGAGCAGCACGTCCAGAAAGCGCAGCAAGCCGCTACGCCTGATCTCACTCCGGATCCGTTTGACCATTCTGCTGCGCGCTTCATCAATAAACACGATGCCGCCCAAGTCAGTAAACGAATCCAGCCAGGCCGGCAGGGCCTGTCCATTCAGCAGATCATCAGAATGGCAGATCAGCAGGGTCTTCATTCTTCTTTCCTTGCCGCTTCCAGTATCCATACTGTGCTCTGTCATCCCTTTGACCGGCATTCCGCCAGCATATCCTCATAGACGGGTGGATACACCCCTGCCGTAGTGCGCCAGTTGCGCACCTTCTGTACATATTCCAGGCCATTGGCCACCAGGGATTGCAACAGGGAAGCATCGGCCAGAGTGGAGATCACGGATTCAGCGAGAGCCTCTGAATCCTCCGGCTTGAACAATATACCTGTTCTACCGTGCTCCACCATTTCCCTGTGCCCGCCAATATCAGAAGCCAGAACCGGAATACCCTGGGCCATGGCCTCAAGGGGCTTCAGCGGCGTCACCAGCCGGGTGAGGCGAATGTCCTCCCGGGGAAATACCAGCAGATCCACCAGACTGTAGTACTTGGTGATATCGGCATAATTGACCCGGCCGGTAAAGGTGACATGCGCGTCTATATCCAGATCCGAAGCCAGCTTCCTGAGGTGATCCGCTTCGTTTCCGCTTCCCACCAGCAGAATATGCGCATCAGGTACGGAGCTCAGAATGTCAGGCATGGCTTTGAGCAGGTATTCCAGGCCTTCATACTTGAAAAAGGAACCCAGAAAAGCAATCACTTTTTTTCCTTCCAGCTTCAGTGCTTTTTCCAGTGCGCTGTCACGCTCAGTCTGCAGAGTGAACTTGGAAAGATCCACGGCATTGGGCGCCACCAGGAGTTTTTCTTCAGGAATTCCCCGGCCAATGATCTCTTCTTTCAACCCGTTGCAGATACAGCTGACCCTGTCCACATGCTTGAACACATGCTGTTCAATGGCCCTTATGATCCGGTACTGCGCGCCCCATTCCTTGATCTTCCCCGTATCCACGGCGGCATCTTCCCAGAAGGCTCTGACTTCATACAGCACCGGCATGCCGGTCAGTTTTCTCAGGCGCAAGCCCACCAGGCCGTTCAACATAGGAGAATGGGCATGAATCACGTCCGGCTTTTCCTTCTCGATGACCTCCATGGCCCGGTCTGTCATATGGCGCACATGATCGATGTAGGACAGCAGGGGAATCCGCGTGAACATGCCCCTGGCCCTTGTGGTTCTGTAGTAGGTGATGCCTTCCACTTCTTCGACCAGATCTTCAAACTTGTCATATTTCTCACTGGTCAACTGGCAGGTCTCCACCCCCAGGGCCATCAGATTGCGGATAATGGCATCCGACCGGGAGGAGTAACCGTTGACACTGGGTCGTGATAAATCTAGCAGGTGAAATACTTTCATTCTGATCCTTGCCGGGTAGTTACCGGTATTGCCGGGTTACAAAGAAAACTGACAACAATATCTGGCAGGCCTGCACGCGGCATCACCACCAGAGAATCCCTTATAGTTTCATATCCAGGCGCTTGTATGCCTGTTGCAGCAAGCGTCCGAAACGCAGCATACGACTGCCTCTGGGAAGCTGATGCAGGCTGTCATCACGCGATTCCGGCAGATGTTCTGACAGATCGGCAATAGTTTCCACCCTGAATCGATCCGCATTGTCAGCCAGGAAGCGGCAAAGCCCGCGCAAACGGGAAAAATTAACCCGGTTCAGGCGGCCGGTTCTCTTCTCCACGGATTCAAGATACATGAATTCAAAAGAATGGGTGACGATAGTGACTTCCCGCACTCCCATTTTTTCTGCCTTGCTTAACAGGTCTTTCATCTCCGCCAGGGATACTGCCGTGATCTGCAGGTGCCGGTATCCACCGCCAGGCTCGATAAAGTTGCTGATAGGCAGTTCCCATACCCCCTCCCCTGTATTGAAGAGCTCGACTTCCAGTTCGGGCCATTCCAACTCACTGTTCTTGCTGCGGTAGCAGGGATTGTAATTCGTGCTGATACTCAAACCGCATTTCGCCATAGCCCGCCAGGTATCATTGTTCGCACCAAAGTTTCCCGCCCGGAATGAAACCAGGCTGTCCTCTGGCACGCCGCAGTCGATCAGCACCTGTCTGCCTCTGGTCAGAAGCTCCACCTGCTGCTCCAGGTCATAGGCCGCCATGTCATCCGGTGGCGGTTCGATCTGACGCGTTATCCAGTCCGCTTCCTGCTGTACGGGATGTGCGTGCAGCTGTACATCATGCCCCCGTTTCAGAATGGCATGGCAGACTTGCTTGAGTTCATCCCGGCCAAAGAATTCTGCGCCAAACGGATCGACATAGAAACTCCCGCGCAGACCATGAGCCTCGAACTCATCCATTATGAGGGGAATGCCCAGTTCACGCGCCTGGTTGCCGAAGCGTCCCCACACCCGCAGGTCATAACCCGCCGCAGGCTGCAACCGGCCGTCCACCAGTCGTTCTTCACGGCACTCGGTATCAATGGTAAGGTAAATCCGCAGCACGGCTATGACACCCCAAACTCCCTGGCCAGCACCGCCACAATACGCTGCGCCGCCTGGCCATCCCAATACTGGGGAACACGTCCCACAGGTGGATCCTGCCGGATCGCCTTCCACGCAGCACGAATGGCATCGGGTTCAATACCCACCAGCCTGTTGGTGCCTTCCGAAATGGTAACCGGTCGCTCGGTATTCTCCCTGAGGGTCATGCAGGGTACCCCCAGTACCGTGGTCTCTTCCTGAATACCCCCGGAATCCGTGATCACCAGACGGGCGCTGCTCATGAGCCGGAGAAAATCAAGGTAACCGACCGGATCGATCATCTTCCAGCGCCCGGACGAAAGGGTTACACCCGCATCAGCAATACGGGGCTTGGTGCGGGGATGCACGGGAAAAACAATGGGCAACTCGGTGGCGATCTCATCAAGAGCACCGAGTATGTTCCCCAATACAGAGGGATCATCGACATTGCTTGGGCGGTGCAGGGTCAGTAAAGCATACCCTTCCTTCTCCAGTCCTAGTTCATCGAGTATGCTGGACTGCATGGCTTTGTCCCTGGCCGCCAGCAGGGTATCGATCATGACATTGCCAACAAAGTGTATTCTTTCCCCGGCCACGCCTTCATTACGCAGATTCGTCACCGCATCCGTTTCGGTGACGAACAATAAATCGGAAATGGTATCCGTGAGGCGGCGGTTGATTTCTTCCGGCATGTCCTCATCAAAACTACGCAGGCCGGCCTCCACATGAATCATCACCGGCCGGCGCCGGGGCCTACCCCGCCACAGGAAGGGCTGCCGGAGCTGAAACTTGGAAACCACCAGAGCACAGGCGATGGTGGAATTCACATCGCCCACCACCACCACGGCCTGAGGCTGCTCCTGTTCCAGCACAGGCTCGAAACGCCGCATGATCTCTGCAGTCTGCAGGGCATGGGAAGCCGATCCTACTTCCAGATCCAGGTCTGGCTTGGGAATCTTCAGATCCTCGAAAAACACCCGTGACAAGGCATCGTCATAGTGCTGGCCCGTATGCACCAGATGCACATCGAAGCCATCAGTTTCTCCCAGAACCTTCATCAAGGGTGCAATCTTGGGAAAATTGGGGCGCGCCCCGGCAATGCAAAGAACCTTTATGGGTGATCCGGACATTCTGACGTTCTCTCCTACGTTTTATTCATTGCATGAACCTGCCATTGGCCGGCCCGGCTTTCCTTCTACCTACCAGGCGATCTTCTGCCTGCCTGACAGGTACCGCCACAGGCCTGCTACTGCTGCAAGATTGAGCACGACGAAGGTCCGGGCCAGACGGCCCAGCGCTCCAGCCCTTTCCCCAAGCAGTGCCAGCCCGTAAAAAAACAACTGTCCCCCCATCAACAGTTCCAGAGCCATCAGGCCACGCCCTTGTACCTGAAGCAACAACAGCAGGTTACTGACAAACAAAGCCAGCAGCGCCCAGGGGCACACCAGGCGCATGAGCTTGTGGGAAACAAACTCGAACCAGGAGGGATTGTGCAATGGCGACAGCAAGGCCGGCAACCGGGCCATCAGCTGATAGTTGCCCGCCAGGGTGCGCACCTTGCGCCCAAACTCCCGGCCATCGCTCATGGCTTTGTCCCAGGCAACAGCCTCGGGCTCCAGCACTACCCTGTGTCCGCGTAACCGCTGCACCGAAGGCACCCAGACATCATCCAGAATGATATCTTCAGGTATGTCTTCCATGTCTTCAGCGGCGATTACATACAGTGATCCGGAAACCCCGGTCACGCTGCGAAAACCTGATTCAGACTGGCGAATCCATCTTTCGTAACGCCAGTACAATCCGGCGCCTGTGCTGCCCTGCAACAGCAACATCCCCCCCACCACAGCAACACCGGGAATCGCCAGCCTGGCCACCAGTTTGCTCACGCAATCCTGTTTCAGAGGCTGGCGGATGTCTGTCAGAAGCAGCACTTCACCCGATGCCTCCTTCCTCAAACGGTTGAGGATAGCCGGTTTTCCACTTCGCTGCTCCATGCAAAACACCCTCACCTGGTCGGGGTACTTGCGTTCACACTCCCGGAGAATCACATCCGACTGGTCATCACTGGCATCGGAACACAACAATATTTCCAGCTTGGGGCCGGTATAGTCCTGGAGCAACAGGCTCTCGACTTTGTCCTGGATGAAATCCTCACCGTTGTACACCGGAATCAGCACGGAAACACGGGGCATCCATCCCTGACGGGGTTTCAAATCAAGGGGACAGCACCTGGCAAGTAAAGCGATTAGCAAAGGATAGCCCACATAGGTATAGATCAAAATCGACAGGGAGAGGAAGAGAATCCAGAGCATGGTTCATGCACCCGGACTCAGGATGCGTCTTTCCCGCAGGGGCCACCAAGGGCGTTGTCATAACAGGAGATATAGGCCCTGATCATGCCGCCGAAGCTAAACTCATCCAATATGCGCTGTCGGCCTCCCTTGCCCAGACTGTGTGCCAGCGCTTCATCAGAAAGCACCGTGGTCAGGGCGGCGCCCAGTTCATCGGGACTGGAATGAGGCACCAGAATGCCACTCTTTTCATCCACCAACTCATCCACTCCGGGAATACGGGTCGCCACGATGGGACAACTGCTGGCCATAGCTTCCAGCAGAGAAATGGGCAACCCCTCGATCAGGGAAGACAGGGTGAAAACATCAAACACCTGCAACAGTTCCGGAATGTCCCTGCGTACCCCGAGAAAATGTACATGATCACCAATGCCCAATGCTGCTGTCTCTGCCACGATCTGCTCCTTCAGCGGCCCCTGGCCAGCCACGAGCAACTGTGCCTTGGGCACTTGCTGCAACACAATGGAAAATGCCCGGAGCAGAGTGACATGATCCTTGGCCTCGGTCAGGCTGGCAACGATGCCCACGATCTTGCTGTCCGCCGGCAGGCCCAGTTCTTCCAGTTTCCGGGCACGGTCGATTTCAATCTGATAGGGCGCCGGATCAATCCCGTTGTAGATATTGGTGATCCTGTTCGCAGGAATACCCAGGTCTTTTTCCAGGGAAGGGATCAGGTGCTTGGCCACGGTGGTAACCTGAACGGTCTTTTTGCCAATCCAGGACAGAACAGCTTTCAGTTTCCGTTGTTGCCCAGGCGTAAACTTTTCCAGAGAAGTGTGTTCAGTATAAACCAGCGGCCGGCGCGCAAGAATGGCTCCCGAGCCCCCGTACAACCAGGACATCTGGTTATGAACATGCACTATGTCATAGGATTCGGCCCGGATCAGGCGGCGAATCTTCAGGGGCAGAGAATAATCCAGACCCTGTTTCTTGGGGATGATATACACAGGAACCCCCAAGGCTTCATATTCGTTCTGCAATACGCCTTCGGTTTCAAAAATACAGATGCCGGGTTCATAGCATCCCTGCGCCTTCATATCCCGGCACAATTCGAGCAACAGCGTTTCGATCCCCCCCATTCCCAAGGATGAATTGATGAACAGTATCTTTCGCGTAGTCTTTCCTGTGCGGCTCATAACAATCCTTTTCTTGAACGAAAGTCTTTTTCCCCACCAGATCGTTGCTTCCCAAACAACAAAAGATGCTGGTTCAAAGATCAATTTCTCCGTCGGTAATATACCATTCCCCACTGCTCAGCACCTGCTCCCATCTGATCTCCCCATTCGGATTGGACAGAACTCCGCCCCAACGCTTGCTCGGCCGTGTGGTGAAGCCACAACAGACAAGCCTGTCCTTCATTTCCTTACTGACCAGCAGTCCCATGTTGATGGCCACATTTCCTCCCGGACGCATGGCTTTCCAGAAACGGTGGAACAGGGAAGACAGCCAGGCCTTGTCCAAGTAGCGGAAATCATCGATCAGCACCACTTGCTCCCTGATGGAAAACACCAAAAAGGCCACGAGCTTCTGCTGCCCGTCATGCAGGCAGAACAGCTTGTAGTCTTGATATGGGCAATTGATATAGCGCCATTCAATATAGTCCGCATCATGTTTTCCCTGAAAGACCCGGGACTCGCGATTGCTCTGCCACAGTTGCTGCCATTCATCCCGCATATCATCAAGGGACGAACCAATACTTGTGCTTCCCCGTGAGCGGCTGAGAAGATTCAGCATGGACAGGCCAACATCCAAAACCGCTGACATGGGTCCCGCCAACCATGCGGGCATATGCCGGTCGTTCAGTCTTGGTATCAGCTTGCTGTGGGTACGGATCAATTGGGTAAAACGGATACTTTCACCAATACTCTTGTAGCCAATCCGCTTGAGGATGCCCTGGGAAGCAAGATTCGGAAATCCCATGAGAAAATCCACGCCCTGCTGCCAGGCCTGTTCTACGAGAGCGCGCTGCAACTGCAACGCCGGGCCAAATACCCGGAAATCTTTATCGATAGCGAAATCTATGGCCACGCAGGCCGTATAGCATTGCCCCTGCAGATAAAAATTACGGCGCATGGCAGAAGCCATGCCGATGATCTCCCCTTTCTCCTCCTCCATGGCAAGGCAGGTTATCGTCTCCCCAGCAGGGTTGTTGAAGTAAAGCCACTCAAACCGGCCTGCACTGATATAGTGCAGATTGTTGTCCCACAACCTTTGGATAGCACGCTGGTGTTCTGCATTGTCTTTATCTGCCAGAACAATCTTGAAGTTCACATCCCCTCCCCTCAACATCCCACGAACTCTAGGGATGCTGTACAAAGATACTGAAAATGGTGGTAATACCCTGTACCACGCAGAAGTCCCTTGGGTTCTGCAAAGCTTCCAGACTTCATCTTTGTGGATGGCTGGACAAGCGTTTCCACCTGGCGATTGATGCCAATAATTTTCCAGCCCGGAAACTGAAGCGCATGTTCTCCGCTCTTGGACCAGCCTGATTCAGCTTGCAGCAATCAGGCCACGTGAACGACCACCGGCTAAAAGCCGGTGGCTTCGAGTAACGGCTGAAAGCCGGTCATTTCGCCTAAAGGCGATTTACAGCACACTGAAATCATCGTCGGGTTCATCCGGCTTCTGATTCTTTATGTA
>Ga0256832_1000168_pt1 | contig 40254 bp, 36 predicted proteins | sample 134614metaG_FD_190534 | JGI IMG/M metagenome (GOLD analysis project Ga0256832, IMG submission 190534) | Hydrothermal vent microbial communities from Lau Basin, Pacific Ocean - 134-614 | ecosystem: Environmental > Aquatic > Marine > Hydrothermal vents | place: Pacific Ocean: Lau Basin | collected...
GTATGTTCTCGGGCTTTATATCGCGATGCACGATATCCATCTGGTGCACGAAATCCAGCGCACTGCCTATAGACTGCACGATATCCAGGGCTTCTGTGGCAGAAGGTTTTTCTTTGATTTTTTCCTTCAGGGAACCGCCATCCAAGTACTCCATGGCAATGTACTGCTGGCTGCCCACCGAGCCGATATCATAGATCGTGATGATGTTCGGGTGATTCATGGAGGCGACGATCTGCCCCTCGTTGAAAAAACGCACGGCCTGGGCAGGGCGGTCGAACTTCTGCAGGATTTTCAGTGCCACATGGCGGTTGAGAGACTCCTGCAGTGCAAGGTATACCGTGGCATTGGCGCCACGGCCAATGAGATGAAGGATTTTGTACCCGGGAATGTGAAGAGCAGACGCGTCAGTTTCCATGGCTGGATGTGTACTGGAAGAGGTACTCCTTGCCCCTGACGGAGATGAGGTCCCCTGGTTTGAGCACGCTTTCAGCGGTGATCGGCAGTCCATTGATTTTTACCTTGCCCCTTTTTTGCGGGATTAAGTGATAGGCATTGTGTTGCCTGACGATAACGGCAGCGGTTTTGGGAGCAAACCAGCCGCCGACATGGATGTCCGCATCCCTTGCGCGCCCCAATGAGCAATGGATGTCATTGAGGATATATGGTTCTGACTGGCGCCCAGGTTCCGTAGGGGCCAATTGTCCCAGTTTTTTGCGCTTGCGCAGCTTCTTCAGGGCGTTGACGTCGGAGATGGCGATCTCCACGGTAGCTGCATGTTCTGTGGGGGTAGTACTGTTCCCCTGCTCTTCGGTAGTGGCCAAGCGGGCTCTGGGCATGTACTTGAGTACAAAATTATAGATCTGAATTTCGTCTCTGAAAGCCAGGTTCTGTTCCTGAATGCGCTTGTTGTTGATGAAGGTGCCATTGGTGCTGTTGTTGTCTACCAGCACGTGGCCTATGCCTTTCGCTTTGACCGTAGCGTGGTGGGAGGAAACTCCTGGGTTGTCCAGCACAATGTCATTGTCACGCGCCCGTCCGATGGTCAGGGTGTCATCCGTGAGTTCGAATTGATCCAGTAGTGCATTGTTCAGATATACGCGCAAATAAGCCATAAGTCTGGTGTCAGTGTGACCCTCTCCTCAATTCATGGTGGTATCGACCACAGGCGCCCTGTTTCATCCCCAACCCCTCAGTAAATAGCAGGTGGCGCACCATTGCCAATCTTCAGTTTCCAATCAGTAGAGATGCTTCCCGCTATTCATGATTGGCAGCATTGCATCCCAAGGTGGCGATGGTTGTGCCGCCTGCATGGATACGGTGAGCCTGTACGGCAGCTAATGCAAAGTATTGCAAACCGCATGCTGTTTGCGACATTCTTCGCTTTGTTTTCACGGACTCCACGCGCCATCCCCTCAATCAAAAAACTGGAGCTGCCCCTCGCACACCGGAAGTTTAATCTCATTGTGCCACCTTGGCTATTCCGGGGACGTTCAGTGCAGACTTCCTAACGCCGAAGCCTACCCTGAAACAAGGTGATAAAAAGTGATGCTTTTCAACTATTAGCGAAAACTGAGAACTGGAGCAGGAATCCCCGGCAAAACTTCTTGGGGCCAGGGAAAAGTTGGGTAATTGTCAGGCAGTTCATGTACCCAATGTTTGTAAGGCTGACATATACTTCGTCTGCCATGGAACTAAAGTTTTGCAGATTCATACACCGGCAGATTCCCATCATGGTCATGCTGTCGCTGCTTCCCGGCCTGGGATATATCTTTCTGGGCTGGATGGCGGGGATTTTTTGGCCGGCGTTGATCTGGTACGGGTTGAATGTTCTGGCTTCCCTGCGCGGATTGTGGCTCTACCGTCATTTCGGCCAGCGGCCCATGGGGGAGCGCGAGCAGGGCAGATGGTGCAGTAAGCTGTCGGTATTTGTGTATGTTTTCTTTCTGCTCTGGGCGGTGGTTTTTGTCATCTATGTACGGGAGAGCGCCTCCAATCTGCACTACATCGCCATATTTACCCAAATAGGCGCAACCACTGTGGCGGCTTCATTCCTCTACCCTATGCCACGGCTATACCGGCCCATCATTCCTTTTATGATGCTGCTGCTGGTAATCTATTTTTTCAGCATTGGGGAATGGTATGGCTATGTACTGAGCGTTTTTGCAGCCATCCTTGGCGGGGTTCTTTATTATGCTGCATCCAGCAGTTACAACTTGCTCAAGACCGCGCACCGGCAGGCAGCCCATGATCAGTTGACGGGGCTGCATAACCGGCAGCATTTCATGGAACGCTTGCAGCAAATGATGATGGATCTGAAAGAGGCCGGGAGTTACTCATTTCTGCTTTTAGTAGATCTGGATCATTTCAAGACCGTCAATGATTCTCTGGGACATGGTGTCGGCGACTGCCTGTTGCAAGAGGTGTCCAGGCGCATGCGCCGGGCAGTACCCCCACCCAATGGATTGGCAAGGCTGGGAGGTGATGAGTTCATTGTTATCGGCCGGGAGTTTCAGCAACCGGAAGGCTGTGAGTTTCAGGCGCTGGAACTTGCGGAAACCCTGTTAGCGCACCTTAAGGAAACCTACCTGGTATCCGGGCATCGCATTTATATCAGCGCCAGTATTGGCGTGCGCGTATTTTCCTATGAAGAGCAGGATTCCGACAGCCTGATCCGGGAAGCCGATATCGCCATGTATGAAGCCAAGGGGGCGGGCAGGGATGGCGTTGTGATGTTCAATGAGGAAGTGTCGCATCGTGTCGAGCTCCATCTGCAGATCGAGCGGCTGCTGCATTTTGCTCTGGAGAACCACGAATTCCGGCTTTGCTACCAGCCTATAGTGGATGAGGATAAGCATATCGTGGGTGCTGAATGCCTGGTTCGCTGGAACAATGACCGGTTGGGGGAGATTGGTCCAGCGCAGTTCATTCCTATAGCTGAGCAAACCGGTCTGATCATCCGTCTGGGGGAACACATACTGATGACTGCATTTTCTACATTGAGTGCGTGGCATAGACAGGGAATCGATTTGCAGCAGTTTTCTATCAATGTCAGTGTGCGTCAGTTGTTGCATCATGACTTCGTCAACCTTGTGCGGGGACTGGCTGAGCGCCACCTGTCCCGGGAACTGTTGCATAAGGTGGTATTCGAGATCACTGAAACCGTAATTGCCGCAGATGTACGCAGCGTCGTCAGTACCATGGATGATCTGCAACGCCTGGGCATTCGTTTTTCCATGGATGATTTTGGCACGGGCTACTCTTCCCTCAGTTATCTGAAGCAGTTGCCGGTAGAGGAACTGAAAATAGATCGTGGGTTCGTGCACAATGTTAGCCGGGATGAAGAGAGCCAGGCCCTGATCAGCGCGATTCTGCATATTGCCACTACTCTGGGACTGACTGTCGTTGCGGAAGGTATTGAGGAAGAGGAGGATTTTCAGTTTCTGAGAGATTTGGGTTGCCGCTATTTTCAGGGCTATCATTTCTCTCCTCCTCTGGGCGCAGAGGACTATGCCCGACTGCTGACTCATTCCATCACCGGTAACCAATTATGAACAGTACAGAGCAGACAGCCATCGAATCTGTATTCGGTTATCGGGTGATCCGCCTGGGTACTGAAAACCCGCTCAACGAAGCGGTCAAAAGAGAGTTTGAGTTGTGTCGCCGTACTCCAGACCGGCAGAGCCATTTTTTCCATGGTCGTTATGAGAATACCTATATACAGGCTTCGCGCATGCCTTCGGTGGAAAAACTGCTGGAGATCGCCACGGGACATGCCGCACAGATTCTTGGCATGAAAGCTGCGCAGTTGAAATGCGGTTTCTGGTTCAACCTGATGCAGCCCGGGGATGTGACCACCTTGCACAGTCATGACGAGGAAGATGAACTTCTTTCCTGTGTCTATTATGTTTCCGTTCCCCAGGGCAGTGCTGAACTGGTGCTGATGCTGGATGAAGGCGAGCGCCGCGTGATGCCGGAAGAAAACATGTTTGTATTCTTTTCACCGCGACTGGAGCACGCGGTCGGCAGGCATGATGGTGACCAGCCGCGCCTTTCCCTGGCGATCAACTTTGGACCAGCCTAGCCCCTATGGTGCAATGTCAGGGCTGTTCCAACAGTTCCTTGTTTGATGAAATACCCGTGTCCAGATCCTTGATAATGCCATTCTCGATGTTATAGATCCAGCCATGAACGTGCAGGTCATGGCCATCCTTCCAGGCATTGCGCACCACGGTGGTGCCGCAGACATTGCGCACCTGTTCTATGACATTGAGTTCACACAAGGTGTCCAGATGCCGTTTTGGAGACAAATTCTGCAAGCTGTCCTGATGTAGGCGGGAAACATCCTTGATATGACGCAGCCAGTTGTCGATAAGGCCATGATCCTCGCTTTCCATGGCGGCTTTGACGCCGCCGCAACCGTAGTGCCCGCATACGATGATGTGTTTCACATGCAAAACTTCCACAGCAAATTGGATCACGGAGAGGCAGTTCAAGTCTGTGTGAACCACGACATTGGCTATGTTCCTGTGTACAAATACTTCACCCGGCTGCAGATTGATGATCTGGTTGGCGGGTACGCGGCTGTCAGAACAGCCGATCCACAGGTACTGCGGAGCCTGCTGATGGGACAGCTGGCTGAAGAACTGGGGATCTTTCCGGGTAATGGCTTGTGCCCATGCCTGGTTTTGGTCCAGAAGATGCTGCAGTGATTTCACGCGATGGTTTCCGGGAACGGCCCGTCAGGTCGGTTTTTCCGGTATTATCGGTCCTGCGACCCAATATGTCATCCTCAGCTACCGTTTGATTGTCTTTTCCCATGTCTGCCAGATGCCGAAAACCCGCGCCGGATGAAGCCATGCGGGATCTTATTGCCCAGGTGCGTTCAGCGATTCCCTTCGACATGCCGGAGGCGCAGCTGTGTGCTGATGAGTGCCGCAGCTGCTCGGTCAAGCTGCTGGAGTTTCTGGCAGCAGAACTGGATGACTGGGAAGCGCGTCTGGATGCCGGGGAGATGCCCGGCCTGGCCGAACTGAGCCGGTTGGCGCGCACGGCGCGCAAGGTACACCGGGCATTGGAGAAGAATGGCTTGCCGGTTCTTACTGCGGTGAAAAGCGCTGTTGCAGATGATGGATGAAATGCTTGGGGTTTAGGGCTTCTCCACTGGCCTGGCGCATCAACTCATCGATGCTCCAGTAACTTCCCCATGACCAGATGGCTTTGGACTGCCACTGGTTGAGCACATCGAAGCTGCCTCTGCTGATCAGTTCCTCCAGATCCGGGATAGCCTCGTGGGCCGCCCGGAACAGTTGGGCAGCATTCATGGCGCCCAGGGTATAGGTGGGAAAGTACCCCAGCATTCCGTGAGTCCAGTGGATGTCCTGCATACAGCCATCTTTATAGTTGTCCCTGGTGGACAGTCCCAGGTAATTCTGCATCTTCTCGTCCCATGCTTCGGGAATATCCCGTACTTCCAGGCTGCCTTCCACCAGCGCCTTTTCCAGTTCGTAGCGCAGGATCACATGCAGGGGGTAGCTGGCTTCATCGGCATTCACCCGGATATAGCCGGGTTGCACACGGTTGTAGAGCCGGTGGAGATTGTCCGCTTCCCAGCAAGCGTCCGGGGTTTCTGAATTGCCCAACCGGGCTTTCATCAAAGGCCCTGAGAAGCGCAGGAAGGCATGGCTGCGGCATACCTGCATTTCCTGGAACAGGCTCTGGCTTTCGTGAATACCCATGCTGCGGGCTTTGCCCACGGGCTGGGAGAGCCATTCCCGGGGCAGGCCCTGTTCATATTTGGCATGGCCGCTCTCGTGTAATACGCCCATGAGGCTTTCGCTGAAATCGTTTTCCGCATAGCGCGTGGTGATGCGCACGTCCTCGGGAACGCCACCGCAGAAAGGGTGGTGGCTGGTGTCCAGCCTGCCGTGATTGAAATCGAATCCAATGGCTTTCATGAGCTCCAGGGCCAGTGCTTTCTGTTTCTCGACAGGGAAAGAGCCGGCAGGCCGAATCAGATCATCTCCTTTCTGCTCCTGCACCGTCTGCTTCACAAAAGCTGGCAGAAAGGCTTTCAGCTGGGCAAAAACCCTGTTGATGTTGTCGCTGGACTGCCCGGGCTCGTAAAGATTCAGCAGGGCATCATAGGGGGGTAACCCGGATGCGGCGCTGCGCATGGCGGCCTGTTCCCGGGTCAGGGCGATGACTTCGGACAACAGGGGTTCAAAATCCGCCCAGTTGTTTTCCCCGCGCAGTTTTCGCCAGGCATTTTCACATCGGGAACTGGCGAGAGAGTGCGCCCGCACCAGTTCCGGGCTCACACTGCTGGCATTGAACCATTCGCGCCGCATTTCGCGCAGGTTGGCCTGCTGCCAGTCTGACAGGCTGCTCCGGACCGCATCCGCCTGTTCGATGAGTTCGCCGGTCTCTTGGCTGCCGACCCGTTCATTGATCAGGGAAGAGATCTCTGCCAACGCCTGCCCCCGGGCCTCACTGCCGCCAGGAGGCATCATGGTGGCGGAGTCCCAGTGCGCCATGGCAGCCAGGTGGGTAAGATTGTGTATCTTGTGAAACAGGGATTCGAGCCTGCCATAGGCTGAGGTGGTATCGGGCACTGGCATCTCCGCTATCAGTTTTCCGCCTTTTCCAGGGCTTTGACAAGGTTGGGGATCTGGGACAGCGCCGGGGCTCCGTCCATCAACAGGGCAATGGGCATGACTTCGACCACAGCGCCGGGTTCATGACCAAGGCTTCGCGCGGCCCGGACATGCAGGCGGATGTGTTTGCGGTGCTGCATGATGAGGGAGATGCCCAGGGCAATGAGTTCCCGGTTACGTGGCTTGACCGCCCCTTTGGTCAGGACGAACTGCTGCCAGGAGCGCTTCCATGATTTCCACAGGTGCTCGTCCTTCCCCGGAGTGGAGCGCATGAACAGGGCGATGCGCCGTACCTGTTCGAGTTCATCTTCGCAGGCTCCCTGCCGCTTGGCATCGTCCGCGTGGATACAGATACAGCGTTCACACTGTTTGTGCAGAGCGATGCCAAAGGTGATGAGTTCCTTGGTCTTACGGCCCAGCAATCCTTTCCTGGTGCTTTCCTGGGAAAGCTCGCCAATGATTTCAAGGAATTCCCCAATGCCATAATTGCGTGCTTTTTTGACGGACTCTAGAAAGGATGATGTGGATTCCATGGGAATGCTCCTGGTGTTGGGAGGAAGACCTTGAGAGGGTTGATGGCTAGGTCAGTAACTTCCATGCTGATTATGTCCTGTTTGCCCGGATGTTGCTATAGCACAATATGCTTCCTATGATGAATTGCTCGCCATACAGTGCCATCAGCTATTGCAGTAGAATTAGCTGCAGCGGCGATGGGATGCTTGGCGGGCAAACAGGGCATAGAGGGGATATTCGGCTGGATCATTGCCGCCCACTGTCCGCCGCCGGTCATTCACTGCCTCTGGAGCTTTGTATTCGATATGATGTATTCCTTTCTGCTCATGGCGCTGGTGCTGTTTCAGCAGCCCCAGGGAATCCCCCCAGCACCGGTCAAGGCGACCTGGATCGAAAATGCTTTCCTGACGCTGGAGTCCGGCCGTTTTCCGAAGATTGCCGCCATAGCCTGGTGGCATGAGAATTTTGACCGTTCTGTCCTGCGTATTGATTCCTCCCGGGCGGCCCTGGAGGCCTACCGGAACGGGGTTGCCCCGGCCAGTTTCGTAACCCGCCCGCGCATCCGCCAGAACAAACTGCTTCCTGCCCTGGAAGGTATCTATCATGGTGCTTTTCCGGATCTGGGGAGCACGGAAGACCAGGTGGATGCCCGGCGCATCCATGAGTTTGAGCGCCTTGCGGGCAAGCCCCTGGCGTGGGTGTATTTCTCCAACAACTGGTATGGGCAGATCCGTTTCCCCATCAATGAGGTGGCGCTTATCAACAACATGGGCCGGTTGCCCTTCATCCGGATGATGCCCAGAAGCCGTTTTGAAGAGAGTGGTCCCGATCCTGTTTACAGTTTGCAGCGCATCATTGATGGCGCTTTCGATGATGAACTCCGACAATGGGCCCGTGATGCCGCCGCCACGGGCATCCCCCTGTTGGTGGAATTCGGTACAGAGATGAACGGCGACTGGTTTCCCTGGAACGGCCGATATAACGGGGGGGCGGAGACCCAAGGCTACGGCGACCCGGCTCTGGCCGATGGTCCCGAGCGCTTCCGTGACGCCTACCGGCATATTATCGAACTCTGTGATTCCCAGGGCGCTGACAACATCACCTGGTTCTTCCATATCGACGCCTATGGGGCGCCGGAAGCGGACTGGAATCAGCCCCGGAACTACTATCCGGGCGATCAATACATAGACTGGCTGGGCGTCAGCGTATACGGCCCACAGGAAGCGGGCGAGGATTACCAGGAGTTCGGAGAGATTCTCGACGATGTCTATCCTGTGCTCCTGGATCTGGCGGACAAGCCGGTTGCCGTGCTGGAGTTTGCGGTCACCGAGCTGGGCGCCAGGCGCCGGCTTTCCCTTGCTCCGAACTGGTAGTGTCAGGGGGTTCCCTTATATACTTGCGCCAGTTGAAAACGTTTCTTTGGATAGTCAGCAGCAATGAGCATAAAATCAGACAAGTGGATACGGCGCATGGCCAGGGAAACGGGCATGATCGAGCCTTTCGAGCCCGGTCAGATGCGTGAAGGCAACCATGGACGCATGATCTCCTACGGCACCTCCAGCTATGGCTATGATGTGCGCTGCGCTGATGAATTCAAGATATTTACCAATATCAATTCAGCGGTTGTGGATCCCAAGAATTTCGATGACAGCAGCTTCGTGGACGTGAAATCCGATGTCTGCATCATTCCTCCGAATTCCTTTGCCCTGGCCCGTACTGTGGAATATTTCCGCATTCCCCGCAGCGTGCTGACCATCTGCCTGGGAAAATCCACCTATGCCCGTTGTGGCATCATTGTCAATGTCACTCCCTTAGAACCCGAATGGGAGGGGCATGTGACCCTGGAATTTTCCAATACCACCCCCCTGCCGGCGAAGATATACGCCAACGAAGGCGTGGCCCAAATGCTGTTCTTCGAGTCTGACGATGTGTGCGAGACGTCTTACAAAGACCGTGGTGGCAAGTACCAGGCGCAACGTGGAGTGACCCTGCCCAAAGCCTGATCACAGCCCGGTTACAAGAGGGCTGAACCCGGGAAAGACAGAAATCCACACAGGATTTTCCGGCTGTTCTCAGGGTCCTTAAGATTTCTTTAAGAAAATTCCGGCAGACTGTCCGCATGGATGGTCTTTCATTGGTTTCCCTGTCTTGTCCCCTGATATCACCTGGTACAGAACCTGCCGGTTCCCGGGACCGTACTTTGTCTGAACAGCAGATCGTGCTGATGGATGCTTCGCATCCTGATCGCGCCCGGGCCGAGACCATGTTTCAGGAGGTTTTCCAGCGCAGTTACGGTGCGCAACTCAGGTCATTTTATCCGTTCCTGTTGGGGATAAAAGGCCCTGATGGCGAATACCGGGCCATTGCCGGTATCCGGCCTGGCACCCAGCCTCTTTTTGCCGAGCACTACCTGGACGGCAGCGCCGGGGAGCTTCTGGGAGTGGCGCGGGAGAGCATCGTTGAGGTAGGCAATCTGGCCACGCGCAGAAATGGTGAGATACGCTGGATTATTGCCGCGGTAACAGCATTTCTCCATGGCGCAGGCTTTACCCGGGTGCTGTTGACCATCACCCCCCTGCTGCGTAACAGCTTCAAGCGTATGGGATTGCCCCTCAAGCACTTGGCTGATGCGCGCCAGGAATGTCTGCCCCCAGCGCAGGCTGAAGACTGGGGCGCCTACTATGATTGTGGTCCCCAGGTTTGTTACGGGCGAATTGCCATTGGTTACCATGCATTCAGAAAACGCGTGGATGCCCAGTCATCCCTGCGCCTGGCCTGGGAAAACGCCCTCCGGTTGGGAGAAGTCCAGGGCCGGCGGGTGCGGGAGTACAAGCCTTGAGCAGCATACTTCAGGCCCTGGCCCGGCATGCGCGGGAACGTGGTGGGGAGATCGCCGTGGAGGGCGACCATGGGGCATTGTCCTGGCAGGAGCTGGAAGCAGAGAGTCACCATCTGGGGGAACTCATGGGCGAGGCATCCCGCCTGGGTTTGTTCATGGACAATGCTCCCGCCTGGCTGGTTGCGGATCTTGCGGCCCTGCGGCGCCGGATCATCTGTGTTCCCGTCCCGGGATTCTTCAGCGCTGCCCAGAAACAGCATGTGATTGAAGATGCCGGCCTGGACATCATACTCAGCGATGATCCCAGCCTGGCCGATACCCTTGGCGGAGACTGGCGTGGGCGCCGCATCGAGGTGGCGGGGCAGCCACTGACCCTGGCCCGGCGCTTTGGGCGACGCCCTCCGCCCATGCCGGGAATCCTGAAGATTACTTATACCTCGGGTACTACCGGGAGTCCCCGGGGCGTGCGCCTGGGAGCGGAAGCTGTAGAGCCCGTGGCGGAATCCCTGTGCCGTCTGTCCGGAGCCTGTACGGGTGACCGGGCGCTGGCTCTGCTTCCCCTGGCTATCCTGTTGGAGAATATCGGTTCCCTGTACGTGCCGATTCTCGCCGGTGCGCGGATGTTGCTTCCCTCCGCCCCCAGTCTGGGATTGCAGGGCTCGGGAAACCTGGATCCCGGGACGCTGGGTGATTGCCTGATGCGCCTGCGGCCCACAGCCATGATCATGCCGCCGCAGCTGTTGAAGCTGCTCATGGGATTGTCCCATGCCGGCAGGCTGCCGGACAGCTTCCGCTTTCTGGCCGTAGGTGGCGCCCCCCTGCCGGCTTCCCAGGTGGAGCGGGCCCGGGAGCTGGGCTTGCCCGTGTACCAGGGTTATGGACTGTCGGAAGCGGCTTCCGTAGTGGCCATGAACACCCCAACAGCCAGCCGCGCCACCTCCGTGGGCAAGGCATTGCCTCACTGCGAGCTGCGCATTTCGGCGGATGGCGAGATTCTGGTGCGCGGCGCCCTATTTCGCGGCTACCTGCACCAGGAAGACTGGAATCCCCAGAAATTCCTGCCCACGGGTGACCTGGGCTACCTGGATGCAGAAGGATTTCTGCACGTTATGGGACGCCGCAAGAATCTGATTATCAATGCCTATGGCCGTAACCTGTCTCCGGAGTGGCTGGAAGCCGAACTGCTTGCGGAACCCGTCCTGGCCCAGGCAGCGGTGTTCGGTGACGGGCGCCCCTGGTTGTCTGCGGTACTGGTTCCAGCGTCCGGGGCGGAAAGATCCGCAGTGGATCAGGCGGTAACCAGGGTCAATGGCCGCCTTCCGGATTATGCCCGGGTCATGGGCTATGTTCTCGCCCAGGAAGCCTTTGCTCTCCAGAACCGCCAGGCCACGGCCAACGGCCGGATCAGGCGGGATGTCATCCATGAACAATACCGCCCTCAGCTCGATGCGCTGTACCAGGGAGAAACTGCCCGTGTTCTATGAAAACTTGCTGGCGGAAACCGAATCCGCCCGAACCCGGTTCCTCGGCATCGAGGCTATCCAGCGCGGCATGCAGGGAACGGTGTCCCGGGGTACCTATGTGGCGTTTCTGACCCAGGCTTACCACCATGTAAAGCATACCGTGCCTTTGCTCATGGCTTGTGGCAGCCGCCTGCCCATGGAAAAGGAGTGGTTGCGCGAGGCCATCGCCGAATACATTGAAGAGGAAACCGGTCATCAGGAGTGGATATTGAATGATATCCGTGCCTGTGGTTCGGATGAGGAAGCCGTGCGCAGCGGCAGTCCCCATGCAAGTACCGAACTCATGGTCGCCTATGCCTGGGACAGCGTGTCCCGCGGTAACCCGGTGAGTTTTTTTGGCATGGTGCTGGTACTGGAAGGCAGCAGCGTGGCTCTGGCCACCCGGGCGGCGGAGAAGCTGCAACGGTCCTTGGGGTTGCCGGATGCTGCGTTCAGTTATCTCAGCTCCCACGGTTCTCTGGATGTCAACCACATGCAGTTTTTCGAGAAGCTCATGAACCGGGTGAAGGATGAGACAGACCAGAAGGCCATTGTTCATATGGCGAACATGATGTACCGCCTGTATGGCGATGTGTTCAGAAACCTGCCCCTGGATTGAGGGTGGCAAGAGCAGCGCACGGTGTTTCAGAGCGCTTATGAGGAGAGAGAAATGAAGAAACTGTTGTTCGTGGTTTTCCTGTCATTGGCAGGGGCTTTGGTTCAGGCCATGCCTGCGGAGGAACTGGCCGAGATCCAACATGACTGGGCAGTGGCCAACTACAATACCCCCGAAGATGGCCAGGAAAAGGCATTTGAAAAACTGGTGGCCAAAGCACGGGATCTGGTGAAACGCTACCCGGATGAAGCGGCTCCCAAAGTGTGGCTGGCCATCAGCCTGAGTACTGATGCAGGCGTCAATGGCGGCTTTGGCGCCCTGGGAAAGGTTAAGGAAGCGAAAAAACTGCTCGAAGCCGCGGAAAAGATCGACCCCCAAGTGCTGAACGGGTCCATTTATACATCTCTGGGCAGCCTGTACTACCAGGTGCCAGGTTGGCCCATTGCCTTTGGCAATGACGACAAAGCCGAGCAATATCTGAAAAAGGCCTTGCAGATCAATCCCCAGGGCATTGACTCAAATTATTTCTATGCGGATTTCCTGCTGGAGCAGGATCAGCCGAAAAAAGCCCTGAAATATCTTGAGAAAGCACTTGCCGCGCCGCCCAGGCCGGGTCGTCCACTGGCGGACAAGGGACGCCGGCAGGAGGTGCAGCAGGCCATGGCACGGGCCCGGAATATGCTGGACTGACGGTGACAGCCATGAGAATCGAAAATGCACGAGTATTGTTTGTAGGGGCTGCAGGGGGAATCGGCCGGTATCTGGCAAAAGAGCTGCTGGATGCCGGAGCACGGCCCTGTCTGGTCGCCCTGCGTGAAGAAGAACTGGGTTCCCTGCGGGAATTTCTGGGCGCTTCCGGAAACGAGGCCTGCTACCTGGCTGCGGACGTTACCCAAGAGGCTGACCGCCAGGCCTGTTTGCGTGCCATGCGGGAAAAACAGGGAGGTATAGATGTGCTCATCAATCTTGCCGGGATCAACGCTTTTGCCCGGTATGAAGAGCAGTCCCCCGAGGCCATCGAGCGTATCATGTCGGTGAACGCCGTTGCGCCCATGCTCATGACCCATACCGTGTTGCCGGAAATGCTCAGGCAGGGTGCGGGGCGGATCGTCAATGTAGGCTCCACGTTTGGCAGTATCGGGTTTTCCTGCTTTACCGCTTACTCCACCAGCAAGTTTGCCTTGCGCGGGTTTTCCCAGGCCCTGCGCCGGGAACTGGCAGGCAGTGGCGTGGAAGTGACCTACATCGCGCCACGGGGTGTGGAAACACCCCTGAATCCACCGGAAGTGTACGCCATGGCCAGGGAAGTGAAGATGGCCTTCGATCAACCTGAAACCGTGGCCAGGGAAATCCTGGACACGATACGCAAGGGGAGCAAGGAGAAGTACATAGGTTTTCCTGAATCCCTGTTTGCCCGGATAAATGGTATCTTTCCGGGAGTGGTGGACAATGCTGTGAAAAAACAGAATGAAGTGATGCGCAAATACGCGGCGAATGGAGACGATGTTTGAGGCTGTTGCTGGTCGAAGATGATCCGCTCCTCGGCGATGGCCTGAAACTGGGCCTGCAGGCCGAGGGGTACACGGTGGACTGGCTCCGGGACGGGAAACAGGCGTTGCATGCGCTGCTCAGCGAGAACTTCGATCTGGTGGTGCTGGACCTGGGGTTGCCGGGCATGGATGGCCTGGAAGTGCTGCATGAGATCAGGCAAAGGGGCGTAATGGCTCCGGTGCTGATATTGACCGCCAGGGACGCGGTATCCGACCGGGTGGGGGGGCTGGATCAGGGGGCAGACGATTACCTTACCAAGCCTTTCGACCTGGAAGAGCTGTCGGCCCGACTGCGCTCATTGCTGCGCCGTGGCCGGGAAAGCGCAACTCCGTTGCTGGAACAGGGCCAAGTGGTGGTGGATCCGGCGTCCAGGGAGGTCACCAGGTCAGGGGAAAAGATCAACCTGTCAATGAAGGAGTTCACCGTGTTGCGCTACCTGCTGGAGCACCAGGGAAAGGTGGTGAGCCGTGACCGCCTGGAACAGGCGCTTTATGGCTGGGATACGGAAATCGAAAGCAATGTGCTGGAAGTGCATATACACAAGTTGCGCAAGAAACTGGGGGCTGATTTTATCACCACGGTTCGGGGTGTGGGCTACAGGGTAGGCTGATCGGGGGATTGGGCGGAATATGAAAACCAGGGGGGAGGGAAGGTTCCGGCGCTCGCTGCGCAAGCAGGTATTGCTGTGGGTACTGGGGTCATTTCTGCTGGCCCTGCTGGTGGTCCTTGGGGTCAGTTACCATCGCGCCCAGCACGAGATCGAGGAGATATTCGATGCTGAGCTGGCCCAGACGGCGAAGCTCATGGGCAAGCTTGTCCTTGCCAATCTCGACAGTAAAGGCAAGGAAGTGGTCGGAGAACAGGATGTTCTCAAGCGTAACCTGCATAAGTACGAAAAGAACATCAGTTATCAGGTTTGGCTGGGAGATGAGCTGGTGCTGCGCTCCTCTTCTGCGCCGGTAAAACCCCTGGCGCGCCGCAGAGGCTACCAGAACGTGCGTATCGATGGTTCAGAGTGGCGGGTGCTTGGGGTCATGCCCAAAGGCATGAACTATAAGATCTTTGCGGCAGAAAACAATGTCGCCAGGGATGAGCTGGCCTGGGAGTACACTCTGGCATCCTGGGGCATATTGCTCTGGTCTGTTCCTCTGTTTGCCCTGGTGATCTTCTTTACCGTGGATCGTGGGTTGCGCCCCCTGGAACGCCTGTCCGAGGAAGTGCGTCGGCGCGACATAGACAAGCTGGAACCCGTGAACGATGAGGATGTTCCCCGGGAGTTATTGCCCCTGGTGGATGCCCTGAACGGTATGTTGTCGCGTCTCGATGAGGCCATCCAGAGAGAGAAACAGTTTACTTCTGATGCCTCCCACGAACTGCGTACACCCCTGGCAGCCATCCGTGTGCATGCGCAGCTGGCGCTGAAGGCTGGCGACATGCAGGGCATGAGGGAAGCTCTGGGCAAGGTGATGTCTTCTGTTGACCGAAGCACCTACCTGGTGGAGCAGCTGCTGACCCTGGCCAGGCTGTCTCCTGATGGTGCCGAGTTTCCTGCCAGTACGGTGAACCCTGCCAGCCTGTGTCAGGCGGTAGCGGATGAACTGGGGGTGCTGGCCGGGGAGAAAGGTGTGCATTTGAACTGCCAGTGTTCCCAACAGGGCGTTGAAAGCATCCGGGTCAACGAACAGCTGTTGTTCACCATCATGCGCAACCTCATGGACAACGCCATCCGTTACAGTCCCAAAGGGGGAGCCGTGGCTTGTGATATTGAGCAGGCGGGGGTAACAACGGTTATCCGTATCCTGGATGAGGGGCCGGGGATTCCCCAGGATCAGCTGGAAACCGTATCTCTGCGTTTCCGCCGCCTTGCGGGGCAGGAAGTGCAGGGATGCGGCTTGGGCCTGGCCATTGTCAGCCAGGCGGCAGCGCGTATAGGCGCCGAGGTGAAGCTGGAGAACCGGAAGGATGCTTCCTCCGGACTGGTGGCCAGTCTGGTGCTCAGGTCAGCTTCCTGATCTGTTCCATTTGTGCCGCGCTGAATTCTTTTTCCACCCGGGGGAAAAGCTCGCGCTCCTCCAGGCGGGTATGATCCCGCAGCAGTACGCCAAAATCCTGCAAAATGCTGCAATCAGTCTTTCCCTGGCGCATGACTTGGGCCATTTCCCGCATGCGCTCATGTTCCTCCAGCAGCTGTTCTCCCAGGTCATGAATAGTGCCGCTCAGATCGGCCGTGATGCTGAAGATGGTGGCTTCCTCGTTGCGGAAATGCCGGTCCCATTCCTGATCGAATATGGAAACGATTTCCTCGCACAGGGCCTTGCAGGGGCCGGCTGCCCCGCTGTTGGCGGTGTCAATGCACTTCTTGGCCAACCTCAATGACTGGTGGTGTTCCCTGGAAAGGTTGATCAGTTGTTCTTGTCTTTTCATGGGGCCTCGATTTTCACAATTTCCATGCGTACCGTGCCCTTGTCGTTCTTCTGTATCAGTAGCAGCGGAATACCGCCATGCTGAGAAGCCAGCCAAAGGGAACGTGTTACACCGGGTTTGTCACTGGTAATGGATATCTCTCGTGCAAGCATACGGCCCACGGGGGTGGAAATGTATTTCTGCAGTTTCTTCTTCAGACCGATGTTTTCACTGCCTTCCAGGGATACCCGGGGGAAGCGTGCTTCCTGCTGATGGCTGTCCAGCAATACCATGGCACGCAACAGGTAGCTGAGGCGGTCCTGGGTGCCATCTTCCAGGATGTATTTTTGCTGCTCCTTATCGCCCCGGAGCGTAAGGCGCATGTTTTTCCAGTCGAAGAAGAACTCCGTCAGCAGGGTGCCGGAAGCGCTGCGCAGGGCATAGTAATAATTGTCCGGTTCCGGACGGCCATTGTCGAAATGGCCATGGCTGGTTTCCAGGATTTCGTGCTTGCTGTCCTGCTGCAGCAGTTGCTCTGCAGGTTGGGTGAAGGCTTCGAAACTGTAGCCGTCCTTGTGCAGAATGAGGCTGAAATGGGTTTCACCTTTCTTCACGCCATTGAAGCTCAGTTCGTAGATGGCGCTGAAAGGCTCCAGCGCCTGGGCGGCGGAAGACAGCAGCAACAGGAGCAGGGCGGTATGCCATGCGCTGGACATCAGCTGTCCACCTTATCCAGGTCCATGGGAGCAGACAAGACTTGATTGTCGAAGACCACCTGGCCGGCGCTGTTCAGGGACAGGCGCCCTTCGGCGATCCAACGCACTGCCAGAGGATAGATGATGTGTTCCTTCTCCAGAACCCGGGCGGCCAGCCGCGCCGCATCATCTCCTGGCAACACCGGCACCCGGGCCTGGATGATGATGGGGCCGCCATCCAGTTCTTCAGTGACGAAATGGATACTGGCGCCATGCTCCTTCTCTGCGGCGTCCAGGGCACGTTGGTGGGTATGCAGTCCCTGAAACCTGGGTAGCAGGGAAGGGTGGATATTGAGCATGCGTCCCTGGTAGTGACGCACGAAGGCCGGAGTGAGAATGCGCATGAAACCCGCCAGCAGCACCAGGTTGGGCTGATAGCTGTCGATGAGCGACGCCAGGGCCTGGTCGAATGCCTCCCGGGTTTCGAATTCCCGGTGATCGAGGACTACTGTTGGAATCCCTGCCTGCTGCGCCCGCTGTAAACCATAGGCTTCCGGCTGGTTGCTGATTACAGCCCGGATATCCACGGGCAGGCCGTCCCGGGCTGCATCGATAAGCGCCTGCAGGTTAGTGCCGCCGCCAGAAATGAGAATGACGACGGGGAGCCTAGACATATTCCACGCAGGGCTGTTTGGCGCTGCTGCTTTCAATGCTGCCGATGATATAGGTGGTTTCACCGGCAGCGTTCAGGACCTCCTGGGCTTGCTCCACGTCTTCTGCAGCGATACATACCATCATGCCTATGCCACAGTTGAAGGTGCGCAGCATTTCATCCTCGGCAATGTTTCCCTGTTCCTGCAACCAGCCGAAGACAGGGGGCCGCTCCCAGCGGGAAGTGCTGATGTGCGCTGCAGTGCCTTCGGGTAATACCCGGGGGATGTTCTCTGTCAGACCGCCACCGGTGATATGGGCGAAGGCATGCACGTCCACCTGCTCCATGAGGGACAGCAGGGGCTTGACGTAGATGCGCGTGGGGGCGAGGAGGGCTTCTCCCAGGGGGCGCCCGTCCAGGCTGGCCTGCACGTCGGCGGCGCTCACTTCAAGCACCTTGCGGATCAGGGAATAGCCGTTGGAGTGAGGGCCTGAAGAGGCCAGTCCCAGAAGCACATCCCCCTGACGAACCCTGCTGCCCGTGAGGATCTTGGATTTCTCCACGATGCCTACGCTGAAACCGGCTAGATCATAGTCGTCTCCCTGGTACATGCCGGGCATTTCAGCGGTTTCACCACCGATGAGGGCACATCCGGACAGTTCACAGCCCTTGGCGATGCCAGAGACGATATCGGTGGCCCGCTCCAGCATCAGTTTGCCCGTAGCGAAATAGTCAAGAAAGAAAAGGGGTTCCGCTCCAGCCACCACGATGTCATTGACGCACATGGCCACCAGATCGATGCCGATACTGTCGTGCTTGTCCAGCATCATGGCCAGCTTCAGCTTGGTGCCCACCCCATCCGTGCCGGACACCAGTACCGGTTCCCGGTAATCGTTTACCGGCAACTCGAACAAGGCGCCAAACCCGCCTAGCCCGGCCAGAACCCCGGGGCGGAAGGTTTTCCTGACCAGGGGTTTGATGTTTTCCACCAAGGCATTTCCGGCATCTATATCCACGCCGGCCTGACGGTAACTGAGACCTTCTGAAGGTGAGTCTTGGGAGGACACTGTCGGCTCCTGTAAAGCAGATTGATTCGGGTGGCTATTGTAACGTAACTGATCAGCCCTTTCTGCCACGATCGTTGAGACTGGACCTCATTCAATCAGGATGCTGAAAAAGGCCCTCCACGGATTTTTCTGCCTTTTCTACCAAAAAAGTGGAAAACAAGATTTTCCGCTTCCTTCAAGAACCACCCGCCTGATCCGGGGACAGGGCTAGTATTCCAGCTGAATAGTCGCGGCCATATCGCATAAACTTGGCGAAAACGGCAATATTGTATTTCTCGTCATTACCTTCATTTCTTATTGCATTTTGAATATAGAAGGAAATTGTATTGCGTGATGATTCATGAGAATACTGTTGCAACTCCAACCACTCATACAGTGTGGCTGCATCATCTTTATATATCCCACCTGTTCCATCAATATAGTTGGAAAAATATATATCGCCGATGACAGCGCCAAAGGTAAATGTATTGGCCAAATATTGAATTCTCACTCTGTTCCATTGGTTTCTAATATTAGCATCATACAAAGAGACCACAAATTCCGCCAAGTGTGCTCCATGTGTCAAATCTTCCATCCTTGTTGATGAGTCAGGATCAATGTCTGCGGGCCAATAATACCAAGTCAGATATCTGTCACTACTATCTGTTGTTTTTATACTCATATTCCACCAGATGTAACTACCCACTTCAGTGACAATGTCTTTGTAAGCATTATTTGGTTTCCCTTCGGCAACACTGGCCCGGTACATCTCAACAAGAGGTTCTGCAATGATCACTGTCCAATTGATTGGTGCTTCGATACCGGAGTAATCCTGCCTGTCTTCATAATAATTGTCTGGATACGCAAAATACATGCCAGTCGTTCCATCGCTGTAAGGTGATTCTTCATCAGGAACAAATGGTTTATGACTCTCATAAAGATCATGCACCATTCCATAGTACCTGTCGGCATCTGCACCAAATTCATATGTGAGTCTCGGGTCTTCTTTCACGATTCTGGCAAATGCGGCAAGAGGATATGCATAGAGAGCATTTGTCAACATGTCAGAATAGCGCTCGCCACCATAAGGGCCGTAATCATATTCCCTGGTTCCCCATCCGGGCATGACTGTGCCCGTTATGTCATTGACCCGTCCAGTCAACACATCATTCCCATCTGCGACAATGGTCAATAGATCGTCCAGGTTCCGCAGGACACGGACATCATGAGAGGCTTCGTACATGTCAATATATGCGCGTAGATAAGCCCCGGCATCCCATCCGCTAGGGTGATTGTCAACGCCGAATTTTCCTGTGAAGTAGTTTTTTTTCAAGTCATTGTGTTGGTTTAGGAACCAAGTAACATTACGAGTGACATCGGTCGCTAAGAACAGTTTTACTTTACGTTTCTTCTTTATATTGTTACCTGTCTTACCCGTCGTGATGCGGGGGCAGAATATATCTGGGGGTGCAACGGTCTTGCCGTCTGTGTGTAGCATGTTGTTGCTACAAAAACCGTCTAGCGTCCATAGCAATGCTATTAAAAAAAGAAAAGCCTTTGTTGAAAGACAGCGAATCTTCATTTGAACTCTCCCGGGCATCTTCATGCTATTCCTGGGCTGGGCACATGGAGAAGTATGCAGACACACAGGTACCGGAACTTCCAGATGTTGCTTCGTTTTCCATGGCTGGCAGCGCCAGGTGATCTGGCTAAACCGTCTAATTGTAGCAAGGAGTTCCTTCGGGAACCCGGTTGGCCGGAACCGCCGATGCAAGTAGAATGGCCCGATGAACAAAATCATCCTTTTCTTTTTCCTGCTGGTTGCCTGCCTGGGTTATGCACCAGTATCGGGTGCTGTCCAGAATCTATACTCCACAGAGGTACCGGTAACCGATACTTCGCCGGATGTCCGCCAGGCTGCCATCCGCCAGGCTTTCGGACAGGTGCTGGTAAAAGCCTCCGGCCACCGGGATATCAAAGGCAAGAGCGGCATGAAGGATTTGCTCAAGCATGCCGGGAACTATGTGCAGCAATTCCGCTATCGGACCAAGCCGGGCGCGGAAGGCGAAGATGAGCAGCGCTGGCTTTGGGTGGCCTTCGAGAAAAGTATGGTGCAGAAGGCTTTGCGCAAGCTGGGGCTTTCTGTGTGGGAGCAGGGACGTCCACAGGTTCTGGTCTGGCTGGCCCATGAACTTAAGGGAAGACGCAGATTGGTGGATCCAGAGCAGAACGCTGGCCTGCTGCAGGCTTTACAGGAGGCCGCAGCCAGGCGCGGACTTACTTTGCTGGTGCCTTTAATGGATCTTCAGGATCAGTCCGCCCTGCGGGTATCGGATATCTGGACCGCGGACCGGCAGAGTATAGAGAAAGCCTCTTCCCGTTACGATGCCCAAGTGGTGCTTGCCGCCCGCCTGAAGAAAAAGGGCGCCCAATGGTCGGGCCGGTGGACACTGTTCCTGGCTGATACGGAAAAGACTTTTGACAGCCGGGCTACAGATGAGGTCAGTGCGGCTACTGAAGGGCTGGACAAAGTCATCGACTGGCTGGCTTCACGCTACGTGCCCGCCGTGGACAGTGAATCCGCGGAAAACGTGAAGCTGCGCTTTCTCAATGTGCGCAGCCTGCAGGACTATTCTCTGCTCATGAGTTTGCTGGAATCCCTGGATGCCGTATCCGGGCTTGCCGTAGAGGCATCTTCCGGCGACCAGCTCCTGGTGCAAGCCAAGGTTCGTGGCGGGCGGGACATCCTGGTGCAGCGCCTTTCCCTGGAATCCGCCCTGACTCCGCTCGTGAGTATTCCGGATGACGAAAACGCCGAGCCGGATCTGGAACTCACTTACCGGCTGAGATGATTCATGGGGCTGCGCGCCAGAGACATACCCAATCTCATCAGTATCGCCAGGGTGATCCTGGTTTTTCCGGTTATCTGGCTGCTCCTGCATCACGATTACCGTAGCGCTATGGCGCTATTCTTCGTGGCGGGCATCTCAGATGCGCTCGATGGTTTTCTCGCCCGCCAGTTTCATTGGCAGAGCCGCCTTGGCGGCATACTCGACCCCCTGGCAGACAAGTTTCTGCTGGTTTCCGTGTATTTCTGCCTGGGTTGGCTGCACGTCCTGCCCCTGTGGCTGGTGGGACTGGTGATCCTGCGCGATGTGATAATCGTGGGGGGCGCGCTGGTGTGGCATTTTCGTGTGGAGAAACTCGATGCCGAGCCGAGTCTCGTGAGCAAGGCCAATACCGGCCTGCAGATTACCCTGGTGCTCATGGTGGTCTACAACCTGGGTTTTTCAGCCCTTCCGGATGGCTTGCTGACGGCCATGATGTGGGCCGTAGCCTTCACTACCCTGTGGAGCGGTGTGGACTATGTGGTGAGCTGGGGACGCAAAGCCGGTCGGCAGATCCGGGGGTGAATATCCTGGCATCCCCTCTTCTGTTTCAGTGCTTGCGCAGAGCCAGAGCAATGACGGTATAGGCCCAGCCATGGAAGATCATTTCGATGGCAATGAACATACCGATGACCCACAGGCCGGACACCGGCCATTCCATGAAGATAAGGACGGCCAGCAACAGGGAACTGATACCTGATATGAGCAGCCAGCCCCAGCCTTTGGCAGGGCGTTTGTCGAAAGCCGCCATGGTGCGTATTACACCCAGGGCGGCAAGAAGTCCGGCCACCATGGCGGTGGTGAGGGCGGAAGCCATTGCCGGGCTGTTGATCACCCAGATGCCGGCGATGATATAGAGCAGAGACAGCAGAATACTGAAGGCCATCTCCTTGCCTCCCATCCTGTGGCGATCCTTGATGGCGTAGCCAAGCTGGAATACACCGCCCACGAGCATGAAAGCGCCGAGAAAGATGATGCTGGTCAGTGTCAGGCTTACAGTCATGCCCAGGCCGACGATGCCCAGGACAACGAAGAGCAAGCCCATAGCCAGCAGCCAGCCCCAGTGCTGGCGGGCGAGTTCCAGTTTCTGCTTCAGCAGGCTTTCTGCGTCGGGATGCTCGGTCGTGGTATTCATGATAGTCGTTTTCCTGTGATGAATTGAGCGGTTACCCTGAGAATGGGGGTAAAAGCCCGCATTTCAAGCATCGAAAATGGCGGCGCAACTTTGTGCCGCACACAGGGTGTTGAAAAACATCATTTTTCAACACCCTGTCAGATATTCATGGGCTGCAGTTTCCATATATCCTGATTGTATTCCTGCATGGTGCGGTCGGTGGAGAAGAAGCCGCTGCAGGCGGTGTTGAGGATGCTTTTGCGCACCCAGCCGGCCTGATCCTGGTAAGCGTGGGAAACCTGTTCCTGGGTATCCACATAGCTGCGGAAATCGGCTACCGTCATCCAGGGATCATGAGGGTCTTTCATGGCGGCAATGAGCTGATCGAAGATGCCGGGTTCTTCGATGTTGAAATGACCACTTTCCAACAGATTGAATACGGCGGCGAGATCCTCGTCAGCGGTGATGATGCTCTGAGGGTCATATTCCCTGCGCATCTCCTCCACTTCTTCCACGCGCAGGCCGAAGAGGAAGAAGTTTTCTTCGCCCACGGCGTCCAGAATCTCGATGTTGGCGCCGTCGTAGGTGCCGATGGTGAGGGCGCCATTCATCATGAATTTCATATTCCCGGTGCCGGAAGCCTCCTTGCCTGCAGTGGATATCTGCTCCGACAGATCGGTTGCCGGGGCGATGACTTCCATGCTGGAAACCCGGTAGTTGGGCAGGAAGGCCACTTTGAGCCGGTCTCCCACCGCTGGATCACTGTTGACGATGTCCGCTACATTGTTGATGAGCTTGATGGTGCGCTTGGCCACGAAATACCCGGGTGCCGCCTTGCCGCCAATGAGTACACAGCGGTTGGTCCAGCCCTGGGTGTCGCCGCGGCGGATGCGGTTGTACAGGTGGATGATGTGCAGCACATTGAGCAACTGCCGTTTGTACTCATGAATGCGCTTGACCTGAACGTCGAACAGGGAATCCACGGAAAAGTCCACGCCACATTCGTCCTTCACCAGTTTGGCCAGCTCCTCCTTGTTGATGCGCTTCGCCTGCGCCCACTGCCGGTGAAAATCCAGATGTTGTTCATCAGCCCAGGGCTTGAGCTTTTCGATCTGGGCCAGATCGGAGATCCATTCTTCACCAATCTTGCTGTTGATGAGGGTGGTCATTTCCGGGTTGGCATGGGCAATCCAGCGGCGAGGCGTGACGCCGTTGGTCTTGTTATTGAATTTCTCCGGCCAGAGTTCGTAGAAATCCCGGAACAGGCCCTGCTTGAGGAGGTTGGAATGCAGTTCTGCAACGCCATTCACGGAGAAGCTGCCAACGATGGCCAGATAGGCCATGCGTACGGACTTGCCGTCATTCTCGTCGATGATGGACATGCGGCGCCGCCGTTCACTATCGCCAGGCCAGTGGATAGCCACTTCCTTCAGGAAGCGGGCATTGATTTCGTAGATGATCTCCAGCAGCCGTGGCAGCAGTTGCTCGAACAAATGCACTGACCAGCGTTCCAGGGCCTCGGGCAGCAGGGTATGGTTGGTGTAGGCCATGGTGTTGCGTGTGATCTCCCAGGCCTGGTTCCACTGCATCTTCTTCTCATCCATGAGCAGGCGCATGAGTTCAGCCACAGCGATTGCGGGGTGAGTATCATTGAGCTGGAATACGTTGTATGCCGCAAAATCGCTGAAATCATCCCCGTGGCTGGCTTCCCACTGGCGCACGATGTCCTGCAGGCTGGCAGAAGCGAGGAAATACTGTTGGCGCAGGCGCAGTTCCTTGCCGTTCTCGCTGGAATCGTTGGGATACAGCACCATGGTGATGTGTTCAGCGTCGTTCTTGGCGGCTACTGATTCCGGATAGCTGCCGGCGTTGAATTCATCCAGGTTGAATTCGTCCGTGGCAGTGGCTTTCCACAGGCGCAGTGTGTTCACCACGCCGTTGCGATAGCCGGACACAGGCACATCGAAAGGGATAGCAAGTACGTCCTCAGTATTCACCCAGCGGGTGCGGGGTTCCCCGCGGCGATTCAGGAAATGTTCGGTGTGCCCGCCAAAATGCACGGTCTGGGTGTATTCAGCTCGCTCCAACTCCCAGGGGTTGGCATTGCGCAACCAGTGATCCGGTTCTTCCACCTGATAGCCGTTTTCGATCTGCTGGCGGAACATCCCGTACTCGTAGCGCAGGCCATAGCCCAGAACGGGTAGTCTCAGCGTGGCGCAGCTGTCCAGGAAGCAGGCGGCCAGGCGTCCCAGTCCGCCATTGCCCAGGCCGGCATCGGGCTCTTCGGACTGGATATCTTCCAGGGCCAGGCTGAAGTTCTGCATGGCCTCTGCTGATTCATCCCGGATATCCATGTTGAGCAAATGGTTGCCCAGAGCGCGGCCAATAAGAAACTCCAGAGAAAGGTAGTAGGCGCGACGCTGATCCGGTCTGCGATGTTCGAGCCAAGTGTTGCGCCAGTCGGTCATGATCCGGTCGCGCACTGTCAGGGAAAGGGCTTCATAGAAATACAGGGGGTTGCAGCCCAGGAAGCGTCCCAGATGGTGTACCAGGTAACGACGGAAGTCGTGTTCCAGTGCTTTGGCATCATTGGGCAGTTTGTCATTTTCCGGAATGATGCAGAGTTCGTCGCAGTTGTTCATGGATGTGGGTATGGGTTGATAGCGTCAAATGAATACTTCTAATTGTAACGGTAAAACCGCGCAGAAGCTGTGAAGAATGCCGGACAAAAAAGACCGGACTTCCTGTGCGGAGTCCGGCCAATAACCAGCGTTTTGCGGAGGGTTGCTGGTAGCCTCTAGAAAAAAAGGGTTCTGGTCGGGCGGAGGGCTTCCTCTGCCCGACCAGGCCTGTTGCTGTCAGAAGATTGCAAGTATCTGGACGGAAAAGCGGTCGTCCATGCCATCCAGTATCTTGTTGGGCGGCGCGGAGGATGACCAGCCGGGTGCTTCGGCGCTGCGGATTTCGTAGTTGGCGATGAGGCGGGCCTTCTTGTTGAAGAACCACTGTGCGCCCAGAGTCCAGGTCTCGAAATCCCGTTGGCCTTTATCGGTTTCTGTGCCACGATGCAGGATGTCGTAGCGCACATCCAGTTCGAGCTGGGGCATGACCTTGTAACCCAGATCCACGTACCAGCCATCGGCCTTGTCTTCGGGGAGCATGTTCAGGGAAGCCCTGGAGGTGCCGGCGTTGTTCAGGCTGCCTGCTACGGCGCCACCATCGCTGCCGTTGAAGATCATGCCGTCCGCCCAGGTGAATTCCGCTGCGGCCCGCCACTTGCCTTTCAGGTAGGTGGTGCCGAAACCCCAGCGCTTGCGGTCGAATTCCTGCTTTCCAGCGACTCCGTTGACATATTCCAGAGTGCGCGTGCCGTCGTTGTACCAGGCGAACATCTTCCAGCCCTGGCGGCGTGCTTTCTTGCCACCGAACACCAGTTCCGAAGCCCAGTACAGGTAATAGTCCTTGTTGCTGTCGTTGTCACTCCAGTCGATGCCGTTGCCATTGCCCACCATGGCGGCATAGCTGTGTTCCCAGTTGCCATTCTTGAAAGTATCGAAAACCTGTACGCCGATGTCACGGAAAGCGCCGATGGCAGACACCGGTGCATTGGTAACCTCTTTGTCTGTACCTGTACGGCTGCCATCTTCAGCAAGAAAACGTTCCAGGAGCTGCTGCCTGGCCATGCTGGTGAAGTTGACGTAGTTGAACACGTGAATGGCCATCAACCCTTCTTCCGAACCCGGGGTTTTGAACAGGCCCACGCGGAAACGTGCATGGGGAATATAGTTGAAGGTCACACTGGCATCCGTGGCTTTGACGGCGCCGCCACCGCCGAGTTTGGTGATCCCGTTGTTACCGGCTTCCACCAGCAGGAAGTAGTTCACGCCGCTGTCCAGGCCAAAGCCTGTGCCTCGTACGCCGATCCGCGCCCGGCGGATCTGGAAGGTATCGCTGGAGTCCAGATCGGGGCCGATCATGTTAAAAGCTGCATCCTGTCCTTTCCAGGGACCGGCGGCCAGCTCCGTGCCACTCGTGGACTGGAATTCCGGCTGGATGAAGCCCCAGACCTTGGCGCGTGGTGCGGAAGAACTGCTTTCCGTACCCTGCAGCATCAGCCAGTTGGCAGCGTGAGCGCTGCCGGTCATCATTGAAGCCGTCAGTACGGCGGCATATCCTATAAATTTTTTCATTGAAGTCCCCCTTTGGATTGGTGGTGCCTGCATTCACGGATTTGGTGAGGGCGGAGTACGCCCTCGGGAGTTCCCCCGATGTCCCCGCTAACAGGCTCAATTGGATGGGTGGTTTTTAGGGCTTGATCAGGGTATAGCCCTGATCGACAAGATCCATGATGCGCACGACCCCTGCGGATACCCGGGTGGAATGCGGGTTCAGTTTCGGCTCTTTTCCCAGTTTCTTGGTGAAGGCCTTGATCGTGTTGGAGCAGGCGCTGAAGCGTACTCCCTGACTGGACAGGCCATCGATGCGTGACAGGTTGCTGTTGTCTGCCAGCAGCAGGCGCAGACCGGGGCCAAAGGCGACGATCTCGATATCTATCTTGTCCTGGCCATAATGCTTGATGAGGTTGTTGGCCACGTTCAGGACCAGAGTCTGCTTGAAGGGATTGGGGTCACTGATTTGCAGAACCACGTGTTTTTCCGCGAAAGGTTTGTCCTCGTTGTCAGGTTCTGCCACGGCGCCGGCAGACAGAAACAGGGCTGCCAGGAATAGCAGGCAAGGCCACGCCATTTTGATTTTCATATTCTCCTCTTGCTCCTCGGGTGTTGCTGTTGTTGGTAACCAAAGGACGCCCTTGTTCCCGGATTTATTCCCCTGATTTGGTAAAAAAATATTTTTTGAAATGATGGAATAAATTGTCCGTCTGGTGCATCTTCTTCAAACGGAGGAGTGCTACATGATTGATATTTGCTTCCCGCCGAGCCTGAAAAAACAATTAAAGGGGCAGCGGAATAATTTGTATCGCATGGCGATGTCCTGGTGTGGGGATAGAATGCTGGCGGATGACCTGGTGCAGGACTGCATGGTAAAGGCTTGGCAGAAACGCCAGCAATTGAAGGACCGGGAAAAACTGAACGCCTGGCTTTACCGCATTCTGCACAACTGCTGGATGGAGTACCTGCGGCGGGCAAAGCCTGTGGCTGAACTGACAGAAGCGCATGCGGATTCAGACGCCGGGCCGGACAGCTTGCTGGAACGGCAGCAACTGGCTGACAGGGTGCGCCAGGCTGTAGCCCGCCTGCCTGTGGGACAGCGGGAGGTGGTGACTCTGGTGGACCTGGAAGAATTCCGCTATGCGGAGGTCGCGGAAATCATGGAGATTCCCATCGGCACCGTGATGAGCCGCCTGAACCGGGCGAGAAAAGTTCTACGCAGCGAGTTGCTCCATCTGCAGGTGCCGGCTGCGCCTGCGGAAACCGTACTGAGACGAGTGAAATGAAAGACCTGAACACTAAATCAAAGGAAAATCTGCTCAATGCCCTGGCGGACAATGAACTGGATGTCAAAGAGCAGGAAGAGATGTTGGCGATGCTGGACGAAGATGAAGCCCTGAGAAGCGAGCTTTGCGACATCCGCCGGGTCAAGGATCTGCTCGGATATGCCTATCCTCTGGATGAGGCGCCCCATGAGCCTGTTGCGGGCAATCGCCATGGCTGGTTTTCCCGGGCGGCGGGTTTCCTGGTGCTGATATTGTCGGGGTTCATTGGCGGTTGGGTGTTGGCTCCCCATGACGGAAAAAAACATGAAGCCTTCCGTCTTGCAGATGTGCAACCCGATGCCTCAAGAGTGTTGCTCTACCTGGGCGATTCCGATCCGGCCAAGTTCAAGGAGACGCTGGCTACGGCAGAGCGCCTGTTGAGCCAGTATGAGCAGAATGGCACAGAGGTGTATGTGGTCACAAGTGCGGGAGGAGTGGATCTGTTGCGTACGGCCACAACATCTGTGGCTGCTGATATCAGCGCACTCAAGGATCGCTACGCTTCCCTGCATTTCGTGGCCTGCAACAACACCCTGTTCAATCTGAAGAAGAAAGGCAAGTCTGTGAAACTGGTGGAAGAGGCCGAGGTGGCGCCTTCCGCGGTCAGCTTTGTGGTGAGCCATCTGAAAAAAGGCTGGACTTATGTGGCTATCTGATCGGGCCTGATTCTGTCGTAAGACGCCCGGAGCTTTCTGTTCCCGGTTCAGCTGATCTCTTCGTACAGGCTGATGTACTTTGCTGCGCTCTTGGTCCAGCCGAAATCTTGTGACATGGCAGTGCGAACCAGCTGGTGCCAGGGCTTGGGGTGGTAGTAGAGATCCAGGGCACGTTCCGTGGTGGCCAGCATGGTGGCGGCATTGGGTTCGTGGAAGACGAAGCCCGTGGCGGTGCCCTTCTCCAGGTTTTCCGGGGTGGCGTCCGTCACCGTGTCCGCCAGTCCGCCCACATGATGCACCAGGGGCGGGGTGCCATAGCGCAGGCTGTACATCTGGTTCAGGCCGCAGGGCTCGAAGCGTGAAGGCATGAGGAAGATATCGGCACCCGCTTCGATACGATGGGCCAGTTCTTCGGAATAGCCCAGGGTGAGAAGCAGCCGCTGGGGATAGAGAGCCGCCAGCTCGCGCAGGGCGTTCTCGAAATGCGCCTCGCCGGAACCGAGGATGACGAAGCGGGCGTTATGATTGTCCAGGATGTGGGGAATCACTTGCAGGATGAGGTCAACGCCCTTCTGTTCCACCAGACGGCCGATGAAGCCCAGCAGCGGTGTATCCAGATCCTTTTCTCCTGATTCCACGCCCAGCTGTTCCAGCAGTTTCTGCTTATTGGCGCGCTTGCCGGCCAGGTAGCGGTGCTTCACCGAATAGTGTTCTGGTAGATAGTGATCCGTGGCCGGGTTCCAGATGTCCTGGTCGATGCCGTTGAGTATGCCGCTGAGCTTGTGAGCGTGGGCGCGCAGTACGCCGTCGAAGCCGTAGCCGAAACCGGGGGTCTGAATCTCCTGGGCGTAGGTGGGGCTGACGGTGGTGACCCGGTCGGCGAACACGATGCCGCCCTTGAGCATGGAAAAATTGCCGAAGAACTCCAGGGCTTCCGCGGACCACCAATCAGCGGGCAGATGCAGGTGGCTGAATTCTTCATGGGAAAAGACGCCGCTGTAGGACAGGTTGTGAATGGTGTACACGCTGGCGGGCGCATCCGGCACCAGTTTCAGCAGGGCCGGCAGCAGGCCGGTCTGCCAGTCGTGGGCATGCACCACATCGGGTTTCCAGTCCAGGATCTCGTTGCTGGCGGCCAGCTGGGCCACGGCCCGGGAAAACACCGTGAAACGGTCGGCATTGTCGTGCCAGTTGTAGCCATCCGGATGCAGATAGGGGCTGCCGGGGCGGTCGAACAGATCCGGGGCATCCACCAGCAGCAGGGGTACGCCCAGATGATGGTCCTGCGTTTCCAGGATGCGCACATCGTGAATGCGGTTGGCCCCCTGCACGCGCAGCCAGCCAGCAATGCGCATGTCGTTGATCTGTTCCAGTACCAGACGGTAGGCGGGCAGAATCACGCGTACGTCCTGGCCCTGCTGCTGCAGGGCCCGGGGCAGGGCGTGGATCACGTCTCCAAGACCGCCGGTCTTGACCAGGGGATAGGCTTCGCTTGCGGCAAAAAGAATCTTCATGGTTCGTTGTCATTGGGGTTTGAGGAACAGGGCGCCCAGGGGTGGCAGGGTCAGCTCCAGAGAATGTTCGAATCCCATCCAGGGCACCGCTTCTGCCGTGATACGCCCGGCGTTGCCCATGTTGCTGCCGCCATACCAGCTGGAATCGCTGTTCAGGCATTCCTGGTAGTCACCTGGGGCGGGGACGCCGATGCGGTAGCCCAGGCGGGGCACGGGAGTGAAGTTGAACAGGCACAGCAACACATCCGCCGGGTTGTTGTGGCTGCGGCGGATGAAACTGAGAATGGACTGCTCGTTGTCGTGGCAGTCTATCCACTGGAAGCCTTCGTGATCGAAGTCGGTTTCATGCAGGGCGGCTTCTGCTGAATACAGATGATTCAGATCCGTCACCAGCTTGTGGATGCCCTGGTGATCCGGAACTTCCATCAGGGGCCAGTCCAGGGCTGTCTTGGCATTCCATTCCGTCCATTGCCCGAATTCGCTGCCCATGAACAGCAGTTTCTTGCCGGGGTGGGCGTACTGGTAGGCGTAGAGCAGGCGCAGATTGGCAAAACGCTGCCAGACGTCGCCGGGCATCTTGTCCAGCATGCTTTTCTTCAGGTGCACCACTTCGTCGTGGGAGAAGGGCAGGACGAAGTTCTCGCTCCACAGATAGAGCTGGCTGAAGGTGAGTTTGTCGTGGTGGTACTTGCGGTAGATGGGGTCGGTTTCCATGTAGGACAAAGTGTCATGCATCCAGCCCATGTTCCATTTCATGGAGAAGCCCAGGCCGCCCATGTAGGGGGGGCGCGACACCATGGGCCAGGCGGTGGATTCCTCGGCCACGGTGATCACCCCGGGGAAGCTGGTATGCACCACCTCGTTCATTTCGCGCAGGAAGTCGATGGCTTCCAGGTGTTCGCGGCCACCGTAGCGGTTGGGCGTCCAGTCGCCGTCCTCCCGGGAGTAGTCCAGGTAAAGCATGGAGGCCACGGCATCCACGCGCAGGCCGTCGATGTGGAATTCCTCGATCCAGTACAGGGCGTTGGCCACCAGGAAGTTGCGCACTTCGTTGCGGCCGAAATCGAAGATCAGGGTGCCCCAGTCGCGGTGCTCGCCCTTGCGCGGGTCGGCGTGTTCGTACAGGGGCTCGCCGGTAAATCGGGCCAGGGCGAACTCGTCTTTCGGGAAGTGGGCAGGCACCCAGTCCAGGAGTACGCCTATGCCATGCTGGTGGCAGCTGTCGATGAAATGCCGCAGGTCATCAGGGCTGCCGAAGCGGGAGCTGGGGGCATAGTAGCCGGATACCTGGTAGCCCCAGGATTCGTCCAGAGGATGCTCCATGACCGGCAGCAGTTCGATGTGGGTGTAGCCCATGTCATGTACCCAGGGCACCAGTTCGTCTGCCAGTTCCCGCCAGTTGTAGAAACTGCCGTCCTCATGCAGGCGCCAGGAGCCGGGGTGTATTTCGTAGATGGACACGGGCTTGCGCTGCCAGTCCCATGCCTGGCGTTGCGCCAGCCAGTTGCTGTCCTGCCACTGGTATTTTGTGGGCGTGGTAACCAGGGAAGTGGTGTCTGGGCGCATGGCCATACGCCTGGCATAAGGGTCGGTTTTCGTGATGAGATGTCCCTGGTGGCTGAGAAGCTCGAACTTGTAGGCATCGCCGGGATGCAGGCCCGGGACGAATAGCTCCCAGACGCCGGAATGTCCCCGGTTGCGCATGGGGTGGCGCAGGCCGTTCCAGCCATTGAAGTCGCCAATGACGCTGACCCGCTGTACATGGGGTGCCCAAACGGAGAACAGGCAACCGTCGATGCCGTCGATTTCCTTGATCTGCGCGCCGAGGATGCGCCAGGCATGGTGGTGCCTTCCTTCGTTGAAGAGATGCAAATCCCAGTCGGAGAGTTGCGGGTCGAAGCTGTAGGGTGAGACAGCCTCGTGCCAACTGCCGTCATGCTTTTCCTGCCAGCGCAAGCGGTAATGAGGCGGCAACTGCTCGTGTTGCGTCTTGTCCAGGCGAATGACGAACAGGTCACTGCCTTCCACGCGGTTCATGGGGCCGATGCTCGCCAGTTCCACCGCTTCCGCACTGGGCATGTAGGCGCGGATGATCCAACCCTCGTTCAGGGGATGGCGGCCCAAGTAGTCGAAGGGGTCATGATGACGGCCTTGCTGCAGTCGTTCCAGGTGGTTCATGGCGTGACTTTCCGTTTACTGTTGATGACCTGTTCAAGAATGTGTGCGGACAGATCCGGTGCGGACAGGGACTGTGCGGCCAGGCGCCAGCGCCAGTTGCCATTGGGGACCCCCGGGGTGTTCATGCGCGCTTCACTGCCCAGCTTGAGAAAATCCTGCATGGGCACCACCGCCAGGTTGGCGCGGGTGTGAAACAGAGTGCCGATCATGGCGTCCACGGGATCATCGCCGTCCTGCATATGCAAGGTCTGTTGCACCAGTTGGCGGCTGTCCTCATCCAGGGACCGGTACCAGCCCAATGTGGTGTCGTTGTCATGGGTGCCGGTGTAGGCCACGCAGTCCGGCGTGATGTTCACCGGTTTGTGCGGGTTGTCCTCGAAGGCGTCGAAGGCAAACTGCAGTACGGCCATGCCGGGCAGGTCATACTTTTTCTTCAGGGTCCTCACTTCCGGGGTGATGATGCCCAGATCCTCTGCCACCAGAGGCAGGTGTTGCATGCTTTGCTGCAGGGTAGCGAGGAGTGCATCTCCAGGCACTTTTTGCCAGTGGCCGTTTTTGGCCGTTTGTTCCTGGGCGGGGATCATCCACACGGCCTGCAGGCCACGGAAGTGGTCGATACGCACCAGGTCGAACCAGCGGAAGTGATGGCGCATACGCGCCAGCCACCACTGGAAACCCTCTTGCAGATGGTAATCCCAGTCGTAGTGGGGATTGCCCCAGCGTTGGCCGGTTTCGGAGAAATAATCCGGCGGCACACCGGCCACCCAGGTGGGCTGACCATCCTCGTCCAGAAGAAAACGCCGGGGGCAGGCCCATACATCGGCGCTGTCATGGGCGACGAAGATGGGCATGTCGCCAAACAGACGTATCTGTCTGGCTTCCGCTTTGCGCTGCAGTTCCTGCCAACGCCGCCGCAGCTGGTATTGCTGCCAGCGGATCTGGCGTATGGATGCCTGGTGCTGTTCCCGGAACAGCTCCAAAGTATCCTCATCCCGTTGTTTATAAGCCGATGGCCACTCATACCAGGGCTTGCCCTGGTGCTGTTCCTTGAGAACCACGAACAGGGCGTAGTCATCCAGCCAATGGCTTTCTTCGGCGCAAAATCTGGAAAAGCCGGCATCGCCCTCCTGGTACGGGGGAATCTCCGTGAGCAGGGCGGGGTTGGTGGCGAAGGCAGACAGGCACTGGTAAGGCGACAGATCCGCCTGGGGAACGCCCAGGGGAAGTACCTGCCATACGCTCAGACCGCTGACCTGCATGAAGTCCAGCCAGGTGTCGGCATCGTCCAGGGTGCCGGAGGGCAGGGAGGTGGGATGCAGTAGCACCCCGGCCCGGCGTTGGCTGAAGTCATAGGTCATATGAGAGGTCTCAGTTCCTTCTCATGGTGCCGGCATTTTCCATGACGCCGCCGCCGCTGGATACCGGTGTGTCCAGAGAGGCGGGTGGCGTCTCTCCCAGCATGCAATACAGGGTCTTGAGCTGGGTGCGGAACAGGCGGTCGAAATCGTTCACGCTGTCTGAGGGATTGTAGTCACCGAACCACCAGAACCAGTCGGAACCTTCGCAGATGGCGAGCATACGCTGGGCTTCTTCTGCGTCTTTCTTCTTCAGGCCGCTTATTTTTTTGTCGAACATGATTTTCGCATCCACCAGCAGGTCCCAGGCACGGTTTTTATCGGGTGAGCCGATCCAGGTGGAAAAGCTCCCATACACCCAGCTTCCTGCCACCAGATGGGACAGTTTGTCTGTGCGCATGAGGCTGTTGGCTTCCAGGAAGGTGGTGCTGTTGACGAAGTCGCTGTTTTCCACAGCCCGGTACAAGGCGTCAAGGAAATAGTGGCCATTGTCCGGGTAGTACTCCCAGGCGTTCTCCCCATCCAGGATGATGGAGACGACGTGCTGCCCGGCTTCATCTCCCAGGGAGGATGCAATGCGGTGCAGGTGCCCCATGAAGTCGGCAACGGCATCATCAGCGTGCCACTTGCTGTATTCAAAGCCGATCAGGTCGGACAGGCCGTCGTCGCGGAAGTAGAGCCGTGTTTCACTGTCCCCCAGGCGATAGGGAATGAACAGAGCCTTGCGGCAGGCCATCTCGTCCGGGTTGCAGGCGGAGGTGAGACAGCTGTGATGCCAGACGGCTTCGCCGGAAGCCGTCCAGGCAACGCCCATTTCGTCTAGAAGAGCGATGGCGTCATCGCTGATGGCGCCTTCGGACAGCCATACCCCTTTGGGTCGGAAACCGAAGAAAGTCTCGAAACATTCCATGCCGTGCTGCAGATGCCAGCGGGAACGTTCCTTGCCGCCAGGATAGGCGGGATGTTCTGGCATGGGGGCATCCGGCTGAGATTCCTTCATGTTGTTGAAATCGTTCAGCAGGGGAATGATGGGATGTCCCCAGGGGGTCATGGAGATTTCTATCTGACCGCTTTCCGCCAACTTGCGGTAGCGGGGAATAATGCTTTCCAGGGTCTCCTGGATAATCACCAGCAGTTCGTGCCGGTCTTCCATGGTGAAGCGCTTGGCGCGTTCCATGAGGCGGCGCACGGCGGGGGTCTGCTTGAGGCGGTGGCTGCACCAGGCCAGGTGATACCAGACCAGCAGATCCACGAAATACTGATCGTCCAGGTAGGAGACCAGGATCTCCTGCCCTCCGGCCTGATCTTCCAGGGGAAACATCTGCAGCAGCCCATGGAACTGGGGATACGGTTCGATCATGCGCGGGGCATGGGCGCGGCGGCAGGCCTGGATGAGTTCCCGGCGTCCCTTGGCGTTGTCGGGAATGGGCGTGGCTCCGGCGAGCATGCTCAGCATGCTGTCGTCCATGCTGTGGCCTGTGTCCAGAAACTGCTTTATCTGGTCTGCGTAGTCCGTCAGCTGTTCAAGAAGCACAGGCGCAAAGTTCACCACGGCTTTCATATGCGGGTGGCGTTCCAGATGGGCCGCCATGTCGTCGTAGTCCTTGATACCGTGCAGGTAGACCCAGGGCAGCTGATAGCTGCCATTGAGTCCTTTCCGGTAGTACGGCTGGTGCATGTGCCAGCATAGGGCCAGATTCAGTTTAGTGCTCATTGTGCCTCGGTGTTTTCCATAAACAGATCCTGCCCGAGCATTTCCGGGGTAACCAACACGATGCCGTTGGGGGTGACGTGGAAACGCCGGGCGTCATCCTCGGGATTCTCACCGATAACGGTGCCATCGGCAATGTAAGCACCCTTGTCGATTATGGTGTTTTGTATGCGGCAATTTTTCCCGATGGTTACCTTGGGGAGAATGACGCTGTCCTTGATGATGGAGCGGTTCTCGATGCGTGTGGCAAAGAAGATCACCGAGCGTTTCACCCGGGCGCCAGCAATGATGCAGCCGCCGGATACCAGTGAATCGATGGCTTCGCCGCGGCGGCCTTCGTCGTCGAACACGAATTTTGCCGGTGGATGCTGGGTCTGGTAGGTCCAGATGGGCCAGCTGCGGGCGTACAGGTTCAGTTCGGGTTCCACGGCGCACAGCTCCATGTTGGCCCGCCAGTAAGAATCCACGGTGCCCACATCGCGCCAGTAGGCCTGGTCGCCATGGTCGTCGCGGAAGGGGTAGGCAATGGCCTTGGCGGTTTCTATGGCTTTGGGAATGATGTCTTTGCCAAAATCATGGGAAGAATTCTCATCTTCCGCATCGACTATCAGGGCGTTGTACAGGAAGCTTGTCGAGAAGATATAAATTCCCATGGATGCCAGGGCCATATCGGGACGTCCGGGAATGCTTTCCGGGTTGTCCGGCTTTTCCGTGAAACGGGTGATCTGCAGTTCGGTATCCACGGACATGACGCCAAAGGCTTTCGCCTCTTCCAGGGGAACCTCGATGCAGCCTACGGTGAGGTCTGCTTCGGAGCGCGCATGCACCATGAGCATTTTGGAGTAATCCATGGTGTAGATATGGTCACCTCCCAACACCATGACGAACTCTGGTGCGTGGCGGTGCATGATGTCGATATTCTGGAACAGGGCGTCCGCCGTGCCCTGGTACCATTCCTTTGACAGGCGTTGCTGGGCGGGCAGGATTTCAACGAATTCCCCGATCTCTGCGCGCAGAAAACTCCAGGCGCGTTGCAGGTGCCGGATCAGGGAATGGGACTTGTACTGGGTGAGTACCCCGATACGGCGCAGGCCGGAGTTGATGCAGTTGGACAGGGCAAAGTCGATGATACGGTATTTACCACCGAAGGGAACAGCAGGCTTGGCCCGCCACTTGGTAAGCCCTTTCAACCGGGACCCCTGGCCACCGGCAAGAATCAGCACCAGGGTATTACGCGTGACTTCGGTGGCATTCTTGGTTTGTGTGTAGTACTGATAGAGTTTGGCTTGTTCCTTTTTCTTTATATCGTTCATGATGATTCCTGCTGCTGGATAGCGTTCATTGGCTCTTCAGGTGGTTCACCAGCCCGTTGGTAGAGCTGTCGTGACTGGTACAGTCATGAGCGCTGTCCAGTTCGGCTTCGATGACGTCTGCCAACTGCTTGCCCAGTTCCACGCCCCACTGGTCAAAAGCGTTGATGTTCCAGATGATGCTCTCGACAAAGATCTTGTGTTCGTAGAGAGCAATGAGGTTGCCCAGGTTATGGGGTGTCAGCTGGCGTATGACAATGGTGTTGGTCGGCTTGTTGCCGGGAAACACTTTGTGTGGCGCCAGTTTTTCGATGAGGGCTTCATCCATGCCACTGTCGGCCAGTTCCTGGCGCACCTCTGCTTCGGTCTTGCCGCGCATCAGCGCTTCGGTCTGGGCAATGCAGTTGGCGCTGAGAATCTCGTGGTGTTCACTGATGGGATGGTGGGTGCGCGCCGGCAGGATGAAATCCGCAGGCACCAGCTCCGTACCCTGGTGAATGAGCTGAAAGAAGGCGTGCTGCCCGTTAGTGCCGGGTTGTCCCCAGATAATGGGTCCGGTGTCGTAGTCCACGGGTATCCCGTCACGGGTCACCCCCTTGCCGTTGCTTTCCATATCTGCCTGCTGCAGATAGGCGGGCAGCAGACGCAGGGAGTGGTCGTAAGGCAGGATGGCATGATTGCTGGCGCCGAGGAAATTGCGATACCAGATGCCCAGCAGGCCAAGGATCACCGGCATATTGCGCTGGAAATCCGCGTTGCGGAAATGTTCGTCCATCTCGTGGGCGCCGGCCAGCAGCCTGCGGAAGTTGTCCATGCCCACGATCAGGGCGATGGGCAGGCCGATGGCGGACCACAGAGAATAACGGCCTCCCACCCAGTCCCAGAACTCGAACATGTTGTCCCGGTCGATGCCGAAAGCCTGCACCGCTGAACTGTTGGTGGATACCGCCACGAAATGCTTGCGCACATGGCTGTGGTCGTTGCCGCTGTTGTCCAGGAACCATTGCCGGGCGGTGTGGGCATTGGTCATGGTCTCCCGGGTGGTGAAGGTCTTGGAGGCAATGATGAACAGGGTGGTTTCTGGATTGAGCTTGACCAGGGTTTCGTTGATATCCGTGCCGTCCACGTTGGATACGAAATGTGCCGTCAGTCCGCTCTTCCAATATGGGCGCAGGGCGGTGGACACCATGTGGGGTCCCAGGTCGGAACCTCCGATGCCGATATTGACGATGTCGGTAATGGCCGCGCCTGTATAGCCGGTCCAGCTGCCATCATGTACTCTGCTGCAAAAGGCCTCCATTCTTCCCAACACCCGCTGTACGTCCGGAATCACATTCCGGCCATCCACGGTGACTTCGGCATCGGCCGGCGCACGCAAGGCGGTATGCAGCACGGCCCGGTCTTCCGTATTGTTGATGCGTTCCCCTCTGAACATGCGCTCGATCCATGATTTCAGTTCCGCCTTTCCGGCCAGCTCCTGCAGCAGTTCCAGGGTCTGGTGGGTGATGCGGTTTTTGGAGTAATCCAGGAGCATCTCGCCCAGGACCAGGGAAAAATGATCAAATCGAGCAGGATCTGCAGCGAACATGTCCCGCAGATGCTGTTTTTTGATTTCCTCTGCATGGGCCTGCAGGGATTGCCAGATTGGAGCGAGATCCGGCGAGGGGGGACGAGAGTTGTTTGTCATCGCTATACGTCAGCTGGAAATTCCTGCCTACAGCATAACAGATAACAACCCCGGCCTTCAGGGGGCAGAATTGATGCGGATCAGATCAAATCAGATCTTCAGCGACTTCCTGCAGCTTGTCCGTATCCGCGACGTACTGGTTGGGGCGCATTTCCCGTAACAGCCCTTTGCGTTTGAACTCGGCCACGGTACGGCTGGCGGTTTCCGTGGTGATTCCCAGAATGGCGCCCATGTCTTCCCGGTTGAACAGTTCACAATGGTTGTCTTCATCGCAAACCAGCTTGATGAGCAGTCGCGCCACCCGCTGTTTGGCGGAGCCTGTGGACAGCTGTGTGATCCACAGGTCGGCATCGGACAGGGCGCGCTGCCAGCGTTTCATCAGTTCGTGGTGGAGTTTCGCGTTCTCCTTGCTCAAACGCTGAACCACGTCGATGGGCAATATGCAGACCTCGGTCGTCTGCATGACAATGGCGTCATGTTGATATTCGCCTCCCAGGAGGGCTTCCATTCCTGTAACATCCGTGGCGCGCAGAAGGCGCACGATGCGTTGGGTGCCGTCGGGGAGATACTGAACCAGTTTCACCAGGCCGCTACGGATGGTAAACAGGCGGTCGGCTTTGCTGCCGGCATGGTAGAGGGCATCGCCAGGCTGCAGAGGCAGTTGCTCGATGGGCTTATGGATATGTTCGAAGTCCTTTTCTTCCAGACCTGCGAACAGTACCGTGTCCCGGATGGAGCAGATCTTGCAGTTGGCTTCGCCTTTCCAGGCGTCTTCTTGTGAGACTGACTTGATCATGGTGCAGTGGGTAAGCTTCCCGGTCGATTAGTCGAAAAATGCTTTGCTGCGCAATGATAACAATCAAGCATCGGCTCTTAATAGCACTATTTTTTCAGTTTATTGACCAATTTCGGAATAATTTTCTATGTCATTGCTTTCAATAAAAAATTTGTCCTTGTCCTTTGGTTATCCCGCGTTGTTGAATGGCATCGATCTGAGTATTGAACGCAATGAACGTATTTGTCTCATTGGCAGAAACGGTGAGGGGAAGTCCACTTTGATGAAAGTGATCGCCGGGGAAAGCACTTTTGATGAAGGGGATGTTCGGGTAGAGGGTGGTGCCCGCATTGCCTTTCTGCGTCAGGAAGTGCCGGAAGACATGGCGGGAAGGATATTCGATCTCGTGGCCGATGGACTGGGAGATCTGGCGGACCAGGTGAAGGACTATCATGCCGCCTGCGTGTCCCTGGCTGATGCCGGTGATGAAGCGGCCATGAATCATTTGTCCGTGGCGCAGCAGAAAATGGAAGCGGCTGGCGGTTGGGCTCTGGAGCAACGGGTGGAAGAAGTGATTTCCCGTATGGAACTGGATCCGGATCAGGAGTTTTCAGCACTCTCCGGCGGCATGAAGCGCCGGGTGCTGCTGGCCCGGGCACTGGCGGCGGAACCGGATCTGCTGTTGCTCGACGAACCTACCAACCACCTGGACATCGAGGCCATTGCCTGGCTGGAGGAGTTTCTTCTGGGATGGCGCGGCAGCCTGCTGTTCATCACCCATGACCGGGCTTTTCTGCGGCGCCTGGCCACGCGTATCGTGGAACTGGACCGGGGAAAGATCACGGACTGGCCGGGTGACTACGACAACTACCTGCGGCGCAAAGCCGAGCGGGAAAATGCCGAAGCCCAGGAGAATGCCCGCTTCGACAAGAAACTGGCCCAGGAAGAGATCTGGATACGCCAGGGCATCAAGGCCAGGCGTACGCGCAACGAAGGCCGGGTGCGGCAACTCCAGGCCATGCGTGAGGCGGCCCGTGAGCGCCGTAACAAGCAGGGTAAGGTGAAGCTGGCCATGAACAAGGGAGAGATGTCCGGCAAACTG
>Ga0256832_1000169_pt1 | contig 40153 bp, 27 predicted proteins | sample 134614metaG_FD_190534 | JGI IMG/M metagenome (GOLD analysis project Ga0256832, IMG submission 190534) | Hydrothermal vent microbial communities from Lau Basin, Pacific Ocean - 134-614 | ecosystem: Environmental > Aquatic > Marine > Hydrothermal vents | place: Pacific Ocean: Lau Basin | collected...
GACCGCCATGAGTCGCCCCGCCTCGTCGCGCCAGATCAGGCCGATGTCGCCGTTAAAGAGGCCGCTGGCCGGGTGGTTCTCGCGCACCATGATCGGCAGGCCATGGAAATAGCGCGCGCCGGGGGGCGCGCCGAGGCGCCGGCGCAGCCAGGTTTCCATCTGTTGGTTCAGTGCCTCGACGCCGTCCGGGCCGACGCGGGTCGCGGCCAGCAGGCGGAAGTCATTCAGGCGCTCGAAGGCGGTTTCGGGGTCGGTGGCCTCGGCTACCGGCAGGTAATGACGCGCCGCGATCCGCGCGAGCCAGGCCGACAGCGGCTCGCGTGGATGATGAATCGGAGCCTGATCGGCCGACACGCGCCGCCAGCCGGCCTCGGCGTCGCCACGCAGTATCTCGCCGGCGAGCTCGCCGATGGCGCCGCCGAAGCGGTGGCTTTGGGTCAGGGTGGTGACGAAGTCCGGGGTCGCCGGATCGATCGCGTCTTCGGCGCAATCCAACAGGGCGGCAAGACGTCGCCGGTTGGTTTTGCTCGCTGCCGGATGGACCGGCGGGCGGGGCGCGACCAGTTCGGCGAGCACGCTTCCGACCGCGACCGATGGCAATTGATCGGCGTCGCCGAGCAGGATCATCTGTGCTTTCTCGGGCAGTGCGCGCAACAGCCGGGTCATCAGCGGGAGGTCGATCATCGAGGCTTCGTCGACCAGCAGGACATCGAGGCGCAGCGGGTTGCGGCGATCATGACGGAACTCGTTGCCGCCGGGGAGTACGCCGAGCAGGCGGTGCAGGGTGGTGGCGTCGCCGGGGAGGGTGGCGGCGATTTCGGCCGGGATGCGCGCTTCGCGCAACAGCCCGGCGCGCGCCGCGCCGAGCGATTCGCTCAGACGTTGCGCGGCCTTGCCGGTGGGCGCGGCAAGGCGGATCCGCAGCTTGCCGTCGGCGTGCAGTTGCAAGGCCGAGAGCAGTTGGGTCGCGGTATAGGTCTTGCCGGTGCCGGGCCCGCCGGTGACGATGCTGAAGCGGCGCCCGAGGGCGTTGGCCACCGCCAGGCTCTGGCGGATGTGGTTGCCGCCGTCGGTGAGCAGTGGCGCCAGCAGGCGGCGCGTGGCATGGTTGTCCGGTGGTTGCGGCGCGTCGATGCGCACGCGCAGCGCGGCGGCGAGTTCCCGTTCGAATTCCCAATAGCGACGCAGGTACAGGCGTTGGCGATCGAATACCACGGGCTCGCCCTGTTCGGGGCGCAGCGGCAGCGCCGCGAGATGGGCGAGCCAGGTCTCGACGGATGGGAAACGGTAGCCGGGGTGGCCGCTGTCCTCGTTGCGCCAGTGGGTTTGCCCGGCCCAGGCGGCGGGCGACAGGCAGGCGTGGCCATTGCGCAGCGCCTCGCTGGTGGCGATCAGGCTGTGGAACAGCAGATCGTCGTCGTCGCGCCCGAGCCGGCTGGTGAGCTGTTTTGCCAGCGCGAGGTCGATCGCTTCGAGGGCGCGCGGGTCGAGACGGGCATTCATCGCGTGGTTTCCGTGGCCGAAGGGGCGATCGGCGCGCCTCCGGCGAAGAGGGCGTCGAGTTCTTCCAGCAGTTCGGCTTCCAGACTCACGGAGAGCACTCCGTCCGGTCCGTCGGGGTGCATCCCCCGCAGGTAGAGGTAGCGCACGCCGCCGAAGTGGCGCGTCGGGTCGTAATCCGGCAGGCGCGCGCGCAGATGACGGTGCAGGGCGAGCGCGTAGAGCAGGTATTGCAGGTCATAGTAGTTGTCGCGCACGTTGTTCCACAAGGCTTCGTGATGGTAGTCGGCCAGGCGCTCGCCGAGGTGGGTGGATTTGTAGTCGGCCAGGTAATAGCGCCCGCGCCAGCGGTAGACCAGGTCGATATAGCCTTGCAGCATGCCTTCGAGCCGTTGTGGGCCGGGCAGGCGCGCGCTTTCGCCGCGATGAGCACCCAGCAGGGCGGCGAGCGCCTCCCGCCGGACGGCGTCCATTGGAAAATAGAAGCCGGTTTCGCGCAGGGTGTCGGTAGGCGTCAGGTCGGCGAGTCGCAGGCCGTCGCCCAGCGGCGCGCGCAGGCATTCGTCGAGCCACTGGGCGAGGTCGTTCTCGTTATACCCGTTGGGCAGCGCGCCGAAACGGTAGAGCGGGCCGCGCAGCCGCATCGGCCAGTCCGGACGGGTGAAATCCAGGGTTTCGAGGATATTGTGCAGCAGGTTGCCGGTATCGATGCCGCGTGGCATCGCGAAGCGCAGCGCGTCGGCTTGGGGCGCCGGCGCGCCGTTGTCGTCCTCGTCGCGGTCGGCCGGGGTCACGCCGCCGTGACGCAGATCGCGAGTCAGCGCCGAGAACGAGCTCAGCCACCAGTCATGGCGGATGCGACCGCGAAAGCGCGCCGCCTCGACCGGCGCGGGCGGCTCGCTGGCGCATGGCGCGGGCGCGATCGGCGCGCGCGGGGCGATCTCGTTGAAGCGGGTGGTCCGGCCATCATCCAGCGCCTCGAGCGCAGCGCGCAGCGCATTGCCGCCGGGGTCGCCGTCTTCGAGTCCGAGAATCCGCCCGAGCGGCGAGCGCGCGTGTTCGCGAAACGGGGCGGCGCACAGGTAGCAGCGGTGGCTCGCGCGGGTCACCGCGACGTACAGCAGACGCGCCGATTCGGCCTCGGCCTCTTCGCGGGCGAGCGCGCGGGTTTCGTCGTCCGGAGCCAGGCGGTGGCAGGGACGGCGGCTTTGCGGATCGTGGCAGCTCAGGCTGAAGCGCCGTCGCGAGCCGAGCTTCAACGGATCGCGGTAACGCGTCGGGAAGGGGACGAAGACCACCGGGTATTCCAACCCCTTGGCGCCGTGTTGGGTGATGACGCGGATCAGCCTGGCATCGCTTTCGAGACGCAGTTCGGCTTCGGCCGGCGCGCTGTCGGCATGCACCTGGTCGTGGAACCAGCCGAGCAGTTGTTCCGGCTGGGGATGGCGTTGGCTGGCCTGTTGCAGCAGCTCGAAGAGGTGGATGGCGTTGGTCAGCGCGCGTTCATGACGGTGCGGCGGCGGTCGACCGTTTTGGTGCAGCAGATCCATCGCCATGGCGATGAAGCCACGGCGGTGCCAGGCTTCGTGCAACGCGATGAGACGGTTCTGACAGGCCTCGAAACGGGCATCATCGTTGCGCAGGGCATGCAGTTCGTGGCTGTCGAGGCCGAAGAAAGGGGTCGCCAGCGCGGCGGTGAACAGGCGCGGCTCGTCGTGGTGCAGGATGCCGTTCAGCGCGCGCAACAGATCCCGGGCTTCTTCGCTGGCGAATACCTGGTCGCGGATGCTCAGGTAGACCGAGGCGTGGCCGGCGTCGCGCAGCGCTTGTCGGATCTGTTCGGCCTCGCCGCTGTCGCGCACCAGCAGCGCGATGTCGGCGGCGCGCAAGGGCTTGCCATCGATGCGCGCCTCGCGCAGCAGGCGGTCGACCTCGCCGGCGCACCAAGCGGCGATTCGAGCGCGGTGATCCTGATTCACGCCACCCGCCTGTTCCTCATCGGGCAGCCAGGCAAGGCACAGGGCGGCCGGGTTGGCGGGGTCTTCGAGGCGCTCGGCATCGGCACGGGGCGAGGGCTTCACCGGCCGGTAGCGGATGCCGGGTCCGAGGCGATCGTCCTCGCCCGCCCCGGCGAAGAGACGGTTGCCGGCCTCGACCATCGCCGTGCTGGAGCGCCAGTTGGTGTCCATGAACCATTGCGTGTCGGCGTTCTCGCGCGCCTCGAGGTAGGCGAAGATGTCGCCGCCGCGAAAGGCGTAGATCGCCTGTTTCGGGTCGCCGATCATGTAAAGCGCGGTATCGCCGCCGTGATGATAGAGCGCGCGCAGGATGGCGTATTGCTGTGGATCGGTATCCTGGAATTCATCGACCAGCGCGACCGGGTATTGTTTGCGCAGGTGGTGGACGAGTCGGTCGCCGCGCGCGTCGCGCAGACAGTCGGCAAGGCGCTCGACGAGATCGTCGAAGCCCATCAGGCGCTGACGTTGCTTGGCTGCATCGAACTGGTGACGGATCCATTCCAACTGGGGTAGGACGATCCGGCTCAGACGCGCCTCGGTGAGCTGTTTCTCGACGGGACCGCCGGCCTTCATGCGCTGATGGAGCCGGCGCAGCGGCTCGAACAGTGCGTGGATCCCGGCTTGGCGTCGGGTGCGGTTGCCGTTGAAGAAGGCGCTGGCATCCTTCGGAATCGGTTCCAGTCGTTCGTCCTCGAGCCAGGCGAGCAGCGCGGCCCATTCTCGCCGGCGCTGCTCGCGTTGCTTGTGGTTCTCGACGAGGGCGGCGAGGATCCCGGCCTGGTGCTGCTCCAGGTTTTGCTTCAAGGCTCGTTTCTCGCGCAGCAGGTTCGCCCGCAGGGCGTCCGGGTCGGTTCCGATCAGCGGCGCGTGGTGCTGGATCAGGACGCCGAATTCGGCATGAAAGTCTTCCGGCGTGGGCCAGCGCGCGCTCAGCTCGCGGTAGGCGTCCGCGTCTTGTCGGGCGAGGCGTCGGTAGGCGTCGCGCGTGGCTTCCAGGGCGAGCTCGCCGGTGTCGCTTTCCATTTCCACATTGAAGGCGATGCCGCTGTCGAAGGCGCGTTGCGTCAGCGCCTGCCTGCAGAAGCCGTGGATGGTATGGATCGGGGCTTCGTCGAGTAGCAGCAAGGCGTTGCGCAGGCGTGTGCGTGCGGCCTCTTGCGGCTCGTTGTCGCCATCGTCGGGCAGCTTCGCGGCGAGCGCGCGGTAGAAGGGTTCGCTTGCGACCAGCTCGTCCCAGTGGTTCAGCGCCCGGCGCAGCTCGTCGCCGATGCGCTTGCGCAATTCCCCGGTGGCGGCGCGGGTGAAGGTCATTACCAGGATGGCGTCGACGCCGAGCCGGCGTTGCAGCAGCAGGCGCAGGTAGAGGCGTGTGATGTTGTAGGTTTTGCCGGTGCCGGCGCTGGCTTCGATCAGGTGGACGCCGCGCAGCGGAAGGCTTTCGGGATGCAGGAGATCGACGCTCATGGGGTGGATTCCTCGAGCGCTTCGAATAGCGGTCGGTAGAGCTGCTGATTGGCTTGCCGGGGCAATCGCTCCAGGGTCGGTGGCTCGGGCCAGAACCAGCGCAGGTAGGGATCGTCGCCCAGGCCGGCGTGGTGGCGGTCGCCGAGCCACAGGCGCTGCAGGCGCGCCTCGTCGAGTTGGCCGGCGAGGAACCCGCGCGCGAGGTCGGCATTCAGCAGCAGCGGTTCACGCATCGCCGCGCGTGTCAGCGCCAACAGCTCGCCGAGTCGTTGACTGGCCTCGTCGGACGTCAGCGGCGGCAGCTCCAGGCAATGCATCGGCTGTTTCTTGTGACGATAGAGGCCGCGCGTGGTCGCTGCTCGGCCAAGGGCTTGGGCGATCAGGTGGTGCAGCCACAGCGTCAGCAGATCCCGGCCCTTGGGTTCGGCGAGTCGGTGGAACAGCAAGTCGCCGTTTTCGTCCCGCGGCAGGGTGGCATGCAAGGCGATGCCATCGAGATGCAGCGAGACCATATCGAGTGCAAGGGAAGGCGCGCCGAGCTCGATGAGCCGCGCGGCGAAGGCATCGGCCTGCTCGATCCAGCTATCCAGCTCTTCCTCTGTCTTCGGGGTGTCCGGGAGTCGGCCGCTTCGCAGCCAGGCTTCGCGCAGCGCTTGCGGCGCTGGTTCGGCGCCCAGGCGTTGTTCGATCCATTGCTGTTGCAACTGATAGCGCAGCAAGTGGTCGCTGGCGAAGGGTTCGCTGTCCTCCGGCCCTCGTTCCGCCTGGGTGTCGAGCCAGAGGCCGAGGCGCTCGCGTGAAAAGGCCCGCGGCGGATGGGCCAGGGTGTCGATCAGCCAGTCGACGGTCAGGCCGTCCTCGGGGGGCTCCCAGTCATCCAGTGGCCGGCGGCGTTGAAGGGTCGTGGTGGGCCGCGCAAGGCGCGCCCAGCCTCGGTCGTAGCTGCGCAGATCACCTTGTTCCGGCGCGAAGGAGGTCGGGCTGAAGGCTTGCAGCGGCAGCCGCCGGATGGCGCGGGAAGACCCGCGGAACGACCAGCCGTGAGCGGCTTCGAGGTAATCCATCAGTTCTTGCAGGATCAGCGAGGGCTGACGTTCCTGGTTGGTTTTGATGTCATTGCCCTGATAGCTCAGGTAGAGGCGCTCGCGCGCCGAGATCAATACCTCCAGGAACAGATAGCGGTCGTCGCCGCGGCGCGAGCGGTCGCCCCGGCGAGGCGATTCGGCGATCAGGTCGAAGCTTAGCGGCGGGCGTTGGCGCGGGTATTCGCCATCGTTGAGGCCGAGCACCGCGATGATGCGGAACGGGATGCTGCGCATCGGGATCATCGAGCAGAAGGTGATCTGCCCGGTAAGGAATTGATGGCCCGGCTCCGCTACCGCGAAGCGGCTGTTCAGGTAGTCGCGCACGACCGCCAGCGGGATCGGCGCGCGGTAGTCGGCGAGCTGGGTGTATTCCCCGAAATCGTCGATCACCTGGGCCAGGATGCGTTGTCCGTTCTGGTCTTCCGGGAGCTCGCTGAACAGCTCGTCGCGCAGCTGCTTCAGGTAGCGTCGCCAGGCGTCCGCGGGGCGTGGCTTGCGGAGTGCTTGCGCGTGCGCGCGCAGGGTGTCCAGGCTCTGGATCAGGCGTCCGAGCACGATGGCGTCATCGCCTTCGACATCGGGCAGCAGCAGTTGATCCTGGTAGAGCGCTTCGCGGTCCCCGTGGGCGAAGCCGAGCAGCAGGCGTTCGAGTCCCTGTTGCCAGGTGAAGCGCGCGTTGTCGCTGTCCAGGCGCAGGGTGTCGGCCTTGTGCGCGCCGTCCAGGCCCCAGTGGACAGCGGCGCGGCGCAGCCAGCGGGCAATGCGCTCCAGATCGGCCGGGCTCAGGCCGAAGCGTGCCTGAACCGCCGGCAGGCGCAGCCAGGCGAGCACCTCGCTGACGCGGAAGCGGCTGTCGGGCAGCTCCAGCAGCGCGGCGAAGGCGGCCACCAGCGGCTCGGCGTCCTTCAACACGCGGTCGGCGATCGAACACGGCAGGCGTGGGGGATCGGCGTCGACCTCGCGCCGGTCGCGTGTGAACACCGCCTCGATATAGGGCGCGTACCGCTCGATATTGGGGCACATCACGAGGATGTCACGGGGACGCAGCGTCGGGTCTTCGTCGAAGCGGTGCAGCAGCCAGTCGTGCAGGCCCTGCACCTCGCGCAATGCGTTGTGCGCCGAGACGAGGGTCAGGCTGTCGTCTTGGCATGGTTCGGGGTGCTCGCGCGCGTCGCGCAGCTCGAGGATATCGTTTTGCAGCCGGTGCAGCAGGCTGGTGCCGCGAGCGGGGTCGTCGAGCTCGGCGGGGGCTTCGAACAGCGGGATCTCGGTATTGGCGCGTTCCTGCAACAGACTCAGGAACTCACGTCCCTGGGCGCCGAGCGAGGCGAGCAGCGGATGGCCGGTTTCGTTCGCCCAGATGTCGTCGTCGGCCCAGCGAGCGAACTGGCGCGCGAGCTGTTTCTCGGAACGCAGATCCCCCCAGTATTCGACGCAGGGGTTGAGGTGGAACAGATGGATCTGGGTGCGCTCGCCGAGCCGGCCGAGAAAATCCAGCCACAAGGGCGGCAGGGCATTGAGACCGAACAGGGTCACGCGTGGCGGGGCGGGTGCATCCGGCAGGCGCGCCAACGCGCGTTTGTAGAGCCGCAGCGGGTGGTCGGGATCCCCGGCGAGTAGTTGACGCCACAGCCACGCCTGCCAGGCGGGCGGCGAGCCGTCGTCGGCGCCGGCGTCGTCTGCTTGCTCCCACTCGCTGATCCAGTCCGGGCGGTAGATCAGATATTGTTCGAACAGATCGGCGAGCTGACTCGCCAACTGAAAACGGCGCGCCAGATCGTCGCGACCGTTTCCGCGCCAATAATCGTTGAGGCGCGCGCACAGTGGATGCCGCAAGGTGTTTTCAGCGCCCAGCAGGGCATCGAGCCGCCATGCCATGACCTCGCGGCTGTAACGCGATGCGGCCGGGCGCGGATCGTCGTTGGCGAGGGCATTGATCTGACGCCAGAAATACTCACTCGGGAGCAGGAACTCCAGGTTCATGCAGACCCCGGAGCGTTCCGCCAGACGCATGCTCAGCCAATGGCGCATGCCCTGGTTCTGCACCACCACGCGCTCGGCGGCGAGTGGATCCCCGCCGCTGACGCGCAGGACATGGTCGAACAGCAAGGCAAGATTTTCGATGCGGTTCGCGGGATAGATGTGGATCAAGCGGACAGTCCCGTGGGAGGCGGGCGGTTCCGTCTGCGCGATGCGGGCGGGCATCCTGCGCCCGCCCGGCTGGCTCAACGGGTGCGTCGCTTGCGCGGGATCATGACCTCGATGACGTTACCGTTGCGGTTGATCTTCATGTTCGCGGTATCGGCATCGGGCGGCAGGCCGAACGATTGCGAGAACGAGCCCATCGAAATGAAGCCGCCACCAGGCAGGGTCTTGCGCGTTTCTTCACGGGTCTGGATCAGCAGACGCCCCTTCTCGGCACGGATCGAAAGATTCTTCGCCGCCTGACCGGAGGTGTAAATGCGTACCCCGTAGGCATTCGGCAGCATCACCTGTTGAACGCTGAAGCTGCTCGAGTAAGCGCCGCCGCTTCGATACTGATGCATGCCATTCGGGGTTTGTTGATAGGCCCAGTTCCACGCCAGCGCGCCTTGCGACAGGGCGAACAGGAGGGAAGCCATGGGAAGCAGATAGCGTGTTTTCATGTCGATCCTCGTTTTGGTTGTCGGATTGGTATGGTTTTATGACAACGAATCATAACCCAGATTCATTCCTCATTGCGCGGCGATGCGCGCGCGCCAGGCTTGCGCGCGGGCGCGCAGCTCGCTTTCGTCCAGGGTGGTCAGGCGGCCATCGTGGAGCACCCGGCGTCCCGCCACCCAGACATTGCTGACTTGCTCCCGTCCGGCGCTGTAGACCAGTTGGGACACGGGGTCATAGACGGGTTGGGTGTTGATGGCGTTCAGGTCGACGGCGACGATATCCGCTGATTTGCCCGCTTCCAGCGAGCCGATATGGGCCTCCAGGCCGAGCGCGCGCGCGCCGTTCAGCGTGGCCATGCGCAGCACCTCGGGCGCCGGCAACGCGGTTGCGCTGGCGGCCACGCCCTTGGCCAGCAGCGCGGCGCTGCGCATCTCGCCGATCATGTCGAGATCATTGTTGCTGGCCGCGCCATCGGTGCCCAGCGCGAGTTCGACCCCGGCCTCGGCGAGTCGCGCCACCGGGCAGAAGCCCGAGGCCAGTTTCAGGTTGGATTCAGGGCAATGGACCACCCGCGCGCCGCGCTCGGCGATCAGCGCGATCTCGTCGTCTTCGAGCTGGGTCATGTGGACCGCCACCAGGCGCGGACCGATCAGGCCGAGGCCGTCGAGCCGCGCGATCGGGCGCTGGCCGTGACTGGCGAGTCCCTGACGGATCTCGTCGCGGGTCTCGTGCAGATGGATATGCACCGGGATGTCCAGTTCATCGGCGAGCAGGCGCAGCCGTTGCAGCGGCGCGTCCGATACCGAGTAGGGCGCGTGCGGCGCGAAAGCGGTATGGATCAGCGGGTCGCCGCGCCAGGCGTCGTGGACCTTCAGCCCCTTGTCGAAGTAATCGTCGATGTGCTCGGCCCAGGCGGTCGCGAAATCGATCACGATCAGCCCGACCACCGCGCGCAGCCCGGCCTTGGAGCAGACTCGCGCGGTGACGTCGGGAAAGAAGTACATATCGTTGAAGCAGGTGGTGCCCCCGCGCAGCATCTCGGCGGCGGCCAGCGCGGTGCCGTCGGCGATGAAGGCCTCGCTGATCCAGCGGCCCTCGGCCGGCCAGATGTGCTCGTGCAGCCAAGTCATCAGCGGCAGATCGTCGGCCAGTCCGCGAAACAGGCTCATCGCGGCGTGGGTATGGGCATTGACGAGCCCGGGAATCAGCAGCTGACCTGGCAATTCGACGGATTCGACACCGGGGTGGCGGGCGCGTGCCTCCGCCGCGGGCAGCAGCTCGAGGATGCGGCCATGGCGCACCACGATCGTGTGATCGCGAAGTACATCGCCGGGCGCGACCGGCGCGATCCAGCTGGCCTGTATCAGTGTGTCGGCGGCGGTTTCGTTCATATCGGACCTACTCCAGGCGGTGTCGCGGTGGGGGGGTTCTCCAATAGAGCAGTAAGGCCAGGCCGAACGCCATGCCGCCGAGGTGGGCGAAATGCGCGACCCCGGCCTCGCTGCCGGTGATCCCGGCCCATAGCTCGAACAAACCGAAAAACAGCACCAGCCACTTGGCCTTCAGCACCACTGGGGGGAACAACAGCAGCATGCGCGCGTTGGGATAGGTCATGCCGAAGGCCAGCAGAATGCCATAGACGCCGCCCGAGGCGCCGATCGTCGGATAGACCTCGCCACTCAACGCGGCCACGCCCAGTTGGGTGAGGCCGGCGCCGAGCACGCAGACGAAATAAAACAGCGCGAAGCGGCGTGACCCCCAGGCGTTCTCCATCGGCGTGCCGAACAGCCATAAGCCGTACATATTGAACAACAGGTGCATCGGGCTGCCATGCAGAAAGGCATAGCTCACCAACTGCCAGGGTTCGAACCGCGACGGCGCCAGCGCATGGCCGATGACATGGGGCTGCATCGGCCACAACGCGAGGACATCGAAAATCCCCTCGCCGAGCAGGCGTTCCGACAGATAGATCAGGATGTTGCTGACGAGCAACGCGCCGACCACCGGCGGCAGGCGGTCGGCTCGCCCGAGACGGGTCGGGGCGCCCATGCGCCGGGGCGGAGTCGTGGTCACGCGATCGATCCAGCGCCTGGGAGCCAGTCCGGCTTATACTCGTCACCTATGAGTTTTCGGCCACTGCGACCGCCCCTCGCACCTGGGGGCGTTGCTGCGGAAACTCGCCATAAATTCATGGGCGACGAGTATACACGCAATGGGCGGTGTTGCGGATGGTCTGGCAGGGCGATCGCGCTTAACCCGGATTTCTCACCATCCTTCTGCTGCGACGACCCAATGGCACGCCCTGGCTGGCTTTCGCTCGGTCGGGGTGCTCGACATAGGGCCGGCTGTGCCTGCGCGCTCCTCGGTCGCGAAAGCCACCCAGGACGCACCCTTGATCCGTCTCGCTACGAACGCTGGTGAGAAATCCGGGATAAACGCCATTGACTTGGCAAGGCGTAGTCCCGATCAAGCGCAGCGGATCGGGCGACAGCGCTACGCCTTTGAAACCACGAAATGTCGAGCGAAACGAAGCGCGATTGCCCTGGGCGAATCAGCATCGCCACTGGAAGCAGTGTAAGGCCGGCGGCCTGCCTTCCGCCGTGGCGAGTGCGCCGATTGCCACGGCGCCGATCTCCAGACTGATGCGCGCCAGCCGTGGCTGGGGTGAATGCGTGCGCTTGAACAGGCCGTCGCCATGCGCTTTGATCGTGGCCTCCAGCAGCGTCCAGGCATGCAGAAAATGGCGCAGTCGGTGCTCGCCGCCGAGGGCCTGTAACGCCTTTTGGGTATCGGCATCGAGCACGCGCCGCGCCAGTGCATCGATGCGCGCGCGCGGCCGGACGATCTCCAGATCGACGCCCAGCGGCTCCTCGACGGCGATCGCGAGCAGGCCGAAATCGCCGCTGTGCGCGAGATTGAAGGCCGGAGCGGGGCGCGAGAGCATCGGTTTTCCGTTGGCATTGTAATGGAAGCGCAGTGCGGCAGGCTCGGCCTGGGTGTAGTGGGCGAGGATCGCGCGCAGCGCGACGCGTCCGCAGGCAAAGCGCTGTCGCGCCATCGGGTGCAGCCGCGCGGCGCGCTGCCGCTCGTCGTGATCCAGGCTGTGGGTGTCGACCGCCTGATCCAGCGGGATGAACCATAGATGTGCCGCGCCGCGCGTCGGTGGGCGGCGGGGATGGGATCGCGGCCAGCGGCTGAAGTGCGGCAGGCGTTTCCGTGTGGCGGGGTTTGCGCGCATAATCCCCCGATTATGCCGGATTCGATCCCGTTATGAACCCTTGTGTGAAGATTCGACATCGATCCTGCGCGGAGACGGATGTCGCCGCGCTCGACGCCAGCGGCGTGCCGCCGTTGCTCGCGCGGCTGTATGCCGCGCGCGGCGTGCGTGCCGACGAGACCGAGCTGTCGTTGCGCGCGCTCGCGCCGCCGGAGGCGATGCGGGGCGTGCCCGAGGCCGCCGCGCTGCTGGCCGATGCGTTGGAACGCCAGGCGTCGATCCTGATCGTCGGTGACTTCGACGCCGACGGCGCCACCAGCAGCGCGCTGGCGCGGCGCGCGCTGCGGGATTTCGGCGCCGAACGGGTGTCGTCGTTGATTCCGGATCGCTTTACGATGGGCTACGGCCTGACGCCGGCGCTGGTCGAGCACGCCACACGGTTCGATCCCGCACTGTTGGTGACGGTCGACAACGGCATCGGCAGTATCGATGGCGTGCGGCAGGCGCGGCGCAACGGCTGGCAGGTGATCGTCACCGATCACCACCTGCCCGGCGAGGAGCTGCCGGAGGCCGATGTGATCGTCGATCCCAATCAGCCCGGATGTGATTTCCCGAACAAGGCGCTGGCCGGTGTCGGCGTGATCTTCTATGTGATGATGCGGCTGCGACATGAGCTGCGCGCGCGCGGCTGGTTCGAGCGGCGAGGCCGGCCCGAGCCCAATCTCGCGGCCTTGCTCGATCTCGTCGCGCTCGGCACCGTTGCCGATGTGGTGCCGCTGAATCACCAGAACCGGATCCTCGTCGACCAGGGTTTGCGGCGCATCCGCGCCGGCCGTTGCCGGCCCGGCATCGCGGCCTTGTTCGAGGTCGCCGGGCGTGACCCGTCGCGTGCGGTGGCCTCCGATCTGGGCTTTGCGATCGGACCACGCATCAATGCCGCCGGGCGCCTCGAGGATATGTCCATCGGCGTGGCCTGCCTGCTGGCGGATGATTCCAGTGAGGCGTTGCGCCATGCCCGGCGCCTTGACGAGCTGAATCGCCGCCGACGTGAGGTCGAGGGAGGGATGGTCGAGGAGGCGCGCCGCATCCTCGATGGGCTGAAACCCTCCGGCGCGCGCGCTTTCGGCATTACGCTGTACGAGCCGCACTGGCATCAGGGCGTCGTCGGGCTGGTGGCCTCTCGCGTGAAGAGCCGGGCGCATGCGCCGGTGATCGCCTTTGCGCGCGATGGGGAAGGCCGATTGAAGGGTTCCGGGCGCTCGATTCCCGGGGTTCACCTGCGCGATGCGCTGGATCGCGTCGACCGGATGTCGCCCGGCTTGATCGAGCGCTTCGGGGGTCACGCGATGGCCGCCGGCCTGACCCTGAAGGAGGAAGGCTATGCCGAGTTCGCGCGCCGTTTCGACGCGGTCGTGCGCGATCTGCTCGGCGGCGAGCCGCTTGGCGAGGTGCTGGAGGTCGACGGTGAGCTGCCGGCCGGAGTGCTGGATCTGGAGACCGCCGAGGCGGTCCGTTTCGCCGGCCCCTGGGGGCAGGGTTTTCCCGAGCCGTTGTTCGAGGGGCGGTTCGAGATCGTCACCCAGCGCATCGTCGGCGAGCGCCATCTGAAGTTGTTGCTGCGCCCGCTGGATGCGCCGGACGATGCCTTCATCGACGCCATCGCCTTCCAGCATTCCGAGCTGTTGCGCGGAGAGCAGGCGCGCTTGTATTACCGTCTCGATGTCAATCAGTATCGCGGCCGGCGCGGCGTGCAGTTGATCGTCGAGCGCGTCGATTGCGAGTGATTTCACGGGCGGCGGGCAGGATTTTCCGTTTCCGGCAGCATCGCCGGTATCCATAATAAGGCCGGTTCATCGCCGTCATTGAGCTGGCGCTTGGCGATTACCAGGCCGCCGCCGCTGGGCCAGCGGTAGACGGTTTCGTCGCTTTGCGGAGGACCGAGTTGGCGATGCAGCTGCTTGAGTATCTGCTCGTGGTAATGAGCGAGGTATGTGATCTTGACTGCGGCGAGGCGATCGCCACGGAAGAACAGGGTGGCGTAGTTTGCCGGGATGTCGTTGTAGAGCCCGATCGGCGCCGCGCACAAGCTGTCGCCGAAGGCGCTGCGGCGTGGCTGACAGCGCCAGTGGATGTCAGCGTAGAGCTTCTTCAGCGCGTTGCGCGTCAGCGCAGGCGACAAGGCCTTGGGATTGATGCGCAACTCATCCTTGCCGAGCAGCCACAGCAATACCGCGTCGGAGCGGCGCTGGCCGTCTTTGGTGAACACCAGCCAGAAGATCGGGGCGATCACGATCACGAGCAGCAGCAGGCGTTTGTAGAGGGGGTTCCGCATCGGGGCTCCGCTTCAGCAAAGAAAATGGGCCAGATGGCGACGCGCCGGATCGGGTTGGATCTCGGCGGCCAGGGCGAGAAACAGCTCCGCGCAGGCAAGCGCGTCGGACAGCGCGTTGTGAGCGCGGTAGCGGGGCAGTTTATAGCGGGGACGCAGGTTGAACAAGCGCAGATCGGCTGCCTGGATGGCGTGGTTTTGCAGACGGAACAGACGTTCGGCGAGGCGCAGGGTATCGATCGTCGGGATCAGGAAGGGGCCACCGTAGAGGCGCCGGCAGGCGGCATCGAGAAAGCGCTGTTCGACACGCGCGAAGTGCGCCAGCAATACCTTGCCGGCGAGGGTTTCGAGCAGCATCGGCAAGACCTCTTCCAGCGGCGCGCCGGCGGCGGCCTGATCGTCGGTGATGCGGTGGATCACCGCCGCGGCCTCGGGGATCCGGTGGTCGAATCGGATCAAACCGTGGCGCGCGCCGCGCAGTGGGATGGCGCCGCCGCGCAATTCGACCAGTCCATAGGAAAGCATCCGGTCGCGGCGTGGGTTCAGCCCGGTGGTCTCCAGGTCCAGCGCGACGAGTTCGACCGCCTCGAGCGGCGCGGACGGGTCGGGCAGCGGCGCGGCGAGGAAGTCACGCAATGGTCCGCGCGCGCGCGCCGCCGCGCGTCGACGGCGCGCGGTCAGGCCGAAGGGGTTGAGGGCTTTCATCCGAGCCGGCCGACCTGGTAGCGGTGTTCGAGCAGCTCCTGCATCGACTGGATGATGCGGAAGGCGTCTTTCAGATGGCTGCGTTCCAGTTGGGACAATTCCGCCGGGGGCAGGTAGTTGTCGGGCACAACGCCCGCGCGGATCTGACGCGCCTGGTGGCGGAAACGCAGACGGGCGATGAATTCCAGCGCGTCGCGCAGGTTGCGGCCCATCTCGCGGCTCAGCGACGGGCTGCCCATCGCGGCGCGCAGGCGTGCGTCGGTGGCGATCGGCGCGAGACCCTCGGCGAGGGCGACGATGCGCGCGATGTCGACGATCGGCGCCAGCCCGCGATGCTTGATATCCAGGGTGTCATCGTGCTTGCCGTCGTGGATCAGCACGAAGTTGCGGAAGAAACCCAGCGGCGGCCGATGGCTCAGCGCGTTGGCCGTCAGGTGGGCGATGAAGATGGTGTTCGCGCGGGTCTTCTCGAGCACCTCGGCATGGAGGCTCTCGAACAGGGATTCGTCACCGTGGATCGGCTTCAGGTCGAAGAAGATGCTCGAAAGCATCAGCGCCTTGGGCTCCGGATGCCCGATCCAGCGGTCGAAATAGCCGCGCCAGGTCGCCAGCGGCTGACGCCACTCGGGGTTCGTGGCCATCGCATCGCCGGGGCAGTAGACATAGCCGCAGGCGTTCAGACCGTCGCTGACGAAGCGCGCGAGGTCCTCGAACCATGGAAGCTCATCGGCGCGCGTGGCGTCGCTCAGGATCATCGCATTGTCCTGATCGGAATGGGCGCTTTGCTCGCCGCGCGCCTGGGAGCCGCCGGCCAGCCACAGATAGGGCGCCGGCGGCGCGCCGAAACGCTGCTCGCCGAGTTCCAGCAGGCGGCGGCAGATGGCGTCGGTCAGGCAGGAGATGGATTCGCCGATGTGGCGCGCGCTGGCGTTCGCGCTGGCCAGACGCAACTGCAACTCGGGTAGCGCGCGGCTCGCCGCAATCAGTTCATCGAGCGAATCCGCGCGCGCGATGTCGGAGGCGAGAAACACCGGGTTGATGGTCTGGCGGCGGGTGATGTCGCCGTCGCTGAGCAAGCCCAGGAGACGGCCGTCCCCGTCGATCACCGGCAGATGATGCACGCGCAGGCGGGTCATCGTCAGCATCGCGCGCATCAGGCTGGCATCGGGCGGGATGGAATGGACATCGCTCGAGACGATCTCCCCGACCGGCTCGCCGGGATCGCGTCCCGGCGCCACCACGCGGCGTCGCAGATCGGAATCGGTGACGATGCCGGCCAGGCATTCGTTGCGCATTACCAGCAGCGAGGAAACCCGCTCTTCACTCATGCGTTGCGCGGCCTGCTGGATGCTGGCGCTGGCATCGATGGTGACCGGGGGGTGTTTCAGCAGGGTCGCGACCTCGGCGCCGAGATCGTCATCGATGCCGATGGGATCCTGTCCGGCGGTTTCGAGCGCGCGGCGCATGCGCTCACGCGGCGAGATGCTGAAATGGCGCTCGAGAGTCGGGTAGTGTTCGCCCAAGCGTCGCAATGCCGCGCAGGGCAGGCAGTAGAGCAGGCTGTCCTCGATGGCCTCGCCCGTGGGGCGGGGCGGGGGAGCGAGGCAGTCGTCGATCGTCGCGCCCTCGCCGATCCGCGCAAGCAGGCGGCCGGCGGCGTCGCGTAGCTCGATCGCGCCGCTGCGCGGCAGCCACAAGGCCGCGCCGGCGCCCTTCGGCGGGAAGGTCTCGCCGCGCCGCAGGTAGCGGATCTCGAGTTGTTCGGGCAAGCTGTCCAACGTCTCGTCGGGCAACTCGTCGAAAGGCGGCACTCCGGCGAGGAAGTCGCGGATCTCCTGGAGTTCGATTTCCATGGGTGTTTCCGGATGGATGGGTCGAGGACTATAGCATTGCATGAGGGGCGCCCCGGAACCACCTGCGCGAAGGGAATTACAGGGTTTCCTGAGCGGCGTTGGTTTCCGTTTACCCGTGGGACGGGTTTGTGGGACCATGGTCGCTATGAGATTTCGACTCTTTCCGTGCGCTTTTGCGGCGCTGGTCTCGCTGGCCGCCTGCGCTGCCGGGAGCCGCGACGAAACCACCCATTTCACCCTGTTCGATGGCGAACAGGCCGGTGCGGCGCGCGTGCTCGACAGCCTGCTGCTGCGCGGCGAAGCCGTCGATGGGCTGCCGCTGGTGGAACTCTCGGATCTCGCCTGGGATCGGCGCAACCGCCGCCTGTATCTGGTTTCGGATGATGGCTATCTGTTCGTTGCGCGCGTCGCGTTCGAGCGGGACCGTCTGAAGTCGCTGCGTTTCGTCGCCGCCCATCGCTTGCGCGACCGGCGCGGTCGCGCGCTGCGTGGCGACGCGGCGGACGCCGAGGGTTTGGCGATCGCCGGCTGGGACGCGCGCGGCGAGCCGGAGCTGTTGGTATCGTTCGAGCATGGCGCCCGGATCCTGCGTTATTCCGCCGAGGGCCGCTGGCTGGAGCGCCTCCGTCTGCCGAAGCCGCTACGCCGCGCGAAGGCGTATCGCGGCAAGAATCATCAGCTGGAGGCGCTGGCCTGGCATCCGCGATTCGGCGTGTTGACCGCCGCCGAGCGGGCGCTGAAGCGCGACCGTAAGCGCATTCAGCGGGTGTTTTCGCTCGATGGCCGCTCCTGGCGCTTTCCGGCATGGCGGCGCAAGAAGGCGGCGATCACCGCGATCGAGGTGACCGCGGATGGCAATCTGTTGTTGCTGGAGCGCGCCTGGGCCGGCATCCCGTCGCCGGTCCATATCGGTTTGCGCAAGCTGTACCTGCTGGAACGGCCCGAGGGTGGCGAGACCCGGGTCGAATCCTTGGCGGCGTGGAGCACGGGCGACGGTTGGCGCCTGGATAACTTCGAGGGCCTGACGCGGCTCGATGCCGATCGCTATCTGCTGGTCAGTGACAACAACGAGGCGCTGCTCCAGAATAGCCTGCTGGTGTTGATCGAGCTGAACGGAGAAACGAATGGGCGATGAATGCAAAGCAGGCGGCGGAACGTCTTGTGACATCGGCGCCTTCTGGGACGAGCGCTACCGTGACGAGGCCTACGCCTTTGGCACCGAGCCGAACGCCTGGTTCCGCGCCTGCATCGACGAGTTGCCGCCCGGCCGGCTGCTGCTGCCGGGCGAGGGCGAGGGGCGCAATGCGGTGTATGCCGCGCGACATGGTTGGCGCGTCGATGCCTTCGACCCCAGTCCAGAGGGTCGGCGCAAGGCGGGCGCACTGGCCGGACGCCACGGCGTGACTTTGGATTTTCGTTGCTGCCTGCTCGACGAATACGCGCTCGAGGCCGGCGCCTATGATGCCGTCGGCATCATTTTTCTGCACTTGCCGCCGGAGCGACGCCGCGCCGGTTACCGCCGCTTGCTCTCGGCGTTACGCCCGGGCGGCGCGCTGATCGCCGAGCTGTACGCGAAAGAGCAGCTCGAGCTCGGCACCGGTGGTCCGCGCGACCTCGGGATGCTCTATGCGCTCGAGGAGGTGGACGAGGACTTCCCCGGGGTCGATTTCACGGTCCGCCGCGCGATCGCGCGGGACATCCATGAGGGACGGCTGCACCAGGGTCCGTCGCGCGTGATTCAGCTGTTCGGTCGGAGGAGAATCTCGTGAATCCGGAAAAGGTCGTCTTCGGTTTCTTCATCGTGCTTGCCCTGACATTGAACTTCGGCTTCTTCGTCGGCGAGTTCGACAACCCAGAGCATCATCATGTCTATGAATTCTTCGCGGTGGTGGTGGTCAACATCATCGCCACCATTCTGAAGTTCGGCGACAAGACCCAGATGGGCGCGGTATTGCTCGCCACCAGCCTGGTCGCGGTGTTGCAGCTGGTCGCCGCGGCGGTGATCTGGACCATCGCCGCGCATACCGGCGAGCGCGTGATCACCGCCTCGGTGATGTCGAGCATCGTCTCGTTGTCCGGTGGCGCGATGCTCGCCAACGTGGTCTCGGTGGTGCTGCTGGTGATCGAAACGGTGATGATGCGCCGCTGATCGCGGTCCGGTACGCGCCGATGATGGACAATGTCATCTTCCTGATCCTGCGGCGCATGCGGCGGCCGCTGATCACCCTGGTGGTGATCTATGCGGTCGCGATCATCGGTCTGCTGACGATCCCGGGCCGGCTTCCGGATGGCACGCCGTGGCGCATGGATATCTTCCACGCCTTCTACTTCGTCAGTTTCATGTCGACGACGATCGGCTTCGGCGAGGTGCCGCACGAGTTCAGCGACGCCCAGCGCATCTGGGTGACGCTGGTGATCTATGTCTCGGTGATCGGCTGGCTGTATTCGATCGGCACCCTGCTTTCGTTGTTGCAGGACAAAGCCTTCAAACAGGCCCTGACCGAGCTGCGCTTCGCCAAGCACATCCGCAAGCTCAGCGAGCCGTTCTACCTGATTTGCGGTTACGGCGAGACCGGCGGCACGCTGGCGCGGGATATGACCGATCGTGGGCGGCATGTGGTGGTGCTGGATATCTCGGAAGACGCCATCAACATGACCAAGATGGCCAACCTGCGCGATGATGTGCCGGCCCTGGCGGTCGACGCGCGCATTCCCCAGGCGCTGGTCGAGGCCGGGTTGGAACGGGATCAGTGCGATGGCGTCATCGCGGTCACGAACGACAGTTGGGCGAACCTGAAGATCGCGTTGACCGCGAAGCTGCTGAACCCGGACACACCGGTGGTGTGCCGCGCCGAGTCGGCCGAGGTCGAGGCCAACATGGCCTCGTTCGGCACCGACCATATCATCGATCCGTTCGAAACCTTCGCGTTGCACCTCAGTACCGCATTGCAGGCGCCCTGTCTCTATCTGTTGCAGCAATGGCTCAGCGGTCACGAGAACGAGATGCTTTCCGAGCCGATCTATCCGCCGCGCGAGGGCCAGTGGATCCTGTGCGGCTACGGTCGCTTCGGCAAGGCGGTCTATCGGCGCCTGCGTCAGGAGGGTATCGATGTGGTCGTCGTCGAGGCCGCTCCAGAGCTGACCGGGCGTAGCGAGGGCCGTTTCATCGAGGGCGTCGGCACCGAGGCGGTGACGTTGGAGCAAGCCCATGTCGCGCATGCCGTCGGCCTGGTCGCCGGCACCGACAACGATGTCAACAATCTTTCGATCATCATGACCGCGAAGGCGCTGAATCCGTCGCTGTTCGTGATTCTGCGCCAGAACCTGGCCGAGAACGAGCGCATCGCTCATCGTGTCGGCGCCGATATCGTCATGTACCCGAGTTCGATCGTCGCCAACCGCATCCGTTCACTGCTGGTCACGCCGCTGTTGAGCCAGTTCATCGGCCTCGCCAGCAACCAGGACGATGCCTGGGCTTGCCGGGTCGTCAGTCGGATCTCCGGCGTCATCGGCGAGCGCGCGCCCGCAGTCTGGGAGGTCACCATCGACGATGAACAGGCGCACGCGGTCTACCAGCACATCGGCCGGGGACACCGGCCGCTGCTGCACCATCTGCTGCGCGATCCGCGGGATCGCGACCAACGGCTCGATTGCGTGCCGCTGCTGCTGGCGCGCGAGCAGAGCCGCGAGGCCATGCCATCGCCCGACACTCCGCTGCGGCACGGCGACCAACTGCTCTTCACCGGTCGTTACCGAGCGCGCCGGCGCATGGAATGGACTCTGCTCAACGAGCACGCGCTGGCTTATGCGATGGACGATGCCTCCGATCATCGCACGCTGCTCGGCCGCTGGTTCGAGCGCCTTGGGCTACAGTGATGATTTGGGACCATCTGTGGGCCGGGATTCAGCAACTCGGCGTCTCCTACTGGCTGCTGATCGGCTTGAACCTGTTGCTGATGGCGTTCGCGCCGGTGGTCGTGCGTCTGCTCGGTGGCGAGGCGCGCGGCCTCAGCGTGCACATCTTCCGCGCGTTGAACCTGCTGATTCTGCTCATTCTATTGTTCAGCAAGATCCTGTTGCCGTTGATCGGCCACTCGTCGCTGACCCGTCTGATCGCGGTCCTGGTCGCGCTCTATATCTTCTATCTGCTGTTCCATGTGCTGGCTTGGTTCATCAAGCGTCGTTTCGGCCGACAGCGCGAGATTGAGGGCCGCGAAGTCTGGGTCGAAACCTACAACTCGCGCGTGCTGACCCTGCTCGCCGGTGTCCTGATCGCCATCATCGGCATCATCGGCGTGGTTCAGATCCTCGGTTATACCAGCCTGTTGCAGGCCGGCGGCGTGATCGGCTTCATCGGCGTGTTGTTGGCGCTCACCCAGGGCGCCTGGGCGCCCGACATCATCGGCGGCCTGGTGATCCTGAACAGCCGATTGTTCGAAGAAGGCGATGTCGTCGAGCTGGGGGAGGCCGGCGACCTTCTCGGCGTGGTGTTCAAGACCAAGGTCTTCCACAGCGAGCTGCTCGATCTCGCCAACCAGCATCGCATCGTCATCGGCAACGCCCGTATCCGCGGAATGATCGTGCGCAACCATTCCCGCTTCGCCTCGGCGCGCGGACTGCGGGAATCCCTGTCCTTCAAGATCGGCTACGAGGTCCCGCCGGAACGGGTAGAGATACTGTTCGAACGGGTTTTTGCGCGCGCGGTCGCCGACGACGCCATCGCCATCGAGGCGCAGCACGGCCATGAGACCCTCCCGCGCGAGGCCGGAGACCATGCCATCGAGTGGTGCTTCTACTATTTCACCAAGGATTCCCGCTCGATTCTGACGAACCGCCAGCGGATCCTGCGACTGGTCATAGAGGAAGCCGCGGACCAGGGCATCGGGTTGGCGACGCCGATCCTGTTGGAAGCGGTTGGCGGCAGCGCGCCCATCAGGCATCTCGCGCCGACCGGGGGATCGTGAGGCAGGCCAGGCGATCGCCCAAGGTGCTGGCATCGTTCCCCCCGTATCGTCGGCTTGGGGCCTGGATGCCGCTCGGCTGATCCAAGTGTCTGGCCCAGGGCAAGCGTCAGCGCTTTCCTGGGTTTCTGCTATACTCGCTCTCTCAGATAGGATGCTGGGATCACTCCGCGTGAAACTGCCAGACCCGTTGCGCTCCGCGCTGTTTTCATGGCTTCTGTTCGGCCTTCTTGCGGGCTTCGCCACCGATGTGGCGGCGGCCTCCGTGAGCGAGGTGCGCGCGCATGTGGCGCCGGATCATACGCGTTTCGTATTCGAACTGTCGGCGCCGATCGAGCACCGTGTTTTCGCGTTGAGCCGGCCCGAGCGCTTGGTGGTGGACCTGAAACAGACCCGTCTGAGCGGTCGCATGCCCGCGTTGCCCTCGAACCCGCTGGTGAAGGGTATTCGCAGCGCGGCGCGCAAGGGTGGCGATCTGCGCGTGGTGTTCGATCTGCGTCAGCGCGTGGTGCCCAAGAGCTTTTTGTTGTCGCCGGTGGAAGGTCGGGGCTATCGCCTGGTGGTCGATCTTCGGGCCGCCGACCGACCGCGCCGGGGCCCGGTGATGACCGCGTTGCCGGAAGCCTCCCGCGCCCGTGATGTGGTGATCGCGATCGATGCCGGCCATGGCGGCGAGGATCCGGGCGCGATCGGACCGCATGGTACCCATGAGAAACAGGTGGTGCTGGCGATCGCGCGGGAATTGGCTCGACAGATCGACGCGGTGGAAGGCATGCGCGCGGTATTGGTGCGTTCCGGGGATTATTTCATCAGCCTGCGCAAGCGCATGGAGATCGCGCGCAAGCAGGGCGCGGACCTGTTCGTTTCGATCCATGCGGACGCCTTCCGCAACCCGCGCGCGCGCGGCAGTTCGGTCTATGTGGTGTCGCAACGGGGAGCGTCGAGCGAAGCGGCGCGTTGGCTCGCCGAGAAGGAGAACGCCTCGGACCTGATCGGGGGGGTGCGGCTCGACGGGCGCGAGCCGGCGGTGGCCGAGGTGCTGTTGGATCTCTCTCAAAGCGCCACCTTGCGTGACAGCATTCTCGCTGCGCGCGAGGTGTTCCGATCACTTCGCTCGATCGGGAAGATTCATGGAAGCCGCGTGCAGCGGGCGGGTTTCGTGGTGCTCAAATCGCCTGACATCCCGTCGATGTTGATCGAAACGGCTTTCATCTCCAATCCCGAGGAAGAACGCAAGCTGGCCGACCCCGTCCACCAGAAGCGGCTGGCTTCGGCGATTCTGAAAGGCATCCAGCGTTATTTCGACCAGCACACGCCCGAAGGTACCTTGCTGGCAAGACGCAAGCAACCAATCCGCCATCGTATCCGGCGCGGCGAAACCCTTTCCGGGATCGCCGCGCGCTACGCGGTGAGTCTCGATCGATTGCGCCGTGAAAACCGTTTGCGTGGCGATCGAATCGTGGTCGGGCAGATTCTCAAGATCCCCAGGGGTTAATGTGGAAACACACTAAGAAAAAACCTAATGAAAACAATAAGGTTTCTAATGTTTTCAATGCTTGGCCCACGGGCGCGGGAAACGGTCTCGAAAATCCGGAAATTCTTGAGCGACGAGTATACAAAACCGGAAACCCATTAGCGGCAGGTATACAATCGCTCCGTTTCGATTCCTCTGTTTTTTTCGATCATGAGCCGGCCTGATGCTTTCGAGGATGTGGTTTCTCCATTGCCGCGCGCTTGTGGCGCGCCGCGTGCGCGGGGGCGTTTGCGGGTCGCGGCGGAGGATTTTCGCGTTGATGAGCATTTGCCTGTGACGCCGGATGGCAAGGGCGAGCATGTGCTGCTGCGCATTCGCAAGACCTGTCTGAATACCCAGGATGTGGTTGCTCGCCTGGCGCGGTTGGCGGGGGTGAAGCCTCGGGATGTCGGTTTCGCCGGACAGAAGGATCGTATCGCGGTGACCAGCCAGTGGTTCAGCGTGTGGTTGGTGAACCGGCCGGAGCCGGACTGGACGGCGCTGAACGATGATCGCCTGGAGCTGCTCGAGGCGCATCGTCATGGGCGCAAACTCAGGCGCGGGGCGTTGCGCGCAAACCGCTTTTCCCTGGTGCTGCGCGATTTCGACGGGGATGCCGGTGAGCTGGCGGAGCGCATCGAGCGGTTGCAACGGTTGGGCATGCCGAATTACTTTGGCGCGCAGCGCTTCGGCCGACGTGGCAGTAACCTGCAAGGCGCGCTACGCTGGTTTCGCGAGGGCCGGCGGCCGCGTCAGCGTAACCGCGCGGGCATGATGCTGTCAGCGGCGCGTTCGCTGTTGTTCAACCAGGTGCTGGCCGAGCGCGTGCGGCGTGGTGATTGGGCCAGCGCGATCCCCGGAGACTATCTGGCGTTGGATGGCTCGCATGCCGGTTTCGTCGTCGAACAGCCGGATGAGGTCATCGCGCGCCGCCTGGCCGATTTCGATCTGCATCCCAGCGGGCCCTTGCCGGGGGATGGCCCGTCGCGCGCGCGTGACGAGGCGCTGGCGGTGGAGCAGCAGGCGCTGGCCGGTTGGGACGAATGGCGCGCCGGCCTGGCGGCGGCGCGGGTCGCCAGTGATCGCCGTCCGTTGCGCGCGCGCGTGTCCGACCTGGAGTGGGCCATCGAGGACGACCGCTTGCGTCTCTCCTTCACACTGCCCCGGGGCAGTTTCGCCACCGCGCTGGTGCGTGAGTTGGTGTCTTTCGACGAGGGGCCGGGGGAGGGCTTGCCGCGTCCCTGCGGCTGAGCCGCTCATTCCGGCCTTTTCCCGCCCCTGCCGGTGGCGACCATCAGCGCCGGCAGTACGAACAGCGTCAGCAAGGTGCTCGAGGCCAATCCGCCGACCACCACGGTGGCGAGCGGACGCTGCACCTCGGAGCCGACGCCGCTGGAAAGCAGCATCGGGATCAGGCCGAGCGCGGCGATCGCGGCGGTCATCAATACCGGGCGCAGGCGTGACAAGGCGCCGTTGAACACCGCCTGTCGCAGCGCCTGGCCGGCGGCGCGGTTGTGGTTGATGGCATTGACCATCACCACGCCGTTGAGCACCGCGACGCCGAACAGCGCGATGAAGCCGATCGATCCGGGTACCGACAGGTATTGGCCGCTCAGGTAGAGCGCGATGATGCCGCCGATCAGCGCCAGGGGCACGTTGATCATGATCAGCAGCGCCTGGCCGATCGAGTGGAAGGCGAAGTAGAGCAGCAGGAAGATCAGCCCGAGCGACAGCGGCACCACGATCATCAGGCGGCGCTGGGCGCGTTGCTGGTTCTCGAACTGGCCGCCGAACACCACCGAGTAGCCGGGCGGCAGGTCGATCTCGTCGGCGATGCGCTGGCGCAGCTCGGCCACCAGTCCGCCCATGTCGCGCTCCTCGACATTGGCCTGGATCACCACGCGGCGCTGCACGTCGTCCCGTCGGATCTGGGGCGGGCCGGATTCGATGCGCACGTCGGCGACCTCGCCGAGCCGCACCCAGGCGCCGTTTGCCGAGCGTAATATCAGACGCCGCAGTTGTTGGACATCGTTGCGGAAGCGTTGCGCGAGACGCACGTTGATGTCGTAGCGCTCGTTGCCATCGATGACCTGGCCGGCATTGGCGCCGCCGATGCCGTCGCTGACCAGCGCCATCACCCGCGCCACCGGGATGCCGTGACGCGCCAGCCGCTCGCGTTTCGGACGGATGGTCAGTTGCGCCTCGCCGGCGATGGGCTCCATCTCGACATCCCGCGTGCCGTTCACGCGGCGCGCCAGCGCCTCGATCTCCTTGCCTTTCTTCGCGAGCACCGCCAGATCCGGCCCGAACAGCTTGATCGCGAGTTGCGCCTTGACGCCGGAGAGCAGTTCGTCGACCCGTGTCGCGATCGGCTGAGAGAAGGTGAACAGCAACCCGGGGTGCTCGGACAAGACGGCCTCGAAGCGTTGTTGCAGGCTTGCGCGGTCGTGCGCGCTGGTCCATTCATCGACCGGCTTCAGGCCGATGTAGATCTCGATGTTGGAAACCGGCTCGGGATCACCGCCGACCTCGGCGCGGCCGATGCGGCTGGAGGCGTAGGTGACCTCGGGAAAGCGCATCAGCCGCTCTTCCAGGCGTGAGGCGACCGCCAACGCGGTATCCAGGCTGGAAGACGGGGCCAGGGTCACGCGCAGGTTGATGGTGCCTTCCTCGAGCTCGGGCACGAACTCGGTGCCAAGCCGGGGCAGCAACGTCAGCGCGCCGATGAACATCGCCAGCGCTGTCAGGATTACCAGCCAGCGGGTTTTCAGCGCCAGCCCGAGGAGCCTGCGGTAGCCCCATTCCAGCGGCGTGAATACCGGGCTTTCGCGGTGCCGGACCGCCTTGCGGAAGAAGAAGGTGGCCAGCGCCGGAATCACCACCAGAGCGACCACCAGCGAGGCCAGCATCGCGAGCACGATCGAGATGGCCATCGGCTGGAAGAGCTTGCCCTCCACGCCCTGCAACGCGAACAGCGGCGCGAACACCACGATGATGATGATCACCGCGTAGAACACCGGTCGGCCGACCTCGCGCGCGGCCTCCTGGATGCGCAGCGGGATGCCGCGCCGGTCATGGGCGCTGTCGTAGGGATCCGGGTCGCCCGGGGCGAGCCGCACCCGCGCCTCGGCGAGGTGTTCCTCATCGGGCCGGCTCAGGTGCTTGAAGATGTTCTCCATCATCACCACCGAGCCATCGACCATCATGCCGATCGCGATCGCCAGTCCGCCCAGCGACATCAGATTGGCCGACAGCCCCCAGTAGCTCATCAACGCCAGCGCCAGGCCGATCGACAGCGGCACCGAGAGCAGCACCAGCAGGGTCGCGCGCAGGTTGAGCAGAAACAGCAACAGCACCACCACGATCAGCGCAAAGGCCTCGAGCAGGGCGCGGGTGACGGTATCCACCGCCTGCTCGACGAGATCGGCCTGGTCATAGAACGGTTCGATGGTGACGCCATCGGGCAGCGCCTGCTGAATCGCCGGCAGACGTGCCTTGATGGCGTCGATGGTGGCCTTGGTGTTGGCTCCGAGCCGTTTCAGCACGATCCCGGCGACCACCTCGCCGAGATGCTCGGGGCGGCCGTCGGCGCCGCGCCGGGTCATCGTAACCGCGCCCTGCCGGATCTCGCCGCCGAAGGCGACCTCGGCGACATCGCCGACCTTCACCACCACGCCATCGGCGCTCTTGAGTGGGATTGCGCGGATATCGGCCAGCCCTTGTTCACCGGAACGCACCCAGCCGATGCCGCGGATCACCAGTTGTTCGGCGCCGCGATCCAGATACCAGCCGCCGGCGTTGCGGTTGTTGGCTTCGATCGCCTCGACAATGTCGCCGATCTGGATATCGTAGGCGAGCAGGCGGCGCGGATCGACGCGCACCTGGTATTGACGCACCTCGCCACCGAAGGAGAGCACATCGGTGATGCCATCGACCGGCAGCAACAGCAGCTTGACCACCCAATCGTTCAAGCTGCGCAGGGCGATGGCATCGTACTTCTTGGGATCGTCGGCGCGCAGGATGTACTGATAGATCTGGCCGAGCCCGGAGGTGTTCGGCCCCATCTCCGGCATACCGACGCCGGCGGGCACTTGGCCGCGGGCGTCTTGCAGGCGCTCGAACACCAGTTGGCGGGCAAAATAGATATCGGTGCCTTCCTTGAACACCACGGTGATCGATGAAAGCCCGGTCTTCGAGATCGAGCGCACCTCCTCGACATCGGGCAGGGCGTACATTACCGCCTCGACCGGGTAGGTGATGAGTTGTTCGACCTCTTCGGCGGCAAGCCCCTCGGCCTCGGTATTGATCTGCACCTGCACGTTGGTGACATCGGGGAAGGCGTCCAGGTTCAGCTTCGGGATCAGCAGCGCCGCGGCGGCGAGCACGCCGACCAGGCCGAGCGCGACCAGCAGGCGGTTGGCGACCGCCCAATCGATGAGTCGGTTGAGCATGGCCTTCTCCTAATGGTTGTGGACGGCGAAGCCGGTCTTCGCCAGCTCCGACTGAACGAAGAACGCGCCGTCGACGACGACGCGGACGCCGGCCTCGATGCCGTCGATCAGCGCACGCCCGCCGAGCTGGCGCGTGACGCGCACCTCGCGCGGCTCGAACTCGCCCGGCTCGACCTCCAGATACAACTGCCAATCGCCATCCGGGCCGCGCATCAGCGCGCGCAAGGGCACGCTGAGCACCGGGTCGCCATGGCGGTCGCTGTCGATCGCGACCTCGACGAATTGGCCCGGATGCAGGCGGTCGTTGGGGTTGTCCAACGACAGTCGCACGCCCAGGGTGCGTGTGGTCTCGTCCAGCTTGTGATGGATCTGGATCACTTTCGCCGGCAACCAGCCTTGATCCACGCGCACGCGCGCGGCGGCGCCGACGCGGATCCTCTCCAGCCAGCGAGGCTCGATGCGCGCCTCGACCCACAGCCTGGATTCATCGCTGATCTCGAACAACACCTGGCCCGGTTCGGCCCGCTGGCCGACGACGAAGTCATCGCGGATCACCGTGCCGGCCTGGGGCGCGAGCAACTCGAAGCGGCCATCGGCAAGGCTGGTCTTGCCGCCGCGCGCGAGCCGGTCGGCCTGTTTCCGGGTCATGCCATAGGCCAACAGCCGCGCGCGCGCCTGCTGGTAAGCGACGCGGCTTTCCAGATAGCGCCGCGCCGAGACCACCTTCTTGCCGAGTTTGCGCACGCGCTGCCATTCGCGCGCGGCGACCAGAAACTGGCCCTGAGCCTCGGCCATCTCGACGCTCGATAGTGTGACCAGCGGTTGGCCCACATTCACGCGGTCGCCAAGATGCGCGTGGCGGGCGATGATCTGCGCGGCGATACGTGGCGTCACCAGGCTTGTGGCATAGGCGTTCAGGCGGATCTCGCCGGGCGCCTCGATCTGCTCGGCGAGCGGGCGTGGCGTCAGTACCTCCACGCGGATGCCGGCGGCGCGTTGTTGTCTGGCATCCAGATGCACGCGGTTTTCATCTTCGTGATCGTGCTCCTGTTCGCCGCCGGCTTCCTGATGGTTGCCCTCAGCCGCAGAATGAGCCTGTTCCCGGGCCGCCAGCGGCAGGCCGAGTGGTAGCGCGAGTAACAGCGCAAGCAGGGGGGAAGGTTGTATGTTCATTGGGTTTCTCTCCCGGATGCGGCCAGCCATTCGCTCCACGCCGCCCAGCGCTCGCCGCGCAGTTCGATGGCGGCGATGCGGGTGGCCAGCGTCTGCTGAACCTGAATCAAATAGTCACTGGTATTCATCTCACCGGCGCGCCATTGGCGTTCGAGCAGGCGGAATCGTCGTTTCAGGCTGCTCAGACCGGTGTCTCGCCATTGGCGCCAGGCGCCATCGAGGATCTTCCAGGATGCGCGCGCGGCGTGGAGACGGGAAAGCAGGGCGCGGCGGCGCTGGTGGGCGTTTTGCTCGGCGGCCAGCGCCTTGAAAGCGGCGGCATCGACCTCGGCGCGGAAATCGTTGCGCAGGTTCAACGGAAGCGACAAGGACAACGCCAGCAGGTCGTCGCCGGCCTCGCGACCGGCGGATATCCCGAATGTCGGATCAGCCTTGCGCGTGGCATCGGCAACGCGCGCCTCGCGCCGCGCGAGCCATGCCTCGGCCAGCGCCGCGCGTACCGCTGGATGATGATCGGCCAATGCCGCAAGGTCGAGCGCCTTGCCCGCTCCGCCGGCGGGCGGTTGGGGCATGCGCATCCGTTGTGGCAGTGGCGCGCCGGCCAGCGTCTGAAAATCACGCTCCGCGGTGATGCGTGCGGTCTCGCGGGTGGCGCGTTGCATCCGCGCCTGGGCCAACGACAAGCGCGCCAGGCCCAACTCGGTCGGTGCGATGTCGCCGGCCCGCAGCCGCTGTTGGGCAAGATCCGTGAAACGGCGCATCAAGTGCTCGCGGCGGGTTGCCAAGGTGACGATCTCGCGTTGCGTGACGACCCGGCCGAGCGCGGCGAACAGCTCGGCGCGCAGGCGCAGTCGCAGCTCGTCCAGCCGGGCTTGCGCCACGGACAGACGGGCTTCGGCAGCCGCTTCGAGCGCGCCGCGCTTGTCGTGCCAGTCCAGGGTCTGGCTGAGGCCGAGGCGGAGTGTATCGATATCGGTGCGTTCGGCCTCGACCGTCAGTTCGGGGTTGTTCAATGGCAAGCCCGCGCCGCGAAGGTGCGCGCGGGCCGCTTCCAGTGCCGCCTCGGCGGCGCGGATCTCGGGATGGGATTGCAGCGCGCGGGATACGATCGCCGCGGCCTCGGCGTCGCCATTCGGCTCGGCCAGTACGGAATGCGCCAGCAGCGCGCACAGCGCCAGGCACGGGCGCCACCAGGCGCCGGTATGGGATATAGACATGATCTGACTTCCTGAAGGTGACAACAGGCCGCGCGCAAGCACGCGGCGAACGACAGGAAAATCAGATAATGGGAGGACGGAACGGCGTGGCGGAGAAGAACGAAATCCGTGGCGCGTGGCGGACCACGCGTGGAGTCGAAGCGCGTGGAATCCGTGGTGCCTCCAGCGCGCGGCCAAGGCCCAGCAGATGCGCGGAGCCGTGACAGCAGTGATCGCAGTCCGGCCCGGCACCGCCGTCGGCATGATGCGCGTCGCCGCCGGCGTCGACCTGCATCAGTGGATCGAAGCCGACGCCGCCCAGGCCATGCAGATCGGCGGCCAACGCCCACCCGTAACCGAGTAGCGAGGCAACCAACCAGATAAGAATCAGGCAACGGCGCATGGAATGAGTTCTTCGACTGCGTGATCCCAACAATCTAGTGGAGCGCGTCGGCTTAGTCAATCGGCAGCGTCCGTGAGGGCTGGGGCAATCGCGCTTGACTTCGCTTGACGTTTCCTGCTTTCGAAGGCTTAGCGCTGTTGCCCTGCCCACCACGCTGGGCTCATGCTCCTATGGAAAAAACGCTGCAGGTCGGTTCAGGTACCGCGGAACTGGCTGCGACGGTGCCGCGCAATTGCGCCGCCGCCCGATCCGTTGCGCTTGATCGGGGCTACCTTGGCAGCATGAGCCTGCGAACGCGGGTGGCCACGGTGCTGCCGGCGATCGGGTTGAAGCCACATGCCACTGGCAACAGCGGCAACAAGGAGTCCAGAAAGGTGTTGATCGCCCATAGGAAGAGGAACGCAAAAGGCGATATGCACATGGCGGCTCCAAGGAAGAGCGGGATCACCGTGATCACGGCTTCCACCAGGCCGACGATGGTGCTGGCAAGACCGAGTCGCAGGAGTTCCCAAATCACCTGACAACGCGTTGGGTCGCAGGTCATGATCCAGTAGATCAGGAGGCCGGCGCCGATCAAGAGCAGAAACGCGCCGAACAACAGCATCAAACCGCCGCAGGCGGGACAGCTGCCGAAATAGATGAACACGATGCCGGCGATGAGCAGCGCCTGCCAGATCATCGGTAACAGTTTCCCGCACCGGGTCGGCCGACAGGTGAAGAACCACAGGGAGAGCAAGCCGAGCAGCATGACGGACAAAGCGCCGATCACCCAAGGAGTGATCGTCACGGCGACCGCGATGGCCGCGGGTGCTACCAGCACCTGCGGGCAACTTTGGATCGCCACCGCGATCGTGAGCAACCCAAACACGATCAGAACCAGCAGGCTCAGGAGTTCACAGCAACTTCGGAATACGAAACGATCGCACACGTCGAGGGTCCGCGACAGGGTGATCGGATTACAGTCGGCGCGCGACACGGTTGCGCTCATGGTGGTGCCAGCCTGTACTTCCGCGCAGGAAACGGAGGACGCGGTTACGCCGGCCGTTCGCACCGTGCCGTTGCCGATGGCCATGCCATCGCGCATCCATTCGGTGTGATCGGCATCGACGCCCTCACCGGATACGGCGAAGGTGTAGGTACCGGGCACGACGCAGGCGTCGGCATCGACTGGGACGCCGTTGCTGTCGACAACCGTCATGACTAGATTGTCGGGACATATGCAGGCTTCGAGCGTTACCGCCGCGCTGATCGCGACGCAGCCCGGTGCGTCTGCCGTGGCCGTAATCGTAATCGTTTCGCTTTCAGCCAGAGAATACAGAAAGCTCCTATTCAGTTCGCCCGACTGGACCTCGGCTTGGCCATTCCCATTCCTGTCGAGAGACCAGGAATAGTCGTACTGCGCGCCGGTTGGTTCGATTACCGTGATGCGGTAGCGGCCTGGCGGCAGGCATTCCGTCTCCCCGGGATTCACCGACTCCGTACTGCCTTCGGGATCGATGCGTTCGATGCTCAGCGCCATTCGAACCGGGCACTCGGTACAGGCCGCAAGGGTCACGGCGCCCGACGCCGGTGGGCAATCCCCGATGGAAGCGGTGTAGGAGACCGTGATTTCGTTGCCTTCATCGAGTGTGGTTTCGAAGCTGTCGGAGTCGCCGATCTGAGCGTGGACTCCGTCCACGCTGAAAACGTATTCGTACCCCTCGGCGTCGGGCGCCGTGATGCGAATGCGGTAAGTGCCGGGGGCGAGACAGGCTGCCGTCTCGGGATCGACCGTTTGAAAACGGCCGCCCGCCACCATCCGGGCGACCACGATCTCGATTTCATCCGGGCAGGGTTCGGTCGGGCAGGGTGGAACCTCGAAACTCACCGAGTCGCCTGTGCATCCGATCGTGCCGAGTTCCACCGTGGCGGTGTATGCGCTCGAATCGAGGGGATCGGCCGGATACTCATGCACAATCGTCAATGAATCGCCGGGAAAGAACAGGCCTGAACTTTGGCCATCGCCGAAATCCCACGACCAGGACGATTGGGGCTCGCCGGAAAAACTCACCGTGAGTTCGATGGCGCGCATTCCACCCACGCATTCGCCTGGCGTCCCCGCGCTCACCGAGACGCTGGGGCACTCGGGCTCCGCGGGACAGTGTGGAATCGGGATGGTTGCGCTGTCGCCCGTGCAGCCGAGCGCGCCCACCTGTAGCGTTGCGGTGTACTGCAAATCGTTCTCGGAGTCGGCGGGGTAGGCGTGTTGAATGTCTTGCGACTGACCGGGGAACTGCAAACCGGAACCGCTGCCGTCGCCAAAGTCCCAGGCCCATGCGACCGCGGGACCGTCGCCGAAGTCGACGCTCAGCGTGACCGTGCGCGTGCCGTCCACGCAGGGTCCGGGGGTGCCGGCGCTTACCGTGACCGTCGGGCATTCGGGTTGCTTGTCGGGTCGACAGGGTAAAGCCGCCACGTCGAAGCCATCCTTACAATCCTGATTGTTCTGGCAGAACGCTTCTACCTTTAGCGGTTCGCCACATCGAATCTCGTCGTTAAAATGCGTTCCATGCGTAAACGTCACGCTCCACCGTCCCGTGTCCGCATCGACTTCCGAGGTCAGCGGGCCGGCTCCATTCGCAATCACTACGACGTTGCGGCAATCGGTGGCGCTGCCTGATACGGTCAGGTTGAGAGGAATATTGCCGGATGATGAGGATGTCCCGAGAACCGAGGCGGGATCGATAATGATTGTGCACATAATGTTTTACTCCTCCACGGCGCCATGCCATCCGGGCAGCCGGTTGATTCTATGGCAAAGGCAACAGCGCTGAATGCGGTCGTAAAACTAATGGACACGGTATTTTCATATTAACCGCCAAAATGCGCCCCTTATATTTTCCATGATTTGACAGGGGACTCTCTCTTTGCTCTATCTCTTAATAATGATTTGTAGACCATAAATCGGAGGCGCGCCATGTGATCCGAGTTGTGACTCGTTTCGGCTCTGGGTCACGCACGCAAGGAACGGTCTCAGATGAACCGAGAACCGACGGACAGCAGGTATAGCACCCATCGAGTAACAGGAAGGAAGAGTGATATGACGGATCAATGCTTGTTGTCGGCAATGCCGGAATTTCAAACGGAGTCGGGGCGTCACCTGTCGTCCTGGGTGATTATGGGATGACGCCAGCGATTGGCCTGGCCCACACTTCTCACCATCCTTCTACTGCGACGACCCAATAGCGCGTGATGGCTGGCTTTCGCTCGGTCGGAGTGCTCGACATCGTGTCGGCTATGCCTGCGCGTTCCTCGGTCGCGAAAGTCACCCATGACGCACTACGAACGCTGGTGAGAAATGCGGACTAGGCGCGTGATGTTCTGATGCGTACTACGTCGAACTCGCGCGGTGCCGGCTTCGCCAACCTTCCTGCTGGGATCTTGCCGGGCAAGAACCCAGCAGACGGCGGTTCGCTGTCGCCGCAGCAGATGATTCTTGAATCCGATAGACTATGCGCGGGGCATTCGTCTGCTTGCCATGCAGGTATGGGCAGGGCCGGCGGCTTGGATTCAGCCGAACAAGGCCCGAAACAACGCGATCACTGGAACCAGTCCGGCGGTGGACAGCAGTAGCAGTAGGCCGAGCAGTTTCCGCAATGGATTGGGGGCTTCCATTGGGGCGGGCTTCTCCTGATGAGATGGCGAATGTGGTACCGGGGGCGGGACTTGAACCCGCAAGGCCGTGAGGCCGGGGGATTTTGAATCCCCTGTGTCTACCAATTTCACCACCCCGGCTTGATTGGAGGCAGTAGTATACCGGTTTGGCGGGTGGGCTGGAAGCCTTCGGTTTTTTGCCCGGATAGTCGCGTTTCAAACGATATGGCCGGAGCGGGCGTAGGCCCGATCAAGGGTAGCGGACCGGGCAGCGGCACTGAATGACTCCCTCTTGGTCCAGGCAGTCTGCTAGCATGGCGCGCCATGCGATTGTCTGATTTTGATTATGATCTGCCCGAGCGGCTGATTGCCCAGCATCCGCCGGCGCGGCGCGGTGACAGCCGTTTGTTGCACCTGCCGGCGAAGGGCGGGCCGTGCGACCTTCATTTCTCCGATTTCCCCCGGTTGTTGCGGGATGACGACCTGTTGGTGTTCAACGATACCCGGGTGATGCGCGCGCGCCTGTTCGGGCATAAATCCAGCGGTGGCCGGGTCGAGGTGCTGATCGAGCGCTTGTTGTCGCCGCGGCGGGCGCTGGCCCATGTGCGCGCCAGTAAGAGTCCGCGCGCGGGCGCGGTGCTGGTGCTTGATGGCGGGGTTGAGGTGAGGGTGCGCGGGCGGCGCGAGGCGTTGTTCGAACTGGAGAGCCCGGCGCTGGATTTCGCCACGCTGATGGCGCGCCATGGGCACATGCCGTTGCCCCCCTATATCGCCCGGCCCGACGCGGCCGAGGACGAGGCGCGCTATCAGACGGTGTTCGCCGCGCGTGATGGCGCGGTGGCGGCGCCGACCGCTGGCTTGCATTTCAGCGAGGCGATGCTGGAGCGGTTGCGCGCGCGCGGCATCGAGATGGCGTGGGTGACGTTGCATGTCGGCGCGGGAACCTTTCAGCCGGTGCGCGTCGAAGAACTCGACGCCCATCGCATGCATGCCGAGTATGTCGAGGTCGGCGAGGCCACCGTCGAGACGGTGCGTGCCGCGCGCGCGGCGGGACGGCGGGTGGTGGCGGTCGGCACGACCACGGTGCGCAGCCTGGAGAGCGCCGCGGCCGGTGGCGGGATCGCGCCGTTTCGCGGTGACAGCCGTTTGTTCATCCGTCCCGGCTACCGTTTTGCGGCGGTCGATGCGCTGCTCACGAACTTTCATCTGCCGAGGTCGACCTTATTGATGCTGGTTTCGGCCTTTTCCGGTCATGCGCGGATCATGGCGGCCTACGCGCACGCGGTGGCGGAGGGGTATCGGTTTTTCAGTTATGGCGATGCGATGTTCCTGGAGCGCGCCGATGCCTGAGACGCGGGTAAAAAAAAGGCGCGACGGGGGGGATGTCGCGCCAAAGTTTCCACCAAAGGAGGATGGAGGAGGTTGTACCGAACGAGTTGTTCAGTACATGGCTATCTTCTAATATAGTGATTCGAATGTCAAGCCGATTTTTGTTTTTCGTTCTTCCCGGCGGGAGGACGGCGCGATGAGCCGGATGCGGTTCTCCCTGTTGGGTCGGGATGGCGCGGCGCGGCGCGCCCGCCTGGGTTTTCCGCGTGGCGAGATCGAGACTCCGGCGTTCATGCCGGTCGGGACCTATGGCACGGTGAAGGCGATGACGCCGGAGGAGTTGGAATCGTTGGGGGTGCGGGTGGTGCTCGGCAATACCTTCCACCTGATGCTGCGTCCGGGTACCGCGATCATCCGCAAACACGGCGATCTGCACGATTTCATGCACTGGGAGCGGCCGATTCTGACCGATTCGGGTGGTTTCCAGGTATTCAGTCTCGGCGAGCTGCGCAAGATCAGTGAGCAGGGGGTGATCTTCCGCTCGCCGGTCGATGGCGCCCGCATCTTCATGGGGCCGGAGGAGTCGATGCGGGTGCAGCGCGAGCTGGGCTCGGATATCGTCATGATCTTCGACGAATGCACCCCGTACCCGGCCACATTCGAGCAGGCGCGCGTCTCGATGGAGCTGTCGCTGCGCTGGGCCGCACGCAGTCGCGCGGCGCACGAGGGCAACGACGCGGCGCTGTTCGGCATCGTCCAAGGTGGGGTCCATGAAGCCTTGCGCGAAGCCTCGCTGGCAGGGTTGCAGGAGATTGGTTTCGATGGCTACGCGGTGGGCGGGCTCTCGGTCGGCGAGCCGCCGGAGGATCGTTGGCGGGTGCTGGACTTTCTTTCCACGCGCCTGCCGGTCGAGCGGCCGCGCTACCTGATGGGGGTCGGCACCCCGGAGGACATCGTCGACGCGGTTTGCCGCGGCATCGATCTGTTCGACTGCGTGTTGCCGACGCGCAACGCGCGCAATGGCCATCTGTTCACCCATCACGGCGTGGTGCGCATCCGCAACGCCCGCCATCGCGATGATACCGGCCCGCTCGATCCGCTGTGCGATTGTTATGTCTGCCGCAATTATTCGCGCGCCTACCTGGCTCATCTGCACCGCTGCAACGAGATCCTCGGCGCGCGCCTGAACACCTTCCATAACCTTTATTATTATCAGACATTGATGCGCGATCTGCGCGAGGCGATTGCCGCCGGCGCGCTGACGGAGTTCGTCGCTCGTTTCCGCGCGTTACGCCGCGAGGGCGATATGGCATAATAGACGGGATAACGCATTCGACCGATTTCCCCATCTCTCAGGAAGCACCTAATGAGTTTTCTTATCTCCGATGCCCTTGCCGCCGCGCCGGCGCCGGCCGCCGGTCCCGGCGCGCTGGAAAGCCTGATCTTCCCGATCGGCCTGATCATCATCCTCTACTTCTTCATGATCCGGCCGCAGATGCGGCGGCAGAAGGAACACCGGCAGCTGATCGAATCGCTGAAAAAGGGTGACGAGGTGCAGACCGAGGGCGGCCTGCTCGGCAAGATCGTGGAGCTCGGCGACAACTTCGTCAGCGTCGAGATCGCCGATGGGGTAGTGGTCAAGCTGCGCCGCTCGGCGGTGATCGCGGTGATGCCGAAGGGCAGTCTGAAGGAACTCTGATCGCCGCGTCGTTTCCGTATCGCTGAAGCGGGCGCGCCGGGAGCCGGCAGGCTCCGGCGGCCCGTTCGCTCCCACCGGTCAACCAGGCCCCATAATGAAATGAACGAATACCCTCTCTGGAAGAATCTGTTGATTCTGTTCGCGGTGTTGCTCGGCGCCTTCTACGCGCTGCCGAACCTGTTCGAACAGAACCCGTCGATCGAGATCACGCCGCTGCGCGGCGCGCAGATCGATGACGCCACGGTAAAACAGGTCGAGCAGGCCTTGAAACAGGCCGGTGTCGACTCGGTCGGCATCGAGCGCCAGCCGAAGAAGCTGCTGGTGCGCTTCTCGTCGACCGAGGCGCAACTGAAGGCGCAGGCGGTGCTCGAGGCCAGGCTTGGTGACCACTACACCACCGCCTTGACACTGTCGCCGAATCTGCCCGGCTGGCTGAAGAGCCTCGGCGCCGAGCCGATGTATCTGGGCCTGGACCTGCGCGGCGGGGTGCATGTGCTGATCGATGTCGATATGGATGCCGCGATCAAGCAGGCGTTGGAGCGTTATTCCAGCGATATCCGCAGCTACCTGCGCAAGCAGAAGATCCGCTATCTCGGCACCCGCGTGGAGAACGGCGGCATTACCGTGCGCTTTCGTGATATCAAGTCGCGCGATCAGGCCCTGCCGAAACTGGAGGAGGCCTTTCGCAATCTCTTGATCGAGGCGGACGACAAGAGCGGCAAGCCGTTGCTGCATGCCCGCCTGACCCCGCGCGAGGAACTCGCGATCAAGAAATTCGCGTTGCAGCAGAACATCACCACCCTGCGCAACCGCGTCAACGCGCTCGGCGTGTCCGAGCCGGTGATCCAGCAGCAGGGCGACCGGCGCATCGTCGTGCAGTTGCCCGGCGCGGCCAACCCCGGTCGCCTGAAGGAGATCCTGGGCGCCACCGCGACGCTGGAGTACCGCTTGGTCGATACCGAGCACAGTGTGGCGGACGCGGTCGCTGGCAAGGTGCCGCCGGGCGCCAAGCTGTATCATGAACGCAACGGTCAGCCGATCCTGTTGAAACGGCGTGTGATCGTCACCGGTGACCAGATCACCGATGCCTCCTCCGGCCTCGACCAGCGCAGCGGCTCGCCGGCGGTGTTCGTCACGCTCGATTCGCAAGGCGCGCGGCGCATGCGCAACATGACCACCGAGAACGTCGGCAAGCCGATGGCGGTGGTGTTCATCGAGAACCGGACCAAAACCGTGATGGTCGATGGCAAGCCGGTGAAGCGCAAGGAGCGGGTGGAAGAGGTGATCAGCGTCGCCAATATCCTCGAACCTTTCGGTCGCCGCTTCCAGACCACGGGGCTGGATTCCACCGAGGAAGCGCACAACCTTGCGCTGTTGCTGCGCGCCGGCGCGCTGGCCGCGCCGATCGAAATCGTCGAGGAGCGCACCATCGGCCCCAGCCTGGGGCAGGACAACATCGATCAGGGTTTTCGCTCGGTGGTCGTCGGCTTCCTGCTGGTGCTGGTGTTCATGGCGGTGTGGTATCGCCAGTTCGGCCTGATCGCCGATGTCGCGTTGGCGATGAACCTGGTGCTGATCGTCGGCATCCTGTCGCTGTTGCAAGCCACCTTGACGCTGCCCGGCATCGCCGGCATCGTGCTCACCGTTGGCATGGCGGTGGACGCCAACGTGCTGATCTACGAGCGCATCCGCGAGGAGCTGCGCAACGGCAATACGCCGCAGGCCAGTATCCATGCGGGCTACGACAAGGCGCTCTCGACCATCGTCGATGCCAACGTCACGACGATGATCGCCGCGGCGGTGCTCTTCATCTTTGGCACCGGGCCGATCAAGGGCTTCGCGGTGACGCTGTTCATCGGCATCCTGACCTCGATGTTCACCGCGGTGATCGGATCGCGCGCGCTGGTCAACCTGATCTGGGGCGGCAAGCATCGCCTGAAACAAGTTCCGATTGGAGGCTATTGAGATGCCCGTCCTGACCAATACCCATATCGATTTCATGGGCAAACGCCGGCTGGCGTTCATGATCTCTGGCGCGTTGCTGCTGATCTCGCTGCTCTCGCTGGCCGTCCAGGGCTTGAAGTTTGGTATCGACTTCACCGGCGGCACCCTGCTGGAGGTCGGTTACGAACAAGCAGCCGATCTGGGCGCGATCCGCGAGACCCTGGCCAAAAGCGGTTTCGGCGATGCGGTGGTGCAATACTTCGGTAGCGACAAGGATGTACTGATCCGGCTCGCGCCAAACGAATCGGTCGAGGCCGCCAAGCTCAGTGACAAGGCCTTCGCCGCCCTGAGCGCGGCGGTGAATGGCAAGGTGGAGCTGCGCCGCGTGGAGTTCGTTGGGCCGCAGGTTGGTGATGAACTCACCGAGGACGGCGGTCTGGCGATGCTGTACGCCCTGATCGGCATCCTGATCTATGTCGCGATGCGCTTTGAATACCGCTTTGCGTTCGGTTCGGTGATCGCGTTGATCCATGACGTGCTGATTACCCTCGGTGTCTTCTCCCTGTTTCAGATCGAGTTCGATCTGCCGGTGCTGGCCGCGATCCTGGCCGTGATCGGTTACTCGCTGAACGATACCATCGTTGTCTTCGACCGCGTGCGTGAGAACTTCCGCAAGATCCGCAAAGGCACGTCAGAGCGCATCATCGATATCTCGCTGAACGAGACCCTGTCGCGCACCATCATCACCTCGGGTACCACCTTGCTGGTGGTGATCGCGTTGTTTCTGCTTGGCGGCGAGATCATCCACGGCTTTGCGCTGGCGTTGATGATCGGCATCATCGTCGGCACCTACTCATCGATCTATATCGCCAGCGCCAGCGTGCTCGAGATGGGCATCTCGAAGGCCGATCTGATGCCGGTGCCGAAGGAAGGGGCCGAGGTCGACGACCGCCCCTGAGTTCTCCGGCAAGGCCGCCTCAGTCGGCGAACTCCAGGCGTTCGACGTATTGTTCGACCGCCGCTTTCGCGCAGGATTC